>ERZ1740070.133-NODE-133-length-52355-cov-6.208929_pt1 | contig 52355 bp, 46 predicted proteins | sample MGYA00581734_ERZ1740070 | MGnify/ENA primary metagenome ERZ1740070 (study PRJEB43018, sample SAMN04849744) | marine metagenome | isolation source: floating plastic debris | place: Pacific Ocean | collected 2008-09-01 | study: EMG produced TPA metagenomics assembly... | reverse complement strand
TCCATGTCATCACGGAAATCATCACGGTCATCAAGTCGGTCTTCCATGTCATCGCGGAAATCGTCATCACGATGATTCGGAACATTACGCCGTTGCGCTATGTACTCAGGGTTATTCCTAGCTGATAGAGGTATTTGAGCATAGGCATGGGCTGCATTATCAAAGCCAGTCGTTACTCCTGCCGTAACAATCAGTAAAAAGAGAGATTTGGAAATCGCAAGTCGCATAATTGGTTTCCTTTTTAAGTGAGTGGTAAATGATTTAGTAAGTGAGTATTTACTTACTAAATCATTAATAGCGCAGTTATCCCTGACCTATGGAGGCATGAACCAAAATTTGAAGTGTCATAGGCTTAGGGCTGAATAGCTAGCCGGATGTATATTGACCACCTTGGAAGACGATGAATACATCTGGCAGTCGCTACAGGCTGGAGCAATGGGATATCTTCTAAGACGCAAATTGTCTGAACAGATAACCATTGCAATTCGTGCAGCATATCAGGGCTATTCTCAACTTAGTCCAGTGATTGCCCTAAAGATCTTTGCCAATCTGAAATCTACCGATCTTGCTCAAACCCATGCGTTAAGTCAGCTGAGTTCAAGAGAGCTAGACGTCTTAACGCTGGACGGGCAAGGTAAAAATAACTCAGAAATTGCCCAGACCTTACGCTTGAGTACCAGAACCCTCAAAAACTACATCACCCAAATTCTCAGCAAACTATCGGTGCGAGATCGGGTGGCGGCAGCTCTGTTGGCCCAGCGATATCTGTTCAACAAAGACTAATCACTTTGAATCTTTTGTAAAATAGATACCTCAAACGGATTCAACTTGTCGGCCAGGTCAATCACCTTCCCAGTGTCATAATGGGTGGACAGCAGCACGGTCCAGCTCTCACGATCAATAGGGTCATCTATTATAAACGGCTGTTCGTAGGAAAAATTAATCGCAATCAAAACAGTTTCTGTCTTAGTTTCTCGCGCATACACCATATGTTCGTGGGGATAGTGCAATAGGGTGCGCCACTTGCCAAGACGCAGCGCGTCACTTTGTTTACGGACTCGCAATAGCTGACGATAAAAATTGAGAATAGAATCTGGCTGCTGTAGTGCCGTTTCTACATTGACTTCCAAATAATTCTCATGCACAGGCAGCCAGGGGTCTACGTCCTTACCAAAACTAAACCCTGCATGGGCCGATCTATCCCACTGCATAGGAGTACGCGCACCATCGCGGGATGAGGGGGTTTCGTCAGTTTCACTTTGCACCACCGCCCGATCCTGCAGTTTATCGTCAGGGATGTCGTTGTTATCCACCATGCCTAGTTCCTGGCCATAGTAGAGCAGGGGCGTACCCCGCACCGTTAGCAACAGCGTCGCCGCTGCCTTGGCAATGGCCTCAGAGTCAACACATAAACTACACTCAATCCAGCGAGATAAATGTCGCGGAATATCGTGATTGTCCAGAAAATAACAAGGCCAGGCGCTAGGCTGGATCGTAATCTCATTTTTTTCAATTTCTCGTTGCAAATAACCTGGATACCAGGGGCTAAACGGAAACTCGAAGGTAATAGCCAGATGAAGTTCATCGTTGTTGACCCCGTGAAAGATAACAGAGTCATACAGGCGATTATCAATAAATGTTTCACCGATCAAAACCCGATCACCATATTCATCTAAGATGGCCCGAATTTCTCGAATAATCTGGTGATTGGCGGGCAAGTTTTTATCGTAGAGATGATGGTAGTTGTTGTAATTATTTTTGTCGGTAGTCTCATACTTAAGCGGATTATCTCGAAAATAGTGATCTTTGCTATACACACTCGACGCATCTAGTCGGAAACCATCCACACCCCGATCTAACCAAAACCTCACGATATCGTAGACGGCTGCCCGCACATCTGGATTTTGCCAGTTAAGATCCGGCTGATTCTCATTAAACATATGGTAGTAAAACTGGTCTCGCGCCTCACAATAGTGCCAACCAGTGCCACCAAAGTAAGACTGCCAGTTATTTGGCAGTTCCTGCCCTTCAAACGGCGTCTGCCAGAGATACCAGTCAGCTTTGGCATTATCCTGACTTGATGCAGACTCCACAAACCAAGGATGCTGATTGGAGGTATGGTTAACCACCAGGTCTAGGATAATTTTAATTCCCCGTTGGTGGGCCTGCTCTAGCAGCTCGTCAAAATCTTCTAGGCTGCCAAACGTAGGGCAAATATCTTTGTAGTCAGCAATATCGTAGCCATTGTCCACCATGGGGGACTTGTTGATGGGGGAGAGCCAGATCGCATCTATACCCAACGATGTAGCGCTATTTGGATCACCATCGTTAAGATAGTCAAGCCGTTTAATGATGCCGCGTAAATCGCCTGTGCCATCTTGATTTCCATCGGCATAGGTCAGTGGATAAATCTGGTAGATGACTCCCTCTTCCCACCATTTTTGCGACCGGACTGACTCAACCATGGAGGTACTCTATAAGATGACTGACTGCTAAGGCAGTATAGCCATTCAGCATCCTGTTTTACATTTAGCGCTTATTTCTCAAAAGCTCTTGCTAATCCTTGGTTTCTCTACAAGTTTGTTTACAAACCTTTTGGTACCGAGGAAACTATGGATAGACCGATTGGAGCGATCGCAACTTGTTCACCTGGCTGCCCCAACTTAGACGTGAAATCTGGATTTTAGCGACCGGACAGCTGCTGTTGTATATCGGTCAGGGCTTTACCCTTGTTTATGCCTCGATCTATTTTGTTAATGAGCTGGGGTTTTCACCCACCCAGGTCGGCTTAGCCTTAAGCAGCAGCGGTCTGGCCGGAATTTTAGGCCGAGTTTGGTCAGGCTATGCCATCGACTCTGATTTTTGGGGACGTCGCGGCACCCTGATGGTGTCAGCAGCAATTACGGCTCTGGCTTGCTTTTGCTTAGCCTTTGCCCAAACCTTTACGCTATTGGTCTTGGGTAATATGCTGCTGGGGTTGGGCGTAAGCCTCTATTGGCCAGCTAATCTATCGATCACCACAGACCTGACCACAGTAGAAAATCGCACAGAAGCCTTCGCCATAACCCGGCTGGTTGACAATCTGGGTCTGGCTCTCGGCGCTTTACTAGCCGGGCAGTATGTCGCCATGTCGGGGAACTACAGCCTGTTGTTTATCTTAAAAGGTTTGACCTATGCCACTTTTGCTGGTGTCATTTATGTTGCCATTGCCGAAACCCGACAGCCCCAGAGCGACGTTCGTAACGTATGGCAAGACTGGCGGCAGGCACTTTGCGATCGCACCCTGCTTATTTTTCTTGGCGCCAACATTATCTTTACTATTTACGCCGCCCAGCACACAAGCACGTTACCCCTATACCTTGCCAACTTTATCCCAGACGGCAATACCGAAACCGGCTTTTCAGAACAATGGATCAGCTACTTTTTTGTCTGGCAAGTGTTTCTAAAAATTGTTTTTCAGCTCCCCATCACTCGCTTAGTCAAGGCTATTAACCATGTCTCTATTTTGTTAGTTGCTCTAACTATCTGGAGCATGGCTTTCTTTCTATTGTGGGTCATTGGCATTACCCCAACCAGCGCCCTATTTATTACCATCAGCGCCTTTAGCCTCATTGCTCTCGCCGAAATTCTCTACTCTCCAGCCGGTATTTCTCTCCTTGGCGAAATGGCCCCCTCAAATTTACGCGGTATTTACTTTTCTCTAGAGTCTCAATGCTGGTCCATCGGTTTTACCATTGGCCCGGCTCTGGGCGGTTGGGCACTGGATCATCCTGAAACAGTGGGGAATAATCTGTGGCTGTATTTGATTACCGGAGGGTTTGTTGCCAGTTTGATTTTGGCAGTGTTGAAGCAGCAAATGGCCAGCGATGAAGATACGGAACTTGTTGTTGATAGTTTTAGATAAATCGTTTATTAAATACTTGACTATAATAGCGTCAGCTTGACTGAGGGCTAGTCATCTATTAATTGCTGCTTAGCACACTTATCTCTTTATGGGATGTACTCATACTTTTTGAATCACATGCCCATAGATTTAACTGTTGCTGATTTAGAAAATAATTTAAAGAATGAAGCAACTAAGACTTGAGATCGCCATAAACCCACAGCCTGATGAAATTGAATTTGTTACTCAGCAGGTTATAGAATTTAACCGTAGCCGTGTAGATCAGGGTAACTACAAGCCCCTGATAATCTTTTTACAAGATTCGGACAATCGCATAGCCGGTGGGATAATTGGAGAAACCTACTGGCAGTGGCTATACGTGGATCTGTTATGGGTGAGTGAAGCATTTCGCGGGCAAGGCTACGGAGATGCGCTACTAGCCGCTGCAGAACAAGAAGCTATAAATCGGGAGTGTCAATATGCATACTTGAATACATTTAGTTTTCAAGCGCCAGAGTTTTATCAAAAACGTGGATACGTTATTTTCGGTGAGCTACCTGATTTCCCTCAAGGCCATAAACGCTATTTTTTGAAGAAAGAGTTGCGTTAGTACCGTGTCTACCGTCAAACGAACAGATATAGGAATGGAGTAACAGCAGGTTAAGTTTATAAGCCCCTGCTTGCATTGGTCGCCAGATATCTTAACTGTGTAGAGCGTTTGGAGTTAATGAAATTGAATAATACTGATTTGGCGGGGATTCTTGATTTCCTGAGAGGTGCAGAACAGCTTAAAAATACTCTTCGCACCTCTACAACTTCTAACGGTCGAGTTGAGAGTACGGCTGAGCATACTTGGCGCTTATGTCTGATGATAATGTTGTTTGAGAAAGCATATCTCAACATTGATATGCTTCGACTTTTGAAAATTTGCATAATCCACGACCTTGGTGAGGCCATATGTGGTGATATCGCTGCCGTAGATCAAATAGACAGTACTGATAAGGGAGCAGAAGAGCGGAAAGGGTTAGAGTCATTGATCAATCCTTTAACTGATTCCCTTAAAAGTGAGATTCTTGAGCTTTGGGATGAATACGAAAACGCTTTGTCTGATGAGGCTATACTCGCAAAAGCCTTTGACAAGCTTGAAACTGTTTTACAGCACACACAAGGTAAAAACCCTCCAGATTTTAACTATGATTTCAATCTTACTTATGGCAAAAAGTACACAGACTTAGACGAAGTTACGTCTAAATTAAGAGCATTAATCGATCTAGACACAAAGAGATTAGCGGAAAGGAATAGTCTCGTTTAGAGATTGATAGTATTTTGATGCCTATGGGAAAGAGCTGAAATTCTTAGCTTTTCAAAATGAGATAGCTCTCTAGACCACTAGTGCTTCTTGTATAAGAAGGGCACATCCGATCGGGTGATGTGGATTGAAATTCCCAAGGCTAGGTTGGAGACATCTTTTTGAGAAATAGCGAATGATGTCTTTAACTAAAGTGGCTTGCAATCAGCTTTCTAAGCTTGGGCTATGGTTAGGAGTCGTGAGCAGTATTTTTGCAATTTCACCTGCTTTTGCCGCACCTGACCCAGTTTTTGACCCAGTTCTAGATGAGTTAGCCACATCAACAGCTCCCATCCGTCTTCCGTCCTTGGTATCTACTGATGTGGAACTGCATCCGGTTGCTCGAGAACTGTATCCTGGTGCCCACATTTTAGCCATGAGAACCCAACCCGAGTGTAGAGCGGAACGTTGTTTGGGTCTTCAAATTGTGACTGTAGCAGAGCCAGGCCCCTGGCCAGCGACAGAAAATCAGCGTCAAACCCCTCTGACCGAAGTTGTTTTAGGCGACAGTACTCAGGGATATTCTTCAGAAGCTGGGGGCTTTGGATCTGTGGAGTGGATACAGGATGGTGCCCTGTACATCATGATCTACAGCGAAGATATATTCTCTAAAGAGAATGCGATCTCAATGGCCAACTCCATGATCAGCGAGTCGCCTGTGTCTAGAGGACAATGATGGATTTGCGAAACCTTATCTAAGGTAAGCCTGGCGGGCCAACAAAATACGGTGGCCCTACAAAGTACAGCGGACCTACAAAAGATAGACAGGTCGCATTAACTCTGGATTGTGGCTAACCCACAGCGCCCAGAGTAAGGCCATTAATCCTAATAGCCACCATTTAAGAGGTTTCCAGCTGAGATAGTTGCCTTTAATCTGGAGCATAACAAATTGTCTCCTATGCAGCTGAATAGGTCATCTAGAGGATCTGCCATGCCAGATTTTTGACGCAGCCTATGGCCGATTTCTAAACATCTTTAGCCTATGCTCTAAATCTGAGGATAGTGTGAGGGCTGCTGTAGATCAGACTCTCCTTCTCGTGGCTGTACTCGCAATAACATCTTTTTTCTGATGGCTCGGTATCATATTGCCATTATCTTTATCGGTGGTGATCAACCTATGTCAGCAAAAGCCGAATTTACGATTGGAGTAGAAGAAGAGTATCAAATTATTAATCCACGCACTCGAGAGCTGGCTAGCAAATCTAACAAACTGATCGATGCTAATCAGCCAGATAGCAAGTGCCAGGATCTACTCTACGAGCTGCATCGCTGTCAGGTTGAAATTGCCACCGGTATTTGCCAAACCCTAGAAGATGTTCGACGAGAACTCACCCAGGCCAGACGCTCGGCCATAGAGGCATCGCAAAGCCATGGACTTGCGATCGCAGCCGCTGGTACCCATCCGTTCTCGAAGTGGCAAAACCAGGAAGTCACACCCAAAGAACGCTACCGCAACCTTGACCAGGTGCTGCAACAGCTGATCCGAGAAATGGTGATCTTTGGCTGTCATGTCCATGTGGGCATTGCTGATCGTGAAGCCGCGGTGGAGGTAGTAAATCGCGCCCGACTGTGGTTGCCCACATTGCTATCGCTTACGGCCAACTCTCCCTTTTGGCTGGGGCGCGACACCGGGTATCACAGCTATCGGATGGAGCTTTGGTGTCGACTGCCCACTGCCGGGCCACCCCCTCATTTTAGAAACTACAGCGACTACCAGAGTTTTATTCAGCAGCTAATTGACACAGATATTACCGATGAACCGACTAAAATTTATTGGGATATTCGGCTATCTGAGCGGTTTCCCACGGTCGAATTTCGTGTGGCTGATGTCTGTGGCACCGTAGATGAAGCCGTGATGTTTGCTGGCATTGTGCGGGCTCTAGCTCAAACCTGCTACCAAGACTTTCAAACCAATAAACCCTATCCTGAGATTCGCTCAGAGCTGCTCAAGGCCGCTATGTGGCAGGCCGCCCGCTATGGCACCCAGGGTGAACTGGTGGATTTTACAAACCTGCAGCCTATTGCAGCCGTCGACTCTATCCATGGATTGCTTAACTATATTCATCCTGTCTTAGAAGAGCATGGCGACTGGCAAACGGTCAGCAAACAGGTGGAAGCCATTCTCTCAGGGGGCAATAGCGCCCAGCGGCAGCGACAGGTTTACAAAACGTCAGGAGACTACAAAGCCGTTGTCGATTATCTAGTCAAACAAACGTTGCCCAGCATTGGCTATCGCTGAGTCTCACTCCCTCAAACCAGATTGAGCTTTACCCGTTAGCTTGGTGTCCTGAAATGTGGCAACCAGTCTGGAACCGTTTGGATTGGCCCACTCATAGGTGGTTGCGATCGCACCGCCCGGTAGATTTTGTACCCTAGTCTCGACCCCTGCACCTAACTGATTTTCAACAATCGGTAAGGTCATACCAAGACTGAGCTGGTTGTAATCAGCCAGCGTAATCATGTCATACTGCTGCACCAAAATCGTGTGAGCCACACTCAGCCGCAACGCCAGCAGACTAAACTCAGCTACCTTAGGCCGTAGCCGGGAGGGTGGCGATGGAAACAAAACTCTGGGTAACACCAAAAGCAGTAAACCCAGGATAAAAGCTAGGTTCATCAACGGTCTCCCCAGTTTTGGATAAAGCCCCACAATGACATGTGTCTCACTGTGAAGTAGATTACCTTTTGTGATGAAACAATCTCATAAGTAGTAGCCCCTCAATCTATGAACACCATTGGCAGCTTACGGCCTAACTAGTCAGGCATATCTATCTTAAGAAAAAATCATAAGAACTGTGTAAAAAATACCTCCAGCAGTTAAGGTAGGCGCCCCACCCCAGCGGTACCACTGGGGTGAGAATCGCAAGCCGTCAAATAGGTTTCACCAAAACATTTGCTCTAGACCCACACCCTAAAAGACTGCTTAGAAAACAAAATTAATTAGGCTCTACTATTGGACGTACAGACGGAACGTCTCTCCAGCATTAATTTTTGGACCTGATAAAATCCCCATGCCTTAGATCGTTGCCCAAAGCAACTTTGCCTCGCACTAGGGCAGCACCTAGTCATCAGACTCTTTGAATAAGGCTTTTTTGACAATTTTGAAATGAAGCTGTCGCTGGCCAATCACTGCAATTAGCGATCTGTTATCTTTGGTAGTGGCCGAGGGGGTTCACCCTCCGGCAGGCTAACATAAATTGTCTCAAGATTTGTTATCCGTTCCTCTAATAACCTAACGGTTTGAACCAATTCAATCTCTCCTCGCTTAGGTTCATTCGGTGAAAACCATACGGCAGCTGTACTTCCTGCCGCACTAAGAGCCACCAACAAGGGCAGTAAAATACCACTCCCAGTAAGTTCGACGAGAGGAATACAGATTCCCATCATACCAGTTGCAAATAGCCAGATAGACGAAGTTGCCTTAACTTTTAAAGTCTTTTCAGTCATTTTTTAACCCAGAGAGCCCAAACTCAGCAGAGATAATCCGATCAACATTATAACTGCGCCACATTCATAGGATATCAATAAAGATTGGGGGAATTAAAGGAAAATAGTCATAAGCAAGCTTACAGTTTGATCTTTAACAAACCTATAGTGTTCAGTCAATGCTGTTCCCATTGATTTCTTATGGTTTTCAGACAAAAAAGACCGTTACAGCCCCCACCGCTAACACCGCCCAAACCACCTTATTCCAATCCCACAGTCGCCGTCCATTAAAACTGATAAAGGGAAAAATCAGCATCACACCATCAAAAAGCACTAATGGTTTACCCACTAAAAGTAGTATATCTAGCCAAGCTTGAATGTCGGTGGCGAGTAAGCCTGACTGAGATATCATCCAAGCCCCCCAAACAATCAGCAACACAGGAAGATTGCCAGCCAACGCTATCCAGCCTAGTTGAGGAAGCAGCTCTCGATACCGCCACTGGTCTGTTACAGGATAAGCACTACCCGGTATTGGATACATCGCGCCAGCAAAAATTAAGGCAATGGCTGCACTGAGCAGATATCCCGAGTCCCAAGCACGGAAGCGTACCGTTAAGGCTTGTTGACGTGCCATCAGCCACATTCCCAAATGGCGGACACCAAACAAGACAACAACCGCTAGCAACAGCTCCAAATATACTGCTGGACCAATCACCTTAAAGTCGCCAAGCCGCCATACCATCAACAGGCCAATCAACGAGTTGACAACAACCGTACCCCACCACTGCCAAACGGGGCTATCCGATACAGCTCGGCTGGGGTAGGCCCACAAAAAATGGCCCATATCAAAATAATGAGCAAGCTTGAACCATACCCAAACTATGTTCAGCCCATATTGCCGAAACTGAGCCCCAGGCGACAGTCTCTTAAATCCTCGTGTGGAAAACAACTTACTGGAGCTAGTGTTAAACCCTTCAACCGTTGTCAAAATTGCATCACATCCTTGCTGCTTGCAACGATCAATCCCGGCCTCCACCAGCCGCTGACCCAATCCCTGACCTCGAACTTCCGGTATTGTAAACACCCACGCAATGGACCCCACCTTGTGGTTATGGGAGAGTGCAAACAGCTTAAGCACAATCGCCCCCACCAGCTGACAATCTTGCTCAGCCACCAACACATTTGGCGTAAAGGCAAAACTCCATTGATCCAAAAGCGAGAATGCTCGCTTCATCATGGCCCGTACAGTCCGCCGTTCATCATCTCTCATAGGACGAATAACAACATTGAACCGCTGAGCCATCATGAATCTCTCCTTGCATCAGATAGCATTATCCACTTGATCTGTATCTTGTGGTTAACAATCATTGTTCGCATAAACAATGCGCTCTGCATCAATTAAATCGTCATAATTGATAAAAACAGTAAATTTCTCTATTTTTAGCCATTTTAATAGTTCAAAAAAGGGCAGAGGTGCATAGTCTAACGGCTGTGTAACACAAGTTTGCATCAGCGCTATAGAGTCTATTTATAGAAACCAATTCAAGGTATATATGCCCGAAAGTTGATGCGTTCCACAGTACAGACAAACTATTTCAATTAAATTTGAAGAATAATTATATCGTTACCTTAGAGTCAAAAATTTCTATTCTTCCGGATACTTATATCGTTACCTTAGAGCCAAAAATTACTATTCTTCCGGATACTTATATCGTTCTCATGCTAAGTAAAAAGATTAGTAGACATTAATGTCTGTATCACTCATTTTTTTTGAGGTAAGTAGACGTTATGTTCCCAGTCAGTCTTTCAAATACTAATTTTCATGATTTGCTAACGGTCTTCAAGCTCTGAGGTGACTGAAGATGATCTCAAAAAGTGATATTTTACAAAACTTACAACAGTCTCAACTATCAAATTCCAGCCGCTTGTCTAGTATTTGGACAACTCGTTATCTTTCTAAAAATTCATCAGTAAAAATTAGCGCTTACGTTCTTGAAGAAGCTGCTTCGTCTATGGGGCGACGTCGAACCGTTGAGAGGTTACATGCCGATTTACTTGAAGACGTTTGTAGGAGAGCGGCAGTCAGAACTAAGGATCTCTATGCCCACTATGAGAATATCAACTTAAATAAAACATCTGACCTGGCTCGTTCTGCACAGCAGGTCTATCCACTGTTGCTGGAGTTTTATTGCAACCACACACCGATAGCTATAGCTAGAGAATCATCTCTACCTGTCTTTGCGATTCCTGAGATCAATATCCTAGCTAAGGCAATAGAGCCTTATCTGACGATGTTTAATGCTCAGAATATTCGGCAGATTGATTGGCAAATACGTAGCTTTCTAACTACAGAATTTAATCTTAGTGGGAAATTACTGCTTGAATACCTAAGCCCTGCTGAACAAGTCTTACTCAGTCCATATATCAGTTTCCTTGAAGAATATGTGGCGATTCCCTGGCACAGGGTTTGTGCACTGGCGGATAACTATGCGCCAACAGCTCCAGAATTTAAGATAGTTGAGCGGGTGCTACCTCAAATATCTGAGATTTCAATTGCAGTTTATACCAAAGGGTGTGAGCTTTTTGGCGGTTACTACAACCGTAGAGGCCAGTTAGACAATCCAGGTGTCAGGCATTCCTCTTTGAGAGACATGCACATGTTTCAGGTTTACCTGTGGACCTGTTTACTGCAGGGCAATCTAGATGCCATCGAACAAGAGCTTTTAGTACTATGCACCTTAGTTTATCGACGCATAGATATTCCCTGGGAGATGGCGATTCAAGCAACCAAGCTCTTGTCTAATGAGATCATGCAAACCTTAACCGCTAGCGAACAGCTGATCGTGTCTCCTTATATCAACGGCATGATTCAAGCGTTTAAGACAGCTTAGCTATGCACCTGGGATTTGACGCCGCATTAAGCTAATTTGATGGATAGCTGCGGCTGTCGATAGGTAATCAAAAACTGTTGAATAGCTCGTAAAGCATGGTCACAGCCTTGGTGGGCCTTAGATGAAAGCCCGCTGCCAAGACGACAAGATTCGATGGGAACCTGCAGCAACCATGCTTGAGGATGTCGATTGTAAATTCGCTGGGTAAGATTTAGCAGCGCCAGCGGATCATAGCTGTGGGCGGCAAATGCCATTGAAGATGTCTGCAAATCGTACGCAACAATTGGATCAATTTGCACAGTTCGAATTCCCTGGTGACCACAGGCATCAACAAACATGACATAGTTGGTTTTAACGAGTTCAGCGCTAAGTTCTGGGGTCAGCTGTGGTACTGCAAGAGCCTGGACAGCCGGTAATTTCCAGTCAGCAACTGCAGCTGCAACCCATGGGCCAGCCGCATCATCACCACATCGTTCATTCCCATAACCAATAATTAAAAAGTCATATTCTGGCGTTATTGATGTTTGAGCTTTTGCCTTGGGCACTACTTGGAGAGATAGTTGGGACAGTGGCAGCATGATCGGATTAACCTCGTGTGAGTTCTGCTTCGCTTTAAGGGTAATCAACACCCATGAGGATCTTATGAAGATCATTGATAATAGTTAATATCTGACTATCCATCCCGGCTGCGTGAATAGGTGTCTGGTCGGGATGAGAGTTCACACCGATTTATCAATAAAGTCCTCTGATAGCGGGCTATTAACCTATCTGCAATCGTGTTGTCGCAGCTGAGGAGACAGACGTTTTTTGCATATCTTCTAGCATCTGCCAGGCAATCTCACATTCTTGCTGAATTTGGGCATCTTCGTCATCAATAAAGCGGGCATGCTGCAGAGCTTCATTGACGCGTTGAGAGAACTCATCTCTTGATAAAGCACCAGGATGTCCTTTCATTAATAGATCCGTTATCGAGATAATCCCCAGCAGCTCACCCTCTTCAATGACAGGGGCTCGGTGAATACCACTTTCAGAGAAAAGCTGCGCGGCTTCTTCTAGGGTGGCATTCATCGGCATGCAAATACAGGGTTGTCGCATGATCTGGTCGACCCGGACAAAGTGGGGAGAGCGTCTTTTGGCAATGACGTTATATACAATATCGCGTTCAGTGAGAATGCCGTATGGGCCTTGATGATGGGCTTCTTCCACAATTAGCGATCGCACCCGTTTAGTCCGCATCAACCAAATAGCATTTTCAATCGTTGCCGAACTACGAATTACAATGACCGGCTTGGTCATAATATCTTTAACAAACAGCATGCTCCGTTTCCCTCAACGCCATTATTATCAGGCTCGACACCTCAGTTTTATGTCAAAACTCTGAGGAACCTATGAGGAGCTAGCCAAGTCGGCCGCTTCGTCTAAGAATAAACTCTACTTAGGATGGCTTGTCCGCCTTAAATCACCCTGAGTCAAAGCTAAGACAGAAAATTTGGATTTCGCTCTCTAATTAACCCCACCATCATCGGGCTCATGGTTGCAAATAGGGTAATTACCAACACAATCAGATGTTGCTCCCATGTGATCTGTGAAATATATCCCCAGGCAGCCGAGCTACCTAGCTCAAATCGACCTAGAGCCACATAGGTAACGTTACAAATAAAGGATGTCCAAAAGTCGAAGAGGATTGCTAACACCCAGGCCAGTCTTAGTACATACGTCTCGATTTGTTTTGTACGGTGACCTTCCCAAATAGACCGAGTCGAAAAGTTAAACGCTCCAGCAATCAATGTACCCACCAGGCTTAACCCAAGAGCAATAAAGTGGACTCCATCTAAAATCAGCAGGGAGCCGAGAAAGGTAGTCAGCAAATCCCAAACCATGCTGAGACGAAATGCACTGATTAACACGAATCGAGGCAATCCAACACTAGCCATTTTAGACTTCACATCGTGTCTCATGGGTAGATACCTCAATGCAGTGTTAAAACAATCTCAGAAATACTCTGACTACAGGCTAATTTAAGAAGTTGAGAAACTTATGAAGAATATATAACTTATCTAGCGCAACAACCTATTGTCGATATTGTTCCAACAGCTGTTTCTATAGGTATCGATGTGTAAACATCGTGAATAAAAGATTAAATCGTACACGATAATACTGTTGTAAGACAAATCGTTTATCTCTTTGCAAAAGGAGTCCCCCTTAAAAGATCAGTCCCTCAAAGAGACAGAAGTAGAAAGTTATCCTAAAAGAACGTGTCTCTCTTCGCTACATAGTCTAAGGAGGCGACATTATGTTGACTTATCGTGGTGAACTCCTAAGCTCAATGTTTTTATAAACACTGAGCTTTTTTCTTGAGTGCGTTTATCCCTACAGCTCCCTATGAGTCGGTCTAAGCCTCAGCACCTGACTCAATCAATGTAGCAATTGTATTTAATGCTTGACTCACCCCCTGCTCTGCTAGTGCCGACAGAGGGCTACCCATGGTGAAATCATCTGCCGGTACTTCGAGCCACCAGGCTTTGGGCACATGACCATAAACAGACTGAGTAAGCGCCAGCAGCGAACAAGGACTGCAGGAATGACCAAACCCAGGCAAGGCAGACCCGGTTGTTTCCGTGCCATAGGCGTTTAATGTCTTAACCCTCACCGTATCTGTATTTCTTAATTTACAGGCATCAACAAAGATAGCCACAGTTGCGCGGGCTAATTTGCTCGAAAGTTCTGGAGTCAGATGGCTGACTGAATATGCTTCAAGGTTATTGGGGTTTAACGTTTGGAGCTGCTCTACTACTGCCTGAGCAATCGCATCATCACCTTTGTTTGGATTGCCATAACCAATGACAACAAAGGTAGGGGACATGTCTGGGAAAAACCTATTGATAGCATTTACCATTGTTTTTCCTCCACACGCTGCCCACATTCTATAGGCTATCCAATCAGGGGGAACCGTGTTTTTAATCAAATCTTCTAGAAACTATAGCTTTGCGCAGTCCACCACAGCGATCGCTGAAGGCTTTAGACAACAGCGACTATGATCCACGGCACAAAAAAAGGAGCTAGAAGAAACCCGATTTCCAGCTCCTATAATCTGTAGCAACTAAAGTCTCTCAGATTAAGCCATACACCAGCTATTAAGATATTTCAACTTTAACAGCTGTCTTTTTATCTTCCTGAGATTTTGGAATGGTGAGGTTGAGAACACCATTCTTGTATTCAAACGATCTTGCTGTACCAACAGAGACCTCTACCCTTACGGTAAGCGACTAAGTTGAGGAAAATATGAGGGACGATGGTCACATAATCTGACAGGACGAAGCATTATGACTGTTCTACGGTTACTTTTTGTTCAGTCTTGGTGTCTGCCTCAGTCTCTTTGGCTTCATGGACCACTAAAACAGAACAGGTGGCATGGTGCATCACATAGTTGCTCACACTGCCCAATAACATCTCGCTCAGCCCTTTGCGACCACGGCTACCCACTAGAACAAGATCGGCTGACCAGGTTATTGCCTGTTCGCAAACGACTCGCCCAACATCACCATTAATTTGCTTAAACTGACTGGTTACTCCCACAGCAGACGCCTGCTCAACAAAACTACATAGCCGTTCTGTGGCAGCGGTTTCATAGTCGCGATAGCTTTTGAGATACATCTCCCAAAGATTAGCACTGGTGCCGATGGCATAGGAGGTCAACCCAGAATAGTCAGGTAGGGGCAGATTTCCATCGCCATCTGGTGTTAGAACACTCAGCAACAGTAGCTCAGCACCAAGGGGTTGAGCCAGCTCCAGAGCTTTTTGAAAAAGTACCGGAGCCGCCACGCTGTGATCGAGGGCCACTAAAATTTTGGTAAACATCGTCTCTCCTCTTGCTCAGACCGGGTTATTTATCACTTTGCACACATAAGCAATCGCTAAAAACGTTAGCTAACAATAGCTATATGCGGCGTAAGCGACTGAATGTATTCAGCCGATTGCTAACTAAATCAGCGCGACTAAGACAGCTTTTGCTCTATCTCAGCCACGGCTATCGTGGTTTTCACCACCGAATCTGGATTGAGGCTAATAGAGTTAATCCCTTGTTCAACTAAAAATTCGGCAAACTCAGGATAGTCACTGGGAGCCTGACCACAGATACCAATTTTGCGCTGATTTTGTTTGGCTTTCGCAATGACACTGCTGACCATTGACTTGACTCCAGCATTGCGCTCATCAAAGAGATGGGCTACAAGTGCAGAATCACGGTCTAACCCCAACGTTAGCTGGGTCAGGTCGTTAGACCCAATGGAAAACCCGTCAAACAGTTTGCTAAAGTCGTCCGCCAGGATCACGTTGCTGGGAATCTCACACATGACGTAGATCTGGAGATCATTCTCTCCTCGGACAAGACCGTGTTTCGCCATTTCATCGAGCACCTGCTGTCCCTCGGTCGGTGTGCGACAGAATGGCACCATTGGAATCACGTTGGTTAGCCCCATGTCAGAGCGCACCCGCTGCAGTGCCAGACACTCTAGGGCAAAGGCATCTCGGTAACGGGGATCGGTATAGCGCGATGCCCCACGCCAACCAATCATGGGGTTCTCCTCTTTGGGTTCAAAAGATTGACCTCCCAGCAGGTTGGCGTATTCATTACTCTTAAGATCTGAGAGACGAATCACCACGGGTTTGGGATAAAAGGCGGCGGCAATTGTGCCAAGACCGTGGGCCAGGCGTTCAACAAAGTAGTCTGGCTTATGGGCATAGAGCGCCGTTAGAGTGGCAACCTCATGTTTGGTTTGACCCACTTCTAACTGGTCGAAGTGCAGCAGCGCCAGGGGATGCACTTTAATATGGTTGGCAATGATAAATTCCATCCGGGCTAAACCAACACCGTCACAGGGAATCTCGGCTAAACGCAGCGCTTCTTCTGGGTTACCCACATTCATCAGGATTTGGGTCCGGGTGCGAGGCAGCTGGTCAATGGCTGTTTCTTCAATGGTGAAAGGTAGCTGACCTGCATAGACTTTGCCCACCTCGCCTTCGGCACAGGTAATTGTAACAGCCTGCCCGGTTTCTATTTGTTGGGTTGCGTTGCCGCAGCCAACAATGGCAGGAATACCCAGTTCTCGAGCAATAATTGCGGCATGACAGGTCCGTCCCCCCTGGTCAGTAACAATCGCACTGGCCCGCTTCATAATCGGTTCCCAATCGGGGTCGGTACGCGGGGTAATCAGTACGTTCCCTGGCTGGAACTCAGCCATGTTTTGTACCGACTTGATCACTCGGGCGGGGCCCTGGCCGATCATTTCACCAACGGCCTGGCCGGTAACAAGGGGGATAAGAGAGGTATTGTCTGTCTGCAATACGTAGTTACGTAACACAGAGCCCGATTTTTGCGATTGTACTGTTTCTGGGCGGGCCTGAACAATAAACAGATCGCCACTAATACCATCCTTAGCCCATTCAATATCCATGGGGGTATAGATGTCTCGCACTTGGGAGTAATGGTCTTCGATGATGCAGGCCCAGCGAGCTAGGGTGAGAATCTCGTCGTCTGTCAGGGCGTAGCACTGGCGGTCAACATCGGAGACAGGGATATTCTTGGTTAGCTTGCTGCCGCCAATATCGTAGACCATCTTAATTTCTTTACTGCCCAGCCGCTTTTTCAAAATAGGTCGGTAGCCCTGTTGCAGGGTGGGCTTAAAGACAAGATATTCATCGGGGTTAACGGCTCCCTGGACAACATTTTCGCCAAGACCGTAGGCAGCTGTAACTAGGGCCGCGTTGCGAAAACCGGTCTCTGTATCGATGGAGAACATTACCCCAGATGTCGCCAGGTCTGAGCGCACCATTCGCTGTACGCCCACCGAGAGCGCTACTGTAAGGTGGTCAAACCCTTTTAGAGTGCGGTATGAGATTGCCCGATCGGTGAATAATGAGGCAAAGCATTTATGACAGGCTTCGAGTACCCCTTTAACTCCATGGACGTTTAGATAGGTCTCTTGCTGTCCTGCAAAACTAGCGTCGGGTAAATCTTCAGCTGTAGCACTAGAGCGAACGGCTACGTCAAGGACAGCGTTGCCGCTGCTGTTGCACAGGCTGCGGTAGGCCTGGGCGATAGCGGTCTCTAGCTCAGCTGGGAATGGGGTATCGAGAATGAGCGATCGCACCGCCCGGCCACAGTGACGCAGAGCGGTGACATCTTCAATATCCAGGTTTGTGAGCTGCGATCGCAGCTGCGTTTCTAGACCTGCTTGCTCAATAAAGTAACGATAGGCATAGGCTGTCGTAGCAAATCCAGTTGGCACCCGCACCCCTTGGGGAGACAGCTGCTGAATCATCTCGCCAAGCGATGCATTTTTGCCACCTACCCGAGGAATATCGTGGATATTAATCTGCTCAAATTCAAGGATAAAGTTAGTCTGAAGATTGGCAGGGGCCAAATTTACATGTGTCGTTTGCACCATAAACCTGAGCGAATAAACAATCATTAGAAACGTTCGAAACCGTTTCCAACTCGGGTATAGCCCAACAGTTTGAGGAATTTATGAGGATAGAATTTCACGTATCGTTTCATTAAAACTCACGGCTCACACCTCGCTTTGCTGAGATTTATGCAAAAATTAAAGCAGGGTAGATAAAAGCAGGTAGATAAAAGCAGGTAGATAAAAGTTTTTGTCTGCTCTATTTTGAGTCCGGTCCTTTACACCATCACTGTTGGATCTGTTTTAGCAAAACTCTCCTTTAGGGCTGCGACCTTTCGAATAGTATCAACAAGGGTAATTAACCATCCCGTGGGTGGCTATCACTACATTTACCCTGTTGAAAGGAGGAGGATATGAAAGGATATTATCTAGTAGCAATACCGTTGCTGTCTACCCTGATACTTGGGGCTCCTAGCTTGGCCGAAGCTCCAGAAAACAGCGTCGTGAACGATATGCGAGCCATCAATATCCAGCGACTTGCAGTCACGAATCGTTGCGACTACTGCGACTTGGTAGGTGTAGATCTTAGCAATAGCCACCTGATTGGGGCCGATTTGCGCGGAGCCGTCTTAATTGGGGCTGATCTCTCTTGGAGTAATTTAGAAGGGGCCGATCTAACCGGGGCCGATCTGACTGGGGCCGATCTGACTGGAGCATTTTTAACCAATGCCAGTTTGGCAAATGCCGATTTAGATAATGTTAATTTTTCCCAGGCAAGTCTTCATGTTGTTGATGTTGCCGGGGCCGCTATGGAATACCTCAACCTGGCCGGGGCCACCATTGAAGGCACAGGCATTAGCATCGGTGGCAGCGCTGACCCGCTCGAAGCCCCTGGAGATGATGGCGACGGGTTACCTATCTTGACGCCAGAAGAACAGCAACAGCTCTCCCCTCCTGGAAACCCCTGGTATATCCCAGGATATCCAACTGATGAGCTATTGGATATCCCCCAGCAGATTGTTCCTCAGGTTTAGGCGCTAACGAATAGGGTACTGCCAAGGTTTGCTTGGTGTTTGGAAAGAAAACAACCACCAGGCAGCTCGATTTGTCTTTGATACAATATTAGCGAACGATTCCAGTACCTGCTTCCTTAGACCCTCTAGCCTGAGGCTATATTCTGTTGAGTAAAATGACTAACTTGAGACATCAGCTACAGCCACCGCTGCGCTCCAGCGAGCCCCAGGGGTGGCAGAATATTATTGTTGAAGAGTTTTGTCAGCCGCCTGGGCAAGAGGCCTATCAAAACCTTACAGAACATACGCTCTGTATTTCCCTAAACCATCGTCCGTCCCACCTATCGCAGCAGGTAAACACACGTCGACACAATAGTCCTTGTGTAAAGGGTGATATTTGCGTTGTGCCGGCTGGCATGTCCTTTTTCTGGCAGTGGCATCAGGAAGATCAATATCTGCGGATTCGAATTGCTCCAGAGTTTCTGCAGCAAATTGCAGACGAGGCGGCGGGTAGTGCAAAAGGGGGAGAGCTTTTTCCAGAATTTCGCGTGCGTCATCTTCGAATTGAACAGTTGACCGACATGCTTCTAAGCGAAATCAAGAATGGCGGACTGGCAGGACAGCTTTATGTTGATGCCCTCACGAACGCTCTAGCTGTGCAGCTATTGAGGGATTTTTCATCGGTTCAACCCTGTACAGTAGCCTATGGTGGTGGGCTGAGCGAACGCCAGCTGCTACAGATAACCGATTATATTCATGACGCTTTGGGGCAAGATATTGGCCTATCGGTCCTGGCCGAACTTGTAAAGATGAGTAAGTTTCAGTTTAATAGGCGCTTTAAGCAATCGATGGGGATTACGCCCTATCAATATCTGCTACAGCAACGACTGGAGCGAGCCCAGCTGCTGCTTAAGACATCCAACACATCGGTGATGGAAATTGCCATGGTGTGTGGTTTTAGCAGCCACAGTCATCTTGGCAAACTCATTCGTCAACATACTGGCCTATCGCCCAAAGCGTATCGGAATGAGTTCAGGCTGTAGGCTGAACCACCAATCGGAAACAAAATTAATTAGGCTCCACTATTGAACGTACAGACGTTCCATGGAACGTCTCTCCAGCATTAATTTTTGGATCTTATAAAATCCTTATCCCTTAGCCAGGCCGAACAGAAGATTTTGGGCAAGCTTGCCCTATTTTATAAACACGGCTTCAGAAAAATAGCTGCAAGATTTTGAGCATTTAGCAAGATTTGCGTAGTACCCAACCGCTGATACCCCTAAATTGTGATTGTCGGACGGGAAATCGGTGAAATGGTTACGACAATCTTTGATAAATCAGCTATTGGCATAGAAACTCGAGAATTTCTTAAACTGGCCGTACCCTTGGCAGGTGCTCAGGTCGCTCAAGCCGTTGTTGGCTTTGTTGATACGTTAATGATGGGACATTTGGGGGCTGAGAGTCTGGCAGCAGGCGGGCTAGCCTCGTCTGTGTTTCAGCTGGTGCTAAATACCTGCAGTGGATTTGTCATGGCGGTGAGCCCTCTGGTAGCGACAGCCTACGGAGCTAACAACACACAGCAAATTGAGCGAATTGCTCGACAGGGGTTGTGGTTGGCCGTCCTCGTCGCTCTTCCAATGATGGTTGTCATTGGTCATCTAGATTGGGCTATGGTCCATCTAGGCCAGGCGGAACGGACAGTAAATTTAGCCGATGGCTATCTTAGCTACATTCTGTGGGGGTTCTTTCCGGCAATCGGATTCGCCATGCTGCGGGGCTATGTCTCTGCGCTCTCACAAGCTCGCCCTGTCATGATTATTGTTATCCTTGGCACCATGGCCAATGTTACGGGCAACTACATTTTGGGTTATGGCAAGTTTGGCCTACCCCGCATGGAACTGGCCGGTCTGGGCTTAGCCAGCGGTCTTAGTTTTTGGTTTATGTTTATCGCTCTGTTTTTGTACATATGCCAAAATCAGACGCTGAGAGACTATAAATTTTGGCGCGAGCTACATCGGGTTAGACCCCAAATTCTGGGTCGTCTAATTGTTGTGGGGACTTCAATCGCTATCACCATTGCGGTTGAGTATGGGTTATTTACGGCTGTCACCTTTATGATGGGCAGCCTAGGGACTGAAACGCTTGCCGCCCATCAAACGGTCTATCAAACTGTTTTCTTGTTGTTTATGGTGCCCTTAGGCATGTCCTATGCCGCAACTGCCAGAGTGGGCCAGTGGGTCGGGCAGCGCGATCGCAAAGGGACTCGACAGGCTGGCAATGTTAGCATCATGCTAGCCGCCGGGTTTATGGCGCTAACTGCCGTCGGGCTCGTGCTATTCCGACAGCAGATTATCAGTATCTATTTGGATGTTAACGATCCAGACACCGCTGGTGTGATTCGCTTAGCGATGCCGATGCTGATGATTGCAGCACTGGCCCAGCTATTAGATGGCATTCAACGGGTGGCCATGGGCTCACTCTATGGCCTGCAAGATACCCGCGCTCCAATGATTTTGAGCATCGCCACATTTTGGGGAGTGGGTTTAGTCAGCGGGTATATTCTAGGATTTTGGCTTGGGTTTGGCGGTATCGGTCTGTGGGTTGGTCAATCGATTGGTGTCGCTGTGGCAGGAGTTATTTTTCTGCGACGTTTTCGCAGCCTCACATCAGAGAGTAACTTTGCCAACCTAAAGCTTGGCAAGCAGCTGCCCCACCATGGGTAAGGGCCACCATTGATAAATAGCAACAGAGAGACAGGATATCGATCTTGTCTCTTTGCCCTTAGCAGACAGATCATTTTAGGCAGTGAATACAGTTTGTTAAATTTCAGCCATTTCTCAATCAGGTATGTATCTTAGCAGGTAGGCACAAATTAGTAGATAGGGCATATTGAACCCATTGAATTAACTCTTACAGGGCTAGATCGCGCGACTAGCCCTGTGTCTTTTGTTTGGGACTTACTGCTGAGTGGTATCTGAAATATCTCCTTCAAAGGGTTGAACACCAGTGTTAGGGTAGTCGTCATCATTGGGGGAAAACAGACGTTTTGCGGCTTCTAGTATCCAAACGGTGGGGCGTTGAATGGCACGACCCACGGCAGATAGCGTTTTGTTAGTTGTACTCATGTCCAATCTCCTTTATTTAGCTAGGCTGTTCCTTTGAGGAATACTTCAATTCCCAACAATTTTCTAAAAACTGAATCTTGTTGTAATGATCAAATTTCCATGGATCTAGAACGAGTTTGTTGTTTTTGTCAAACAAGGGCTGATTTAGATACTTACGTAATGCCGCCCAAATTTTTTTTAAGTTATTTTTCCAGGCATCCATCTCCCTAGTGCTCCCAGGCTTTTCACCCTTCAACACTTTATAGAATAAAGAAAAAGTTTGGGGATGTTATGAAGAAATCATCCTACATTATGTTTATCAACGATTGATGAACAATAAGTTTGTAGAGAATTCTAAAGAGTTTTTACAGGTCAACCTGTGGTTGAGTATGTTGCAAACGGCTTAAAATTCTCATCGGCAAGTCTGTTACCATAACAGACTTACTAATAAAATCATCAGCGCCTACCTTAAAGGCATCCTGTTTTGTCAGAGTATCTTCGTGGACAGTCAAAAACAAAATTGGTAGCTGCTGCCATCGAGCATCGGCTCGAATCACCTGACAAAGTTCTAAGCCATTGACCTCTGGCATTTCTACATCGAGTACCAGCAAGTCTGGCTTAAGCGTCTCTAAGGTTGGCAGTAGCTGTGTTGCATCGCTTAAGGTTGTGAGCTGAAATCCCCAAGGAGACAGGGTAGTCTTTAAGAAGTCTAATATTTGTACATCGTCGTCCACAATCATCACCTTGGATGTGGCCCGGTCGTCCTGCAACAGATGTTTCAAAGCTTGAATCACTTGTTGGGCCGAGGTAGCTGTCGGTAAAATACGGTCCACACCTTGCTGCACCCAGGTTAGACGCTGACGAAAATCCATCACATCGGAAATGGCTAACAGCGGTTTCTCGTTTATTTTTTTGGCTAGGTGATCTAACAGCGCCAGTGCCCCTGTGCTAGCGGGTTCATTCTCCGGTAGCCAAATCACAATGCCATCTGGAAGCTGTGTTTGAACTCTCTGTTTAGCTTGGGTAAGTTGAGGTTCGGCAACAATTCGAAAACCAGCCGCTAAGCCTTCTTCGCTTAGGGATTTACTAAATGAGTCTGTTGTTCCAAGTATCAATATTTCAGGCGTGCTGGCCAGGACGGTAGTCACAGCCTGCTGAGTCCCCCCATCGGCAATATTCTGACGGAGTCCTTCTACTAGACCTGCCATCTGGGATACTTGCTCATTATCTAGGGGTACCTCAAGCTGTAGTAATTCTTCTAATTCACGGGCCAATCGCGACCCCTGGGTAAATCCAAAACATCCCAGCGAACCTGCTAACTTATGGGCTTGAGAACAGCCCGCATGCTGCAGTTCGGGGCTTAGTTGACCGATATCTAGGGCGGCTACAGCCGCTTCTAACACACTCAGACGTTCCTGCATGGTATCTAGATGGGCTTCCCACGCTTTGGCGACTGCAGTGGCCATATCAGCCTCGGTTGGGGGCGCTTTTGAGGTTGCGATCGCAGTTTCTAGAGGCTTTAGCCGATACCCCAACCCATAAATGGTTTCAATAAAACTTTTAGGGGCCCCACCTGCTTTAAGCTTTTGTCTAACCCCTTTAATATGGGTCCTCACCGCATCCCCACTGGGCGGATCTTCAAACGACCACAGATTGTCAATAATGGCATCCAGGCTAAAAACCCGGCTGGGATGCCGTAGAAAAAGTTCTAGTAGCGCATATTCCTTGGGTGTGGTGTGCAGCTGCTGATCGCCGTAAAACACCTCAAACGTTTCCGGAAATAACGACAGCTCGTCCCATCGCAGCACGGCCACCGCTTCTTGACCATCGCGTCGCAACAATGCCCGGATCCGCGCACACAGCTCTTCAAAGTCAAATGGCTTGACGACATAGTCATCGGCCCCAGCATCCAAAGCCCGTACCTTATCTTGGCTTTTATCTCTTGCTGTAAGAATTAAAATCGGACATTTAATCTCTTGTTTACGACACATGCGACAGAAGGAGACACCGTCTACATCTGGCAGCATCATGTCTAAAACAACTAAGTCATACGTAAACAGGTCTAGAAATTCCTGAGCTATTTCACCATTATTGGCAATATCAACGGCATAACGCTGTTTGATTAGCCGCTCTGCTAACGCCGCCATTAGTGCCTCATCGTCATCAATCAGCAATAGACGCATAGCTTATCGTTAGATACGGTTCGCCACTGGTTTACCTAATATTTTTCACTGGGCAAAAAATGCCGCGTGACCTCACACTTAGGTTGACGATTTTCTCGATGCTTACAAGAACCTCACACTGTTCAATTACTATTCTACAGAGTTCTTCCGCCACGAGAAAATAAGATTTTTATGCGATTGCTGACTTAGGGAATGCATCCACCTAAATCAATGGCGATTTAACAGCCTCTCATGCCTCAAACCATCCCAAGGAGCAGCAATGTTTTTTTATATTTCTCAAGCATATTTCTCTGCAGCTGTACGGAGTTAGCAGACCATGGTTTCTGAATCTCTTCCGCCCCTTATCTGTCAAATGCTGCGGCCTGGTTTTTATCCCCACTCGACCGAGGAGAGTATTCGCCTTATCCAAACCCATACGGCCTATGTCTTACTCACTGGAGAGTATGCCTATAAGGTGAAAAAGCCGGTCAACTATGGATTTTTAAACTACTCCACTCTGGCTGCTCGAAAACACTATGTCGAAGCAGAGTTGCGGCTCAATCAACGCACTGCCAAAGAACTTTATCTAGAAACAGTGGCAATAGATTGCCACGCAGGGATTTTTGGCTTTTTCGGTGATAGAGACCCGGTTGAATATGCTGTCAAAATGCAGCAGTTTCCTGACGGTTCTCTGTTTTCTGATTTGCTAGAGCAACAGCAGCTAACCCCAAAACTAATGCAGGCCCTAGCCCATGAGGTCGCTGATTTTCATGATCGCGCAGCCATTAGCGATCGCACCTTTGGTACCGTCAGCCAAATTCGCAAAGCGTTTGACGAAAACTACAGCCAGAGCCAGTCTTACATTGGTCGCGGCCAAACTCAACAACAGCTACGCGAAACCCAAGCCTTTAGTGACCAAGCCTTTACCCAGTGGCGAACACGCTTTCAAACGCGGATTCAGCAGCACAAAATTCGCGAGTGCCACGGTGACTTGCACCTGAGGAATATTTGCTACTGGCAGCATCGGATCTTTCTGTTTGACTGTATTGAATTTAATGACGCACTGCGCCATGTGGATACCATGTACGATGTGGCCTTCACCGTTATGGACTGCGACGCTCGGGGGCGCAGCGATCTGGGTAACGCCTTTCTCAACACCTATTTAGAAGATACGGGCGACTGGGAAGGATTAACGGTGTTACCGCTCTACCTCAGCCGTCAGGCCTACGTTCGAGCTAAGGTCACCTCATTTCTGCTAGACGATGTCACCGTTGCTGACAAACACCCGCAGATTCAAACCCGGGCAAGGGCGTATTACACCCTTGCCTGGCGATACACCCAGCCGCAACCCGGATGTCTGGTACTCATGTCGGGGCTATCGGGCTCAGGGAAAAGTACCCTAGCGCGGCATATCGCTCAGCAGGTTGGCGCTGTTTACATTCGCTCAGATGCCGTGCGCAAACATTTAGCGGGCTTATCGCTCTACCAGCAAGGGGGGCCTAGTCTCTATACGCCCGCCATGACCCAGAAAACCTACGACCGTCTGAGAGAACTCGGTGTTCAACTGGCAACCCTGGGATACTGGGTAATTTTAGATGCCAAATATGATCGGATTGCCGCCCGACAGGCGGTCATCGCTCAGGCAAAGGCCAACCATATTCCCATATCTGTTTTGGTGTGTCAGGCCCCCCTCAGTGTGCTACACCAGCGGGTGCAGCAGCGCTCAGGAGACATTACTGATGCCACAGCCAAGCTGCTCACTAGCCAACGGGCTGAAGCCTTGACTAAGGAAGAAGCCTCCTTAGCCATATCCTTAGACACCACTGGTGAAATCTCAGACACTGTTCAAACAGCTGTAACAAAACTGCAATCGCTCCCGTTCAGTTTAGTTAAGCCGCCGTAACTTCCTCAATGTTGTGGTTTAGGATAGACACACCTGTAGCCGGACTCCGGATGCAACCATCTAAAACAACTCCATGAAGATGGTGTACCAGGAGGATGCCCTGTATGAATCAACGTCGTCTCCACGCCTACCTTGAGATTATTCAAGAACTCTTAACCTGCCCCAGGGGTGAAGAATGGATTCGCTTAAAGCAGCACGAAGATTTAGTGGATGCTGAGCTGGTTCAAATCATGGAGCATGTCGCCTCACAGCTGTTGCAAGAAGGCAATCAGCAGGCGGCTACGTTTTTACATAATTGGGCCGCTAAACTGCATCATATTTTAATTAAAGAGACGCAGCCGGATGAAAAAGATACATCGCAACTCTATTTATCGTTTATCCAGACACTGCTAGATGCACCGGAAGCAGAAAAAGAAAAACTGCTGTCTAAAAATCGCGATCTGATTGGGCCAGGGCTGGTGCAAACCATGAAACAGGTTGCCCATCAGTTTCAAGAACAAGGTGCCGATGCGCCGGCAGCCTATCTATCTAACCTGGCCACTGAACTTAACCAGGCCTGGATTGAAGCTCATGAATTTGAGCCAAAACTAGACAAAGCGGCAGACCCAGCCCCCCAGACCGTGATACCGTCTGACCCACAGCAGCCGCTGACCGAGGCTATTCATGAAATGACCCAGGTACTGCATCAGCTTCAGCAAACCTTGACCCATCAACGCCCAAACAATCCGATTTGGTATATGGAGGTGTTAGAGCGCGCGGCAACGGCTCAATGGCTGCTCACCACCGAAGAGATTGAACAGCTGATTGGTGTGAGACCCAAGTGCCATGGCAAAGACAAAACCTATCAGCGCGGTACATGGACGTTTGTCAAAACAGGCAAGCTAGGCGCACAAACTGCATGGAGAGTGACTAAAACTCCGCTAGAGGCGCTGCCGTTAGAGATGGTAAATAGAGACTCTCTAATCAATCGTCGTAACGTTCAGGATAGAACTGTTAACGCCAGTAAGACCGCCGTGTCGGCTGAGTCCCTGGCTAGCAAGTCTCTGGCTAAACATCCGCAACTGCGACGAGAGGTGTTAAACAATGGAGTAGACCAACCGTCGACCTCATTGGAGATTCCTGAAATGGAGGATGTTTGGGCTTAGCTAAGGGCTTGTTAAAAATTAAGTTCATGGTTTTATCTAGGAAGATAGCTTGTGTGGCTGGTTGAGTGTGAAAGGTGTTGATTTGGGGTCCCTCCGAGTTCCCCAAACCCCCTGGTTAGGGCCGGAACGCCGCCCTAAACCCAACGTACTGGGTTTTCCTAATGGCATTAAGTTGAGGTTACGGTGGGATCGAACCTTATTCGGAACATGATGCGCTTAAAGATTTCTCGTATATCGCTATCGGCTATCTGGATGAGCTATCCACTGACTGTTTTAGGTACTCCTCTCAAGATGAGTTCACCTTTGTTCAATGAATGGGGAAAGCATGTGCATAGTCAGCTTGGTGATGTTCCTGGAGCTGCAGTGGCTGTTTCTCTTTCACCGTATCTTGCAGGAGTTTATTACTTTGTTATCTCGGCCTTAATTACAGCCGGAATGCTGACTTTTTGGCGTTTAGCGAAACGACGTGACGTTCTAACCCAAATCATAGCGTTAGCCATAGGAGTTGTTCTTGTCATTGCCTTTTGGAGGGTTCTCACCGCTACTATTGGAAGTTTTAGATGGTTATTTTATATACTTGCGACTGGAGAATTGATGCTGGCAGTTGGAATTTTCTTGGGTTTGATAACTCCATTGATCACCGAAGAAGCGATCTAAGAACATTGGTTCGCAAGCAGGATTGACTTTATTAATGCTTACAAAGTCCTCCTGTAAGGAGAGTAAAAGAAGTTAGGGAAGCCTCAGTCTACGTTCAAACTCAGCTAGTGACATGAGTTGCCCAGCATTAAATCTAAGATCGCAAACCATAGTCTGAATATGTAAATGGCAGAAAACGCCGCGAAAAGCGTCTATGGTTACCCAAGGAATTTTCAAACGTTCGCCGTTTTTTTCCCTTTCCTAATCAGTAACTACAAGAGAAAACGTGAAAACCATGACGTCATTAAAGCGAGCTGGGTAGCAAATCGTCCAGCACCCTGAGCTAAACTGATTTCATTACATTTTCACAATCAGTATTTAGGATAACCTTTAAGTAAGGTTAAGGAGGCTGTCACCTGCTATGGCGATGCGTCAACTCTCTAAAGATGAAGTTAATCGGTTATTACTGACCCTAACTCTGGCTGGATATGTGCCAGGGCGAGATTTTAGATTGGATGAAAATGGCCAATTTTTAGCCAGAAAAGAGATTTTGTCGATTATACGTCGTATTCCAGCGCTATCGGATGCCGATGATGCCCTATTGCATACCCAACAGCCTCCGTCTGCATCATCTCTGAACACTCACTGTTCAACTTAATTTGCACTATCCTAGTCGTCTAAGGCGTTTACCACATACGAAGTGAGTGTTTAAATTTACAAACACCCGTTTGAATCCTTAAGGACTCGCGTTAGCGTGGGCATAGAAAACCGAGCCTAACGGAGATATCTTTAATATCGTTTTCAAATGCGGTGATAAAGGGGGAGTTGAGCGTGAAAATTCTCCTGGTTGAAGATGACACCATTTTAGTAGAAGCCTTGACTAGGGCGCTGACATCAGAGCGCTACAGTGTTGATGTGGCTAGCGATGGTCAAACCGGTTGGGAGCTAGCGTCTGCCTATTCCTACGATCTGATTTTGCTAGATGTCATGCTGCCCAAGCTAGATGGGATCAGTCTTTGCCGCCGGTTGCGATCGCAGGGGTGCCAATCGTCTATTTTGCTGCTCACCGCCCAAGATGCTAGCAGCAGTAAGGTGGTCGGTCTAGATGCCGGGGCCGACGACTATGTAACTAAGCCGTTTAATTTAGCTGAGCTACTGGCCCGGATTCGCGCACTGCAGCGTCGAGAAGCGTCCACACTGCTGCCAAACCTCACCTGGGAAGGGCTATCTTTAGAGCCCAGCACCCGAGAAGTGACCCATCAGGGCAGCCCCATCCGCCTGCGACCACGGGAATACGATCTGTTAGAGCTTTTTTTGCGGAACCCCCAGCGAGTGTTTAGTCGGGGTGCAATTTTAGACCACCTCTGGTCCTTTGGTGAGTCCCCCGGCGAAGAAACGGTTACGGCCCACATTAAGGGACTGCGGCAAAATTTAAAGGCTGCCGGCGTTCTCCATGACCCAGTTGAAACAGTCTATGGGATTGGCTATCGGCTGCATGCAGCAACATCTGCACTATCGCCTCAAACCGCTCAGCAGGCCAACACCATTACGGCCGCCGTTTGGGAGCGGGCTAAAACTCGTTTGAGTGAGCGCATTGCCGTCATTGAAAAAGCCACCACTGCTGGCGCCACCGATACGCTGGCCGATGATTTACGACAGCAGGCAGAGCAGGAGGCCCACAAGCTGGCAGGCTCCCTGGGCATGTTTAACTTTGACCGTGGCTCCAGACTGGCTCAACAAGCCGAGCAAGCCTTTCAGAAGTGGCCCACCCTACCCAATCAAGAACGCGCCCAGCTGTCTGGGTTGATCGGCCAGCTGCGGCAAACGGTGCAGCATGTGGTGCGTAGCGATACCCCCACTCTGTTTCATCCCAAATCAGCGGTTCCCCAGGGAGCTGCCCTGATGCCCCACAGCGCCCATCTGCTGATTATTAGTACAGATGAGCAGTTTCAAGCAGACTGTGCCCAGGCCCTCACCCAAACCACCCATGATTGGACCCTGCAGGTGGAGTCTGAACCCACGATTGCGCCCCTCAGCAGCCACCGCCCAGATATCGTACTGTTAGATTTAGCCATTGCAGGTAAAAACCAAACGGTGCGGCTGACTCCTGAAATGGTGACCTTTTTAGCGGAACTACAAACACTGACACCGTCTATACCGGTATTGCTGCGCACCGATCACGATAGTTTGCTTGATCGGGTTAAAGCGTCGCGGTTAGGGGGGCGGGGATTTATTCCGTCGACTGTGTCAGCAACAGCCGTTATTGAAACTGTTATGGATCTATGGATGCGATCGCACCCAGATATTGGCAAGATTTTAGTCGTGGACGACGATCCACAAATTTTAGACGCCATGGGGCAGCTATTAAAGCCATGGGGTCTCAAGGTGTTTACCCTGGTGGACCCAAGGTTGTTTTGGGATGTATTTAATGAAACCCAGCCGGATGTATTGGTGCTCGATGTAGAAATGCCCCACGTCGATGGTCTGGCCCTCTGTCAGGTTGTTCGCAGCGATTTACAGTGGAGCCATATTCCCATTTTGTTTCTTACAGCCCACACCGACCATGACACCAAACACCAGGTTTTTGAAGTGGGTGCCGACGACTATGTTTCAAAACCCATCGTTGGCCCTGAGCTAGTCACCCGCATTCTCAATCGTCTAGAACGGTCTCGGCTCACCCAGTCCCAAATAGAAATTGATACCCTAACCCGCCTGGCCAATCGTCGTCATGCGATTCAGGCCATTAGCCAACGGTTGGTCACAGGGCATCAACATCGGCAGCAGGTGTGTCTGGCCCTACTGTCAGTTAATCATCTAGAGCAAATCAACCGTCAGTATGGCTATGATACCGGCGACAAAGTTTTGGTGCATTTTGCCCATCTTTTAAATCAAACATTTGTGGGGGATGATGTTGTCGGGCGCTGGGGTGGACGGCTGTTTGTTGTCGCCATGTATGGTCTGGGCCTAGACGATGGTAAACATCGTTTAGCCGACCTGCAGCAGCAGCTAAAGCAAACACCGCTGCCAGCCAATCAGGGCAACGCGTCGCTCATTACCATTAGCCTTGGGCTAGTGGTTTATCCAGAAACAGACCTATGTGCCGATTGGCCTGTGGGAGACTGTTTAACCCTAATTGGCAATGCCATAACTCAATTGGAACAAGACCAGCGTATCGACCATTAAGGACATAACCCCCATGCGCCGCTTATTGAGACTGCCCCAATTTTGGAAGGCGACCTGGATACCTGCTGCAGTGGGTGCTGGCATTGTGGCCGTGACGCTGGCCCTTTGGCAGTCCCTTAAAGGTCAAGAACAAACCCATATTCATGGCCAGATTGATTTTGCCAGCATCAGCATTAGCCGAGAACTGCGATCGCAAACTGACAATCGTATCCAGGCCCTGATTCGGATGTCGCGACGCTGGGCCGCCCAGGGCGGGCTGCCCCAAGAAACCTGGACCATTGATGCTGAGAGTTTGCTGTATGACTATCCAGGCTATCAGGCCATCGAATGGATGGACTCAGACTTTGATGTGCGCTGGGTTGTGCCTATCGCGGGTAACGAAGCCGCTAAAAATTCAACCCCGACTACACAAACCTATCAGCAAGAAAGCCTGGATGCAGCGCTGACACAGCGTTCTCCTATGGTTTCTCCCACCACTGACCTGGTGCAGGGGGGCCAGGGAGTTGTCGTGTATGTGCCCATCTTTTTAACATCAGATCAATCCTTTGATGGGTTTATCTTGGGGGTATTTAGGGTAAGTAACCTGTTCGATACGATTTTGAATGAGCGGGTGGCCCCCGACTATGCGATCGCAATTCGAGAAAATGGCACTGAAATCTACCGACGCTCACCGGCAGCTGCCACCCCCCATCTCCGAGAGCGCTGGGGACAGCACACTGAGATTGACGTGTACGGCGCTATTTGGGAGCTAGAAGTTTGGCCTACAGAGGAATTTTTAGTTCAAGAACAGTCTCTTTTACCCGCATTTGTTTTAGTAAGCGGTCTTTTAATGGCTGGATTATCCACCTGGATCACCCAGCTAACTCAGAACGCCCAACAACGTCACAGTCAGCTACTGGCAGAAACTACCGAACGACAGCGGGCCGAACAAGATTTAGAACGCTTTTTTACGCTCTCAATTGATCTGTTGTGTATTGCCGGAACCGATGGTTATTTCAAGCGCATTAATCCGGCCTTTGAGACCGTGCTGGGCTATTCCAGAGAGACCCTACTGTCTGAGCCATTTCTTAATTTTGTTCACCCAGACGACCGGCAAGACACCCTGGCTGAGGCCGATAATTTAGCCAACGGTCAGCCCACCCTCAGGTTTGAAAATCGCTATCGCTGTCAGGATGGCACCTATCGCTGGCTGAGCTGGGCGTCGGTTTCGGTTGCCGAAACTAGATTGTTTTATGCGGTTGCTCGAGACACGACCGCACGCAAAGCGACTGAACAAAATCTGCAGCGATTTGGCACCGATCTAAAACATCTACATCGGATCAACACCACCCAATATCAAGGGTTTGACCAGCTGTTTGCTGATTGTTTAGAAACCGGCTGTCAAATCCTCAATTTAGAAACCGGCATCATCAGTCAAATCACAGGTCAAACCTATACCATCCGCTCGGTGCAGTCTGTGCTCGACAGCCTGGCTGCCAACCAAGAATTTCATCTCGCCAACACCTACTGCGCCGCCGTGGTGCGAGACCACAAAACCGTCACCTATCAGCATGTAGGGCAAATGGATGACATGCAAAACCATCCGGTGTATCAGACTCTGTGTTTAGAAAGTTATTTAGGCACTCCCATCTGGGTCAATGGCGAGATTTACGGCACCTTAAATTTCTCGTCGACAACCGTTCGAGAGAATGGATTCTCTCAACATGAACACGAAATCATTGAACTGATGGCCCAGAGCATTGGTCGATTTTTAGCCGCTGACCTGGCTCAACAACATCAACAGGCCGTAGAAGACGCCCTACGAGAAAGTGAAGCCCGATTTCGCACCGTTGCCAATAGTGCCCCTGTCTTGTTATGGATGATGGGTATCGATCAGCAGTGTACGTTTTTTAATCAAACCTGGCTTACGTTTACTGGACGTACCCTGGGTCAAGAACTGGGTCTAGGCTGGGTTGAGGGTCTGCATCCTGACGATCGCGATCGGTGTTTAGCCACCTACGCGACGGCCTTTGAAACCCATCGCACCTTTGAATTGGAATATCGGCTCCGTCGCACTGACGGTCAGTATCGCTGGTTGTTGAGTCATGGTGTACCACGATTTAGACCCGACGGTGGGTTTGCCGGCTATATTGGCACCTGTATCGACATTAGCGATCGCCATGAAGTGGAAAAACTCAAAGATGAGTTTATTTCAGTGGTCAACCATGAGCTACGGACGCCTTTGACGTCTATTTTGGGTTCTTTAGATCTGTTGGCCAGCGGTATCTTAGCCAGCCGACCTGAAAAGGGTCAAAAAATGCTCCAAATTGCGGCCAATAATGCTGATCGTCTGGTGCGGCTGATCAACGACATGCTCGACATTGAGCGCATTGAGTCCGGCAAAATGACTCTGAATAAGCGAGTGTGTGAAGGGGCTGAGCTGATGACCACGGCGGTTGATGAAATTCGTAGCCTGGCCACCCAAAACAATATTCAGCTGGCGATTGTGCCAATATCGGTGCGGATCTGGGCGGATCCAGACCGGATTATCCAAATATTTACCAATCTCTTGAGCAACGCCATTAAGTTCTCACCTGAGGGCACCACTGTGGAACTAACGGCTGTCGTGGCAGAGGGGCAGTCTGCCCCATCCAGTGATGGGACCTCAACCAGTGATGGGACCCCACCAAATGATGGGTTACCCGGCTCAACCCACCAGGTTATTTTTCAAGTTAAAGACAAGGGGCGGGGCATTCCCCCCGATAAGCTCAAAACGATTTTTGACCGGTTTCAGCAGGTTGACGCCTCTGATTCTCGTAAGCGCGGTGGCACCGGTCTGGGGCTGGCCGTTTGCCGCAGCATTGTGCAGCACCACGGCGGTAGCATTTGGGTTGAGAGCGTGCTCGAGCAGGGGAGTACATTTTTCTTTAGCCTGCCGGTGCTGCCACCGCCCACACCGCTATCCAACCACGTGGCTAAACAACCCCTCGTTCTCCTGTGTGATGATGATCCCTCAGTGCGCACCGTAGTCGCCGCCATGCTAGAGCAGCACAACTATCAAGCAATTACCGTGGGGTCCGGCCAGGCGGCCCTAGCCCAGGCGATCACCCATCCCCCCGATGTGATTTTGCTCAATCTGTTAATGCCGGGGTTATCGGGTTGGGAAACGTTGGCGGCCCTCAAGGCGCGATCGCAAACCCGAGATATTCCCGTTATCATTCTCAGCGGTCTACGCCCGGAAGAGGGCAATAGCCTGCATAGTGAAGTCAACAATTGGCTGGTAAAACCCCCCGACGAAACCCGCCTATTCGAAGCCCTACAGCAAGCCCTGGTGTCATCCAATAAAGATGTGCAGGTCCTCATCGTAGAGGATGATCCCGACCTGGCTCAGGTCCTAATAACCATATTTGAGCGTCACGGCATCACCCCCCACCATGCCGCCACCGGACAAGCTGGCATTCAGCTTAGCCAACAGGTTATTCCTGATTTGCTGGTGCTTGATCTGGCACTTCCTGAAAAAGATGGGTTTGCCGTTGTCGACTGGTTAAGACAGCATAATCAGCTATGTCGCGTTCCCCTGGTGATCTATACCGCCAAAGATTTAGATGATACAGAACGCCAGCAGCTACGGTTGGGACACACTCTCTTTTTAACCAAGGGTCGAGTATCGCCAGAAGAGTTTGAACACCAGGTAATGCAGCTGATTGGCCGAGTCACCTCCGCCGCTGGGTAATTTCTCAGCTAGTTGGTTAAAATCGATTAGGTCACAGAGCCGTCTGGGTTTCTGACAAAAACGCCCCCCCAGCTACAGTCACAGTTTTATGAAACATATCCTCATTATTGATGATGAAGATGACATTCGAGACGTTGCCCAGGTTGCCCTTGAAACCATCGGAGGATGGCGGGTATCAACCGCTAGCAACGGGCCAGATGGATTAGCCCAGATCCAGCTCGATCCGCCAGATGCGGTGCTGCTGGATGTGATGATGCCTGACGTAGACGGCGTTGACGTTTTTAAGCAGATACAGCAAAATCCTCAAACTCAACACTTACCCGTTTTGCTGATGACGGCCAAAACCCAGGCTACAGACCAGCAGCGCTTCTTAAAACTAGGCGTTATGGGCATTATCACTAAACCCTTTAAGGCCATGCTGCTAGCGGATCAAATCGCCAAAATTTTAGAGTGGTAAATCACTAGAGCAGATGTTTAAGACAGCTATCTAAAACCGGCACCGCAGGGGTTTTATTTCACGTCTAGCCCGATAAGTCAAACTAAATATAGGCTTATTCTCCGTTGGATAACGCTGTTTTGATATATAGCTTTACGCCCATAGTTCATAACAGTAGTAATCGTTGAAAGCGTTAGATAGCAAAAGCTATGGGCGGCGCAATCTGTTAAATGCATTTAGCCAATTGCCATAGAGTTCAAATATTTCAGAACTTTTTCATTTTTCAATTTTAGTCTTTGAAATATGGCAACCGGTTTACCACAGGTTGTCTCTGTCCTAGCACCCTAGGAAAACAGTACGGAGTTATATGTAGATCGCGCTCTAAAGCATTGATGTAGAAGAAACATCCGTGCCCCTCTGTAGACCCTAGTAGGTTTGATTATGCAAAACCGCAATAACAACTTTTCCGAGTCCGTTTTCCATCCTAATCGTGGCCGCACAGCCATTTTCATCGATGGATCTCACATATTTTATGCTGCACTACAGCTCAATATCGAGCTTGATTACACCAACCTACTGTCTACGCTAACTCAGCACACACAGCTCCTCAGGGCGTTTTTCTATACAGGTGTCGATAACAATAATGAAAAACAGCAAGGGTTTTTGTTGTGGATGCGTCGCAACGGCTATCGCGTAGTTCCCAAAGAATTGATTCCTATGCCTGATGGCTCAAAGAAAATCAATCTAGAGGTGGAAATGGCCGTTGATATGCTGACCCTGGCTCAGCATTACGATACGGCTATTGTAATTAGCGGTAATGGTAACCTGGCCTATGCAGTTGACGCAGTGAGTCGTCAGGGCGCACGGGTAGAGGTGGTTGGTCTTCGATCAATGACCAGCGACAGTCTGATTAACGTGGCGGATACTTACTTAGATCTGGCCTCTATGCAGACCGATATTCAGAAGACTGTTCATGGCAAAGGAGTCTCTAAGCCAGGGCAAGAACGCTATGTCTATCGACCGTTAACAACTGTTTCGCAGAGCTAGCAGACCGTTTGCGCTTGTATGGCCGTGATCACGACGGTATTGATAATGTCATCAATGCTGCATCCTCGACTCAGATCATTCACGGGTTTCCTGAGTCCTTGGAGAATGGGACCAATGGCAATGGCTCCAGTTTCGCGTTGCACAGCCTTGTAAGTGTTGTTGCCTGTATTCAAATCCGGAAAAATCAGCACCGTCGCTTGTCCAGCCACGTTTGAATTCGGGAGCTTATGGGCAGCAATGTCTACATCGACAGCCGCATCGTATTGAATCGGCCCTTCTAAGGGCAAATTAGGCCGACGTTTGTGAGCTAAATGGGCTGCTTGACGTACTTTCTCGACGTCTTCTCCTGTTGCTGAATCACCGGAGGAATAGGAAAGCAATGCTACACGGGGTTTAATGCCAAACGACTGGGCAGTATCGGCGGCTGCGATCGCAATTTCTGCTAGATCAGCTGCATCAGGGTTTGTATTGACTGCACAGTCGCCATAAACCCGCACGTGGTCACCCAGATACATCAAAAACACTGACGATACCAAGGCCACCCCTGGTTTAGCCTTAATCAGCTGCAGGGGTGGCCGAATCGTATGCTGAGTCGTATGGGCCGCCCCAGAAACCATACCGTCGGCATCGCCTTGATAGACCATCATGGTGCCGTAGTAGGCGGCATCGAGCATGTAGTCATGGGCAATATCGAGGGTGGCTCCCTTGTGTTTTCTGAGGGTGTAGAAGGTGCGGGCATAGTCCTCTAAATGAGGGCTCTCAGCTGGATCAATGATGGTGAGATCGTCCAGATCTAGGGGAATGGTCTGTTGCTTGATCCGCCGCTCAATTTGGTCTCGGTTACCCAGAAGCGTGAGGTGGACAACATTTTGCGATCGCAACACGGCAGCTGCCCATAGGATGCGCAGATCTTCACTTTCTGGCAACACAATATGTTGTGGATTTGCCTTGGCCTGCTGCACCAGCTTATAGGTAAACATACGCGGCGTCAGTTCCTGAGGCTGCTCCAAACTGACTTGCGCATCGAGTTGAGCTAAATCTACATGACGCTCAAAAATACGGATGCTCCGCTCAATTTTTTTCGGGTCATCGGGCTTCAGGGAGGTGTGAAACTCTTTGATGTGCGAGGCGGTAGTATAAGTGTCGGTGGCAACCGAGAGAATCGGCAGCGGTGCTGGCAGTCCTTTGATCAGCCTGGCGATAGATGGCTCAGGTTTTAGACCGGTGGAGAGCAAAATCCCGGCCAGATTAGGATAGTTAACGGACCGATGGGCCTGGAGCATACCCACAATCATATCCCCCCGATCTCCAGGAGTAATGATTAAGCTATCTTCCTTAAGCCAGGTGAGGGCATGCTGCATTTGCATAGCAGCCACCAGGCAATGGGTCGCTAACCCATCTAGACAATCATTACCATAGAGGACTTCTGCCTGAAGATGTTGGGCAATATCCTGCATGCGGGGACTAATCAGTCTGCGTTCATAGGGAATAACGGCTAGAACACAGTCGGTATAGGTCTTCTCTAAGGCGTTTTTCAAAGCCTCCATCTGGTCTAGCGCCGCTTTGTTAAGAACAATCCCGGCAATAGGACAATGATGATTACGATAGGTATCGACCGCTATTTGGAGGGGGCGAAGGGCATCATCGACAGGTCTGCTGTCGGCATTACCCAGGATTAAAATGGGACAGCCTAAATTTTTAGCAATCTCCTGATTGAGATTAAATTCAAACGCGGACCCTTCTCCGAGATAGTCTGAGCCTTCACAGAGGATAAAGTCACTACGCTGCTCTAGAGCCTTGAATTTGTCGATAATGATGGAGATGGCCTGGTCGATTTGGTGCTGGCCGAGGAGATCGTTGACCTGGTGCGATCTCAGGCCAAAGGATTCTTCATAGGTCTGTTGCAGATCAAAGTGCTGCAACATTAGTTCGATATCCTCATCTCGCTGAGAGGCATGACTACCTGAGATAGCTTCCGTCTGAATCACCGGTCGAAAAAAGCTAACTTTTGTTGTACGCCTCAAGATGAAATTAATGATCCCCAGCGCAACCAAAGCTTTTCCGCTGCCCGCTTCAGTAGTGCTGATATAGAGCGAGTTTCCCATTTGCTACTCCCTCTGTAACCTGTTGCTGTAGGTGGCCATCTCTATAAAAAAACCTATAAAAACGATAAACCTGGAAAACCTGTGAGAAATCTAGTTTTACAGAAGCTTTCTCTAAAAATCGCTCTAGAGATCGCTAACACACCAAAGTCCTAACAAATTCTTTATATCTTATGCTTAAAGTAGAGACATCGTGATTAGATATTGTTCCTCGTAGATAAGGTTAAGGATGGCTTCTTTGGTCTCCAAGAGTTTCGGGTATCACCGTACATTGCCCCTGATAACTGTTACGCCCCTTATCTAACCTCCAAAACAAAATCAGGTAATACATCCTCTCCTGAAACCATGGCCGGAAATTCTACTACCTCTACCACCTGCTCTGGTCGATAGATCTCGACAGTTTGCCCCTGAGGATTGATCAACCAACCCAACTGCAGACCACTATTAAGATATTCCTGCATTTTTTCCTGAAGTGGCTTTAAGCGATCACTCTCAGACCGCAGTTCAATTACAAAATCAGGACAGATTGGTGGAAATTTTGTCTGCTGCTGACGGGTTAGATTATTCCAGCGCTCTAACGTTACCCATGCTGCATCAGGAGAGCGATCACCCCCATTGGGCAGCTTAAAAACCGTTGAAGAGCTAAACACCACCCCCAGACCAGACTGACGATTCCAGATACCCAGATCAATGATGTAGTTTGCCTCTTGCCTGCCACTTTCAACGCCTACTGGGGACATAATGATTAATTTTCCTGCTGGGCTCCGCTCCATGGCAATATCCTTGTTTGCCATGCATAACTTATAGAACTGCTCATGGGTTAGTCTCTGGACTAGGGGCTCTAGATTCAGGCTAATGGCAGTCATTATGAGTGACCTTACGTATCCTTACTTTGACTATTCTAAGCGTTCGAAGCTGTGGCTAAATCTATAAAAAGCCTGTTGGGCTCACCAGAATATGGGTACCCAGATTTATTCTTGTATGTCTAATGTCGCAGTTGCCGCCCGACCAAATTCTTCGGGGGCATATTCTAGCTGCACTGCTGAGCCTGGCCAGAGGAAGGTGCCGGGTGTCACCGAGCGGACAAGATAATGCATGGTGTAAACACCGGTATCTAGATAGTCAGCATAGGCAAGGATGCGATCGCGGCCCAGCTGCTGATAGCCAATCTCCCAGCTATCTTGCTGGGGCTGAAAATAGGCCGTACTTGTATAGATACTTCTGGAACGGACTCATCAAGGCTCCATCTACTGAGAACCCTGCCGCCCGTGCCTGGGCCAACGCTCTTGCCGCATAGGGTGTGACAAACGGATCAGACTGCTCGCTCCCAGGCCAGCTCGCCAAACCGCCATCGGGTCGCTGTAGAGTTTTGATTCGCTGTAGTGACTGAGCGCCATTTGCTTGAGTATCAAAGTCTTCGAGTACCTGGCCATACTGCTGACTAAGAATTTGTAAACTGGCGGCAACACTTAGCTGGCTGGCCGCTGTGGAGAGATTGGGTAGCGCCTCTAGCCAATCTGTCTGCTTAGCCGGGGCTTTAATATCAGCTAAAAGAGTGTTTGAGAGAGAAATATCCACCCCCCCTATCTCTGAGGCATCGTCATTTTGCCCGGTTTGTTGGCTAGAAAAATACTTTGGCGACCCGACATAGGCTAACACGTCACCGGTGGCATTTTCGACAACAAGAGCCGCTGCATGACGCACATTGTTTAGGGCCAGCCCTTGAACAACCTGTTGAACTTGGGCCGCAACAAATTTCTGCAGGGATAGCTCAAGACTGGTTTGAACTTGAGCTGGGTGATCGGTAGGGAGCTGTTCGGCTAGCCAAAAGAGAAAGTGGGGGACCGCTGGAAAACTCTGGTCGATGGGTTGGAGCGTGACAGATTGAGAATATTCAGAGATTATCCATGACTCTTAATAAATGGCCCGCCTTAATTCTCCACAGAGCATCACGCCGATTACGGACGCTCAGCCTATGGGTAACAAAGTGGGATGGATCAAAAGTTCGTAGTTACGGCAAAAATATTATACGATGAGGTTCGTTGTTCCCCCTGTTGATGATCATTACCACCTATCCCAATATTTTGAGTCTCCCTGCCGACGCTCTGGCTAAGGTTCGAGACATGACTGATCTTGTTTACCATCCACTCAAGCGGGGCTATACCCATAGCTACGGCATAGAAGGATGGCCTGATTTACGCTTAATGGAAGGCGTTGCTGCTCCGCCACAAAGCGATAAAGTAGCTGGCTACAGACTCATGCTGATGCTGCATAATCCAGGCAACAACTATATTTTTCGGGATGTTGGCCAGGCAATGAAGCCTCAAGGGAAAGGTGAACTCGTTGTACTGGACATTGAGGCCCAGCACGAAGTACACAGTAAAGCCCCCAATGGTGGCGGCGGTCATGAACCCTGGTCAGCGCTGGTGTGGGGACCGCAAGGGAAACCGTGCATGAAAGAAAATTATGAGCTGTTTGAAGCTATACAAATTGCACAAAAAGAGTGTGAGAGGTTTTTAAAGACACTATGACTTTAACGCTCATCCCACCAAATCCTCAGCAGTCTTCTCTAATGCCCTGGCCAATACTCTAATTCACCCCATATTAGCGCTATGAGGTGGGTTTTACTCGTCTAAGCCTGATCTCCGATAGATTCTAAGCCAAAACGCTTAATAGCTTGAACATCAGCAACTCTCGAAAAAGCACATCGGTCAAAGCTGGTATACGTACAAATTGTCAGGGGGGCTCTACCTCTCGTAAACTTTGCCCTGGCTGTTATTAGTCAGGGTTTTTATTGGAGGACGCTCAGCAAATAACAAAATATACGAGCCTAGAGCTGCAGCTCTAGCTGAATATTGCACCGCTCGTAGGGAGAGGGCGGGCCAACAATCTTTTGAAACCCAAGTTTTTGATAAAGCTTAATAGCCGGTTTAAGCACAGTATTACTCTCTATGTAAAGCGTTTTTGCCCCTAACTCACGGGCTTTAGCAATTGCAGCCTGCCCTAGCAGCCAGCCAATACCCATACCGCGCATCTCCTCTGCCACCGCCATTTTGACTAACTCATAGCGGGTAGTATCCAGCTTAACCAGGGCGCAAGTACCCACAATCTTGTTCTCATATCGAGCCATATAAATGTGCCCCCCCGGCGTCAGGATGTTGCTTTCTGGATTATCCAAATATTTACGATCTGATGCTTCTACCGTGAAGTAATGCTCAATCCATTTATAGTTAAGTCGCTTAAAATTATCGCGAAACTCTGATCCGTAATCAATAATCTCCACCTGCTGTTGTTCGCGAAGCTTGCGGGCCTCTTGCACACGAGATAAAAATCCCTTTTCGTCGAGTAAATATTCAAATTCCTCCACAGCCTTCCAAAGATTAAATTGAGTTGCCGATAGCAAATCTTCCACAGTCTGAGCCACATCAAGATACTGTTTTTCTAGCGTTGGAATTAGCCGCCTGCCTGCCTCAGACAGACGAACCACGTTTACCCTGGCGTCTGCTTTACTTTTACCAGTCACCACCAGCCCCGCTTTCTTCATTTCTTTAACAATTTGACTAACGGATGGGTGAGAATGCCCAATGGTTTGAGCAATACCCGTAATCGAGGCTTCTGACTCGTAGGAGAGCACATAAAAAACCGGAAACCACTTTGGATCTAAGCCCACATCGTATAGGGCATAGACATCGCTAGCGTCCTCCAGTAGCTTTTCACCCAGACGACGTAAACGAGTGCCCAGGGCCATTTTTCCAGCTTGCTGATAAAAATCCATAATTATGGAGTTAATTACGTAAGCAGTTACATATTAGCGTCAGTTTTATATAGCAACAATTAAGCTTTGTAATATGACCTCGCCATAGGACAAATCAAAGATTTTGAGTTCGTCAACATTCTTATCCTGACCCATAACATGCCTAATGAATACCTGGGAGTTGGTGTTCTCTGAGGCTCGGCATGAAAAACCCAATTATTTTTGTTTCTTTGCTTGCAGTAGCGGGTACAGCTACTACCGCTAAAAGCGCGGCGGCGGCTACATCTAGTGACAGTGTTAAAGAAGACTTAAAACAGGCTGTTTGTTTTCAAGATTGGGACAGAGCTGTTGAGCTATCAAGTCATTTGATTGCCTCTCCCTCAATTACTCCAGAGCATCGCCAAACCCTGGTCAATTGGCGACATCGCTTTTCTAGCTACGCCACAGATCAAACCAAATTTAATACTATTCCCAACTGTGAGGGTGTCAGACCAAGCCCGGTTGACATTAAAGTGCAACCGGCCCCGATGCCTCGATTTTCTAACCACACCGATCAACCATCGGAATACTACTGTTATCAGGTAGAACCCAATGGCTATGTGCAAAGTTTAGAACATATTTGTGCAGGTAAGGCACCCCGCCAGAAACTTTACTGGTAGTTGGCTACACCCGCGACTAACGACTCTCATCACCTCTCAAGAGATAATTAATAACCCCCGGTGCTTTCACACTGGGGGCTGTTTTGTTATATTGTTTGCACACATAGTTCACAACGGCGATCGCTGAAAGCGTTAGGTAGCAACAGCTATGTGTGGCGCAATCTGCTGAATGCATTCAGCAGATTGCTATAGAAGCTGGCATAGGGGATGAGAAGCAGTAAGTCTGCTCTGAAAGTATCTACATCGGCACAATTGATTTTCCTGAACACTGTTTAGATGTTCATACAATGCAACAAACGGGCTCTTTGCCCTAACTAGCCCAGAAACAGCATGGACAGTTGTAACCGAGTTTTTCATACGGTTGAAGTCATAAAAAATAGAGTTATTTATTTTGGATATATATCCATTTTTTAGATATAGTACTACACTTGGACAAACCCTATTTCAACAGTGGCTAGCTATGGGCGATCGCAACTTAACGTTGACTCCTAACCAAGAAATCATTTTGTCGGCGCTGCGTTTGCGTAGACGATATGGGTTAGAAATCATCGAAGCTATTGAAAATAGCGGCGGTAAGCAAATCGGGTTTAATTCGCTGTACCCTAACCTCAAAAAACTGGAGCAAAAAGGGTTTATCACCTCTGAGTGGGGTGATGAGTCACCTGAAGAACACACCGGGGCTCGGCGAAAATATTACAGAATTACGGGCATCGGCATACAGGCGCTTGATACCAAACGGCAGCAGTTAGAAGACGTAGCCCATTGGAATCCGGAGCTAAAGGGGGTATGACATGGAAACTAAGAATACTGAATTGGCCAGCAGAGTCGCAAAATTTGTTAATCGCTTTCCTGACGAGTGGCAGGACTATCAAGATTGGCTACGGACCATCGTGTCATCTCAGTCATGGTTACAAGAGCGATATCCTGCCTGGCAGGCGACATTAATTTTTCGCTGGCGTTTGGTTTACTTTGTGGTCTACGTTGCCAGTGGCATTTTCTTTGGTCGACTACGGCGTAAGTTTCAGCAAACTGTCGATAGTGTCGCAACCCGCACGCAGTATCGCTACAGTCTGCAGCGAATCGCCACCCTTTTGGCCGTAGTAGAACTCACCCTCTGTGGTATTGCAGCGTTAACAGGGGTGATGCTGGCGTTTTATTATCAGCCGACGGCACTGGGGGCACACACATCTCTCAAAATGATTGTTGATCGTGTGGCTAACGGAGCTTTAATTATGAGTCTGCACGATGTTGCAGGCAATGGTTTGATTCTTTTTAGTTTGATTCAAATCATTGTTATGTTTTTGGGGCGAGAGTTTTTGCTGTCCTGGTTTATTGCTTGGGTGAGTGGAATTAGCTTAACCTTGACGGCAATGGCCCTAAGCTGGACAGCCATTGTCTTGACCTGGGAGCAAACAGGATTTTGGCGCTTTAAGATTGAGCTGAATATTCTCGGTTCGCTGCCGCTGGTTGGCCCCATATTGCGAGATATTTTGTCGGGCGGCAGCGGCATTAGTAGCTTTACCCTGCAGCATATGTATATGGTGCACAGCTATGTACTTGCGATCGCAGCTATCCTCATTTCCATTGCCCATCTCACAGCATTAGTTTTACACGAACATCACCGACAGTCTGACAACCCTCTTCCTATAGAATTAACAGATGCCTAGTTGTTCAGTCATAAGATAGTCATGACGATTTCAACTGTACAAGAAAATACTGTTGGGCAAAGGCAACGCGGGGATGACGAAGATTACCGCGATTCCAGGTGAGATAGAGATGGTTAGTGGACCATTGTTTGGGGGTATGGATGAGGGCAAGCTGAGATTGTTGAAGATGAGTTTTGCACAGGTAAAGCGGCAGCACTGAATAGCCTAGTTGGTTAAGAACAAGCTGTCTCACCGCTCTTAAGTCAGCGACTGTTGCAGCCGCCTGCACCTTTAGCGTCATTTCAAAAGCTTCCTTAAAATACTGCCGAACTAATGGCAAATCTTCGTCATAGGCAATCAGCGATTGGGCTAATAGCTGATTGACATCAAAGGGTTTGGTTAGCTTTTGTTGTATCCAATCAGGTGTCGCCACCATGACTAAAGTCTCAGAGTCAATTTGCTGATAATCGAGGGTACGGCTGTTGGGAAGGGATGCCGTAATTGCCAAATCGATCACACCTTCATCTAGCAGCTTGTAGATGTAATCTTTGCCACCAGTGTGAAGCCTTATACGGATATCTCGTGTCATGAGGCTAGCCAGCAGCGGAATAATTTTAGCGCTGAGATATTCGCCGGGGCCAGCGATGTGAATCGTGCCGGCAATATTCGTGGCTCTGGCCTGTACCGCATTGAAGCTGGTTTCGAGCGCGTCAATGTGGGTACCGATAGAGCGGGCGAGGTCGTGGGCGATCGCACTCGGTTCAATTCCTCTGGCGTGGCGCATAAACAACGGCTTTTTAATTTGCGCTTCCAGCGTGCGAATCTGCTGAGAGACGGCAGGCTGAGTAATGCCCAGGTGTTCGGCAGCTTTGGTAAGCGAGCCGAGACGATAGGCCGCCATGAACGTTCTTAGCTGAGGAAAATAGCTCATAAATCAGCAATGCCATAAATTTTATTATGGCTGCTCCTACAAAGACGGTCTTCTCCTTTTAGCATTTCCTTTCTATCGTGAAACTGTACTTGCGAAGGAAACTGCAACATGGCTGCTCCTAAAATATTGATCATCACCACATCCCATACAAACTTGGGTAACACGGAGCAAAAGACGGGCTTATGGATCGAGGAACTGACTACGCCTTACTACGCTTTCGTAGATGCAGGTGCATCGGTCACTGTCGCGTCTATAAAGGGCGGACCCGTGCCCATCGATCCGGGGAGTGAGAAAGCGGACGGAGAAAATTCGCCTAGCGTCGAGCGCTTTCGAGCCGATGCAGGGGCGCAAAAGGCCATTGCCAATACGCCTTCTATTAACGATGTGGATGCAGACAGCTATGATGCGGTGTTTCTACCAGGCGGTCACGGCACGATGTGGGATTTTCCACAGAGCGATCGCCTCTGCCAAATTGTGGCTGAAACACTAGCACAAGGCCGCATTGTCTCTGCTGTTTGTCATGGCCCTGCCGGATTAGTTGCCGCTAAAACAGCGACAGGCGACTCAGTTGTCAAAGGTCGTAAGGTTGCGACCTTCACCGATGCTGAAGAAAGCGCTGTGGGTCTCACTGAAACCGTCCCCTTTTTACTAGAGAGCAAGCTGCGAGAACTGGGAGCAGATATTCACAAGACCGGTAACTTTGAAGCCTATGCGATCGCAGATGGCAACCTGATCACTGGTCAAAATCCAATGTCTTCTGAACTGGTTGCCCAAAAAGTCTTAAGCGCAATTTCAGCATCTGTCATTGCCTGATCAATCACAGCTAGTTAAACTCAGCAACAGGCGTCGCTGAAGAGATTGTCGCGCTACTGAGATAACTAATCTACCCATACAATTTCAGGGGTATCTGGGTAATCAATAACTTTACCCAGATACTCTCTCACTGTTGATTCATCTACTGCTTCACATCTATTTCCACCTTAACTGGCACAGCGATTGTCTGAGGACAAGACCAGGTTAAAAGAGCCTGACGAATCTGATTGATCACATCCTGAGACTGTGGGTCTGAAGCCTCATCATCCAGCATCACCCGTCTCACCCGCCCCCGCTGAATCACTAGCTCAAACACTAGTTTCCCAGCCTGAGGATTAACCAGCTGAAGACTTTGTAAATGGTGTTCAAGTTGGTTCAGCGTACTATCGTCTAACCCATCTGCTTTGACCACCTGAATTTGTGGCTCCTGCGGTGACGCTGCCGGTACAGCCATGCCCAGCGGCGCAAAGGCAAGATCAGCCTCGTCTAGAGAATCTGTCGGTGAGGCCATAGAAGAAAAGTTTTGAGGAACCGTCTTGCGCTGAGCTGGACTTGCTGCCATCGGGGCTGCCATCTTTGGTCTGCGCACTCTACTGCTGACGGCAGCGGTACTAAACACCCCCTCATAGCTAACCGCTTCGGGCATCAACGCAGGCACATTGACGGCAACTGCATCATCCGGCTGCTCTATGCGAACATCATCGCTAACGGCAACAAACGCCGTGTACTGAGAAAGCAGCTGATAGGCCAGGGCCGTCTCTGTTACGGCCTTGACACCCCTAGTGGTCTCACCGCTCACCATTTGATTCATTAATTCTTTAATGCGGGCGCGACCCCACAGCTGGGCAATGGCTGCATTACCCGATGGTTCAAAGCCAATGGCAAACGCTTGCTCAAATGACTGCCCGCCAGCCGTAATACCGGTTATTCGCACTGTTCCTGGCTGATTGTCAGCCTTGCGCCCAAATAAGACCAGGGGCTGTTCTGCAAACAGATCGGGCAACGCCGATGGATACACAATGGGCGCTTCCCCTGGGCCATCCCAAGATAGGGAGAGATTGCCTAAAACTGGGTTGTTGATTTGACCAAAAAATTTATCCACCACCGTTTCAATGGTCTCATCGTGACGAACAATGTGACTCATGCCGCGACCAAATTCTGCCGCCCGATTGAGTAAAAAGCGATTGACCGAACTCCCGGCACCAAAGCTGTGGAGACGAGTCGATGGGCTAAGCGACTGCTGGACCTCAGCAAAAATTTGAGTCTCATTGCCAATGTAGCCATCGGTTAAGAGAACAATATTGCGAATCCGACCTGGGTCAGTTTGGGGCAAATTCAACACGGTTTTAAGACCGCGCAGCATCTCGGTGCCGCCCCCCGCCCGCAGTCGGTTGATATAGCCGAGGGCCTGTTTGCGATTGCGGGGGTTATTGGCCAATGGCACCTTGGCCAGCTGCTGGGTCGTATTGGCAAAGTTAACAATGTTAAAGGTGTCTTGGGGATGCCGCCCCTCAAGAAATCGCTGCATCAGTGCCTGACACTGAGCCAGGGGGGCTCCTGATTGTGAGCCAGAGGTGTCAATCAAAAACACCATATCTTTAGGGATATATTGGGCAGCGTCATAGCGGATGGCGGGAATCATGTAGAGCGCAAAATGGCCCCCCCGCTCGTCTGACTGGGTGAGCGGCGATGTCTGAATGGCCTCACCCGCGACCTGGTATCGCACAATCAGGTCTTTATTGGGCAGCGTATCGTTAGGGGCCAGGGTAATGTGGGTCAGGGCGTCTTGGGTATCAATATTAATTTGGTGAGACGGGGACTGCAGTTTGACGATTTCAACGCTCGTTTCGATATCTATCGCTATCTGAATATCATGACCAGACCGCATACCGGCTGGCAGCCTCGGCCCGTTTAGACGGCTAGCATCCGGCACGATGTCAGTATCTTGATTGAGCGTCATCGGCGCAATGGCAGACCCTTGAGACTGGCCCGCAATCGGGTTGCCGGGGATGTAGCGCGGTCCGACCACCATAGGGAAGACAAACTCATAGGTCCCCTGTTTATAGGCAAGCTGGTCGCCATAGCGAATGACGACCTTAATTTGCTCACCTGGCGGAATATTGGCCAGGGACTGGGTAAAAATATTGGCCCGTTCTTGCTCTAAGAGTCCGGCGGTTTGACCTCGTTGTTTAGCCTGTTCATACATTGCTTGAGCCTCTTCTCGTTTCTCAATGCGGCCTTGGATGGTGCGCTCAGCAAACTGAATTACCATGCTGTCAACGGCGGCTTCATCCGGCAGCGGAAATATATAGGTGGCATTCAGAGCAGTTGTAAACGGGTTTTCAAATGTATGGGTCACCTCCACCCGCGACAAGCTGCCGCTGACCCGAGCTTGCACATCAGTGTGTTTGAGGGGAAACGCCAGGGGTTGCTCAACGTCTTGGACATATAAGCCAGTGGTTTGAGGCAATAACGTTTGTGTCATGGTGGGACCTCCAGGGGGTGAACTGACTTAAGATTAGGCGGGCTAGCGGGCTAAACAGGCTCAGCTTTGGGCTCAGTCAATTGACTCAGTTAGTGAGCACAGGTGAGCACTTTTAGAAAACCCCCTTGCGTACTATGGGAAACAGATGGGTGATACAGCCATTCGTAATACCTATTGCATCTGTCAGGTTAGTTAGGACAATCGATATCCCTAAAAGCCCCAAATTACAACAGCTAACCTGACTCGCAATCGACGAATGCATCCGTCGATTGCTATATAGGGGCAAACATTCAACCCAGGATACGGTAGGAAATCAGCCATGGGGCATTCGGTAAGGGCGTCAGAAAAAGGACTTGCGATCGCAAACCAAGCCCGCCAGCGCCGAGGGTGGACCAAAACCAGCACCGCCCGCTGGTGGCAAGATGCCCACACTTCTAGAGCCACCCTGCGACGTTTCTGGCGTGGTGAACGCATTCAGCAAGACGCTTTTATCGCTATCTGTCAGACCGTTGGTCTTGATGATTGGCAGACCATTGCCGACGGGCAGACCATTGCCGACGGGCAAACTGCCGCCCCTGATTCCACGCCAGTTCAAGACACTGGCCCAAACGCTCCACTCATAGACTGGGGGGACGCTCCCGACATTGAGCAGTTTTTTGGCCGCGGGCAAGAGCTGCAGCAGCTACAGACCTGGGTCTTGAACGATAATGCAAAGCTGATCACCATCAGCGGTCTAGGGGGCAACGGCAAAACCACCCTGGCCCTGGCCCTGGCCGAACACCTCCAGCCTCACTTTGAGCACCTTATTTGGCGGTCGGCCAGCACGCCCCTGAGCACGCTGCTAACAGATGGCCTAGATGCGCCCATAGAGACGGTCGATCAAGGGCTACGACAGCTACTAAAAAAGATGCAGCGCCCCATGCTGCTGGTCTTAGATGATATCAACGAGAAAACCTACTTAGATTTTCTCTATCAAATTTCTCGTTCCCGCCATCAAAGCTGTGTGGTGGCCATTAGCCGTCAGCCACTGCCACCCCAATTTCAAACCTTAAATCGTGCTTACCAGCTATCGCTGGGCGGACTATCTGAACTAGACGCCGTTAAGCTGCTGCAGACGCGGGACTGTGGTGGTCAACTCCATCAGCTCAAAACCCTGGCCCGTCTCTACAGCTACAGTCCCCTCGCCTTAACGCTTGTCGCCTCTATGCTACAAACGGTCTTTGGTGGTCAGATAGGTCTCTTTCTAGAACAAGAGATCATCGTCTTACCCGACCTTATCCAGTCACTCTTTAAGCAACAGTTTCAGACGCTAAACCCATTAGAAAGAGCGTTAATTTACTGGTTGGCCATCTGGCAAGAGCCCATTGCCCTGTGTCGGCTGCAGACCCATTTATTGAATCCTGAGCCTGCCGGGGTGATTGTCGCCCTTGCTGACTTGGTAAAACGCTCGTTGGTCACCCAGCACTTTTTAGGGGATGAGCCCTCATTTAGTCTGCAGCCCATGATGCTGACTTTTACAATAGAGCAGCTGGCTGAGCAGATAAACCAGGAACTTTTACAGGCGCAACAGCAGCAAAGTACTCAACCGCTGCAGCTGCTTAGAACCCATTGCTTAATCAGACCGGGCACTGACGATATTCTCGGAGACCGACTCCTGGCTGAGCTACAAAAACGCCAGCCGCCTCAGCTTTCCTATGCAATATTACCGCTAATAGACAATTGGCTTGAGCAAACGACCATACAATCGCCCACTATGGTCGGCTATCTTATATTTAATTTAACGGTCCTTAAAAAGCGATGGGAAGTAGTTGACACTACGGAACAACTCACAGAGTAAGACAACTCTTGATTGGGTACATAGGTCCCATTGGCAGTCTCTTATGTCAGCAAGCCTGATGAGTCAAATGATTTGGCCACAGTGGTTCAACAGCTAGCAGAGCACATTTCTGACCCAGAGGATATTCGAGCATTTATACAAGTTGCAAGAACTCTTTAAGGGAGCCCTAATGGAACTGTTACCACTCGAAATGTGTCTGGAGGAATAAGGCTTGGATCATCGACCAGCAGATGACGGATATAGCTTTCTGTGACAGCAACCTGGTCATCCACAATCGTCAGATTCAGCGGTGAGTTGAGGCCATCTAGCAATACCTCAGTAGTATGGGGTTCCGCGCTGGCGAGATTAATTGCCAACAGTTTACCGTTGCCGCTCTCGGCTGCGCCTTCTAGTACAAGTAACCGACCGTCTGGAGCAAACGCCAGTCCGTCTGGATTTTCAAGAGGACGAGATAAATTAACCTCGGTGACCTGAGCGGGCGCTCCATTCTCGCCCAGGGTAACCCGTAACAGTGTGCCATCGCTATATAGCCCGATAATTAAGTCTCCGCTGGGCGCTACGGCAATCCCTGCTGGGCCAAGGTCACCGGGGGTCATGAGCGGATCAGCTGCAACGGTCTCAAACGGTGCCCCCGGTTCTGATAAATATAGGATGCGATCGCGGACGCTATCGGTGATATAGAGACCGCCCTGTCCGTCCATGGCCATATCGTTGGCAAAGCCTTCATCCGGTATTGCCGATGACCACACAACGCGATTGCTAGCGAGATCGACCGCGGCAAGACGATGAGGACGACGAACTCTCTCGCCGTTAATTTCTTCTCCTAAAAAATCAGGCGACGCCATCCACAGAAGATTTGTCATCGGGTCAAAGCGAACCGACGTACCGGCAAACACTTCATCTGTTTCTTCAAACGCTGTTGTAATGTCTCCATCTGGGGCAATCTGCAGCACATTACCACTGGTGACTGAGCCCACATAGAGCTGGCCGTTTGGCCCCGTTGTAATGCCGTTGGGATATTCAAAGTCTGGTGGTAGTGTAGTATAGCTGACGGATGTTTCAGCCAGGTTAGTACAGCCTGCTAGGGACGTCAAACAGGCGTAGCTTACAATTACCTTGCTACATAATAGGCTTTTTATCATTGTTTTAAGTTCTTGGTTTACTTAGCTTCGTTGGCCCGGAATGCTGTAGCCACCGTCAATAAAAATGGTTTGTCCGGTGATATTTGCTGTGCGATCGCACAGCAGAAAAGCCGCTAGCTCAGCAGTCTCTTTGGGCGTGCCCATGCACCCCCTTGGATGAGCCTGGCCAAATGCTTCTAGCACAGCGCTATCGTGTTGAAAGGCTGCTCTCGTCATTTCGGTATCGATGCCACCCGGATTGATATTGTTGATGCGAATGCCAAAGGGGGCAAGTTCGAGTGCCGCCGGACGCATCAGGCCATCTATGCCCGCTTTACTAGCCGAGTAAACGGTAGAACCGGGTAGCGCACCGGCTGCCAGCCAGGAGGATGTATTGACGATTGCACCGCCGCCGTGGCTTGCCATGTAGCGGGCTTGGGCACGCACAGACAGCCAAACTGATTTAAGATTGGTCTCAATGGTGCGGTTCCAATCCTCTTCAGATTGTTCGAGCATGGGCACAAAATTGCCAATGGTGCCTGCATTGTTAAACGCAAAATCAAACCGTCCAAAGGTGGCAACTGTTTCATTAACAATATGGCTGGGGGCTCCAGGCTGGCTGATGTCAGCTGTCAAAGCAAAGGCTTTGCCCCCTGTATCAATAATCGCATCTACCAACCGGTCAAGTTTCTCCTGTCGCCTAGCAACAAGAAC
>ERZ1740070.132-NODE-132-length-52407-cov-7.750745_pt1 | contig 52407 bp, 39 predicted proteins | sample MGYA00581734_ERZ1740070 | MGnify/ENA primary metagenome ERZ1740070 (study PRJEB43018, sample SAMN04849744) | marine metagenome | isolation source: floating plastic debris | place: Pacific Ocean | collected 2008-09-01 | study: EMG produced TPA metagenomics assembly... | reverse complement strand
TCTATGACAAGCCGATGGTCTATTACCCGCTGTCGGTGCTGATGCTGGCGGGCATCCGCGAGATTGCCGTGATCACCACGCCGCAGGACCAGGACCAGTTCCGGCGCACGCTGGGGGACGGGGCGCAATGGGGGCTGCGCCTGAGCTATATCGAACAGCCCTCGCCGGACGGGCTGGCGCAGGCCTATCTGCTGGCGCGCGATTTTCTGGCAGGCAGCCCCTCGGCGATGGTGCTGGGCGACAACATCTTTTTCGGGCACGGGCTGCCGGACCGGCTCGCGGCTGCCGATGCGGTCGCGCAGGGCGGCACCGTGTTCGGCTACCGCGTGGCGGACCCCGAACGCTATGGCGTGGTGGATTTCGCGCCTGACGGCACGGTAAAAACCATCGTGGAAAAACCGCCCGTGCCGCCGTCGAACTACGCGGTGACCGGGCTCTACTTTCTGGACGGCACCGCGCCGGACCGCGCCGCCGCCGTGCAGCCATCGGCGCGCGGCGAGCTGGAAATCACCTCCCTGCTGGAGATTTATCTGGAGGCGGGCCAGCTGAACGTGCAGCAGATGGGCCGCGGCTATGCCTGGCTCGACACCGGCACGCATGCATCACTGCTGGATGCCGGGAATTTCGTGCGCACCCTGTCGGACCGGCAGGGCCAGCAGGTCGGCTGCCCCGAAGAGATCGCCTATGAGCAGGGCTGGATCGATGCCGATGCGCTGGCCGAACGCGCGGCCCTGTTCGCCAAGACGCATTACGGGGCCTACCTCAAGGGGCTGCTGCCCTAGGACCCCGATGCGCAAATGTTTCGCGCGCGAAACATTTTCAGAGCGTGCCCAGATAGTCCAGGATCCTGCGGCGCAGCGCCGGGGTCATCTCGTCGCCCGAAATCCGCAGCCACGTGCCGTCACCGTCCCATGTGGCCTGCAGGGTGGGGCGGATCACCTTGGTCTGCGGGCCCGCACCGGTGTCCGCGGCAGGGGCGGCCTGCTGCGCCATATGCGTCATGATCTTGACCAGCAGTGCCTGTTCGGCCTCCGCCGATGCCGTGTCGTTCGCCGCCAGCGCCTTGCGCGCCCGGTCGGCAAAATGCGGAACAGTCTCCAACATGGCGGAAATGCGCAGGCCAAGCCGTTCGCCGATCATGTGCGGATAGCGCAGATGCCCGTCAAGCGCGGCCACCACCGGCAGGAATGACCGGATCTTGGACCGCTTGGGCCGCGATGCGCTGGCAAACAGGGTCAGCAACGCCTCTTTCTCGGTCGCGAACACGCCCTGCTCCACCGCCTTGGCCGCGATGCGCGCGCGCTCGTAATAGCTGAGCCCGACACGGATCTCGTTTTCCTCGACCATCGCCTGATAGGTCTCCGACGCCTCCGCCGGCTGCCGCAAGAGCGCCAGCACCGTGCCGTCATGGCGGCCCTGTTCGTGCAGCTGCGCGATGGCCTGACAGCGCCGCCAGCCGGAAATCAGGCCGTATTGCCCCGGTTCAGTCTCTAATACCTCAATCGGGGTCTGTTGGCCGCGCCCGGCGATCGAGGTGCGCAGCGCCTCCATCTCGGCCTCGTCGGCGATGATCCGGTCGCGCACGATATGATCGAGCGTGATGGCCGATACCGGCAGCGACAGCACCATGCGGCCCTGCGCCTTGGCCTGCGCCAGTTCGCGGGTCACATCGTGCAGGGCGGCGGTGGTGGCCGCCTCGGAGGCGACATCGGCGATGGGGGCGCGCGACATCATCGACTTGGTCTCGGGGGCGGTGCCGAACATCCCGGGGTTGGCGGGGCTGAGGCGTTTGCGTTTGGCCATGGGGGTCTCCTTTTAGAGCGCCTATGCGCGCAAAGCCTTAACCGGCCTTGTCCAGTGCGTGCGTTGCGTCGGCCTGATCCCGGGCCCAGGCGCCGACCAGCAGCTGCTTGAACGCGGCATAGGTCGCATCGAACGTCTCGCGGCCCCGCACATAGGTCTCGCGGTTGAAATCGCGGTAATCGGCCTCGTAGATGCCCTGCACCTGTTCGCCCGCCTGCCCGATCAGGGCGGTGTAGTCCTGCCGGTGCGGCGACAGGGTGGGGCCCAGATAGGCCTGCATCAGCGCACCAAGCTCGGCCTGCTGGGTGCCGTCATAGCGGGTGATCACGGCGCGCACCGCGTCCCATTCGAACTGCAGCCCCTCGCGACCCAGGGCGCGGGCGGCGATGTTCTCCGCCTCTTCGATAGAGCCGAAGGTGGCGTGCAGCATGTCGAAAAACCGCCCCGTAGAGTCGAATTCCAGGAAGGACGCGCCCAGCGGGACCAGCAGGATATCGGCCGCCGACAGCCCGTTGATCGTGAGGTAGCCAAGGGCGGGGGGCGTGTCGAGGAACACGATGTCATAGGCATCGAGCACGCCGTCGCCGGCCAGCGTTTCGGTCAGCGCGTCCCACAGCTTCCAGCCGCGCCCGGACATGCGCCAGACGGGGATCTGGAATTCGGCCCAGTACAGGTTCAGCTGCGCACCGATGAGGTCGATATTGGGCCAGTGCGTGCTCTGGATCAGGCTGGTGGCGGTGACATCCAGCGCCTCTGTCAGCGTGTCGTCCAGCGGGGCAGGGGCCTCGCCCCGGTCCAGGCGCCGCTGGTTTTCGGTGCGCAGGTGCCGGGCATAGTGGCGCGCCATCAGCGGAAACACCGTCTGCCATTCATCCGTGACCTGCCCGCCAAAGATCGAGGTCATCGACCCCTGGCTGTCCAGATCGATCACCAGCACCTTGTAGCCATCGAGCGCGGCCGACATCGCCAGATGCGCCGCCGTCGATGTCTTGCCCACGCCGCCCTTGAAGTTGGCCACCGCCACCATTTTCGCGGGCAGGCCGTCGGGGCGGTAGGGCAGGTATTCCTTGGCCTTCGACCCTTCCTGGCCGAAATGCGCCTTGAGCCGCAGCACCTCGTCGAAGGTGAACCACTTGGCGCCGCCTGTCGTGTCCGAGGTGCCCTGCGGCAGGTCGGGGTTCTGTTTCAGCACGCGGCGGAAATGGCCCGTGGCCACCGGGATCAGGTAGCGCGTGATCTCCCAGGTGGAAAAGCGGCGCAGCGTCCGCGCCGTGCCCTGTTCCATCCCGCGCGAGGCCAGATCATCGCGCCCCCCGGCACAGGCCTGCGCGATCTCGGCAAAGCGCGCGGTGGTGGTGGGCGCGCCCAGCTGTGCCATGGCCGCGTCGGCGTCGATGTTGAAATAGGGGGGAAGATCGGGTGAAGTGCCCTTGGAGGATGCCATATCTGCTCTGCTCTGATTGCGTCATGTGCGCCGTTTTCCCCAGAATACCGAAAAACGCCACACATGGAAGCAAAGAGATGACACACTTGTCCTTTCTCAGCAAAATCAACGGCTTGATGAGGTGGGACAGGGGCCGTTGCGGTGCTGCCCTGTGAGACCCCCCCGAGATCATCCGAGTTAATTTCTGTTATTTATACGTTAAGGCTTTCACCCGCTTTGTCCAAACCCCTGATGCACAATGGTTTTTGAGCCTGCTTTCATCATCGTGCGACTCTGATCCCCCGAAACAGCGACTCTGAACCGCCGCTGGGGCGACTCCGATCCTCCGACAGAAACGTGCCGCTGCACTGGACCGGGCCTGTGGATAACTCTAGGCTGGGTGTCACTGAAACCCCGAAAGGAATCGGGGACCAAACCGAGCAGGCACATGACCGACACGGCAGGGCTGTTGCCCGACCGCCATCCGATGGGCGACTTCTTTGTCTGCGACATCTTCGGGGCCGCGCCCAAGGATGATCTGGGTTCGATGGAGCATCCCATATTCTCGCTCAGCACACGGCCCGACCGCCGCGTGCTCAGCTACGAACATAACGGCACGCAAGTCACGGTGACGCCGTCCGTCCGGGGGCGGGCGACGATCCACGACAAGGACATCCTGATCTACTGCATCAGTCAGCTGGTGGCCGCACTGAATGCGGGCCGCACCGTGTCGCGGCGGGTCACGCTCAAGGCGCATGACCTGCTGGTGGCCACCAATCGCGACACCGGCGGCGACAGCTACGCGCGGCTGCGCGAGGCGTTCGAGCGGCTGGCGGGCACGCGCATCACCACCAACCTGACCACCGGGGGGCTGGAGACGACGCAGGGCTTTGGCCTGATCGAGAGCTGGGAAATCCAGCGGCGCAGCAAGGGCGGGCGCATGGTGTCGGTGACGGTGATGCTGTCGGAGTGGCTGTTTCGCGCGGTTGAGGCGCGCGCGGTCCTCACGCTGAGCCGCGACTACTTTCGGCTGCGCAAACCGCTGGAGCGGCGGGTCTATGAGCTGGCGCGCAAACATTGCGGGCGGCAGCCGTCCTGGAAGGTGTCTGTCGCCACCTTGCACAAGAAGGCTGGCAGCGCGGCCCCGGTGCGGGTGTTCCGCGCGGCCCTGCGCGCGATGATCGCGGCGGGCCACTTGCCCGATTATGACCTCGAAGAGGCCCCGGGCGATATCCTGATCGTGCGCCGCCGCACACTGGTCGAGGGCGACGCCCCGCGCCCCAGTGCCGACGCGCTGGAGGCGGCGCGCAGCATCGCCCCCGGCTGGGACGTCTACGCGCTGGAGGCCGACTGGCGCGCCTTCTGGGACCAGACAGGCCGGCAGCGGCTTACCTCGCCGGACAAGGCGTTTCTGGGCTGGGTGAAGACGCGGGCCAAATCCTGAGCGCCGCCGCGCCCCGTCTCTGTCCCGAAAAAATCCCCCCCGGAGGGTCGGCTGGCCCCGAGGCACCCCGCGCCTAGAGCGGTGCGTGCACGAACGGCGGCGCGGTGCCGTCGCGCAAGAACAGCTGGCCCGTGTCCAGCGCCTCGCGGATGGTCACATCCATGTCGAGATAGCGGTAGGTCCCCAGGCGGCCCATGAAGGTCACGCCCGTCTCGGCCTCGGCCAGCGCCACATAGTCTCTGAGCAGGGCTTTTTCGCGCACTTGCCGGATCGGGTAATAGGGGATGTCGTCCGGCCCGCAGGCCCGCGAATATTCGCGATAAAGCACCGAGCCCGCGTGTTCCTCCCAGGGAGAGAAATGCTTGTGCTCGGTGATGCGGGTCCAGGGCACGTCCTCTTCGCCGTAGTTCATCACCGCGCAGCCCTGATAGTCGCCGTCATGGCGGAAGCGTTCGAAATCGAGCGTGCGGTAGCCCAGCCGTCCCAGCCGGTGGTCGAACCAGCCATCGAGCGGGCCGGCGTAAAAGCAGTGGCTGTAATCGTCGACAGCGTCCGGTGTGACCGGGGTCGACAGGTGCACGGTGATGGCCGGGTGGTCCAGCATCGCCTCGACCATGGCGGTGTAGCCCTGTTCGGGCATCCCCTGGAACCGGTGGGCAAAGTAGTTGTCGTCGTAGTTGAACCGCACCGGCAGCCGCTTGAGGATCGAGGCGGGCAGGTCGGCGGGCTCCATCCCCCATTGCTTGCGCGTGTAGCCGCGAAAGAACGCCTCGTAGAGGTCGCGCCCGACAAAGCGCAGCGCCTGTTCCTCGAAGGTCTGCGGATCGGTGATGGAGGTGTCGGCCTGATCCTCGATAAAGGCGCGCGCCTCGTCGGGGCGCATGGTGCGGCCGTAGAACTGGTTGATCGTGTGCAGGTTGATCGGCAGGGAAAAGACCTGGCCGCGGGCGGTGGTCTTGACCCGGTTCCTGTAGGGCTGGAACGTCATGAACCGGTTCACATAGTCCCACACCTCGGCGTCATCGGTGTGAAAGATATGCGGCCCGTAGACATGCACCATCACGCCGGTCTCGGGGTCGCGCGTCGTGTGGCAGTTGCCCGCCACATGGGGCCGCGCCTCGCAGACGGTCACGGCCTGTCCCGCGCAGGCCAGTTGCCGCGCGATCACCGCCCCCGAAAGGCCCGCCCCTATGACCAGAATCGTCATCACCCCGCCAGACTGCGCCCGCCGGTGGCCGGGCGCGTTGTTGCCGCCCAGATGTGCCACGGGCAGCCGTCCGCGTGCAACCGGATCGGGAAAGTGGGTCCCGGCCCCCGAAATGCCATATTTTGCGCAATTTATCGCACCGTTTTGGGCCATACGGTACTGGTGGCGGGGGCTCCGGGACAGTAAACTCAACTTTGAGTAAGTCTTGTGCGACGTGGTGGTTGTGGAGCATGGACAGTGCGGCACCGAAGGGATGGGACGGGACGTTTGGTCGGATCTGCGCGGCAGCTGCCGTGCTGTCTGCTGTGCTGCTCGTGAGCGCGGCCCGCCCTGCGGAGGCCAGTCAGCGCCCGCGCGACGTGGTCGCCATTTCCTGCACGACCGACATGGATCTGTGCCGCGCCCTGGTGCAGGCCATGGCCGAGCTGGCACCCAGCCACATCTACCGTATCAATCCCGACCCGATGCCGCCGCAGGCGTTTCGGCTGCGCCTTGATCTGAGCGACACCGGCCGGGCCCGATTGCACTGGCAGGAGGGCGGTCACGGCGACGTGGTGGCCCGCACCGGCCTGACCGAAACCGACCTTGCCCGCAAACTCGTGGCGTCCAGCCCTGGCCTTGCCCGCGCCCTCGGCGCGCAGCGCTGAGCCGTTCCGAAAGAGTAGGACCTTTTTATGTGTACCATTTGCGCGATGACCCAGACCTTCGATCCCGGTCGCCATACCTCCGGCGACACGATCTTTGACGGGCCGGCAACGGATCCGCTGGATTTTGCCGATACCTCAAATCTGACAGGGTCCGAGATTGCCGGCAGCACGGGCATTTCTGTGGGCAGCTCGGTCTTTGGCGTTATCTCGACCAGCGGTGAGCAGGACATTTTCTCGATCACCTTCGAGGCGGGCCAGACCTATACGATCGACGCCCTGGGCAGCCCCTCGGGCGGCGGCTCGCTCAATGAGACCGATCTGCACCTGTATTCCAGCAACGGCACCTTTATCGAATATGACGATTTATCCGGGGACGGTTTCGATGCCTCGATGAGCTTTACCGCGACGACGACCGGCACCTACTACATCATGGTCGACGAGTATTTCGGCACCGGCACCGGCACCTACACCCTGCAGATCGAAGAGGCCGCCCCACCGCCGCCGCCGCCCGGCGGCACCGGCACGGTCGAGCAACTGGCGACGTTCCTGCAGGAAGGCACGCAAGGGTTCAGCCGGAGCTATGACACCAGCACCTCGAACCAGATCACGGTCAACCTCAACGGTCTGACCGCCGACGGCCAGAAGCTGGCCCGCTGGGCGATGGAAACCTGGGAGATGGTCGCCGATGTCGATTTCGTCGAGGTCAGCTTTGGCGAGACGATCACCCTCGATGACGAGGACAGCGGCGCATTCGCCTATTACCCCAATGCCGGCTCGACCTCTGCCGGGGTCGAACTGAATGTCTCCAAGGGGTGGCTGTCCTCTTATGGCACCACCCTCAACAGCTATTCGTTCCAGACCTATATCCACGAATTCGGCCATGCGCTGGGGCTGCGGCACCAGGGCAACTACAACGGGTCGGCCAGCTACTCCAGTGACGCCTATTTCACCAATGACAGCTGGCAAAGCTCGATCATGTCGTATTTCAACCAGTCGGAAAACACGTCGATCACCGCCAGCTATGCCCTGGTGATGACCGCGCAGATGGCCGACATCATGGCGATCCAGGATTTCTACGGCACGCCCGGCGCCAGCGGGGCCACGGCCGGCAACACCACGTTCGGGCGCGGCTCGAACCTGGGCAATTACATGGATGACGTGTTTGCCGGGCTGCAGAACGGGCAGACGACGGCGTTCACCATCTATGACCAGGGCGGCATCGACACGATCGACTTCGGTTTTTACAACAGCTTCACCGACCTCAACATCGACCTCAACGACGGCGCGTTCTCCGATCTGGGGTCCAACCGGATCGGCGTGATGGGCATCGCCGTCGGCACCGTCATCGAAAACATCGAGACCGGCGCGGGCGACGACACGATCACCGCCAATGAATTCAACAACCAGATCATCGCGGGCGCGGGCAATGACCTGGTCCTGTCGGGGGCGGGCAACGACACCACCACCGGCGGGTCGGGCAATGACACAATCTATGGCGGCAACGGCAACGACAACCTGACGGCCACCAGCGGCGCCAACGAGATCTATGGCGGCGAGGGCAGCGATTTCCTGGGCGGCGGCATCAACAATGATGTGCTGGGCGGCGGCGCGGGCAATGACATCATCCAGGGCGGCAGCGGCAACGACACGCTCTGGGGATCGTCGGGCAATGACAACATCGCCGGCCAGCAGAACAACGACCTGATCGGCGCAGGCGCCAACCGCGACACCGTCAATGGCGGCGCGGGCAACGACACGATCTATGGCGGTGGCGGCCAGGACCAGGTCGATGGCGGCGACGATTCCGATATTGTCGGCGGCGGCGAGGGCACCGATGTGGTGAACGGCGGCAGCGGCAACGACACGCTCTGGGGACAGGGCGGCACCGACACGCTGAACGGCGGCAAGGGCAATGACGACATCGCCGGCGGCGGTCAGGGCGACCTGCTGATCGGTCAGCAGGGCAACGACACGCTGAACGGCGGCTATGGCAACGATACGCTGTCGGGGGGTGCCGACAACGACACCCTGAACGGCAATTTCGGCAACGACATCATGACCGGGGGTCTGGGGGCGGACACGTTCGTCTTTGACGACGGCGGCGCCAAGACGGTCACCGATTTCAGCCTTGCCGAGGGTGATATCCTGCAGCTTGACGATGCGCTGTGGGGCGGGGGCCTGACCGAAGCGCAGGTGGTCGACCAGTTCGCCGATGCCAGCTCCGGCACGGTGGTGCTGACGCTGGGCGGTACCGTGATCACGCTGGAGGGTGTGACGGGCCTTTCGGGCCTCGCAGACAACATCGATTTCATCTGATACGCGAATTCGCCAAATACGGGAATTGAATTCGGGCGAAACCACCAGGTTGGTATTCGCCTGATTGCCCGTTTTTCTAACAGTTTTGTGAAATTATACAGGGTCCTCTCAATTTGATTGGACTCTGTTTTTTATGCCTTGGTATTTTCGGCCGACTGAATACCGACTTTTTCCGAATCCATTTTCATATTGTGGGGACATCATGAGCACAACCTACGCCACCACGGGCAACGGCGTCCAAACGCTTGACTTCGGCAATGATGACGAGGTCGTCGTCGTCGACACGTTCGACTTCAACTTCAGCGTGACCGTACCGGACGACCTGACCACCTTTACCTACGGGATCGACCCCGATTACGAACCCGAAGAGGATGATATCGTCGATATTCCGACGGTCGTGTTCGACACCACCTTTTTTGAGGCGGTGATGATCGACGACCAGACCATTACCGAATTCTACAATGCCGGATCATTCGACGATATCGAGTATGAATTCTTCGAGATCGACTGGAGCGGCGGCACAACCTACTTCATCGGGATCTACATCTTCGGTTTCGAAGACAACAACAATTTCACCGAGTTCGACTTTCAGATTCAATTCGGTGCCCAGATTCCGTTCAACCTGGCCACGGACGCAGGGGCGGAGGCGTTCCTGTTGTCGGAACTCGGACCGACGGTCGTCAATGACCCGGCGCTGCTGGAGGCCGCACTCGAGGACGCGCTCAGTCTGCCGTTTGCGCCCGACACGCCGATCAACATCGCCGATCTGGGCTGGGACACGATCAGCGGCGGGCCGGGGATCGAATTCTTTGGCGATGGCGACCCGCAGCAGATCGGGGGCAGCGACGGGGACGACACGCTGGGCGGTGGCGGTGGCAATGACACCATCGACACCGGCAATGGCGACGATGTCGGCTATGGCGGCGCGGGCAACGACAACATCAGCTCGATGATCGGCAACAACGAATTCTACGGCGGCGCGGGCAGTGACCTGCTGAGCGGCGGCACCGGCGATGACACGCTGGGCGGCGGGTCCGGCAATGACGACCTGTTTGGCGGGGGCGGCAACGACCTGCTGTGGGGCAGCACCGGCAATGACGAGATCCAGGGCGGTGAAGGTGACGATGTCGTGGGCGCCGGGGCGTTCGGGGTCTCGTTGTTCGGCGGGGGCGGCATTGTCGAGTTCTACGGCGGGGGCGGCAGTGTCCTGCTGTGGGGCGGGATCGGCTATGACACGCTGGGCGGCGGGTTCGGCAACGACACGCTGAACGGCGACAGCGGCGATGACGTGCTCTGGGGGCAGAACGGCAATGACGATCTGTTCGGCGGCACCGGCAATGACACGCTGTCGGGCGGCGCACAGGGCGACCGGCTCTTTGGGCAGCAGGGCAATGACGAGCTGAACGGCGGGTTCGGCAACGCCACCCTGTCGGGGGGGGCTGACAACGACACGCTGAACGGCAATTTCGGCAACGACATCATGACCGGGGGTCTGGGCGCGGACACGTTCGTCTTTGACGACGGCGGCGCCAAGACGGTCACCGATTTCAGCCTTGCCGAGGGTGATATCCTGCAGCTTGACGATGCGCTGTGGGGCGGGGGCCTGACCGAAGCGCAGGTGGTCGACCAGTTCGCCGATGCCAGCTCCGGCACGGTGGTGCTGACGCTGGGCGGTACCGTGATCACGCTGGAGGGTGTGACGACCACGGACGGGCTGGCCGGGGCGCTTGATCTGTTCTGATTGAACGGGTCTGATTGAACGGCCTGGCGGGCCATTCCAAGGCTGGTCCCGGGCGCGCGGCTGCGCTATCCCGGGCCCGGTCGAGGACAACAAGCGATGAGCCGGGCATGACAAAGACATTCCTTTTGGGCGTGGGCGCGCAAAAGGCGGGCACCACATGGCTGTACCAGTATCTGCGCGGTCATCCCGAATGCGCGATGGGCCAGATCAAGGAACACGCCGTCCTGCAGACCGCCCTGGCGGGGACCGGGATGTCGGGACGGTTCCCGGCCAAGGCCGATGCGCTGATCGAGGCGCTGCAAGGGGCACGGCGCGCCGCCGACAAGGGCCATTTCGGCGCCGCCGCACAGGCCCGGCTGGTGGCGCTGATGGACAATATCAGCGGCGAGATCGACCTGTCCTATTACCTGCTCACCTTCGAGCGGCTGCTGGCCGCGGCCCCGCAGGCCCGGCTGACCGGTGACATCACCCCGGAATACTGCATGCTGTCGGCCGATCAGCTGATCCGGACGCGGCGGATGATCGAGGGGGCGGGCTATGACCTCAAGGTGGTCTTTCTGATGCGCGACCCGCTGGACCGGATCTATTCGGCGCTGCGCATGGCCGACCGCAACCGCCGCATCGCAGGCAAGCAGGTGCCTTACCCGGCCGCCGAACGGTTCGACAATCAGGCGCAGGCCGAATGGGTCGAGCAGCGCACGCGCTACGAGGTGATCCTCGACAATATCGATGCCGCGTTCGACCCCGATCAGGTCTATCTGGGCTTTTACGAGACGTTCTTTCGCGATGACACCCTGTCGGAGCTGCTGGCGTTTCTGGGGCTGTCACCGCATGGGGCCGACTTTTCGCACATGGCCAATGCCTCGCCCGAAGGGGGGGCCATCGCGCCCGACAAGATCGCCACGGTGCGCCACTATTACGACGCGACCTACCGCGCCTGTGCGGCGCGCTTTGGCGCGGGGTTCGTGTCGGAGATCTGGCGGCACGCCTGATTGCGCGGGCCGGGGCCCGCTAGAGATCGGCCTGGATGTCGGACCGGGCGGCGGCCAGCAGCTGGGCGTCGGTGACATCCGGCGCGCGGTCGGCCAGGTCGCGTTCCAGCAGCCCCAGCACCGCATGCGGCGTCAGCACGTCAGGGTCGAACATCTTGCCCCAGCGCACCGGCATGGTGTCGATCGTGACCCCGTTGATCCACAGCGCGTGGCTGAGATTGGCATGCGCGCGCGGCGTGGCGGGCCAGTCGGTCCAGCCCAGGGCACCGGCCGCGACCGTGGTGTCCTCGGCCTGGGCATAGATATGCATCAGCGCGGGCGTGGCGATGCCGGCCTGATCGCCGATCACAAAGCCGGATGTGGGGTGCGTGCGGGCCGGGAAATCGGCAAAGAACACCTGATCGGTGTGGCTGACATCGATCAGCTGGTGCCAGTCAAAGGCCGGGGTCACACCATCGAGGCTCTTGTCGGGGCGGATGCGCAGCACGGCGTCCACCTCGAGGCCCGAGGCCTCCAGCATGCTCTGCGCGCCGCGGATCTTGTGATACATCTTGCGCGGGTTGGAATAGCCGGTGAACGGGCCGGTCTCGTCATCCTCGATGCGGATATGATCGGGCGGGCAGTCATAAAATGCCGCCAGCGTCTCCACGTCCACGGTGCTGGCATCATCCAGCGCGGTGAGCGCGGGATAGCGCGCCCGCATCGCCTGAAAGCCCATCGCATCGGCGGTCGACTGGTAGGTCCTGAGAAAGGCGCCCGAGAACATGCGCCAGGCCTGTGCGGGGGTCGGCGTCTTGCGCCCGATCTTGCGCCAGGTGTCGACAAAGATCACCGGCTCCACATCGTTCAGCAGGTGGCGCATCACGGTGGGGTGCGCCTGGGTGTAGCCGCGCAGCTGCCCCGAGATGCACACGCCAACGCGCGGGCGGCGGCTGAGGCTGAGGGCGGGGGCGGGAAAGGTCACGCCGGGATTGAACAGCGCCAGATCGCGCAGGGCGGCGGCGTCGGGGCGGCGGGCCATGTACCAGTCGTGGATGTCGGGCCGGCGGGCCCGGTGGATCAGCACCAGCTGGTCCAGCACCGCGGTCGGCAGGTCGCCGGGCGCGGTGGTGGCATAGCGTTGCGGGATATGATCGACCCAGTCGCGCACGATCAGCCGCAGGGCGGTGTCGGGGGTGCCGGAAAAGATCTTTTCGAAGGTCAGCACCACATGCGGCGCGAGATCCCGGGCCGCGGTGTCGAAACTGCCGTCGATATAGAACAGCCGCATCAGCTCGGCCACGCGTTCCTTGCGGATCGTCCAGATCGCGCACAGCTCCTGCGGGGTGACATCGTCGAGCGCGTGCACCAGCGCGGCCCCGTCGATGCGGTCGCTCAGCCCCAGCTGCAACCGGGCCAGGAACACGTTCTTGGTGTCGGGCAGCCGGTCGGTGACCGCCAGCATCAGCCGCCGGTGGATCGGGAACACCGCACTGTAGAGCTGCGGCGCGGAGGTGAAGGTGAACGCGTTCTTGAAGATGAACTCGGAGCGCACCTGATGGCCGCTGGCATGGGCCTGCTCGACCATCATGGCAAACAGCGTCTCGAGCCGGGGGTCCTGTTCGAAGGCGCGCAGGAACGCCTCGTCATGGAGGGCGGCGGCCAGGTGCACATAGAACAGCGGGATCGAGATCTGGTGCGGCGCAAAGCCCAGCACCGTTTCGACAAAGGCCTCGTAGCGGCCCGCCTTGCGCAGCACCTCCAGCGCCCAGACATTGCAGTGCCGGTTGCCCAGCTCGGGCGTGGTGCGGGCCAGATAGGCCTCGGCCAGGGGCAGGGTGGCGGCATGCTGGCCGTGCACCGCCGAGATGTGCAGGATCACCGACAGTTCGGGGTCCGCGGGCGGGGTGGCGGCCCGGGCGATCAGCGCCTCGAGGGCGGCGCTTTGCCGTCCGGCCTGCGCGGTGTCCCAGGCGGCTTTGACAACCTCATTCCACGGGGTCATGTCGGTCATTGCCTTGGTCTTTCAGCTGGGGCTGCGCGGGGTGAGATAGGCGTGCATCGTGGCCATCCTGTCGCCCCGCCAGGTGATCAGGTCGACCCCGTCCAGCACCGTCTCGCCCAGCGTCAGCGTGAAGTGGATCACCGATATGTCGCCGTCGACCACGATGGCATGTGCCGTGAACGCGAGGTCCGGATTGCCGGTGAACAGCCCGCCGACATAGTCCAGCACCGCCGGTTTCGGCGTCAGCGCCGTCACCTCCGGGTCGGTCAGCGCGAAATCATCGGCAAAGAAGCCTGCCACCGCGTCCAGATCGCAGGCGTCGAAGGCCGCCACGTAGTGTTCGGTCAGGGCGCGCAGGTCGGGCATGTCAGGGCTCCATCTTGATGTCCTGGACCCCGGTGACCGGGGCCAGTGCAACGCTCTTACCCTGATCGCGCACCCCGTTGAACAGGGGGCAGACGAAAAAGAGGTCGCGAAAGGTCTGGGTGGCTGCGTTTTCCAGCCCGTGGGCCAGCGCGCGCAGATAGGTGGGCGCGTCGCGGAAGATATACGTGCCTGCCGAGGCGTTGGCGGAAATCACCCGTTTTTCGGCCGCTTGCGTGAACCGGCCCTGATCGTCCGTCGCCAGATAGCTGTAGGCCGGGTTGTCCGAGGGGAACGTCAGCGCGATGCCGCCCAGGCCGGGATCGCCCGCCAGCATCGCGGCAGGCTCCAGCGTGCTGTCATAGAGGATGTCGGCCAGATCCACGATCAGCGGTTCGGCGAAATCCGTGCCCAGCGGCAGGGCCGCCAGCGCCGACAGGGCCGCACCCCTTGTGTAGACACTGATAAAGGTGACGGAGGCGCCCGGGAACCAGTCGGCCAGAGGCCCTGCGGCAAAGGCGCGGGTCTCGGGCCGGTCCAGCAGCACAAAGCTGTAGGCGGTGACCTGCCCGGCCCAATGGCGCGACCCCAGCACATGGCGCAGGAGCGGCTGCCCGTTCAGCGGGTGCAGCGCCTTGAGGCTGCCATCCGCGCGGATGAAGTCGGGGCCCGCGAGGGGAACGATCACGCGCATCGCTTACGGCGCGTCGGCAGAGGCAGGCGCACCGCGTGCGCTCAGAAACCCGCTCAGATCGTCGGGGGTGCCAAGGCCGGCCATGGCGTCCATCGGCACCTCGTAGACCCCGATGCGCGCGCCGCCCCGGATCATGTAATTGTAGACCGGGCAGGTGTAGAACTCGCCGTTCACCCGGTCGTTTGCCGCCATCATGTCCGCCGTGGCCGACACGAAATCGCGGCCCCGGCTGAACAGGTAGATGCCCACCGTCGCCAGATCCGAGATCGGCTTTTTCTCGGCCACTTCGGTGACCAGCCCGGCCTCGTTCACGCGTGCAAAGGACCATTTCGGGTCCATCGACGGGTCGCGGAATACCAGGATCGACCCATCGAGGCCGCGTGCGAGGCAGTCGCGCACATAGTCCGTGACGTCGAAATCCACCAGCTGATCGGAATTGGCCACCATCATCGGCTGGTCATTGTCGAACACGCGGCGGGCCAGCAGCACGGTGCAGGCGGTCCCTTCGGTCAGTTGGGCCACGGGTTGCGTGGCCACGCCCTGCGCCTCGAACCCGCGCACGATGTCGGGCTGTGCGTCCATGTGGGCCGCGCGCAGCAGCAGGGTCGCGCGGGCACCGGTGGGCGTCACATTGTCGATCACATGGGTCAGCATCGGGCGGCCCGCCACGTCGATAAAGGGTTTGGGCTTTTTCCAGCCCGCCTTGGCGAACCGGCTGCCTTCGCCGGCGGCGGGGATGATCACGTTGACCGCCGAGACCGCGGGCGGCCCGTGCCGCAGGGAGGCGGCCAGATCCGTGCGTTCGAACGCGGCGATGCGGGCGGGCGCATAGAAGGAATGATAGGCGCGCCCGTCGATGGGCGCATGCATCACGTCGCCGCCCACCAGTAGCACCTCGTTCAGCGCCGAGGAGATAAAGAACGTGCCATCCACATTCACGTCATTCAGGATCGCGCGCTGCGCGGCCTCGATGAAATCGCGCGCGGTGCGGAAGTAATAGAGCCCGGCAATCGCGTGGCGCGACACCACCTTTTTCTCGAAGGTCTGGACCACCTGACCGGGGCCATCCTCGACCACATAGGACCAGCGGGGATGCACGGAGTCGAATGTGATCACCCCCGCCCGCGCGCCGGATTTCTCGAACCGCTGGATGTGGCCGGCCAGATCGGTGTCGATGATCTGGTCGCTGTTGGAGATGATCAGCGGCGCGTCCATGTCCAGCGCATCGATGGCCAGCAGGCACGAGCAGAGCGCGCCGGAGGTCTCGCCCAACCGCTCCACCGTCTGCGCGCCCGGCCCTGCGGCCAGCTCCAGCGTGCGGTCCAGCGAGAACGACCGCGCCTCGTCCCGGTCCAGCACGAATGTGAACGCGGCGGCGGGAAACTGACGTTTCAGCTGCGTGACCACCAGTTCGATCATCGGGCGGCCCGCCACCTCGATCAGGGGTTTGGGGAAATAGAAATCCTCGACCGGGAAAAACGGCGATCGGCCTGAAATAGGGACGAGTATCTGCATCATGCCGCCTCCACCTCTGCCACGCGCGCCTTGATCGCGTGGTAGGTCACATCGTCGGGCACCCCGATCTTCATCAGGTGCCCACCGGACGCCATCGCGGCCTGAATGCCGTGGTCATTGTCCTCGAGGATCAGGCATTCCTCGGGCTGCATCCCCAGCACGTCCATCGCCTTGAGGTACATTTCCGGGTCGGGCTTGCCCTTGGTGACGTCCTCGTTGGACACCAGCAGTTCGAGGTAGGGATCCAGCGCCGACAGCTTCATCATCGATTCCACCGACTGGCGCACCGAGTTGGAGCAGACGGCGAGCTTGTAGCCTTCGGCGCGCAGCTTCGAGAGCGCGTATTGGTGGTTGAACACCGGCTTGCAGCGCTGCGCGCTGATTTCCAGCGTGTAGGTCTGCTTGAGCGCGTTCATGAATTCGTGCAGCCCTGCGGGCAGGCCGCGTGCGGCGCTCAGCATCTTGAGCTTTTGCCGGGTGGGCAGCCCGTCGAAGGTGGACAGGTGGCTTTCGCGGCTGATCGTGTAGCCGAAATGCGCCAGCGCGCGGTTGAGCGCGTCATAGTGCCAGTCCTTGGCCTCGATCAGCACGCCGTCCATGTCAAAGAGAATGGCCTTGATGGTCATGGGGTCGTTCCAAACCTCTCGAACGCTGCCTGCGGCAGGTCGGTACACAATTCAAACAGCGGGTTTTCATGCAGGCCCGCGGCGGCGATCTCGTCCCACAGGGCGTGGTGGTCGCGGCCATGCAGTTCGGGCGAGACGATGGCGGCGCGCAGGCCGCCCGACATCACGTCGATGGCCCGGTCGATCTGGGGATAGTCGCCGTTGAAATTGTCGACCCAGACGCCCGCGGCGCGGGTGACGAATGACGGCGTCGCCTCGTATTCGCTGAGGCGCGAATAGGCCGGAAAGCCGCGTGCCAGATATCCCAGCGCGTCCGGCACGGCCATGTCGAACGCGTAAGCCTGGCCCTGCGGCACGCCTGCGCCCGCCATCGCGGCGACCAGCATGTCCTGCAGCCCGTCCGCCTTGATGTTGAGCGCCAGCCTGCCGGTGTTGCCGGTGCGGATGACTTCACCAAAGAACCAGGCGGCATCGTTCAGCCCGTCAGGGCTGCGCGCCGGGTCATGGGACACCATCAGCACCCCGTCGAGATCACGGAAATCCGTTTCGATCCCGAACCCCGCCGCGAGCGCGCGGGTCAGGGCGCCGGGACTGTTCCTGTCAGCGGGGTCGGACCACCAGCCACGATGCGCAAGAATAGAAGAACGATCCACGCGGGGGCCTTTCCGGGGCGGTCACAAAACGGGCCATCTCTGGCCCACGCGGTTATGGCTCAATCCCCGGAGCGGAGCAAGGCGGGCCGGCTCAATCGAGATGGGCCGACAGCCCCAGCAGGGCGTTGACCTGGGCCAGCAGCGCGATGTCGTCGGTGTTGTGCTCGGTCAGCAGCGCCGCGAGATCGAGCGAGATCTGCTGGCTGTCGGCGCGGGTGGTGTTGGCCCGCGCCGCGGGCGGGTCGAAATCGGGAAAGGCGGGGGCCAGCCGGGTCAGCAGCGCGCTGCGGAAGGCGTCGAAATGTTCGACCCGCCCGACCACGCCATGGCCCTGCAGCATGTTGAGCCCGGCATTGGCCCGGAACAGCTCGCGCCCCGGACCCGGGCGCAGCGTGGCCAGCCGCGCCACCTGGAAATTGCGGCACTGCCGGTCGTTGGGCCGGGCCAGACGGGCGCGCACATAGCCTTCGAGGTCATGTTCCTTGGCCAGCTCCGCGCCCCAGGTGTCGGCCTCCTGCTTGCGCTCGAACCGGTAGGCGGACGCGATGCGCGCCAGCGGGTTGCGCAGCAGGATCACCGGAATGATCTCGACCCCGTCGACCTCGGGCAGGGGGCCCACCATCGTGTGGCTGGAAAAGGCCAGCGCCTCGGGGTTGTCGGCGATCCAGTCGGCCACCTGCGCGGTGTTGTTGTCGCCCGCCATGGAGAACTCTTCGGTGATCCAGGCGTCCCCCAGATGCGCCCGGAGCATCTGGTCAAGCGAGGTGCCTGCGTTCTTGAACAGGTGATAGTGCAATACAACCGTGCGGATCATCAAAGGCGTCTTTCTGCGTCGTCATCGCCGCACCGGGTCCGGCGCGGCCATCGTTGGTCTTATCCGCAATGGGCAAAGATTTCCACGGCCTCGAACGCGGTGCGCATTTGTTCGCGCCCCCGGTCAAACGAGAACTGCGTGGCGATCAGCTTGCGCCCGGCCTCCGACATCTCGGACCAGGCCGCATCGTCGTCATAAAGCGTGGTGATCCCCTGCAGCCATTCGGTGCCGGTTGTCGCGATCATGCAGTCCTGACCGTGGCGCAGGCCGATGCCTTCGGCGGCCATCGGGCTGAGCACGCAGGGAATGCCATGCGCCAGGGCGGCCAGCACCTTGCCCTTGATGCCCGCGCCCGACAGCAGCGGCGCCACGAACACCCGGTGGCGGCCATAGGCCTCCGACACGTCCTCCACAAAGCCCACCGGCTCGATCACCGGCGAGGCCAGCTTCTTGATGCGGTCGCCCATGCGCGAGCCGTAGATGGTCAGCGCGATATCGGGGCGCTGCGCCTCGATCCGGTTCATCACGTTGCGCGCGAACCATTCGACCCCCTCGACATTGGGGTGGTGGCGGAAGCCGCCCAGAAACGACAGGCCCTTGCGCCCCTTGAGCGGGGCCACGTCCGGCGACAGGGTCTGCACCCAGGGGCAGGGCATGACCTTGATCGCGCCTTCGGACTGGGCCTCGATGATGGCGTGTTCCTTGTCGTTGTAGGACAGCACCAGATCGACGCTGGCCATGGCCGAGAACTCTTCCTTCTGGACCTCGCGGGCGGCGGCCTTCTGGTCTTCCTCGCCTTCGGCCACGGCCTTGCGCAGCAGGCGCAGGTAATGCAGGTCGGCATTGTTCATCAGGATGCGCGCCTCGGGGTTGATGGCGCGGATGCGCGGCACGTTGGCATTGGCCACGTGATAGCGCGTCACGTAGAACGCATCGAACTCGCGCCCCCGCGCTTTGAAGAACGCATCGATGTTCTGGTAGAACGGGGCATAGATCACCTCGACCCCCATCGCGCCCAGCTCTTCGGTGTAGCTGCCGAAATAGGCCAGGTTCTCGGGCAGGAAGGTGACCTTGTAGCCCAGCGACTGCACCAGCTTGATCTCCTGCAGGGCCGCATAGGATCCCGCGTCCATGTCCGGCGTCGGCGTGGTGTAGTCGATGAACAGGACCCGGCCCACGATGCCGCGGTCCTTTTCCATATCCGCAAGTTCCAGGCGCGGGGTCTTGGTGAAGCCCGCGAAATCCTTGGCCCAGCGGCGCTTGAACTTGGGCCGGTTGACCTCCTGGAACCGCTTGAAGCCCGACGAGGTGTCGGTGCCGGAGGTCAGCCCCTCGTAGTGGTAGACGATGGAGGAGGGCACGAACCACGTGGTGTAGCCCGCCTCGCGCACCTTGAAGGAGAAATCCGTGTCCTCGAAATACATCGGCTCGAGGTAGGCCGAGAGCCCGCCGACCTCGTCCCAGATGCCGCGCGTGGTCATCATCGCGGCCCCGCTGAGGTAGTCGGCCTGGCGCGCATAGCAGAACCGCGGATCCCAGGGGTTCTGGCGGTTGCCGTAGTTCCACGGATCGCCCGAGCCCCAGATGATGCCGCCGGCATCCTGCAACTGGCCGTCGGGATAGAGCAGCTTGGAGCCCACCAGCCCCACATTGTCGAACCGCTCGAACGCCTCGATCAGCGCATCGAGCCAGCCCACGGTGGGTTCGGTGTCGTTGTTCAGCAGCACCACATAGCGGCCCTGCGCGGCCTCCACGCCCGCGTTGCAGGCGCGGATGAACCGCTGCGCCTCGCTGTTGCGCACCACGGTGATGCCCGAGACCAGCTTTTCGATCTCGGCGGTCTCGTCGGTGGAGGCGTCATCGACCAGGATCACCTCGAAGCTGGCCTTGTTGGGCGCCAGCAGCAGGGCGGCGAGGCAGGCATAGGTCACCTTGACCTTGTTGTGGGCGGGAATGACGATCGAGGCGTCGGGCGTGTCGATTTCGGGAAAATGCAGCGGCTTGAGCGACAGCCGGTCAAAGCCCGCCTCCAGCGCCTCGATGGCCTGCGGCAGCTGGGCCAGCAGGTCGGGCGCGCCGCCGCGGGTGATGTGTTCGCGCAGGGCGCGAAAGCGGTAGGGCGACTGGTGGAACAGCTCGGCCGGGTAGGGGCCGCGGCCCTCGGCCTGCAGCACCGAGATCGGCGTGACCTGCCAGCGCGGCAGGATCCAGTTGGACCAGTAGACATGGGTGCCCGAGGGGTCGCGGATTTCCATCCACGAATGCCGCCCCGTCAGCTGCGGCTGGGGCAGGTGCAGATAGGTCGCCCCCTCGCTGATATGGGTGGCAAAGGCGGCCTTGCCGTTGACATAGACCATGGCCGCAAAGGCGGTGCTGGAGCGGAACTGGAACGCGTGGCCCCAATCCTCGGTGCAGGTCACCTCCGCGCCGGCGGGATGAAACAGCTCGGCCCGCGCCGCGCCGTTTTCCAGCACCATCGGCGACAGGCTGCGCTGCATGTCCGACGACAGCTCGGCCCGGTACCAGCAGGCCGCGTCGCCCTCGCCCAGCACAAAGGAGACCGGCGCAATCTGGCGGCCCGGCACCCGCGTCTTGACCGTGGGCGTGGCCACGAAATAGACCGGCGGCTCGTTGGTGCCCGACAGGGCCGCGTCATGGGCGACCGACAGCGTCACCGAACAGGTCTCGCGGATCTGCCCGAGGGCGAGCTGCGCCACCTGGTAGCCATTGGGGCTGTTGCCGCCCGCAAAGCCCGCGTTGAAGGCCTGTTCGAGATGCCGGGTGACCCCCTTGGCGGTGGTCACGGTGGCCACCAGACGTCCGCGGGCCCGGTGGCAGGCCAGATGCGCGCTCAGCTCGACCTCGCCGGTGCCGGGCACCAGCGGGATCGGATCGCTGACCGGGATGAACGCCCCGGCGCCGACATCCTGCGGGATCACCCGCAGCGTCTGCCAGCCGCTGACCTGCCATTCGCCCAGACCGCCCAGCTTGAAGGCGACGCCCTCGGGGCCGGTCTCCTGCACCGGCACCTGCACCGGCACGACCTCGCCGGGGGGCGGGCCGTCCAGCGGCTCGAACCCCACGGTGGCGGGCGCCACGCGCAGGATCAGATCGGGTGCCGGTTTGGCCGTCGCGACATAGACCGCACCGTCATAGAGGCTGGCGCTGGTCAGGGAGGACTGTGCGGACTTGCGAAGCATCTTGGGAAACTTTCCGAAACTCGAGGACAGGGGGGAGGCGGGTACGCTTGTATTCGGCGGGTCCTGCTCCGGCGGGGCCGCGGTGACGGCATGCAGCGCATCGTGCAGGGCGAGGATTTCGACGCGCTGCTCGGAGGGCAGCTGCGCCAGCAGGTTCTTCATGTGCTGCGTGGCGGTCGCCCCGCTATAGCCGCGCGAGGACGGGTGGTGCACCTGGTGGCGCAGGTCGCGCACCGTCCGCCGCCCCAGCCGCCGCGCGATGTTCAGCGCGACCCAGTCGATGCCCCAGCCCAGATTGGCCTGCGTGTAGTCGAGATGCGCCAGCTGCTTGCTGACCTCGGGGTGCAGCGCCCAGACCACGCCGTCGGTCTGCTGCACCGGCACCAGCCCGTCCGAGATCGGCGGCCCGTTCTGCACCCGCTGCGTGGGCCACGGGGTCCAGTCCAGATCGGGGCCCCAGATCCCCATCCGGTCATGCTGTTCAAAGGCGCCCGCGCAATGTTCGACCAGCGCGTCCCAGCGGTCATGGGCCACGTCGGCCTGGATCTGCAGCATGATGTCGCCCGGGGCCAGACACTCGAGCGAGCGGGCGAACTTGCGTCCGAAATACCACGATTGCGGCACCCGGATCCAGCTGCCGGGGCCGTCCTCGCTGGTGTCTTCGAGGTTGGAATAGATCACGCTCAGCTGCGGGGCGTGCGGGGCCAGCGCCTCGGCCAGGGCGCGGGTGCTGGCAGCCTGGCCTTCCCAGCCGATGAGCACGACATGCAGATGTGACATGGGGGACGGGCCTCACCCTCGACAAACGGTTCGCGGAACCGACAACGCCAGCCCCCCGGTGCGGGGGGCCACTTACGGTGCCCCGCCGCCTGTGCCGCGGAGCGTTCCCCTTCTGCTCTAATCGAAGGACCGGTCCAAGACAACGTGGCCCGGCCCGGCGCACTGTCGCGGGTGCGCGCGCCGGCGCAATTGAAAAAGGCCATGCGCTCGGTTATGGCCGCCATGGCCCTGTGGGGCCGCGATCACGAAAAGGACGATCACATGCAACGGCTCTCGGACACCAATGTGAGCTCCTGGAGCGTCTCGGCCGATGACGCCCGCATGGCCAAGTTCGAATTCCTGATGAAGGAGGCGCAGCGGCGCTATCCCCCGGCCAAGTATCGTAACACGCCCGTGGCCCGGTTCATGGATTTTCTGTGTTCCAATGACAGCTACAAGTATTCCCAGCACCTGCTGCGCTATGTGACCACCTTTGGCGCCATTTCCCGGACCCGGCCGGACATGCGCAACCTGACCATCCTGGAAACCGGGGGCTCCTGCCCGATCCTCGACTTTCTGAACGGCGACAATGCCTGTTACGCCACCGAAAGCGATCTGCGCCTCGAGATCGACGCGCCCGACGATTTTGCCGATGTGCTGTTTTCCTTCGAGGTGATCGAGCACATCAAGGACCGCCCCGAACAGACCTTCAACGATATCGTGCTGTTCCGCGAGACCGGCATCCGCAGCTTTGTGCGTGAAATCCACCGGGTGCTGAAGCCGGGCGGGCTGGTCTTTATCACGACGCCCAATGCGGCCTCGCTCAAGGTGCTGGAGAACCTGCTGGCGCACCAGCCGCCCATGGTCTTTCGCCCGCATGTGCGCGAATACACCCGCGCCGAGCTGGAAACGCTTTTTGACGCCTTCGAAGTGGTCGACTACGAAAGCCAGTTCAACTTCTTTTCGGTGGCGGGCGATCCGACCCGGCGCACCAGGATTTTCGAGACGCTGGGGGCCAGCACCGCGGACCGCGGTGATGACCATTTCTTTTGTTTTCGCAAACCGGACGTGCCGGAGGCACTGGGCGCCGAAGGCGACAGCGACGCCTAGTCCGCCGCCGCTTCGGGATCGGCCAGCCGGATGTCGACCCAGCGGCCATCGGGGATGTCCACCGGCGCGCCCCCGGCCCAGACGCCCTGCGCGCCGTCCCAGACCACCGTTCCGGTGCGCACCGTCAGCACGCGTTCGGCGCTGTTGTAGTCCGTGCTCACGAACACCAGCCGGTTGCCGTTGTGATCCTGTGGCACCTCGATCTGCCAGCCGGTGGTGGCCAGCGGGTTCACATTGCCCAGCGTGTAATGCCCCGGGCCCTTGCGGGTGAACTGCGCGTCCACCGGGATCACCGGGGCCTCGATGCCGTCCCGCGACAGGCGCAGGATGGGCGAGGCCTGTTTGACGAACCCGTTGGCGTCCACGGTCGTGTTGCCGCTGTCCCAGACCTTGCGCCAGCTCTGCCAGCCGCCCGAGGCCGCGCGGTAGCGGCGCTGGTACATCGCCTCGTCCACCACGTTCCAGAACATCTGCACCCCGTCGCTGGGCCCATAGCGGCTGACGAACAGGTGCCCGAATTTCTGGCCGGTGGGAAAGGTGCCCGCCGTCGTGCCGCCGGTCCGAAAGAGCCCGGTGGCCGTAGCCGTCGCATCGATGTCGTCCAGCAGCGGCGGCGTGACCGAGCCCAGCCCGTGCGCGCCATTGGCCATCAGCCGGCCCGCCGTGGTGTCGGTGGGGCCGGACATCACCGCCTCGCCGGTGATCTGGCCGGTGGCCGCGTCCAGGCGCAGCCCCGTGGCCCAGCTGGCGCCATCGGCGCTCACCTTGATCTCGAAATCATCCGTACCGGCGGTGCCCATCTCGGCCCGGCCCGAAAACCCGGTCTGAAAGAGCAGGCTGGCGGTGTCGCCCACGCCGGCCTTGTTGAGCTTGAGCTGGTGGCCCGCGCCTGCATGGCTCAGCAGCGTCGCGTCTGCGGCAACGGCCAGCGCGTTGACCGCGTCGAAATCCGTGCCGATGCCCACTCCGTCCAGCTGGGTCAGCGGGCCCGTACCGGGCAGGGCCCAGCCGGTGCCCGTCCAGACGCGCAGGCTGAAGTCGTCACGCGCCACCGCGCGCCAGCCCGCCTGCGGGGTGATGAACCGCCAGCCACCATTGTCCCAGGCCGCCAGCATGTCGGCCTGACCGGCCCAGGCGTCCGTGGGCGCCGCACCAAGCGCCCAGATCTCGCCATCGGTCACGGTTGCGGGCGGGGTCTGGGCGTCGAACGCCTCCACCACCATCTGCACCAGCAGATCCAGCTGTGCGATCGCCTCGTTATGGGTGACGTGCTTTTGCGCCTGTGAGGGTTGGATATAGGGCAAAGACAGCCGGGCAGAGACATCTTGCATCGCCAAATTCTCCTGTTTGGGGCCAGGACCGAACGGCCCGGGGTCGCAGCGGGCGCAAGATGTTAAAAAGGTGTTACCAAAGCGAAAACCCTGCGCGCGTTGCGCCCCGCACAAGACCCTGCACAAGACCCTGCAGGCGTGGCACACGGCCCCTAAAATCTTTGGAAAATCCGTTGGGAAAGCGCGAATTCTGCCTTGATTTCGCGCGCTCCGCGCCGTGCGGGGCTGCCATCTGTGCCTGCGTGGTAAACGGGGCGCATCAATGTATTTGCAATGGCAAGGTCATCTTTCCACGGGTCAGGATGCGCTGGACATCAACCTGCGGGACATCACCATCGCCGAGCTGGGCGGGCAGAGCTTTCTCTATACGTCCACCGGGGCGCAGGGCGGGCTGACCGCCTATGCGCTCGACGGGGGCGGGGGCATGGCCACGCTGCTCGATCAGCAGTATTTCAACGGCCAGAGCGCGGGGGCCGCTGCCGGTGTGGTCGAGGTCGTCGAGATCGACGGCACGCATCAGCTGATCTTTGGCAGCACACCCGATGACACCCTGATGAGCTACGAGCTCGGCAGCAATGGCAGCATCCGCTTCCAGAACGAGATCGCGCCCCTGTCGGGGGCCGCAGGCCAGATCGGCAGCATGGCGATGGCCGACACCGCGGACGGTCTGCGCTTTTACGTAGTCGACAGCGACAGCGGCACCCTGTCGGTGCACAGCCTGCCCGGCGGCAGCGGCCAGCAGGGCATGGACCCCGGTTTCCAGAGCACCGCGATCTCCTTTGGCGCGGGCGCGCAGATCGACACGGTCGAGATCGGCAGCACCAGCTATTTGCTGGCCACCGACCAGCAGGCGGGGGCGGTGATCAGCTACGCGATTTCCGCCAGCACCGGCGCGCTGACACAGGTGGGCGCGGCCGGGGCCGCACAGGGCCTCGGGATCAGCGTGCCCACGGCGATGGAAACCGTCACCGCCTTTGGCGAGACCTGGGTGGTGCTGGGCAGTGCCGGGTCCAGCTCACTGAGCGTGATGCAGCTGGCCGCGGATGGCGGGCTGACGCCGGTGGACCATATCCTCGACACGCTGCACACAAGGTTCGACGATGTCACCACGCTGACCGTGGCGCAGGATGGCGACCGGGTGTTCATCGTCGCAGGCGGCAGCGATGACGGGCTCAGCGTCTTTACCCTCGCCCCCGACGGGCGGCTGATCCACCTGCAGACCATGGTCCACACCGCCGGCGCGGGCATGGAAAATGTCAGCACGCTCGCCGCGACCCTGTCGGGCGACACCATGCAGGTCTTTGCCAGCAGCGGCGTGACCGGCGGGCTGACCCAGTTCAACATCGATCTGGGTGCGGTCACCGACACCCAGCTGGCCGATGCCGGTGCCCGCAGCCTGAGCGGCGGCGCGGGCCAGGACATGCTGGTGGGCTCCGATATCGGCTATGACACGCTGTCGGGCGGGGCGGGCGACGACATCCTGATCGCCGGGGCCGCCGGGGCGCGCCTGACGGGCGGCAGCGGGCTCGACCGGTTCGTGATCCATGCCGACGCCGCCCAGACCCTGATCACCGACTTCACCCCCGGGGTGGACCAGATCGACATGTCGGATTTCCCGATGCTGCGCTCGGTCGGGCAGCTGACCATCATTCCGCAGGGCAACGGCGCACGCATCACCTTTCGCGATGCGGTGATCGAGGTGCGCAGCGCCGGTGGCGGGCCGCTCGATGCGGGCGACCTGTTTCCCGGCGGCTTTGTCGGGCCGGACCGGGTGCTGGTGCTGTCGCCGGATGCCGACGACATCATCTTTGGCACCAGCGGCAATGACGCGCTGGAGGGCACCCCGGATCAGGACACGCTTCGCGGTCTCGACGGGGCCGACACGATCAGCGCCCTCGGCGGGGCCGACCAGGTCGAAGGCGGCGGGGGCGGCGATCTGATCTTTGGCGGGGGTGGCGATGACACGCTGGACGGTGAGGCGGGCGCGGACGAGGTCTGGGGTGGGGCCGGCAACGATCTGGTGATCGGCAGCGCCGGCAACGACACGCTGGGCGGCGGTGCGGGCAACGACACGCTGGAGGGCGGCGACGGCAATGACGAGGCCTGGGCCAGCGGCAATCGCGACCTGCTTTATGGCGGGGCGGGCAATGACACGCTGGGCGGACGCAACGGCGCCGACAACGACAGGGGAGAGCCGGCCGACGCAGAGCTCAGGGGCGCGCGAAGCAATGACGCGGTCTATGGCGGCGCGGGCCACGACGTGGTCGGCGGCGGGCCGGGCAATGACCGGCTGTGGGGCGATATCGGCAATGACACGTTCTGGGCCAATGCGGGCCGGGACACGCTCTGGGGTGGCGACGGCAACGACGTGCTGGGCGCCGGCGAAGACAATGACCTGGTCTATGGCGAGGCGGGCAATGACGAATTGCGTCTGGGGCGCGGCAACGACATCGGCCATGGCGGCGACGGGGCCGACACGCTGCTGGGCGTGAACGGCGATGACACGCTCTGGGGCGGCAACGGCAATGACCTGCTCGAGGGCGGCAACGGGCGCGACGCGCTCTGGGGCGAGGCCGACAATGACGTGCTGCTGAGCGGGAACGACGCCGACACGCTGAACGGCGGCGCGGGCAATGACACGCTCTGGGCCGGGGCCGGCAATGACCTGATCACCGGCGGCAGCGGCAACGATACCCTCGTGGGCGAGGCCGGTGCGGACCAGTTCATCTTCTATGCCAACCAGGGCAGCGACGTGATCCGCGACTTTACCATCGGCACCGACCAGATCGCGGTGGGCAGCGGCGCCAAGAGCTTTGCGGCGCTGACGATGGTCCAGCAGGGCAGCGACACGATCCTCACCCTGGGCAATACCGGCACCATCCGGCTGGAGGATGTCACCATGACCACGCTCGGGGCGGATGATTTCATCTTTATCTGACACGCACCGGCGTGACCCGCCGCCAGGCGGCTGACAGCGCCCCTGTCCAACGCAGGTACAGGCGTGACGGGGCGCAGTGGCCCGCGTGCGTCAGTTGCTGAGCTGTGGGGTGATCTTGGCCCGCTGGTCATGGGGCCGCTGGTCGGCAAATCCGGACGGGTCAGGGTCGCTGCGCGCCCAGGCCACCAGCACGGCCACAAAGGCACCGGCGATGTTGCCCAGCACATAGGCCAGAATGACCAGACCGGTGCCCAAACCGGCGTACAGAGCCGCAACAGCCGCAAGCGCGCCGCTCAGGATGCTGATCAACAGCAGCAGGATGACCATCGCAAACCCTCCCTCGTGCATGCGGCGGATACAACCAACGGTATGGTACGGCCACATGGCGTTTCATGGTAGGGCCACCACGCTAAGAAAGCGTAAAACCGCTTATTGTGCTGTCATGGCGGTGACGCCGCATTGACACGCACCGTCCCGCAGTTCGGCGCTGTGACCCTGCGCGAACAACCCGGTTTAACGCCCTTTGGGCGGTACGTGGCAAGGCCCCTCATGGGGTCGCGGTTAACGCAGGGCGGCGATCCCGATGCCCACCAGATACCCCGCCATATGCGGCTGCCAGGCCAGCACGCCGTCCTCGAGGATCAGCGTCAGCACGTTCAGCACGATCAGGCCGGCGGTGATGGCCAGCGCCATGCCGGTGCGCCCTGTCCGGATGTACTCCAGCATCACCACGGCCCCCAGCACGGCAAACACACAGCCCGAGGCCCCCACCATGGGGGCCGCCCCGTCCGACAGCAGCGCAAAGGCCACACCGCCCGCAATCGCGGCCACCAGCCACAGCGCTGCAAACCGCAGCACCCCCAGCCGCGCGACCACGCCCGGCATCAGCCAAAGCGCCACCGCGGCATTGCCGATCATGTGCAGGGGGCCGGTGTGCAGCAGCGCATAGCTCAGGAACATGGTCCAGGGCTGTGCGGCATAGTTGGGCTGCCAGTCGCGCAGCAGGCCGGGCCAGAACGCCCCGTTCTGCACCGACAGGCTGCGCCACAGCGGTGAGCCGATCCAGCCCGCATCCGCCGCCCAGATGCACAGCTCGGGCAGGGCGATCAGCGCCAGCACCAGCCCGACACAGGCCTGCAGGACCAGGGTCGGCGGCGAGTGCGCATGCGGATCGGGATGGGTCATGCGGCAGGGCCTTGTTGCGGGCCGGTGCGCAATGCGCCGGGGGCGCAGGCACGGGGTGAACCGGAAACCGGTGACCACGTATTTCAAGCGGGAATGGCGCAAGTTTTCAAGGGCGTATCACAGCCGCGCGCCGCAGGGCAGGGGCGCCCGGCATGCGGGCCGTCATTCCGGGGCAACAGCGCTGTGCCAAAGACCGCCTGCACCCGCCACGGGTCGTGCCATTCGGCGGCAACGCGGGTAACTATGCTGGCATCTAACCGAGGACGTTCACCATGACCATCACGCCCGTTCTTCTGTGCGGCGGTTCCGGCACCCGGCTGTGGCCGCTGTCGCGCAAGAGCTACCCCAAGCAATTTGCGCCGCTGATCGGGGATCAGACCCTGTTTCAGGCCTCGGCCGAGCGGATGCGCGGCTTTGCGGCGCCGCTGGTGGTCACCGGGTCGGATTTCCGCTTCATCGTCACCGAACAGCTGGCGGCCATCGGCATCGACCCCGGTGCGGTCCTGATCGAGCCCGAGGGGCGCAACACCGCTCCGGCCGTTCTGGCCGCCGCCCTGCATCTGCATCAGGCCGACCCGGACGCGGTCCTGCTGGTCTGCCCGTCCGACCACCTGATCCCCGACACGGATCGGTTTCTGGCCGCCGCCGCCACCGCGCTCACAGAGGCGCAGGCCGGGCGGCTGGTCACCTTCGGCATCACCCCCACCTACCCCGAGACGGGATATGGCTATCTGGAACTGGCCGAGGCACCGGGCACCGGGGCGGCCCCGCTGTCCCGCTTTGTCGAAAAGCCGGACGCCGCCACCGCGGCCGAGCTTGTCGCCTCGGGCCGGCACATGTGGAACGCGGGTATCTTCATGTTCCGGGCGGCGGCGATCATCGATGCGTTCAAGGCCCACGCCCCCGATCTGCTGGCACCTGTGAGCGCGGCGGTGACACAGGCACAGGCCGATCTGGGCTTTTTGCGGCTGAGCCCCGCGCCCTGGGCGCAGGTCGACGATATCTCCATCGACTATGCGGTGATGGAGCGGGCGGACAACCTGTCGGTGGTGCCTTATTCCAGCGCCTGGTCCGATCTGGGCGGCTGGGACGCGGTCTGGCGCGAAAGCGCGCAGGACGACCGCGGCGTGGCGCTGCATGGGCCCGCCACGGCGATCGATTGCGACAACACGCTGCTGCGCTCCGAAAGCGATGAGCTGGCGCTGGTCGGTATCGGGCTGGACAACATCGTGGCCGTGGCCATGAACGACGCCGTGCTGGTGGCCGATGCCACCCGCGGGCAGGACGTGAAACTGGCGGTGCAGGCGCTGAAATCCAAGGGCGCGCTGCAGGCCGAACATTTTCCCAAGGATCACCGCCCCTGGGGCTGGTTCGAAAGCCTGGTGATCGGCGACCGGTTCCAGGTCAAGCGCATCGTGGTGCATCCCGGGGCGGCCCTGTCGCTGCAAAGCCATCATCACCGCGCCGAACACTGGATCGTGGTCGAAGGCACCGCGCGCGTCACCGTCGATGACGCGGTCAAGTTGGTGACGGAAAACCAGTCCGTCTACATCCCGCTGGGGGCCGTGCACCGGATGGAGAACCCCGGCAAGGTGCCCATGGTGCTGATCGAGGTGCAGACCGGCACCTATCTGGGCGAGGATGACATCATCCGCTACGAGGACGTCTATGCCCGTGGGCAGGGCGCCAAGGGATAGCGCTCAGCGCCGCACCAGCAGGCTGCGGCGGACAGTGATGCTGAGCTGGCTGTCGCTGGCCTTGCCGCTGGTGGCGTCGTCGTTGATCCGGTGCTGCAGCCCGACATTGAGGCTCCAGTCGCGGGTCAGGCTGTGCTGCACGCCGACCGACAGGACGCTGAATGACCCGTCATCGCCATCGTCCGCCGCATCCCGGTCGGTAAAGGCATAGCTGGCATTGAACGCGGTCAGCGGGGTCAGCTGCGTGGCGTAGCCCAGCCGGAGGGTGGTCACCTCCTGCTCTTCGTCATCGGTGTTGGAGCGGACCGTGCGCGCAAGGCTGGCGGTCAGCTCTCCGTTGGGCAGGGCCCGGGTCAGGCCCAGCTCGCCGGTGGGGTCCACATTGCCGTCCACGCCGCGGGTCAGGCCCAGAACGCCGGTCACCTCCCACAGCTCGGTCTCCAGCGTGCGCCCGGCACTGAGCGTGTAGCGTGTCCCGTCTTCGGTGTCGGTGGCATTGGCGCGCAAGGTGGCGCTGCCGTTTGTCATGGACCGCCGCAACGTGCCGTCCAGCGAAAACGTGTCGCGCCGCCCCTCGGTGTCGCCGAAATCCTCGAACGTGCTGAACCGCGCATTCAGCGTGGCCTGCGTCGCCGGGTTCAGATCAAGGCGGAACCGCGCGCCCATACGAAACCGGTCCTGATCGGTCAGGTCCGGATCGTCGGTGTCGCTGTAGCGCAGCCCGGTATAGCCCGCCGACAGGGTGATCCCGAAGGGCGCCCGGCGGCGCAGCTCGAGCGCGACATCCGCGCCGAAGCGGCGCTGGGTGCCGGTGTCCTCCAGCAGGTCGAAATCGGCCGCATCCGGGTCAAATTGCAGCTCGGACGACGACACGTCCCGCTCGCGCAGGAACAGGTCCACATCCAGCCGGGCATCGCGCGATTGCCGGTCGTAGCCCAGCGTCAGGGCGGGCTCGTAAAGCCCGCTGGGCAGGCTGCCCGCCTCGGCCCCGCTGACCGACCGCAGCCCCAGATCGCCGCTCAGTTCCAGCGCCTGGATGGGCGTGGCAAAGCGCATCAGGAAATCCAGCCGCGAGGTCAGTTCCGTGGTGCTGCCCAGGCTGTCGGTGTCGAGGCCGCGATTGCTGCTGGCCGTCACCCCGGTGGTCAGCCCAAAGCGCAGCAGGGGGCCATCATCGTCGGGTACCGCCTGGGCACTGGCCATGCCGGCGACGCCCAGACAGGCACACAGGCTCAGCGCGCGCCATGCCGCCTGCCGCCGGGCCGCATGCAAGGATCGGCGTCCCCCCATCCGCTCAGATCACTCGAACAGGCGTCTTGTGGGCACCAGGATCACATCTCCGTCCTGCAACTCGAGCGTGGCATTGGCCGTCGCGCCGCGCGTGATGGCGTCGTAGTCCAGCGCATAGACCGTCTGCACCCCGGTCTTGGGGTCGGTGCGGCGCAGCTGCACCCGCTTGGTCGCGGCAAAGGCGGAAAACCCGCCCATCTGGGCAAAGGCCTGCAGCACCGTGGCGCCCGGTTCCATCTCGACCAGGCCGGGCTGCCCGACCTCGCCCAGCATAAAGACCGAGATCACCTCGGGCTCGACCTCGACATCGTCGACCTGGGCCAGCTGTTCGAGGCCGACAAAGACCGTGGGCGGGGCGGCGAAATTGTCGGTCAGGCGGACCACGAGGATCTGCTGCACCGCCTCGACCGTGCGCCCTGCGGCCCGGACGGAGCCTGCGAACGGCACGCTGATGCGCCCGTCCGGGGCCACCAGAACGGTGCGGTTAAGCGCCTCGTCCTCGACCACTTCGATCCGCAGGATATCCCCGGGACTGATGCGGTAGCCCTGTGCGGTGGCCAGAATGGGAAGGCTGATCAGGAGGCCTGCCAGCCAGCAAAGGAGTTGCCTGCGATACGTCATGTCATCCGCCTTGTTCTTGTCGGGCCCGTCTCCGTGCCGGATCGGGCCATCGTTTATGGCAGGAGTATTATCGCCCGCGCCTGTCTCTGCCTAGCCGCGCACGCCACAAACCGGATTTCACCCGCCCCGGCGTGCGTCTGTGCAACGCCGGTGGCGGTGGCTAGTTGCTCTGCAGGGTCTGGAGCGTTTCGCGGGCGCGCTCCATCTGGGGCAGGGTGGTGGCGGGGCCCGCGATCTCGAGGGCGCGGGTCAGCTGTGTCTGCGCGTCTTCGGCACGGTCGAGGGCCACATAGGTCATGCCCAGGTGATACTGCACCAGCGCGTTGCCCGGCAGGCCCTGCGCGGCCGGTTCCAGATAGCTCAGCGCCTCGTCGAAATCGCCCTGCTGGTAGGCGATCCAGCCATAGGTGTCCTGAAAGGCCGGGATCTCGGTGCCGCGCAGGCGGCGGGCCACGGCCACGGCACGGGCCTGGCTTTCGGGATCGTCGCGGAAAGTGCTCAGCAGGCTGGCGAGGTTGTTGGCGATGGTGATGTTGTCGGTGTTGATCTCGTAGAGCGTCTCGTAGATGTCGATCGCCCCTTCGATGTCGCCGCGGTGCTCCAGCTCTCCGGCCTGGAACAGCAGCAGCCGGGGTGCGTCCGCATTTGCCGCCAGCGCGGTGTCGAGCAGGGCGCGCGCCTCGTCCCGGCGGCCCGCGCGCTGCAGCTGGATATAGAGCTGGGTGACGGCGGCATCATAGGCCGGGTTCCGGGCGATGATCTCGCGCAGGATCTCTTCGGAGCGGTCGGGGTCGCCTTCGGCGACGTGCAGGGCGGCGTTGATCATGCGCAGTTGCAGATCGTCCCCGCGCGTCTCGAGCAGACCGTCGAGATAGATCCGCGCCTCGTCGAGCTTGCCGGCCCGCAGCTGGGTCTGGATGACGGCGTAGACGGCGCGGGTGTTCTGCCCCTCCGCGCCGGCCTGTTGCTGCAACAGGGCGAGCCCTTCGTCGACGCGGTTCTGCTGCAGCAGCAGACCGGTGCGCAGCGACTGCAACAGCTCGGGCGCGCGCGGCTGATCCTGCAGCCGTTCGACATCGGCGATGATGCCGCGCACCACACCAAGCGCGTTGTCGGCCAGCGCCAGCTGCGCCGATAGGGCCAGCACATCGAGGTTGGCCGGGCTGGCATTGCGCGCATCATCCAGCACCGAGCGCGCAGCGCCCCGCCGGTCGTTGCGCAGCAGGAAATTGGCATAAAGCAGCGACTCGCGCGCGCCCGCATTGGACACGTCCACCGCCGTGGCCAGCCGTTCGCCCTGCAGCTCGGTGCTGCCGTTGCGTTCATGTGCCCGCGCCAGAAGCAGCAGGATCGAGGTGTCGCGCGGGCTCTGGTCCAGCGCGCGGCGCAGGTCGATGATCGCCTCGCCGGGTTGATCGCCGCTGATCAGCAATTCGGCCCGCAGCTTGAGCGCGGTCACGTTGGAGGCGTCGGTCTCGAGGATGTCCTCGATCAGGGCCCGGCCCCCGACCTGATTGCCGGTGCGCAGCAGCATCGTGGCCAGCGTGCCCTTGATCTGGCGGGTCTGATCGCTGTCTTCGGCTTGGGCGACGATGGCCTGCAGCTCGGTGATGGCGTCCTCGGTCTGCCCGCTTTCGAAGGCGTAGCCGGCCCGGACCGCACGGTAGAAGTCGAGATTTGCCGGCTGATCGGCATTGGCCGCGATCAGACGCTCGACCTCGGCCAGGGCGGCGTCGCGGCCGCGCGCCTGGTTGATCAGCTGAAGGACGGTGACGTACCCGGCCGGATCGGCAGTGTCGTCTCGCGCCAGTTCGGGCAGGAACGCCTCGGCCCCGTCGAATTCCTCGCGTTGGAGGTAGAACGAGATCAGCGCCTGCTGCACTTCCTGGTTTTCGGGGAACTGGGTGTACATCACCCGCAACAGCTGTTCGATCTCAAAGCTGTCCTGCAGCGCCTCGAGCGCCTGCAGCTTGATCACGTAATAGGTCAGGGTGTCGGGCCGTTGCGCGATGGCCGCATCGATATGTTCCAGCGCCTCGAAGGGGCGTCCGGAGGTCATCTCGTTCGAGATGATGACATTGCGGCTCATCAGGTCGGTCGGGTCCGCCGCGATCAGCTCCAGCGCCTCGCGGGCGAGCGCTTCGCGGTTGGCGGCCGCCTCGTCGATGACGGCGGTGCGGTAGTCCAGCGACACGCGGATGGACTGGGCGATGGGCGCGTCGGGGTCCAGTTCGATGGCCACGCGGCCATGGCGTTCGGCGTCTTCCCAGCTTTGCTGGGTGATCGCGATGCGGGCCAGCGCCTGACGCACATCGGCCAGTTCGGGATATTGTTCGGCCAGGCGCAGATACTGGCCATAGGCGCCCGAGGCGCGGCCCTGCGTCTCGAGGATGATCGCCAGTTGCCGCCGGGCATCCTGATGTTCGCCGTTGTAGCGGAACACGTTGCGGAACTCGACCGCGGCGCGGTCCAGATCACCTTCGGCCAGCAAGGTCAGGCCCGACTGATAAAAGCGTTCGGCTTTTTCATCGGAATCCTCGCAGGCGGCGAGGGCCAGGATGGCGGTCAGGGCAAAGGCGGTGAGGATATGGCGAAACATGCGCATGTCTACTGTTCAAACGGCTCTGGAAAAAGGCAAAACCGCGAAGATTCAACGAAAATTGAGGCGCAAAGCGCCCTGGTGGTTAATGACCCGTGCCGCGCAGGACCACGCGGACGGTGGACATCAGGATGACCAGGTCGGTCTTGAACGACAGCCGGTTGTTGTAGCGCGCGTCATAAAACGCCCGGTCCGCGAACGATGTCTTGTTGCGGTCGGAGATCTGCCAGAACCCGGTGATGCCGGGGCGCAGTTCATAGTAATCGTGGCCGGGATACATCGGCTGCTGGTCCACCATCATCGGGCGCGGACCCACCAGCGACATGTCCCCGCGCAGCACGTTGAACAGCTGCGGCAGCTCGTCGATGGAGGATTTGCGCAGGAACCGGCCCAGCGATGTGACGCGCGGATCATTGATCAGCTTTTGCTTGGTGGTCCATTCGGCGCGCAGGGCGGGGCTGCTGTCGAGGCACTGTTCCAGCACCTGATCGGCGTCCCGCACCATCGAGCGCAGCTTCCACATGTGGAACACGCGGCCCTTCAGGCCGATGCGCTGCTGCCGGTAGAACGGGCTGCCGCCCTGCCAGGCGACAATGGCCGCCAGCACCAGGATGAGCGGCAGGATCGCCGGCAGGCAGAGCACCACCAGGCTGATGTCCAGCGCCCGTTTGGCGAAATTTCTGTAGAAACCGCCCTTGCGCTTGGCGTGCCGGAGGGGGCGTTTGTCGACCACGCTCGACGCGGTGACGTTGGCGGACCCGATGACCCCGGTCATCTGGATGTCCTCGACCCGCATGAACACATCCGACGTGATCGACCGGCGTGGTTCGGCCTGTGGAGGCAACTGGGCAGGGATCGGAACCGGCATGTGCTTGGAAAAACCAGAGGGCGTCACGGTCTTGATCTTACTATGCAAAGTGACGTCCCAACCTGAACTTGCGCGCCGAAGCACGTATTAAAAGTCAAACATAAAAAACAGCAGCAGCAGTCCTGTCTGACCTATCAGCAATTTTCCGCCGTTTCCACTTAGTTTGAGTACATTTTTGTGAAATTCCGGAGGCAAATTGCGCCCTTGTGATGATTTTCATCTAGGGGTTGCAGCTTAGGGTTAAGATTGTTTTTAAATTTTAGACAATTCGCGAAAATCTGCGCCATTTTGCAGGATGGACCGTCAGGAGGCCCTCGGGCGACACTGGCTGTGTGATTCTTGACGCAGCCACCGCGCGGTCCGGTCGAAAGTTATAGGACCGGGTCGTCATATCGTTTATGCGTGCATTCCGAAGGTTGGGGGTAGCCCGTCTGCGCAGATGCAGTCCGGGTCCAACACGAGCAACAGGTTCATATGGACGCGATCGAGATATATACCGGTCATTTCAAGATGAGCGAGCGCCCGTTCACATTGGTGCCGGACCCGGACTTTCTCTATTGGAGCCCGGCGCACAAGCGCGCCTTTGCCATTCTGGAATACGGGATCGTCACGCGCGCCCCCATCACGATGATCACCGGCGAGGTGGGCACCGGAAAGACGACGCTGATCCACCACCTGCTGCAATCGTTCAGCGACAATGTGAGCATCGGCCTGGTGTCCAACGCGCAGGGCGACCGGGGCGAGCTGTTGCGCTGGGTGATGTCGGCGTTCGAGCAGCCCACCGACCCGGCGGCCACCTATGTGGACCTGTTCGAAAGCTTTCAGGCCTTTCTGATCCAGCAATATGCCGCCGGACGGCGGGCGGTGATCATCATCGACGAGGCGCAGAACCTCAACCGCGAGACGCTCGAAGAGCTGCGGATGTTCACCAATATCAACTCCAACAAGGACGAGCTGTTCCAGATCGTTCTGGTGGGCCAGCCCGAACTGCGCGACATGGTCATGCGCCCCGATCTGGCGCAGTTCGCGCAACGTGTGTCGGCGCATTTCCACCTCAGCGCGATGACCGCCGAGACCACGGGCGACTATATCCGCAACCGCCTGACCAAGGCCGGCGGGTCGCCCGACATCTTCAATCCCGAGGCGTGCCTGCTCATATTCGAGAAATCGGGCGGCGTGCCGCGCGTCGTCAACCAATTGTGTGATTTGTGTATGGTCTATGCCTTTGCATCCGGTGAATACGAGGTGACGTCCAGGACGGTGCACCAGATCCTCGAGGATGGCGTGTTCTTTGCCGGGACGATCAAATCCGACGCCGATGCGCTGCGTCTCGTCAATCCGGCCGCCGGGAAGTCCTGATGCTGGATCTTCGGTTCTATTTTGCGCTGTTTCTGCGCCGCCTTCCGTATTTCCTGATCCTCACTGTGGCGGGGGCCGCCCTTGGCGTGGCGCTGGCGCTGACCCTGCCGCCCACCTTCGAGGCGCAGGCGCGGCTGGTGGTCGAATCCGAACAGATCCCCGACGAGCTGGCGGCATCCACGGTGCGTACCGAGGCCAGCGAGCAGTTGCAGATCATCGAACAGCGCATCCTGACCCGGGAAAACCTGCTGGAGATGGCCAACCGGCTGAACATCTACGCGGGCCGCGCGACCGAGGCGGGCGCGCCGCTGCGCCCCGACCAGATCGTCGACGATCTGCGCGAACGCATCAACATCCGCACCACCGGCGGCAACCGCCGCGGCACGGTCAACGCCACGCTGGTCGATGTGACCTTCAGCGCGTCGTCATCGGCACTTGCGGCGCGTGTCACCAACGAGGTGGTGACATTGATGCTGGAGGAAAACGTGCGCATGCGTACGGGCGTGTCCGGCCAGACGCTGGAATTCTTCGAACAGGAAGTGGCGCGGCTGGATGAAGAGCTGGCCCGCAGGGGCGCGCAGATCATCCAGTTCCAGGAAGCCAACAAGGAAGCCTTGCCCGACAGTCTGGATTTCCGCCGCGGGCAGCTGGCCGCCGCGCAGGAGCGCATCCTGCAGCTGACCCGCGAAGAGGCGGCCCTGCTGGACCGGCGGGCGGGCCTTGTGTCGCTCTTTGAGGCGACCGGCAGTGTCGGGGGCCTGACCGGCGAAACCCAGGCCAGTCTGAGCCCGACCGAACGCAAGCTGCGCGAGCTCGAAGAGCGGCTGGCCTCGTCGGGGGCGGTGCTGGCCTTTGACAATCCGCGCATCCGCGTGCTGCGGGCCCAGATCGAGGCGCTCAGGGAACAGGTGGCCGCGGAGACCGCCGCCGCAGTGGGCGCGACCTCCGAGGGTGAGGCGGCGGACGCCAACCTGTCGCTCTATGACATTCAGCTGGCCGATCTCGACAACCAGCTGGCCTTTTTCACGGCGCGCCGGGCCGAGATCGAAGCCGAGATGGAGGCGCTGCAGGTCACCATCGAGGCGACGCCCGCCAATGCCATCTCGCTCGACACGCTGGAGCGGGACTATGCCGCCACCCGCGAGCAATACGACCAGGCTATCGCCAACCGGGCCCGCGCCGAGACCGGCGACATCATCGAGGCACTGTCCAAGGGCGAGCGCATTTCGGTCATCGAACAGGCGGTGCCGCCCGAAGAACCCTCGAGCCCCAACCGCCCGCGGCTGGCCATTGCGGGTCTGGGCGCGGGCATGATGATGGGCCTTGGCCTGATCGTGCTGCTGGAGCTGCTCAACTCCGCCATCCGCCGCCCGCAGGACATCGTGCAGCGGCTGGAGATCACGCCGCTGGGCACGTTGCCCTTTATCCGCACGCGGGCCGACCGTATCCGGCGGCGGCTGACGCTGTTGGTTGTGCTGGCCGGGGTGGGGGGCACGGTCTTTGGGGCGTTGTGGGGGATCGACACCTACGTGATGCCGCTCGATCTGCTGCTCGAGGCGATCCTCGAGCGGTTGCCGCAAATTGATTTCACCATCCCGTCCCAGGACGGCTGACGGGTAAGGGTCCGGTTTCGCATGGAAAAAATTCAGTCAGCCATCGCCAAGGCCCGGGCCGAGCGCAAGAATACCCCGCCCTCCAAGCCGCTGTTCCGGCATCGCGACTACGAACCGGGCGACGAGAGCGGCGCCTGGCAGGTCCTGCCCCTGGTGGAGCCCACGCGGGCGCGGCTGCGCGGGCAGCGCATCGTGACGCTCGAGCGGTCGCATGAGGCGGCCAGTTTCGACAAGCTGCGCACGCGGATGCTGCAGCAGATGCAGGCCAACAACTGGCGGCGGGTGGCGATCACCTCGCCGGGGGCGACCAGCGGCAAGAGCACCGTGGCGCTGAACCTGGCCTACAGCGTGTCGCGCCAGATGCGCAGCAGCGTCATCCTGTCGGAGATGGACCTGCGCAAGCCGTCGATCCTCAGGACCTTGCGGCTGAAGACCAAGCGCGACTTTGCCCAAGTGATCCAGCAGCGGGCGGAGTTCGTGGACGAGGCCGTGCGCCTGCGGTCGAACCTGGCCCTGGGTGCGGTGCAGAAATCCATGCCCAATTCGGCGGAAATCCTGCAAAACCCGCAGCTTGCCGAAACGCTGGACAGCATCGAGGCCGAGTTTGACCCGACAGTGATGATGTTCGACATGCCGCCCTTTCAGGTCAGCGATGACATGATGGCCTTTGGCGACAAGGTCGATTGCGTGATGATCGTGGCCGCCGCCGAGCAGACCAGGATCGAAGAGCTGGACATCTGCGAACGCGAACTGGCCAACGTGACCAACATCCTCGGCGTGGTGCTGAACAAGTGCCGCTATGACACGGCGGACACGTCGTTCAACTATTACGGCTGAGGTCCGGACACGAAAAAGCAGCCCGGAGGCTGCTCTTTGATCATGTGACGCTGATGCGGGTGATCAGGCTGCTGTCTTCTTCTTGCGGCGCGCGACAAAGCCGGCTGCTGCGAGACCAGTGAGAAGCATACCGCCGGCTGCGGGCAGGGGCACTTCGGATGTTGCAAGAGAAGCGCTCACGCTGACTGAGCTAGTGATACCGTCAAGGAAAAGCACCGTGACGGTGTAGCCGTCAAAGAGACGCAAGCTGGGTAGGCTGCTGGTCCCAAGCCCGAGAATAGTGCCACCTACCTCACCTAGGGGGACGATGTCAAAACCCCCCGAAGCAACCACTGAACCGTCGTTCGCGGTGACAGAGAAGGAAATGTCTTCAACATCGACAGCGGCACCTAGGCCGGAGAGTGTGAATTCATCGATATCCAGTGCGCCGTCGGCAACGAACTCCAGCTCTACACTCCCGTCAGGCAGCAAAAGGCCGGTACTCGAGAAAACGCCATCCGCAGTGATTGTTGTTGTCACGGCGTGTGCTGCCAGGGGCGCCATCAGGGCCGCGGACAGGGCTGCAGGCATAAGATACTTGTTCATAATCGTCCTCATTACGTCGCCTGCGCAGTACACGAAGGGGTCTTGTATCCATCGGGCGTAACAAACGCGGCAGGCCGCCTCAACAATTTTCACGCAATTTGCCTCGATATGGCCATGTTTTTGCCCTTGTTGGCCCGTCTGCCCGGTTTGTGCACCCGGGGCGTGTACCGATTGTCGCAGAAACGGACACAATGGCGGGGCATGGGGTGCATTGCGGTCCTCTTAGGTGTGGCTCCGAAGAATCGTCCATATGTTGCGCCTTCCGATGGTCGGCGTACGCAGCCTTTCCATTTCCTTAACGGCTGGCCCCTTATGCCTCCGCCCCGATCCAACACCGCATGAGAGGACAGGGCGATGAAAGACGAGTTCGAGAGCTATGCAACGGGTTTGACGGCTCCGGCACGGGACGCCGACCCCATCACCCCCAGCGACGCCAACGATCTGACAGCAGCCACGCGCGCCATCTATGTGGGCGAGACGGGCAGCCTGCAGGTGCGGATGGTGTCGGGTCAGACGGTCAGCTTTGCCAACATGCAGGCCGGCGTGATCTACCCCCTGCGCGTCGCACAGGTGATGGCCACGGGCACGACGGCTGGCGGGCTTGTGGGGCTGCGGTGACCGCCTTATCCGCACGGCTGCAATCGGATGTTTGAAAGTTTCACTACACGTGGGTAGCTTCCGCCAAGGCAAAGAATTCGCAGGAGGCAGGTGATATCAAACTCGAGCAGTACTTATCGGAGTGGGCAGGGACCTATGCACTGCAGCGTCATGCAGGCCACATTTCCCGCAAATATTTAGGGCGTCGGTTTACCCGCGAGGGAGGTCAGCGCCTTTTGATATATTATCACAGTTTGAGTATTAGTTGGGCGCAAGTTTACCCATTTATTTTTTATCAAAGACAGCTCGCAGACCGCTTTGATGTTGAGGTTCGCGCACTACCAGTTGAAGACTTTTTGGCGGGTCGTGATCCGAAATGCGGTTGGGCTGACATCGTGTTGGTACAACCGTGGTTTACAGTAGACCCAACGCAGCTTGCAAACCGGCTAGCACAAGCAAAGGAGCGCCATAAGGCTACACGTTTCTCTTTTGTCGACTCATACGCGCATTCAGACGTAAGACTTGGTAAGTTTGTTAATCCATACATTGAGTTCTATTTTAAAAAATCTCTGTTTTTAAATCGTACTCTTTACCAAAAACCCTTTAATGGGGACACAAATCTGACAGACTACTATGGTGCGCTTTACGAGCTAGAGCAGCCCTTGGTGGATTGGGAGGTCCCAGCTTCTCTCAACTCAAAGCTGCGCCTATCACCAAATTTTTTTACAGCGCCAAGATTTCTAAATTCGTTGAATAAAAAAGTTGAACTTACCCAGCGGCATAGGAAAATTGATGTTCAAACTCGTATCGGTCGAAAAGGCTCACGATGGTATAGTGCTATGCGGAGCGATGCGTCTCAAAGCATCTCAAATTTAAAAGGCATCACAGCGTCACCTTCAGGAACGCTCAACTACCGTGCCTTTATGCAGGAAATGCGTCATTCAAAAATATGCTTCAGTCCTTTCGGTTACGGTGAGCTATGCTGGCGGGATATTGAAGCAATGGTAAGTGGCGCTGTTCTGGTTAAACCTGACATGAGTCATATGGAAACGCTGCCTAACCTTTATGAACCAGACATGACTTACGTCCCAGTAAAGTGGGACTTTAGTGATCTAGAAATAGTTATTACAGAATTGCTTTCTGATGAAAACCGGCAACGACGAATTTCGGAGATTGCCTATCGGCGAATGGCTAAATATGTTCAGGCTGGTAGCTTTCTAGATCAAGTAAAGTGTCTTTTTTGAATTAAGCCGATCTCACTCCGGAATGAACCGCGGCAGGACGTCGTTCATCTCGAGGAATACCGATTGCAGGCGGGCTTCGGCTTGCTTTTCGGTCTCGTTCGGGCCGATGGGGGTCAGCAGGCGGACCAGGGCGCCGTCGGTGCGGCCTTGGGTGACGCCGTTCCAGAACAGCCAGAACTTGGCCGCGATGTCCCAGGCGATGTGGCGGCCCTGCTGTTCGAACCAATAGTACCCGATCATGCGGGTCTGACCCTTCTGGATCACCGCACGGTTCAGCTTGAACGGCGCGGCCAGCCCCAGTTCGGGCGCGATGTCGACCCGTTCGAGCCAGGCGATCTCCCAGCCGGAACCGGGCAGGCAGACCTCGGGCGAGTGCGTGCCGCCATTGGTCTGATCATCATACCAGGCCATGAACAGGCCCACAGGTGCCGCACTGTCCACACTGGTCAGCTGTACGGAGTGATAGTCATCCGCGCCCAGCACCACCTCGATGCTGTCATCCAGCGGGATCGGCGGGGAGGATTCCCAGTCGCCCAGGCTGCTGGGGAAGATGGCAAAGGGATCGCGGGGCACGTCCACCTGCGTGACGGACGGGCGGGCCTGCCAGGCGGCGGCCCCCAGCACCAGCACCAGAGCCGCCGCAATCATCGGGCGCGAGGCCTGCACCAGCGTCAGGCGCGCGGCCTGGCTGCCCAGACCGGACGTGTCGAGATCAAGCGCATCGGGCAGCGACGGACGCTCGGGGTGGAAAAACAGCATGATCCAGGCCAGCAGGAACAGCAGCACGATGCAGATCATGAAGATCACCCAGCCTTCGAAGAAGTGGGTGAACCCCTCGAGGTGCTCCACCCCCCAGTTGTTGGCGATCCAGCCTGCCACGGCGATGCGCACCGAATTCATCACCACCGTGATGGGGGCAGCCGCCAGCAACAGCACCGCCTTGTGCCACATCGGCCCGCGATAGAGCACGGCAAAGATGTAGGAGAACGACAGGATCGGGAACAGGTAGCGCAGGCCCGAACAGGCCTCGGCCACGTGCAGTTTCAGCACGCCCAGATCGATGATGTTGCCCGACAGGTACACCGGCACGTCGATCAGTTGCAGCAGCCACACGCCCAGTTCCGACGAGACCATCTGCAGCCAGGTCGACATCTTGTAATACAGCACGCCGGGCAGCGGCAGCATGTAGATCAGGTGCAGCACAGGCGGCCAGAAATGCCGCCCCGTGCGCCAGCCGAACGAGATCAGCAGGATCGCGGCCACCCACAGGATCAGCGCATAGGCGACGATGTCGTCGATCTTGCTGAGCTTGCCCATCAGCGCAAGGACGACCGAAATGCCCAGCAGCCACAGCCCCGCCTGACGGTCCGCGACGGGGCCGTGATTGGGCGGAAATTCCTTGAGCTGGCGCAGGAACAGCAGCGCCGACAGCACCGGAATCAGGGGCCCGTGGCTGTATTCGGGCAGCTGCCAGGCCACCAGCAGGGCCTCGATCCCTTCCCAGTAAAAGACGATGGCCGCCAGTGTCGCCAGGGTCAGCCAAAACAGGCCGGGCCGTAGAATGCCGGCCAGGCCGGGCTTTTCGTCTGCAATAAACGCCATGGGTCAGCGTGGCCCTCTTTAACCAATCTTGCCGGATCGCGGGATGACCCGGTCCTCAAGTCCGATGCGACCTAGCGCATCTAACAGCGCAAATACAGAAAAAGTGGGGCAGATCACACGGATGTTGGGTCTTTTTTGTGATGCGCACTGAACAATACAACCCAAAGAAGGCGGTCTGTTCCGCGATCGGGACATGATCCGGGTTTACTAAATTTTAAGTTGAATCGCGCAAGACTCCGCAAAAGGAGATCGCGAACGTGGCACGGGGCATCCACAGCGCAGAGGGGCAGCGCGGCGACATTGCCGTCGATACGATGCGGGCAATGGCGTGCATCGCGCTGGTGTCGTTTCATGTGGTGGGCAACACGCCCGCCGCCGGGATGGAACTGCCGGCGGATCACTGGCTGAGCGTGCTCAACCGCAGCCTTGTCGATATGCGCATGCCGCTGTTCAGCTTTCTGTCGGGCATGGTCTTTGTCGCGCTGGAGCGGACGCGGCGCGGGCCGCAGGCGCTGCTGGGGTCCAAGGCGCGGCGGCTCCTGATCCCGATGCTGAGCGTGGGGGCCCTGTTCTGGCTGACGCGCGATCTGATGGGGCAGGCGCAGCAACCGCTGGGCACGATCGCCTTTCTGCCCTTTGCGCATTTCTGGTTCCTGCAGGCGACATTCGTGATCATGGCGGTGTTCGTGGCGCTGACCTGGGTCAGCGGGCGGCGCGATATCTGGGTGGCGGGGCTGCTGATGGGGCTGGGCGCTGCGCTGTGGATCATCGGGGCGGCCCCGTTCGGGGGCGTGTTTTCGGCCCACAAGGCCCTGCACCTGATGCCGTTTTTCATGGCGGGCTATCTGTGCCGCAGGCTGGGCGCGCCGCGCATGGACCTGCGGCTGGCTCTGGCGGTCCTGATGGCCCTTGTGGCTGTCGGGGCGGGTCTGGCGCTGGGGGTGCTGGAGCTGTCGCTGCCCCTGCGCCGCGGGCTGGGTGTCGCCTGCGGGCTGGTGTTCTGCCTGACGCTGCTGGCGCTGCGACCGCAAAGCCGGGTGCTGGCACGGCTGGGCGCGATGTCTTATGCAATCTTTCTGTTCCACGTCTTTTTCACCGCCGGGATGCGGGAGGCCTGGCTGGTGCTGTGGCCGGCAGTGCCCGAGGCGGTGATGTGGCTCAGCGGTGTTGCGGCCGGGATCGTGGGGCCGGTTCTGCTCTACCGGGCCATCACCCGCAACATGCTGTTTTCCTTTGTCTTTCTCGGGCTGAAGCTGACCCCGGCGGCGCGCCCTGTCGCCGCCCGCCCCCTGTCACCAGAGGCCGTCGGACGCGTCTGATCCCGGCGGGTGCGCAGTGCCTTTGGTGTTGCGTGATCGCGCGCAGGGCAGCGCGGATCATATAGCGCCTGTAAACCATATTCCGGTCATTGCTCTGCGCCGTTGCCGCAGGGAGACCCCGTATGGATATCAGCTTTCAGAATGCAGCCCGTATTTCGTCACATGGCCGGCGGTCTAATGGGGCAACAGCCCCGGCACCGGGGTTGAGCCCTGTTCCCGGCATTCTGGAAGCGCCGCATGTGATCGTGCTGGGGGCGTCGATCATGGATGCGGCCTTTGGCGGCAGCCAGACGCTGCGCCCCGAGATGCAAACCTATGCCCAGGCCGCCGGGTTCACCGGCACGCTGCATGCCCGGTCGCAAGCCGGGGAACAGGTGGCCAGCACCCGGACGCGTCTGGCCGGCGTGCAGGCCGAACCGGGGATCGCGGCGACGGCAGGTCAGAACCTGTATCTTGTGCATACCGGGGGCAACAACGTGTCCGGCAGCCGTCCGTGGCCGGGCGGTGAGACCGGGTTTGCTGCGGAATATGACGGGTTGATGCAGGACATCACCGCCACCGATGCGGTGGTGCCGATGCCGCTGACCAAACGGCTTTATACCAGTGCGCCGCAGGTGATCCACGGTGATCCGGCGAGTGAGGCGAATGGCTCAAGGCCGTATAACGAGAACATCATCTATCCCGCGATCGACCAATATGCGCCGGCCTGGCGCGCGGCGGGGCAGGCGCCTTTCGTGAACCCCTATGAGTTGGCCGACCGCTATCCGCAGGTCCTGAGCAGTGACGGTGTGCATGGCTACAGCGCCGCCCTGGGCCGATACGTTCTGGCGCGCGTGGCCGCACGTGCGCGTGGCCTGCCTGAGGGGCAAAGCCGCGCGGGGCGGGCGTTTCTCTATTCGCCGCAGCGAGGCAACCCGAATGAGATGACGATCGGGCCGATCAACCGGTTTATCTCGCTGGCGACCGGGTCCTTTCAGAACAACCCGCTTTTGTGCGGTGCCGTGGATACGGATGGCCTGTTCGATCCGTTCATCGAGGCGTTGACCACGGATGTGTTTCAGAACAGCTCCAACAACGCCGGGACAAAGACCTATGTGCGCCTGGCCGATGCGCGCTTTCACGATCCCGAGATCGTCAACACCGGGCTCTATGTGCAGGGCACAAAGGTCTACGAGCTGACCTTTGCCCATCTGACCCCCGGCGACACTGTGCGTGTCACGGCCGCCGGCGTGCGCAATGCGGGCGGCACTGGGCGGCGCGGGTTGGTGAGCCTGAGCACGGGCGAGGCGCTGGAACTGGACGCCTCCAATGTCGCGGCGTCGAACCAGGTAAGTTTCGCGCCCGTCCCGGTGCCCACCGATGGCCGCCTGACCCTGAGCCTCGCCGTCGCGCCGGGCAGCCAGTACGGCTATTTGCACGGCGTGTTGCTGGAGTTTCTTTGAGACGTTGATTTTGTCGCTGTCCGCCTCTGGCGGATGGCGGCATTACCGGGTCATGATAGAGGTCCTGGGGGGTGCAGCATCTGCGCCGCCCGCTGCAAAGGGACGTTGTCATGACATATCCGAACCTGCGCGCTGTGCCCTATCCTGAGAAGGGACACTGGATGTCCCGGATGGCAGGCGCGCTCATGATGGGATTTCTGTTCATGACATCTGCAACTGCACAAACACCCGCCACGCCCGCGCAAGGCCTGGCAAACCCGACACTCGCGCTGAACCTGTCGCGGGTGCGGGATTATGCGCCGGGACTTCAGTTTCTGGATATCGCCAGGATGATGCGGCCCTGGCGTGCAGTGATACACGGCGAATCCCATGCCAGTGCGTTGAAGTGGGAAGACCTGAGAGATCAGGGATATCTAGATGCCAATGGTTGGCCAAAGACCATACCGGAGGGTTTCGATGAGCTGTGGACCATTCTGCAATGGTCCGGTCTGTCCGGTGACCCTGACCGTCGTATCGGGCGATATGTGCTGACATATGAGGGCACCGGCACGCTGGAGCTGAATGCCGATGCGCGCATCGTTTCCAGACAGCCCGGGCGCATCGTGTTCGAAAACCGCGAAGGCAACAGTATGTTCCTTTCGATCACGCGGACGGACCCTCTGAACACCGGGGATTATATCCGCAATATTTCGATCGTCGCCGAGGACAACCTTGCTCTGCACGCAGCGGGGGTCGTGTTCAATCCAGACTGGGTGCGCCTGATCCGCGATGCACGGCAGCTGAGGTTCATGGATTGGAACAACACGAACAACACGATCGTGGCCCGATGGGAAGAACGTTCGACGCCGCAAAGCGCGCATGATTTCACGGTGCCAGTGGAGTACATGGTGCAGCTGGCCAATGAGGTCGGGGCAGAGCCGTGGTTCACCATGCCCCATCTGGCGGATGAGACCTATATCCGCAATTTTGCCGCCTATGTGCGCGATCACATGGATCCGGGCGTGCCCATCCGGGTGGAATATTCCAACGAGGTCTGGAACTGGCAGTTCCAGCAGGCGCAATGGACCTTGCAGAAGGCACGCGAGGAGTGGGGCGTCGAGAGGCAGCCTGCCTATCACACCAAGAAGGCGGTCGAGACGGCGCTGATCTGGAATGACGTGTTCGGCGCGGAGGCGGAGACGCGTCTGATCCATGTGCTGGGGGCGCAGGCCGTCAACACGTGGCGCAGCGGTATCGCACTGAAAGCCGAGGCCTGGCGCGAACATGAACCCGAAAACTTTGTGGCCCCAGAAACAGTTTTCGATGAGCTGTCCATCACCCATTATTTTGGCGGGACCGCGATGAAGGACGCCGAAGAGCAGGCCCGGCTGCTCGCAGCGATCAAGGCGCCCGGCGTGGATGCCAACGCCTTTCTCGCCGAGCGGTTGCGGGACCCCGGCTACAAGCAATCGCTGCCTTATCTTGAGGTGAAATGGCGTGAACATGCTGATCTGGCGCATCAATACGGGCTGAAGCTCACCGCCTATGAAGGCGGGCAGCACGTGCATCATCTCGGCAAAACCAGGGGCCTCAGCGATGAGGACCGGGCGCTGCTCGAGGCGTTCATGATCGACTTTGTGCGCAGCCCTGAAATGGCAGAGCTCTACGTCGACTCCTGGCGCATCTGGTCCGAGATCAGCGACGGGCCCTTCATGCAGCTTGGTGATATGACACAGCCTTCAAAATGGGGATCCTGGGGCATCTACGAAAACCTCGACAGCACAACCCCGCGCGGCGAGGCCCTCACCGCGTTGAACGCCTCCGAAACCCCCTGGTGGGACGGTGCCGCACCCAATGCCAGCTTTCAGCACGGGGTCACGCGCCGGGCCTCGGCAGAGGCGGACACCATGACCGGCACAGTCCAGGAAGATTACCTGCTGGCCGGAGACGGCGATGACACCATCGTGGAGACGCCGGGTGACGACGGCGTGCATGGCGGTGCCGGGATCGACACGGTTCTGCTGGCCGAAGGAGCCGCGGCGTACCGGATACGGCCCGAAAACGGGGGATATGCTGTCACAGGCCCACAGGGCGACGATTTTTATATCGCGGTCGAGCAGGTGATCTTTGCCAATGGCACGCCTGTTGTCCTCGCCGACCTGCCTGTGGGTGCGGACGGCATGCTGATCCTGCCGGAGGAGGACGCATCGCATGACACCACGCCCGATCTGATCCGGATGGCAGCGACAGGTGATCTGGTCGATGCGGCAGAGGCGACAGGTATCCTCGTCGAGGCCGGCAGCCACATTGAGGCCATCAATCGCTGGTCGGCGCTTGGCAAGGCCCTGGGCCTGAACATGCAAACCGACCCCAAGCCCGCCTATTTTGTGGCACGCACCGGGGCCGAAGCCATTGTGGACGGGCAGGTGATCACGCCCACCTACTGGACGGTGAATGAAAACCGTCTGGCACAGGATGGCCCGCCCCTGACCGACAGTGCGCTGACCACGGCACAGCTTCTGGGTTCCATCGCCGTCAATGCAGGCTCTGTTGTCGGCAGTGCGGGGGACGAGCGGGTTTTCGGACGTGAGACGGTCGATGTCATATGCGCAGGCGCTGGCAATGACATCGTTGTCACGCGCGCTGGTGACGATGTTCTTTTTGGTCAGGAGGGACGCGACAGCCTGATTGCCGGGGACGGTGACGATACACTGGTCGGCGGCACGGGGGATGACCGCCTGAGCGGTGAGACAGGGCGCGACACCTATGTCTTTGCGACCGGGTGCGGGCAGGACACGGTGACCGGGTTTGCCAGTGAGGACATACTGGAACTGCAGGCCTTCGTGCCGGTTGCACAACTGCTCGACAGCATCGCCAGCGATACGGATGCGGGCCTCGTGCTGTCGAACGGCACTGACACGATCCTGTTCGAAGGTCTGACCCGTGCCGATCTGGGATGGATGACGGTCTGGTCGCGTTAAGCCTCTATAAAGCCAGCCCTGAATTTTGTTTAATATCTTAAGCAAAAACGATGGATCGTTGCTGCCCCCCTCTTGCGCATGTTTCCACATGTGACAGGGGGGAACGCAACGTTGACGACAGCGGCAAGCCTTTGTTTGTGAGACCTGATATCAACATATCTCAGTCTGAAATACATGCTGACTGCCCGCAATCGCGCAAGGGCCCTTTAATCGCGACTCGAATGAGTGATAACTGCGGGCAAAGTGCTGTGGAGTTGAGGGTAAGCCAACAACATGACGGGTAACGCGATTAGGCTGGGAGTGGTCGGGCTGGGTAAAATGGGGTTAAGCCATTTTGCCATGATAAACGCCCATCCCAGTGTTCAGACAGTTGCCTGTGATGGCAGTGGCTTCATGGTCGATGTGCTGTCCAAGAACATCAAGACGCCTGTCTTTCGTGATTTCGAAAAGATGCTGGAAGCGCAGCCACTGGATGCTGTGGTCATTGCAACGCCGTCCAAATTGCATGCCCCCATGGTCAGGCGCGCCCTGGAAGCGGGCCTGCATGTGTTTTGCGAGAAGCCATTTTGTCTGGACTGGCAGGACAGCGTAGCCTTGACGCAATTGGCTTCTGACAAGAATTTGGTCGCGCAGGTCGGATATCATTATCGCTATGTCGGCGCGTTTCAGGAGATGAAGCGCCTGATTGACGCTCAGGCCGTCGGTCGGATCACGCATGTTCTGGCAGAGGCATACGGCCCAGTAGTTTTGCGTACGAAACGCCAGACATGGCGCAGCCAGAAAGACGAAGGAGGGGGATGTCTCTATGATTATGCCGCACACCCTCTGAACCTGTTGAACTGGTTCTTCGGTGTGCCCTCGCAAGTGGCAGGTTCTGTTTTGTCATCGGTATTTTCCAAGGATATCGATGATGAGGTGTTTTCAACACTGCGTTGGCAGGACGGACCAACAGGCCATTTGACTGTGAACTGGTCAGACGAAAGCTATCGGAAGATGTCTACTAAGATCAGCTTGATCGGCACGAACGGTCGAATCTATGCAGACCGTCAGGAGTGCCAGGCATATCTCAGGGAGCCGGTTGATGGTCTGGATGGGTATGATCAGGGCTGGACGGTCAAGTACACAACCGAGCTGACCCAGGATCAGTGGTTCTATCTGCGCGGTGAAGAGTACTCGGCCCAACTCAACGACTTTGTCGATGCGATTACCAATAAGCAGGTGCAAGCTGCACAGAACGATTTTGCCAGTGCCACGGAAACGGATCAGACCATGGCGATGATCATAGAAAACGCGGAAAGCGGTATGTCGGTTGGAACGGCTCCCGTCTTGGCCAAGCCACAAAAACCTGCACGGTCTTCCTGGTTCGGGCGGGCATGATGGATAAGCTGCTGTTCGGAGATAACCAGTTCTTTGGCATCAACCATATGTCAGAGGAAAAAGCACGCGCACAGGCCATGCGGTTTCAGAAAACCGATGCCATTATGTCCGTGCTCGATACAGCCTATGATGCCGGCATCAAGACGTTTATGTGCACCACACATGATCGTATTGCCGAGGTCGTTGCACATATGCGCGCAACGCCTGATCGATATCAGGATTTCACCTTCTATCCCTGCATGCCCTATGCCCACAAATATGCCAATGCGGTGACGGATCACGGGATGGTTGGCGCCCTCAGGGCATTCATGCCAGACGATGGCTTGCTTGCAACGGCTCTGTCAGGTGCCAAAACAGTTGCCACCAAAGAGGTCGATGGCATATCCAAAGTGCTGATCGACATGGAAATGAAGATGTTCCAGGGGATGAACACACCGGTTGTCTTCATCCAGAACGTTTTCACGGATCTTCTGCTGGGTATGGGGTTCACCCGGGCCTTCCGTATCTTTGACGATCACATCCGTGAAAAATATAGCGCTGAGCCCGCATACATTACGATGAACATGCCGATGCTGCTGGATGCTCTTGAAAAAGAGGGCATCAAGCGTCCGATCATCTGCTCCAATATTAACAAGATAGGTTTCCGGATGTCCGGTGGCTATGACGCGTATCTGGATGCATTGAAATCCGGACGCGTACGTGCTGTTGCGATGTCGGTATATGCCAGCGGGGCGATCCCCGCCGATGAAGCCATTCACTGGATCAGCGAATTGCCCGGCGTGGAAGCACTTGTGTTCGGCGCATCTTCCGCTGGCAACATTCATGGGACCAAGGCGTTGGTGGACAAGTATATGGGAGTTCCCACGCATGCCTGATGGCACTGCATCAAAACCGCTTGGGACGTTGAAAACAGTCCCCATGTTAAACGCCTATGTGCACGACATTTCGATGGGTGATCTGGTCGAGAATTTTACCAGTGGCGCCTTGCTGACCTTACATGTCGACATGATCATGAAACTGCAGACGGATCGCGGTTTCTATGACCTTCTAGATCAGTTCGATGTCATCACCTGCGATAGCCAAATCATGTATTTTGCGACCAAGCTCTTGGGCACGCCAGTCCAACAGCGTGTGTCGGGATCAGACTATTTCCCCAAATTCTACATGCACCACAAGGACAACCCGGATATTACGGTTTTCCTGTGTGGCGGCAAGCCGGGCATTGCTGATCTCGCTGCAAAAAATATCAACACGAAGGTCGGTCGGGACATCATTGTCGGGACCGATTCACCAGCTTTCGACTTCGAGACAAAAGACGGCGAGATCGACCGTATGATCGACGCAATCAATGCGTCGAAAGCCACTGTGTGCCTCGTGGGGCTCGCGGGAGGGCGGCAGGAGAAATTCATCATGGCACATAAACACCGCATGCCCGGCGTGAAGCTGTGGCTACCCCTAGGGGGAACGATCGACTACGAAAGCGGCACGTTCAGCAGACCTCCAAAATGGATTACGGAAGCTGGTTTTGAATGGCTATACCGCCTCTTGAAAGAACCGCGCGCGCGGTTCCATCGCTATGTCGTGCACGAGCCTCCATTCCTTTGGGCCATCTTGAAGCAGAAACTTGGTTTGTACCGAGATCCCTTTGCTGT
>ERZ1740070.131-NODE-131-length-52418-cov-8.333403_pt1 | contig 52418 bp, 44 predicted proteins | sample MGYA00581734_ERZ1740070 | MGnify/ENA primary metagenome ERZ1740070 (study PRJEB43018, sample SAMN04849744) | marine metagenome | isolation source: floating plastic debris | place: Pacific Ocean | collected 2008-09-01 | study: EMG produced TPA metagenomics assembly... | reverse complement strand
AAGCTTTGACGTACGAACGATATGGCGGCCCCGAAGTCGTGCAAATCACAGAAGTAGAAGCGCCGACCGCTGGCGTAGGAGAAGTTTTGGTTCGCGTGCAAGCGAGCGCCGTAAATACAGGTGACTGGCGTATCCGGGCGGCGGCGTTTCCGGGCATTCTCGCGATCCCTGGTCGTCTGATGTTTGGGATCCTACGGCCTCGCAACCCGCGTCTTGGCACCGAGTTCGCTGGCATTGTCGAAAGTGTTGGCCCCTCCGCATCTCGATTCTCGGTGGGCGACCGGGTCTTCGGTATGATCCCGGCAGGTGGCGCATCGGCGGAATACATCACTGTTGATGAGAAAGGTGCAATTGCTGCGATACCGTCACAACTGAGCGTCGAAGAGGCCCCAGCTATGCCGTTTGGCGGGCTTTGCGCTTTGGTGTTCCTTGGCGAATTCGCTGATGTATCGCCGGACAAAAAGGTGCTGATCGTCGGCGCGTCAGGCGGTGTCGGGGTTTATGCGGTGCAAATCGCAAAGGCGCTTGGCGCTCATGTGACAGCCGTAGCAGGCCCAGATAGTCAAAACCTCATAAGCGAATTGGGTGCGGATTGCGTCGTGAACTATCGCGAGACAGATATTGACCAATTAGGCGCACAGTTCGACGTGGTTTTCGACGCTTATGGTTCGGTGTCACCAAGTGCCTCACGCCAGCTTCTTCGCAACGGTGGTTTGTTTTTGCCGCTCAATTACGGGCTAAGGGAGATCGGTGCGGCTTTGCTGAACAGATTTCGGGATCGCAAAATTCGGCTCGCCGTCAATGAGGATCGGATGGAGGATATGGTACGTCTCGGCGAGATGGTCGAAAAAGGCACACTTTGTCCCGTTGTGCACAAAGTGTTCCCATTCAAAGACGCAGCGCGCGCTCACGCGCAGGTCGAGACTCGACACAAAAGAGGTGCCGTCGTGCTGTCTTTGGTTGACGCGACAACCTAGTCAGCGAAGTCAGCCAAATTCTCTGCGGCTCACCGTGCAGATGCTTGACCTCGGACTAGCCATGTCATACGTCGTGTGGTGTTGCGCGGGCGTTGTGTAGTGGTAAGACCTTAGCCTTCCAATCTAGTGCGTACAATTTCACAGAACTTCATCAGGCTTCTTACTCTTTATTTTCGTTGACTTTTATCTTGCACTGTATTGCATGGAGTAGCATCTAATATCATGCCGTTACCGACAAAAAACCGACAAAATGCCAAAGCTCACAGAAACCTTCGCTCGCAAAGTTTCGCAGACAAAATCCGGTACCGACAAGCACTGGGACAGCGAGGTAAAGGGCCTCGTTCTCTTCGTGGGTAAGAAGTCCAAGACCTGGTACTATCAGAAAGACGTTGGAGGTCAGACACGCCGGACCTTGATTGGCAGATATCCTGTGATCTCAGCGGAGGCAGCTCGGCAGACAGCCCTTGGCTTTGCGCTCGAATGGGGCAGGGGTGCTGGCAAAGTCATTCAGCTTGGAGCACCTACGCTAGGCGTGGCAATGGATGCGTATCTTGCGAGGCCGAAGCTCAGGTCCGAAACACACAAGACAACGGTTCGCCAGCAAGTGCAGTTGCACTTGAAGGACTGGCTGCGATTGCCTCTGGACGAGATCACCAAAACGATGGTGGTCCGGCGGCATCAAGACATGGCCAAAACGCCTTCCGGCGCCAACCATGTGTTGAAGACCTTCAGAGCCATCTACAACCATGCGCGCCGCACCCATGATCTCCCGGAATGTCCAACCATGGCGATCGAATGGTTCGAGGAGGAGCCTGACGGACGGATCATTGAGGACCTTAGAGACTGGCGGCAGACAATCGACGGCTTGGAAAACCCGATCCATCAGGCGCTCTACGAGCTATTGCTGTTCACGGGAGTAAGAAAAACCGAGGCCTTTACACTTGAATGGTCGAACATACACGAGGATCGCATCCACTTACCAATGACCAAAAATGGGCGCAGCTTCGACCTCCCCATTCTTCAGTTGCACCATGAGATACTTGCCCCGCTGCGTGGCCTCAGCCGCCAGTGGGTGTTTCCGTCGCCCAAGTCCCAAAAGGGCCACATCACCGGGCCACCGCGCCTGAAATACAATCCGCACATGCATCGCCGGACGTTTGCGACGGTCGCCATGGAGGCGGGAGTTCTAGAAGAGGTGGTCGGGCGACTGTTAAACCACACACAGCTCTCGATCACGGGTCAGCGCTATGCGCGCCCGTCCCTTGATGCGCTCAGACCCTCCATGGATACCGTGTGTCAGGAGTTGATGAAGAGAACGCGCGCTTAGATCGGAATACTGGGCATGCTGGCCCACAATACTCTGCTTGATTCCCGTTGCGGGTCAGATGGGGCCTCAAGTCGCAAAAGTCGCAAAAGTCGCAGAGTTGGCAACCTATCGGGCGAATGCTGAAAATGTTTTGCTCACGGTGTGCTCAACCTCCAAAAGCCTCGCCTGCAAATAAGCTTGCGGTGACCCTAGCGTTCCTAGGAAAATCCCTTAAGCAATTGAAAATAAGTAATAATGTAATTCACGCACGCTTCGTTTTTGGTTATCGGCTAGCGCGAAGTAGCGATCACGGCATACGAATAATCAATACCTGATGATGTTGTGAGGCAGACATGACCAAGAGCAGTGATGAGCGTCTTCTGACGCAGACTGAAGTTGAGGCTCAGTTTGGCATACCCAAGCGTTTCCTAGAAGTTGCAGCCATGAAGCGCGAAGGACCACCAATTGTGCGGTTGGGGCGGTCGGTCCGCTACCGTCAATCCGATTTGCGGGAATGGATTTCGGCGCAGGTTGAGGGCCAAAACTCATGAGCACGATGGCACAAAATCACAGCTTGGAAACTCGAGTACCGAAACCGTTGATCCAAGCATTGGCACCTTCACAGCCAATCAATCTTGATCATCTCGGTCCCTTGGCCGCCTCAGTGAGGGCGATCGCATCGGTAACCCAGGCCCCGGAGGCCATTGCCATGCAAAGCGTTCTGGCTGCGGCGTCGCACTCAGTCCAACATCTGGTCAATGTTTCAACCTTGTTTGGATCATCCCCAACGAGCTTGTTTTTGCTGACGGTCGGTGCATCCGGCGAGCGAAAGTCGTCTTGTGATGGTCTGGCACTGGCTGGTCCAAAGCGATTTGAGAAAGCGAAGAAGAATGCCGCAAAACAATCGATGGATCGGAAGGTAACTTCGTCCGCGGAGTTTGACGTGATTGAAGGGCCGGCGGGCCTAGCGGTGGACCAGCGAGCCGGAGACGGCAATCTCTATCAGAAAGTAATCTTCGGCGATGTGACGATTGAAGGTCTCGTCAAAGCTCTAGAAACAAATCAGCCGTCTGTTGGCTTCTTCACAGATGAGGGCGGGCAGTTCTTCGGTGGGCATTCTATGAAATCCCAGAACTCCCTTGGATCGGCCGCTCGGTTATCAAAACTTTGGGATGATGGGGCGGTTGACATGATCCGCGCCTCGTCTGACCCCGTCGACTTGGTCGGACGGAGACTGTCGAGCCACCTTATGGTTCAGCCAAACATCGCCAAAGTTGTGTTCTCAAATGCAACATTGAAGGATCAGGGCTTTATGTCCCGCTGTCTGCCGGCTTGGCCAAAGAGCAATATCGGACGCCGCTTAATCCAAGCCGTAACGCAAGATGATCTGACGGTGCAGCAAAACCAGCAAGCCCTAGAAGCTTTTCACAATCGTTGCGTTGCACTTCTCGAAACCAAAGCGAAAACCAATTCACAAGATTTGCGGGAACTTGAGCCCCGGTTGCTTCCGCTATCTGAAGACGCGCAAAACGTTCTGCGGTCGTTCTACAACTCGGTAGAGATGCAGCAGCGAGAAAACGAAGTTTTTGCTGGAATACGAGGCTTTGCGTCCAAGGCACCCGAACAAGCAGCCAGGATCGCGGCGATCATGACCATCTATGACGACTTGCATGCTGTCGAAGTTCCCAAAGCTAATATGGATAATGCTGTCGGGCTTATGAGGTGGTACTTGGAGGAGATGCGCCGGATTACGGCAGGCCACATAGTCCCTGACGAGATACGACTCGCTGAAGAGCTGCGCATTTGGTTGGTCGGAAGCTGGCGAGAAGACTGTATCTCAAGGCGCGCAATTTCACGGTTTGCCCCAAAAAAGCTTCGCGACGCAGGGACGCGCGATGCAGCCATTAATACACTTGTGAGCTACGGATGGTTGGTGCCAGTTTCATCTGAAGTGACCGTTGATCGTCAACGAGCCAGAACCGCTTGGCATATTCAAGAAAGGACATGAGGTCATGAGCGCAGAGGATATCCGAAGAATTCTGCACAACGCTGAGCTAGTGACTGACGATTGGCAGGCAACGCGAATGCCAACAGGAGCAATGTTTTCTACCGCGCCTCCTACGCAAGGCTCCGTACCCCAAACAAGTTGGAAGCAAGGCCAAGGTGCCAAGTTTGAGGAGCGACCAGCTGTTTCTGAAGACAATGACGACTATATGCATGAAACGGCGGTGTTTCTAGCCACAAGAAAAGCCAAGCCAGACCAATAAGAACTTCAACGGAGGAAGGGGTGGGTCAATCTCTCAAAGCAGGATTTGCCCAAACCCACACATCCTCCCACGCGCAGACTTTTTTCCTGTAGGGAGCGGATTTTATTCCGAAAGCATGGCTCGGCTCGACGGAGATTGGAATTTTTGTTTTACTTCAGGATCTTATCGATCCTTGATTTGATGCTTGAGCTTCATCGGGATTATTATTCCCGACCGCTCTCATTGCCCAGTCTAAACTGGGATGGATGTCTGTAGCGGTTGACTTACTCGAGACACAACTTGTTCTGGCTGTGTCGCGAGCCTTGGTCGCAACGGATGCAGCCCTCTTTCCCGACGTTCGCGGCATTCGCAAACCTGACCTTCGAAGACGAGCACCAAGCGTTCGCGGGAGTTTGCTGTCAGCGCAATGCGGTGCAAAAGCTTTGAGCACCTTGTCCATTCGATCCGGATACTCGCTATGCTAACAGACACCCTCCCAGTCCGGCGCAAGGATCAGAGCACGTCCGCTGGGTTGGACGTGGACGCGAGTTGGTCGAACAAGACCGCCGAGGTAGGCGCCATGCGCAAGATGCTCGACCGCACCGAAGACCGGTTTGCCGCCCGCCAAAGCCTGTCGCAGAGGCAGTCGTCCAAATCCAATATCGTAATACGGTCTTTCAATTTCGGACTTTTAAGGTCCACCTGATTAAACTGACACCATAGTTGGAGTTTTGCACCTAGCGAAAGACGCTTGGGGTATTCCGATAGAAGTGACCACGGCTTTAATGAGAGTCCAAAAAACTTGTATTTGACGGTCAGAATTCACACGCCGATTAAGAGATAGCTCATACCTGTGCAAGTCGCTGACATGGGTAATCCGATAGGAAAGATACCTTTCAAACTTGCTCGAAGATGCGCGGTATAACTGTCCAACCGAGGGAAACCGGGAAATGTCATCAGCCCGGGCTTGATCCACATGTACAGGATCACATCGATCACGATGAAATCATATATGCAGATAAACGTAATCACCCCCCAGGCCGCGATGAAACGAGAAAAGAAATCAGAGTTTGGCGTTTCCGCCTGAAGGATTGCGGCAACGCAAGCGCTTCCACTCAAAATCAAAATAAAACCAACGGCAAAAAAAACTGATTTAAGCGGTGCGCCACCATCCTCGCGACCACCTGATAGTTCATAAAGCCAAACCTCGGGAGCAAACTTGTAGCTAACAAATGCGAGAATGGTAAAGGCAAGAGAGGCGGCGCTCCCGATCGTCAAAATTAGAGCGATCATTGTCACAATGTCCAATTGGAAATGGCGCGATAATTCTCCCAAAGTGCCCGATACATGGGCGCAGTGAGTAACAGTTCATCGTGTCGCCCCTGCGCCACAAGCTCACCCTGATCAAGCACTAGGATGTTGTCTGCATTCACTACCGTGGAAAGCCTGTGGGCGATCATGAAGACAGTCTTTCCCTTGGCAAGCGCCTCAAACGCGAGCTGGACTTCACGCTCGTTTTCCGGATCGAGGGCCGATGTTGCTTCATCCAGGATGACAATGTCAGCGTTCTTTAGAAAAGCCCGTGAAATGGTGATCCGCTGCCGCTCGCCTCCGGACAGGGCGTTGCCACTGGCGCCAACCAAGGTGTCGTATCCATCCGGGAATGTCAGGATCCGCTGATGGATCTGCGCAGCACGCGCAGCAGCATGAAGATCGCTTTCGGTCACATCTGGACGGCCAAGACGGATGTTGTTGGCAATTGTATCTTGAAATAGCATGGGTTTCTGTAAGACTGGAGCAAACCGGTCAGTATAGCTGCGCACCTCATAGTCGCGAATGTCGCGCCCGGCTAAGGTAATGCGTCCTTCCGAGACGTCCCAGAACCGCAAAATCAGATTTGCGATGGAGGTCTTGCCGGCTCCGGATGGCCCTACAATCGCAGTGAGCGTCCTGGGTTCAGCGCGAAAGCTGACGTCTTTGAGCGCGTTCTGATCGTGCGAGTAGCCAAAACTCACGTTTTCAAATGCGAGTGGTGCTGGACCTGCGGACACTTTCACGCGACCTTCGCACACTGGGGTGGTGCTCTCAATTTTGAGAAGTGCTTCGGTTGCAACTTGAGCAAGGTTGCTGATGTTAGAGCCAAAGAGGATGGCGCGTGCGGGGACGAGCATGGCCGTCAAAAGGCCGATGGCTGCCGCTGTGCGCAGCGCGCCATTGTCTGCTGGCAGAAAGAGAATGGCGGCAAACGCGCCCGCAGCGACCGCAGACATAGCAATACCCAGGGCAATAGCGGCTGCGGGCGTGCTTTGGCGTACAATCTCATTGAAACGCGCACGCAATGCACTGACGTTTTCAGCAAAGCGGGCGTCATCGTTGCCCGCTGGCCCAAAAGCACGCATAACTTGCATGCCTTCGGCATATTCGAGGAAATCCCGTGCGGCTGTGGCTGCGGTACCTGCGCGTTGGCGCATGTGGTGTCGCAGCCGCGTTCCTGCGCGTGCCATCAGGACCAGACCGAATGCCCAAACGACTGCGGCAGCTAAGGCTGCAGGCCACGCGATCACTGACACCGCTGTCAGCATGACAGCTATCGCTGCCAAGTCCCCGCGCGTGGCAAGCGCCTGTTGCGCTGTGAAGTTTTCTAACCAGAGCATGTCTTCGGACAGGGTCTGTCCGATTTTGCCCGCATGTAGGTCCTGATATGCGCTATGTGGAAGGCTAATTAGGTGACGCAAAAGCCTTTGCCGCAGCCGCGCGCCCCCTTCCATCGTAGTTGTATTGGCGAGGTGCAGCCACCGCTTGCCTGCAAAAAACCGGGCACCGGTTATTGCAAGGATCAAAACAAGCAACGCCGATAAGTTCCAAAAGCCAAGGCTATATGTTTCAACAAACAATAAGGCGGCAAACGCAAGAACAAAGCCAGGCCAAAAAGCGCGCCATCGAGCGTACGCCAGCGGACCGCGGCGCGATAGCGGGACTGCGCTTCGCGAGGGAGCGCTTGAATGACCATCGACAGGTTAGCCATCCGCGTTTTCTCTATCGTTTGATAGTTGGAAACGAAGCGCCGATTGATGCGCCGCCCATTGCGCGGCATAGGCACCGTCCAAAGCCAACAGTTCATCATGGGTTCCCTGCTCAGCCACGCGACCCTCGTTGATAAATGCAATGTTGTCAGCGTGTCGGATGGTGGAGAGGCGATGGGCGATCACGATCAGCGTCTTGTCGCGCGTCAGCGCTGAGATGGCCTTTTGCACCTCACGCTCATTCTCCGGGTCCGCGAACGAAGTTGCTTCATCGAGGACCAGAATGGGCGCATCCCGTAGGATGGCACGGGCGATGGCAACACGCTGTTGTTGACCCAACGAAAGGGCAAGCTCGGAACCAATGATCGTCTTATAGCCCTGCGGGAGGGCTCCAATGAACTCATGCGCTTTTGCGGCTTTGGCGGCAGCGATAACCTCTGCGTCACTTGCGTCTGGCCTTCCAATGCGGATGTTTTCAGCCACCGTGCGGGTGAACAGGAAGACGTCCTGAAAGACAAAAGACAGATGTTTGGCATGCATCTGAACAGGCATCTTGCGAATATCGACGCCGCCAATGGTTATGCGCCCCTCATCCACATCCCAGAATCGGGCGAGGAGCCGCCCAAGCGTTGTCTTGCCAGACCCGCTTGGCCCTACCAGGGCGAGTGAGCTGCCAGCAGGCACTGATAGAGTTAAATCACAAACCACCGGCCTTTGGTCATAAGCGAAAGACACCCCTTCGAACTGAATATCAGCGCTGGCAGGCTCAGTGCCGGTTGCCACTTGCGGTAGGTCAGGCTGGCTCATCAGCGCATCCCACCGCGCCACGACGCCTTCCTGCTTGCGCAAGCGTGTGGAGACACCGAAAAGCCCTGCCATTAGCAAGGATAGAGACAGCGCAGAAAGGTAAAAAAACACAACGCGCGGAACGTCGATCTGCCCCTGAGCCAGCATCCACAGCGACAGCGGCGTGAGCAAAAGCAGGTTGGATGTGGCTAGCAAGTAGAACCAATTTGCCTTAACTAACACCCGCGCGATGAAGTCGCCCGCGACCGCATGGAATGCTTCGATCGCGCCTGCGGCCCGCGCCAGAGCGGCGTCCCCTCCGTTATAGGTTTTGACAACCGGGATCGCGCAGACGACCTCTGCAATAGTGCGCGATATCCGGGTCTGGGCGCGGTTAAAGTCATTGGTGGGTTCGACCGCATCGCGCATCACGATTGAGACGATGACCGCCCCGAGCAGTGTGGGGATCACTGCCGCCAGAGCCAACCGCCAGTCCATGACCGCCATCACTACGATCATCGCGGCCGGGCCCAGATAGGCGGCAATGGTTTCTGGGATCAAATGGGCGACGCCATCTTCCAGCGTTTCCACGTCGTCCATCAGCACTTGGCGCAAGTGCTGAGGGGAGAGCGAGGAGAACAGGCCCAGGGGTACCGACCGGAGCTTTCTGCCAATGGCCAGACGTTGGTCGCGCTGGACGTCGCTAGCAATAAAATGCGAGATCGCGGTCGAGCCCATCTGTGCAGCAACGGCGATCATTCCCGATAGCAGCAACGCAAGCGCCCAGGTGAGGGCGGTGGTGGTGTTGCCTACCAGCAAGGCCCCGGTGATCCCTGCAACCGCAAAGGGTGGGACTAACTGCACAAAGGCGCCGAGACAGGCGCAGAATATAGCCGTCCACATGCGGGCGCGGTTGCGTGCGATCAGGCCCCAGATTCGGAGCATGACCTGCGTTCCCATTGTGCTGCCAGCGTCTCGCGCGACATAGACCGCGTCCGAGATGTCTATCGGGATCGCACCTTCCTTGCGCATCATGCCACAACCCTAGAAACGGGCTGTGAGCGAGATGCCAATGGTACGCGGGCGCCCAACAATCAGGGCGTTGGTGCCCGGAAGGCTTGGCACCGCCTCATCCTGTAACAGATAGGTCTGGTCGAAAAGGTTTTGGACATATCCTTCGAGCCTTAGGCTACCGAAGTCATTCGTATCAAAATCATATCCCAGCTGCGCATCAACGACAGTGAAACTGGAGAGTTCGGGCTCTGTTAACAGTGTCTTTTGGCTGTCGGTGAAACGGGCCTGCGCTGCGAAATCCCAGCCATTCCCGGCGTCCCATGCCACGCCCAGAGACGCGGTCTTGTTCGGCGAGCGAGGCAACTCTGCCCCATTGAAGGCGGCGAGCACCGGGCCTGCATCTTTGATCTCCGTCTCAAGCAGACCAAGGCTGCCCTGAAAGCTCAGGCGATCTGTAGCGCGGTAGGTTGCTGCCAGTTCCAGGCCATAGCTGATGGCTTCAGGGATGTTGCCTGTCATCGGTTGCCCGAAGGCGTTGAGCACCTGGCTGGCCCCCGCGACTTGGGCATTCGTGAAATCGTTGTAAAAAGCAGTGGCGTCGATGCTGAGCGCGCCGTTCATAGCGTCAAACCGGGCATAAATCTCATGCTGGTCGATAAACTCTGCCTCATAAGGTGACACTGCAAATACGATAGGTGTGACACCTGCAAACGGCGCGCCCACGTCGACCTCAGCGCCCCCGTTTCGGAAGCCGCGTGAATAGGAATACCCCAGCGTGGTGCCGTTTTGCAGGTCATAACGCAGTCCAAGCTTTGGCAGGAACTCTGTGGCTTCAAAGCTGGAAGGAACGACAGAGCCATCGATAAAGGAGGTGACGAACCGAGTGCGGACGTCCCGTTCCAGTCGACCGCCCGCAATGAAAGTGAGGCCAGGAGCCAACCAGTCCCCAGATATCTCAACTTCGCCATAAAGCGCGCTGTTTTCGATCTGACCATCCACGTCGTAAAGCGGTGTTCCTGCACCGACCTCACCGAAACCCGCTTCATCCTCGATACTGCGAATGATACCGATCACCCCTTTGTCGATAATCCCAATCTGCCCAAAGCGATAGTAGACTTCGGCCTCGGCAAGTTCGGTGCCGAAAAATCCGGTCCCAAATCCAACATCCTTTACCGAAAAGTCATTCTCCAGATACGCCAACCGCCCAACAATCTCAGAGCCGTTACCAAGATCATATTGCAGGCGGGTGCTATAGATATTCTGCTCGTTACGTTCTGCCTGGTTGAAAAATGGAAAATTTGTGAGTGTAAAATCCTCAGGATTGCCGGTTGCGATACCTTCAAGCGCCTGTTCGCGCAGGGTTCTGTCAAAGCTGAAATGCCAGCTAAGCCCGGGCATGCCTAGCGGTTCGTACAAAAGCTGCCCTCTGATCTGGCGCAGGCTCTCACCCTCCACGTCAATGCCGGTTGCGATAGGGGTAATCGAGTCGATATACGCTTCGCCTTCGGAGATCTCTGCGGTCAGCCGGAACGCAAGCTGGTCTTCGATGAGTGGCATGTTCAGCATCAATGCAAAGCCGCCGGTGTCTTGCTGATTATGGTAAGACAGGCGCACGGCCCCTTCGCGATCAAAAGTAGGGAGATTGCTGAACAGCCGGATCGCCCCGCCGATGGCATTACGACCCGTGCTGGTCGGTTGTGGGCCGCGCGCCACTTCGACAGAGGATCTGTCCCAGGTTGATGGACGCGTTAGGCTGGAGGCGGGAAAATAGGGCGTCGGCACGCCGTCGATCACGATGGGCACGCGTGGCTGGTTGCCGGCGTTGCCTGTACGTGTCACCACGCCTGTTCCGTCAATGCCGCGAATGGTTGGAAGAAATCCCCCCTCTGGATTGAAGACGTTGGGTTGGTCGTTGATCACGGCGTCAAGATCACCGTTTGAAGCTGTCTCTAATGGCACGCCGCTAATGACGCTTGTGCTTGGACTGATGTCTTCCAATTCCCGCCCCAGGCGATCACCTTGCAGGACCAAGACGCCGAGATCAAAAGCATCTGGGTCAGCATTATCTTGGGAAACGAAATTGCGGGTCACAGCAAAGCTATCTACACCAACTTCAACCTGTGAAAGCCGGGTGCCTGTCAGCATGGTACTGAGCGCCTCGGACGGCGTGGCCGCGCCTTGAACTGGACTGCTGCGAACGCCTTCTATGACCGGTTTCGTGGTCACAACTCGCACGCCCGTTTGTCGGGATAGGGCATCTAGCGCCTCTTGCAATGGTTGAGACGGGATGTTGATTGGCGGGTTTTCCTGCCCAAAGGCCGAAACCGGAAAAGCGGCGGCAACACATATACATAGCGCGCTGACGCTATTTCGAAGCCTGTCTGTCATGCGTTTCTCTCCAACGTTCGGCCAAAGCGCGCGCACGCACGCAGTGGGTACATTTTGGTAGTGAAACGATTGAACCGTCCGGTCATTCCGCTAAAGGCGGCAAAAAGTTAATTTCGCACAATCAACCAGGACAGAGGGCGCAATGCGTAGAGCTGCGCGTTGCTTGCAGCCGAAAGCGTGCGAAGGGCAGTTTCTGGATCATTGAGATCAATTGAACCCGACATGATTGTCTGGCGTAGCGCAGCGCTTGGCACGAGAACGGCGCCGGGCAGCCGCCGGTCCAGCATGTTGGCAACCTCTCCAAAGGTGCGGCCATCAATGTTGACTGTGCCAGACCGCCAAGCAGCAATCTGGTTTAGCGGGATAGCCTGAAGGCTGGTTGTGCCGTCCGCGGGTATGCGCAAGCGGTCGCCGGGGGAAAGCTGCCAGGTGTTGTCGTTGTGGATGACCCGAACAGAGCCTTCTTCGACCGAAACGGTTGTGACTTCGTCGTTCAAAGCCGTCTCAAACGTCGTGCCCAACACTTCAACCGTAACATCACCCGCGATTACGCTGAACATCTGGCCGGTTACATCAACGTTGAAAACAGCCGCGCCTTTCAAAATCTCAATCTCGCGGGAGGTTTGCCCGGTCCGATCGACAAGCGCTGATCCCGCGTCCAACAATGCAATGTCACCTGAGGCCAGAGCGACCGTTTCGAGCTTAGTGCCAGACGTGAAATCTGACATGAGCGCAACACGCAGAGGGTCCGTAGCAAGAAGGGCAAGTCCCGCCAACAGTGCTAATGCAAAAAGCAGTTTGGGCGAATTGGGGCGTGGCTTTTGCCCTGCGCCGACCCAGGCTTTGGTCACAGTGGCGTAGGCGTTCTGGTGCGTCTCCCCCATAGCCAAGAACGCGTCCCTTTCCGCCAGCAGTTGGCAGTTTTCCGGGTCGGCTTGCAGCCGCGCAAAAAGGTCAGCGGCGCGTTCGATGAGAGCAGCACGGTCGGATTGGTCCATTCGCCCGGCATCTCCTTTAAGCTGGGAGCGTTAAATACATAACGTCCAACCAAGCTAGAAATTCCGCACCAGCCCTACAATTCATCCGTCAACGCCAAAGAGATCTGCGTAAGCGCTTTGACGATATAGCCATGAATGCGCGACGGCACTGTGTCCAATCGTTGCGCGATCTGCGCGTAGCTAAGGCCCTCTACCCGGCTCATGCGGAAGGCCCGTACCACACGGGGCGGCAACCTGTTGAGCGCTTTGACGATGCAGCGCAGCTCCTGATGAGCGATCACTATGCGTTCAGAATCCACTTCACTGCCGGCGAGACCTGTCTGCTCCACAAGATAAGAGATTTCCGTCTTGCGTCGCCTATGCCAGTCACGCGCAAGGTTCGCGACGATCTGCCGAAAGATCGGGCGGGCGTCCTGTTCATGATAGCTTTTGGTTTGCCAACGGAGCCAGCTCTCTTGGACCAACTCTTCGGCAATCGCGGGATTATCGGTAATGCGACAGGCGAGCGCAATTAAGCGATCACGGTCCGTGATGAATGTTCGCAGTCCTGGTGTGGTTGTTGCCATGCGCACCTCGCCTGATAGATTGGGAGGCTGGCAGATCGCTTGCCTTACCGGCGGAATATAGCCGGAAGCTGCGCGTTATAAAGACAGAAGAACAACTTTACATCGCTGGTTAAAAGGGGCCGGCAGCATGAGGTACGTCAATTTGGCAGCTTTGCTATTGGTCACAGCCCTTATACTCCCAGGCGGCGTAATCAAGTTGCTGGGGCTGTCAGAAGCACTGTTACCCTTTGAACAGCTGGGCCTGCCGGTGTGGTTCGCTCTGACGATTGGCCTTGCAGAATGCGCTGGCGCGATAGGCATCTGGTTTTCGCGGACCCGGCGTGGAGCGGCCTTGAGTATCACGGCGATAATGCTTGGCGCTATTTATTACCACATGCTGTTTCCACCACAAATCGGTGCGTTACCCGCCCTATTGGTCTTGATTTGCACAATTGCAATACTTAGCCGAGGTAAACCTACATCATCAGGATAGGTCTTTCTAGATGCCTAAGAATTAGCAGAGCACTTGTTTTATAGTTCCTGCTAGAAAGGTATTTTGCCCAATTGTGCATTAAAAATGCAAAGCGTCTAACCACAAAACGATACGGATAATTTATTCAGGACCCACGGCCAATAGATGACGGTGGCTACTAGATCGACGGCAGACAGCAAGGCTTTGGACGCCTGTAGTATCGTGTGGCAATGCGTCGCCAGTCTTTTAGTCTGCCGAACATGATCTCGATCCGGTTGCGTCGTTTGCAGCGGCGCTTATCGTACTTCACCGGTTTCTTCCGCTGCTTATGGTTAGGGATACAGGCGCGTATCCCTTTGTCTTTCAATGCTTCTCCGAACCAATCGGCGTCGTATCCTCGGTTTCCGAGCAGCCAATCGACATCCGGCAGGTTGCTCAACAATGCACGGTCATCAATGTAGTCGCTAACTTGACCAGCTGTGACGAACAGGTTGAGCGGGCGTCCCTAGCTATCACAGATTGCACGCAGCTTGGTGTTCATCCCGCCCTAGGTGTGACCGATCAGCCGTCCACGCCCCCTTTTTCAACTCCCAAACTGGTCGCGGTACGGTGGGCCTCAAAGCAGGTGGCGTCGATCATCACGAGCTCCTGTTCGCCGTACTCGGTAGCTAAACCGGCCATCATCCGGGCGAAAACACCCTTATCACTCCACCGCTTCAAACGGTTGTAGAGCGTCGTGTGCGGATCGTAGGCGGTGGGGCATCCCCCACGGCAAGCCATTGCAATTGATGAAGATGATCCTACTCAGCACATGTCGACCATCGACGCGCGACTTTTCGTGTGACTTGGGAAAGAAGGGCTCAAGACGCGCCACCTGGGCGTCGGTCAGTCAAAACCGATCAGCCATGTTCACCGCTCGTTTTTTGAACCGGGAGCCACGCCATTTCAGAGAAATGAATGGGGTCTGACTCTAGCGCAGCAGAGCTCTCGATTTCCGACTTTCAGGTCTTGATGAAAACCGCGTCATAAAGGGATTTTCGCCATCCTCGCTCAAGTATTCAATTGCGCTACTCCATATTTGCAGATGGCTTCAAGCAATCGTTGGCATGGTCGCGTGACGCGGCCCGGAAACACCGCAGAGGCTCAGAATGCAATACTTTACACACAACAAGAAGTGGTTAGTCAATTAATCTGAATATCTGATCGACAAGACGTTTGACCCCCCAGGCCCTTGCCATTTCAATTTCGTTGAGACGGGAGACATTCATAGCTTCAGGTTGACTGGCTAAAGGGGCGAGAAGTCAAACCACCCTACTCTTCAATGCCAACTATTAACGTTCCTGTAGAATTGACATCAGACAAAACGCTCTACGGGATCCAGAAAAGACTGGAAACATAATGAAAATTGCCCGGCGAGAACCTGGACGGGAAGCCAATCTGGGCACGGTGTGCGATCCAAACTTGATCGTTTTGCCAGAACGGCAAAAGATACCTCTGCCATGCCAAGACGCGGGAAAAGGCCCTCGCAGCCGCTTGCATCTCCTCAAAGCCTGTGGATTGCGTCATTTGGTCAATGGCAGCATCTAGTGCGGGGTCTTGCGCTCCTGCCAAAGCGTATCCGGGTATAAGCGCTCTTTCGGAATGCCAAAAAGCACGTTCTTCTGCGCCAGGCGGAAATCGCGTTCGGCCGCCCATACTTGTGATATCCCACTCATGGTTCAAGATCATGCGGCTGGCGGTAACGTAGTCAGAATATGAAACTTCGAGCTTCACTCCGATAGTGTTCAGAACGCTAGCGTAATAGTTCAAAACGCTGCGGCTGGATGCGTTGGCCCCGACATGGTTCAAAACCAGTGCTTCGCCGGTCTGCGCATTTACGCGAACACCTCTATTCATGATGTACCCAGCGTCCTGCAATAGCCTGTCGGCCAATCCAATCCGTTCACGCGCTGACAAATCCCCAAAATCAGGTGGCTGCGGAGCGTTAAATAAACCCGGAGGAAGAATCTCTCTGAATGGCGCTAGCAATTCAGCTTCACCATCGGTTAAAAACTGTTCCGGAGCAAAAATAGTACCAGCAAAATGCGCTTTTGGTGCTGTCATCAAGCCTCCCGAAAAGCTCTCCCTTACGAACGCACTGTCAAAAACGAGGGTCAAAGCAGTGCGCACACGAAGGTCATCAAGAGGGGGGCGCCGCAGGTTGAAGACCAACGCCTCATAAGAGGCACCGCGCGGATTATCGAAGGCGCGCTTTACGATGCGACCCTCTTCCAACGCGGGCCCTTCATATTTCTGCAACCATGACAGAGGAGACCATTCACGATTGACGTCGATCCTTCCTGCACGCATCGCCTCGACCAGAATGGACACATCTTTGTAGTAGTCGGTTACGATTTGGTCGAAGTTCCAACGCCCCCGGTTCACAGGTAAGTCCACACCCCAATAGTCCGGCACCCGTTCAAGTACTGTTTGTATATTATGATCGAGCTTCGCGACCCGATACGGTCCACTGCCTATCGGAACGTCAAGCGTCGTTTTGCTGACATCGCGATTTTCCCAAAAATCTGCCTGAAAAACTGGGAAAGTGGCTGTGAATTCCAGTAATCGCCAATCGGCGCTTTCTGCTTCGAACGTGACGACAGTATCGGACAATGCCTTTATTTCTACGCCGTCCAAAATCTCACGATACGTAGGCAGACCGTGTTTTGCGACCGTCCGAAACGTGAAGACAACATCTCGTGCCGTAAGGCGTGTTCCGTCGTGCCATGTAGCATTTTCCTGCAAGTCATATGTTACTCTTGAAAAGTCAGCTGTTGCATGCACATCCCGTGCCAGAAGACCGTAAAAAGAGGCGGGCTCATCTTCTGCCCGAACCATCAAGGTATCGTAGATATAGTCTAGTTCGTTAGCCATCTTCCCCGGAAAACGCATTCCGTTTGTGGTATCAAAACTGACACGAGTTCCTTGCCTCAGCGTTCCACCTTTAGGCGCATCGGGTTCGACATAGCCAAAATGCTCGAAATCGCGTGGATACTTTGGTTCGCCAACCAACGCAAAACTCACTGTCTCGGCAAATCCAGCACGAGCAGTGGCTAGACAACACACCATCACAACAAACAGTGCCGGTAAAAGGATACGAGCGCATAGATAATGGGTGTAGACTAAAACGGGCACTTTGGGTCTCCTGCGAGCGGCAAACTGCGATCGTCGAAAGACACGATCAAGCGCCTACAAATGGTATTTGTTAAGGTTAAAAGCGCCCCAACCGGGGCGCTTTTCGTGTTCGTCAGAAGCGTGTGCGCAGACCAAACCCTATCTGCCGGGGTGTAGTGACGCCGCCAGCAGCAGCAGCGCCCGACCCAAACAAAAACGTTGGGGATCGCTCGTCGAACACGTTGTTCACATATGCGTAAAGCTCAACATTTTCTAACGGCGTATAGCTGGCGTTGAAGTTTGCTATCGTTCGGCTTGGCACTTCAAAATCGGAGTCATTCGCGAAGTTGCTAAAGTATCCACTGATATGATTGACGTTTGCACCAACTTTGAGATCGGGTGTCACATCGTAGTCGAAACCGATCGTAATCGTCGTATCCGGAGCTTCCTGAAGTTGGTTTCCAACAATCTCAGGCGACAAATCGAACTCTGTGAATTCGGACTCCAACAGGCCAAGAGAGCCGTATAAACTGAACCGGTCTGAAGCTTGAAAGTTCGCCGCAACCTCAAGCCCATAGCTGCGCGCGCGGTCGCCATTTGTGATAACCCCAATCAGGTTTCCAGGCCGCGCCGGGTTTTCGATCAAGGACACAATCTGAATATCGCGGATGTCGTTGTAAAAGATGTTTCCGCTCAGATCCAAACGTCCGTCCATCAAGGTCGTGCGTGCAAATATCTCGTAGGTTGTGCGGGTTTCATCTTCGAACTCAGGCAAATCCAATGGCGTTGATCCATCATTGAAAGCACCCGGCGGGAATGAAAAACTAAACCCACCCGGCGCAAAGCCGCGCGAGGCGACAAAACCGATACGCGTGTTTTCGTTGGGTTCGTAGGCGAAACCAAGGCGGGGCAGAAATGCGTCATCTGTCCGTTCAAAATCGATATTCGTAGGGTTGCCGGTCTGCGCCAGAAAGCCTTCGCGATCTTGTTCTTCGCGTTGATAGCGTATGCCGCCAAAGACCTCGAATTGGTCTGTCACTTCATACGTGACGTCGGTGTACACACCTAAGCCGTTTCGTTCTCCCTCAATTTCTGTCGGGCCGAAGAAATCCCAATCGACGTCGTTGGTCTGTTGACGATAGAAAACACCTGCCAGACCCGTCAGTCGCCCATCAGCCGACGCAAAATCAAGCCTGAGTTCATTGGTCAAATCGGTGCCGTCTTCGTCCAGGCTGAATGCACCGTCACCTGATCGTCTTTGCGTTTCATTCTCTGAATATGTGAAGCGATTGCTTAGAACGTTGCCATTGCCCAGATCGTATTCAATGCTGTTTGTCAGAGAGAGCGCTTGCGATGAGAATGCGGCAGGAAACAGGTTGGTCGTGCGAACAAGGTCTTCGACGGGACGGTTCACAATTTCCGTTTGAGGACCAGAGAATTCCGCATAGTTGAGCTGCAGTCGAAACTTCAGGTCCGGGATTTCAGAAGGCGTCCAGAGCATCGATAGGCGTGCGGCTGTTTGCTCCAACCTGCGGGCTTCGTCGATGACAACGGCTTCGGGAGGCGATTCAACATATGTATCGCGCTCACTTCGATCAAAAGTGAACCGCAATGCGACATCATTTGATAAAGGCGTATTAAAAAATCCGGAAAACTTCTTGCCGTCAAAGCTGCTTCCTTCGGCAACAAGCTCACCTTTCCGCTCAAAGGTTGGGCTTGCACTGACAACGTTGACGGCGCCAATTGACCCGTTGATGCCGCCGCGCGTTGTGCTGGGTCCACGGACAATTTCAACAAATTCGGTGTCATAGACCGATGTGCTGCCAAAGGTCAGTTCGGCAAAACTGATGGGGCGTCCATCGATGGTGACAGGGGTGGCCGACAACGCGCCGGGAATGATTGCGAAACCGGCATTCCCAGCGCCCTCCGAATCCTCGCCGCGGATTTGGACGAAACCATTCGATTTTCCCAATGTGTTGATGTTGGGCTGACCGGCAAGCAGGTTTTCAACGCTTTGTTGACCTGGGCTTTCCTCAATGTCTTCGCGGGTGAGCGTTGTCACGGAGCTTTCCGTTTCAAAGTCATCCTCAATACCTCCGGCGCCGAAAGATCCTGAAATCGAGTCGAGTAACAGCGTTCCCAGATCGAAAGGACTACCGGTTGCATTCTGAGAAACAACTGCACTGTCAGCCTCGACAAAGCGCATGACCAACCCGGTGCCCGAAAGCATCTGTTGCAATGCGTCGCGAGGTGTCATTTGACCAGTAACTTCAGCGCTTTGAAGACTCGAAACAACGCTTGTCGGCGCACTGACTACAAGGCCCGTTTGCAAGCCAAGTTCTTCAAATGCGGTCTCAAGAGCCTGCGCTTCGATATCAATTTTCAGCGTCTCTTCAGCCTGTGTCGGCGCAACCCAAACGGCAGCGATCACAAGCGCAAGTGCTGTGTTCTTTGTAATGGTCACCCTCGTCTTCTCCCATGTCACTCAGTGTCATCGACACAACAACGGATCAGGCTTCAGGTTTTTCAGGAAAATTGTGAATTAATTCTGGCCTCCGATGATCACAGCCCCCAAGGCTGGCACCGCGAGCACCGTGGCTGACTGGCTTGCCGCAAGGTTTCGAAGTGAAACCATCGGCCGCTCCAAATCAAACGTGCCTGACACTTTGGCCTCAGCCAGTGCTGGATCAGCGATGACAACAGGGCCTGCGATACGTCGATCTAAGGTGGCTGCGACGTGGGCGAACGTCAGCCCACTCGCCACGAGCCTTGGAAACCGCCATACGGCAACACTTTCGACATCCATTTTATCAAAGCTGCGCGGATCTTCTGACCAAATCACCATCTCGCCAGCAGCCACCTCCATGCGATCCTCGCCCTTTGTCACAGCGACCCTACCTTCGTGTACGGCCACTTGTACCGCGTCTCCCACTCGGGCCACTTCAAATTTAGTGCCCAACACTTCAATACTGAAGTCACCCGCCATCACCGCAAACGCCTGCCCGGTGGTCTGGACGTCAAAGTAACCAGCGCCGCGCAGAAGCCGTACATCACGTGCCACGCCATTGGTTTCATCTATCAACGCGCTGCCTGCATCCAGCGTCACTAAGTCACCAGAAGAAAGTGTGACAGCAAACGGGCGATCGTCAGAGATGTGGTCGGCGATCACGAAGATGCGCAACGGTTCAACCGCAAAATAGCTGAGTATCAACAAGCTGGCTGCGATTGCGATGGACAGAAGAGGCTTGGGCTTTTTCTGCACTCCTGTCATGCGCCACGCACCTTCAACGCGCTTCCATGCATGCGCTTCTGCAACGCCACGTGCAATGAATGCATCGCGTTCGGCGATAAGACCGGCATCTTCGGGATTTTGGCGGTACCGCAGATAGATGCCAGCCGCTTCTTTAAAAAGCACCTCTTTGTCCTGCTCGGTCATTTTCTTTCTCAACTCGCTCGCGTGTCGTCGCTTAGGTAACGTTTAAGTCGAGGAAGATTTCAACGCTCAGGTGTCAATCCGCAACGCGACATGCGCAAGTGCATCTTGCAAAAGCTGATGAACCCGTGTCGTGCTGATACCTAGCCGTCTTCCGATTTCCGCGTAGGTTAGTCCATCCAACCTATGCATCCGGAAGGCAGAGAGTGTTCGCTTGGGCAATTCGCTGAGGACAACCGCAACTTGCACCAGTTCCTGCCGCGCCATCACGATGCGCTCTCCATCTAAGGATTCTTCAGTTTCGCTCACAACGAACTGAAGGCCATCTCTCTCGATTTTGGCGCGGCGTCTCCAGTCTTTGGACAGGTTCGCAACAATGCGCCGAACAATGGGGACAAGCTTGTCAGCTGGATAGTCGCGGCCCGCCCAACGGATCCAGCTTTCTTGAACCAACTCTTCGGCAATGTGACGGCTTCCGACGATCGACCGCGCAAGGGCGATAAGATCGCTCCGCTGTTGTATGAATTCGTCAAGACTTGCGTCCGAGTTGTCTGCGGCCATCTCACAACCTCACCGGAAACGTTGATCAGTCTGGCTTGTGTCGATGATGTCGCTTGACTGCTGCTGACGATAGGGGCCGCGGCGCTGCTGTCCAGTGCGGGAACGATTTGCTTAGAAGATCACTATGCGATCCAACCAAGACTTACGTCGTGCGGGTCTCGCGCATTTCATGCCGTAGACGCGCAATCCTTGAACTCTCAAAAACCCAACGTTATAGAAACATGGCTGACTTAGGTTATCCAGCAATCCGCCAGAGACCCAGAAGAACACCAGACGCACAAGGCTTTCTTTGCGTCGGAACTGGCTTTGGATGGAGAAGAGCTTGACCCGCAATTCCTTGCGCTACGGCCTCTACGACCCTGATCTTGAACACAGCGCTTGCGGCGTTGGATTTTTGACGCGCAAAGACGGGGTGCAGACGCACGACGTTCTCAAAAAAGGGCAAGAAGCACTTTGTGCCGTGCCTCATCGTGGCGGGATGTCGTCAGAAGGCGTTGGCGATGGTGCTGGGATATCGGTTGATCTGTCTGTCGCTTTTTTTCGCAAGCTGTGCAGAACAGATTTGCATGCCGGAAGCTTCGGAGTAGGCAATTTCTTCTTACCCGCCGATCCAGCTCAGCATGATCGCGCAGCGCAGTTGATCGAAACAGCCCTTTCAAACGCCGAGTTCCGTACCAAGGTCATCCGCAACATGCCCGTCAACAACGACGCAATAGGCGCGCGGGCGGTGAAATGGCAGTTGCCAATTGTGCAATGGGTGTTCGAAGCCCCCGAAGGCATGGATCAAACAGCCTTCGACCGTCGCATCCATTCGGCGCTTCTGGAGATCGAGGCCGAGGCATACACAGATGCTACGCTTGAAGGCCTCTATCCGCTTTCGCTGTCGTCGCGCATGCAGGTGTTCAAAGGACGGTTGAACTCGTGGGAGATCATTCCATACTTCGCGGACCTCTCTGATCCAGAACATGCTGTTCACACACTTTATTTTCACACACGATTTTCGACCAACACGGATCCTCACCCGTCCATGGCTCAGCCGTTTCGGCTTATGGCGCATAATGGGGAACTGAACACAGACAAGAAAAACAGGCTGTCCGAAGCCGCCATCGCACTGGCGCGCAACAAAGCAATCGTGCGGCCAAAAGGTCAGTCAGACAGTTGCCGCCTGGATCAGACGCTCAACGCGCGCGTTTACGATGAAGGCCTTGATCTGGTGACGGCCGTAGTCGCAATGATGCCTCCTGCTTGGGAAAACGATCACACGATCAGCCCAGATGTGCGGGCGATGCTCGAGTACTTTTCCCTAAGCGAGGAAAAGAATGATGGCCCGGCAGCGCTGGTGTTTGGGGATGGCAACATCATCGGTGCGCGGCTAGATCGCCTTGGCTTGAGGCCAATGCGATCCGTCGAGACCAAAGAGTATCTGGCGGTGATGTCCGAAGCCGGCCAAATCGACTTTCCGCCCGAAAGCGTGCTGCGCCGCGGCCGAGTAGAAGCCGGCGGGATGATCTATCTCGACCATGCCGAAGGTAGGATTTACGAAACAGAAGACGCCTTGGAGAAGCTTGCAAAGGCTAAGGATTATTCGGTGCTTTTGGATGCGGCACGGGTCAATATCGATACGCTCCCGGAATGCCCCGAAACGACCCCCGCGGATGCCGCCGCGCGCTACAATGGCGACTTGGAGCGGCCCGCGCGTTATGTCGGTTACACACTTAATCAGGAAAGTTTCAAATTCCTGATGGACCCCATGCTGCAAACCGGCGTCGAAAAGGTATCTGCCATGGGGTATGGCAACGCGATCAACGCCCTTTCTGACAACGAGGGTGGCGTCGCCAAGTATTTCAGCCAACGCTTCGCGCAAGTCACAAACCCGCCGCTTGACAGCATTCGAGAAGCGGATGGCATGAGCCTACGGGTGTCCTTGGGCGAAAAACCACATCTGGGTCAAAGCCGGTCCCGCCAGATCGTCGTGAATTCGCCCATTCTGCTGATGACCGATATGCTCAAGATCAAAGCGCAGGATGCCACCCCTTGGGATCGGTTCGATACGCTCTATGCGCCCGTCTTTGGTAATGGCCGGGCCAATGAAAGCGCATTGACCGAGGCAATTGACGCGCTCGCCAACCAAGTCGTGGCCTTTGCGCGTGACACAGGTGGAATAGCCATCCTCACGGATCGGCATCTGAGCCGCGTTTATGCACCTATGCCCATGACGCTGGCGGTTTCCGCGATAAACCAGCGGCTGATCGAAGAAGGTGTGCGATTCAAAGTCTCGCTTGTTGTGGAAAGCGGGCAGATTTGTTCATCCCACCATATTGCCTGCGCGCTTGGGTTCGGTGCGTCGGCCGTCTATCCGCTTGCGGTCCGCATGCGGGCTGAAGAGCTTTATGGCGAAGAAGCGCCTGTCGCTTACAAGAAGTTCAAGAAAGCCGCCGAAAAAGCCCTCATGAAAACAATGGGCAAAGTGGGGCTTTGCACAGTCGAGAGTTACTCGGGTGGCGAGTTTTTTGAACCGAATTTCCTCGACACAAACGACCCGGTTTTCGCCAAATACCTCCCAAACATGAAAACGCCTGTTGGCGGCGTGCGCTTTGACGTCGTCGCGAAATCAGTGGCCGACTGGCATGAGCGTGCGCTGAGCACACAAAGCGAAAAGGACATCCCGATTCTGGGATTGTTCAAGGAGCGGGCCGAAGGCGCGGGCCATTCCTATGGCACCACTGCCGTGCGCGGTTTTGTAGACCTGACCGAAGAAGACATCGCCTTTGCCAAGGACAAGCCGGGTGATCTGGACGGGGAAATCGATCCTTTTAGGCTGCTAACCCTGCGGTTGATGAATGACGCTTTCAGCATCGATGACAAAGGGTACGTCAACACGTCCTTTGAAAAGCTGACGCAGGATCAGATCGACAATTTCGAAATCACACCGGGCTACCGCGCCTTCTCGGCCATGATGACCGAAGAACGGCACCGCCGCCCCGCCGCGTTGCGCGACGTGCTGGCGTTTCCTGCGGATATCACTTTCCTCGACACAGTCGCCGACATGAAGCGCGAGATGATGTTGTTCAATCGTGCGGGAAACAACGACTTCGTCATTCGTGGCCTTACGGTGGACGACCTCGGTGACGGCGAATTCACGTTGCGTCTGACGGGACCTCGGGCAAGTGACATCGGGCGATTGGATGTGCTCGCCGAAACACTGGTTGAGCGATTTGGAACCGATGTCGAAGGTCACTACATCACCAAAGGCGCGCTGAGGATAGCGGTTGTAGGAACGGCCCGCGATTATGTCTCGCGCATCCGGTCTGCCCCGGACCGTATAGAACTGGCAGACGTGCAACCAGCATCCGAAATCACGCCGCGCCTTGCATCCGGAGCGATGTCCCATGGCGCGCTTGTGGCAACAGCCCACGAGGCAGTCGCTCATGGCACCAATATGGTTGGCGGCATGTCGAATTCCGGCGAAGGCGGTGAACACCTGACCCGGTACGGCACAATTCGTGCCAGTCGGATCAAGCAATTCGCGTCGGGTCGCTTTGGCGTTTGGGCGGGGTATCTGGCGGATCCCAAGCTTGAAGAGATCGAAATCAAGATTGGCCAAGGCGCTAAACCTGGCGAAGGCGGTCAGTTGCCCGCGCCCAAAGTGACCGTGGAGATCGCTGCGGCCCGCGGCGGCACACCGGGTGTCGAACTAATCTCACCCCCGCCGCATCATGATACGTACTCCATCGAAGACCTTGGCCAGCTTATTCACGACGCGAAAGCAGCCCGCGTTCGAGTAGTGGTCAAATTGGTGTCTTCGGAAGGCATCGGGACAATTGCCGTTGGTGTCGCCAAAGCCGGGGCCGATGTCATCAACATCGCCGGAAACACTGGCGGGACAGGGGCAGCGGCGGTGACCTCGCTCAAATACACTGGACGTGCTGCGGAAATCGGGATCGCAGAGGTTCATCAGGCGCTTTGTGCCAACGGTATCCGCCAGAAAGTTCTGCTGCGCTGTTCGGGCGCGATGCAAACGGGGTCTGACGTTGTCAAAGGTGCGCTGCTGGGTGGCGACAGTTTCGAATTCGGGACCACGGCGTTGATGATGCTGAAATGCGTCATGGCCAAGAACTGTAACGTTAAGTGCCCGGCAGGTCTGACAACCAATCCCGAAGTGTTTGACGGCGATCCCCGTGCACTGGCGCAATACCTTCTGAATATTGCCCACGAAGTCCGCGAGATCCTTGCCGGCCTTGGTTTGGCATCGCTGGAGGAGGCGAGAGGCCGCTCCGATCTGCTCCATCTCCTGGATCACCCTGCCTCCGTCGGAAAGCTTGACCTGCGCGCGATGCTCACCTGTGTGCCCGATATCAAGATCTCTGACCCGACCTACCTCGAAAAGGATTTTTCCGTTGACGATGCGCTGCTGGATCAAGTCCGCGCGCAATTGATCGATGTCAATGAGCATCGGGTGGAACTCAGGCCAAACGCGGCTTTGAACAACCGCAACAAAACGGTTGGGGGACAGCTGGGTATCGACATTGAGCGCATGTTGAACCACGAGTTGTCGCATCTCCCCAATGCTGCATTGGAAGACAGCCGTGGGCGGCGTTACCTGGATGCGGGCGCCGTGAAAGTCTTCACCAACGGCTCGGCCGGACAAAGCTATGGCGCGTTCTGCAATGACGGCATGGTTATGGAGCATATCGGCACCTGCAATGACGGCGTCGGCAAAGGCGCGTCAGGCGGCGAAATCATAGTCCGCTCGCCGGGCGGCGCCAACGGGCGCGAAAATGTACTAATCGGCAACTTTGCCCTTTTTGGCGCCACCGGCGGTCGCACCTTTGTCGAAGGTCAGGCCGGAGATCGTTTTGCGGTGCGCAATTCGGGAGCAACGGCTGTGGTCGAAGGCGTGGGTGATTTCTGCGCCGAATATATGACCAACGGGGCCATTCTGAATCTTGGCAGCTTTTCCAAAGGCTTTGGCAACGGGATGTCGGGCGGTTTTGCCTATCAGTACGACCCAGAGGACCGTTTACAAGAAATGATGAGCCAGGATTCAATCATTGCAGGTACATTGGTTGATGGGTCTGCGCATGCAACCATCCATACAGATGCGGTTCATCAAATGCTTAAATGGCACGTGGCAGCAACTGGCTCTGCTTTAGGCCGCGCTTTGCTGGAGGATTGGGAACACACCCGGCAGCATATGGCCTGGGCGATGCCCAAAGCGCTTTTGCAGTATCAGGATGCCGACGCAATTCTTGCCGCGCGCAGTCGAAAGGAATTGGTAGATGAGCTGTCCACCGCCCTTGCCGCTCATCAAATCACCGAGTTGAAAAAGGCTTGGAAACTTGGGCTGCCGGTGCACAAGGGTATGGTGCCTGCTTATGGCGATATGGACACCGAAGACATGTTCCGCCTGCTGGGCAGCTACGTCATCCTAGAACAAGCACAGGTTATCGCAGCCAAGCGTCTCAAAACGGCAGATCGCTTGGCCAAAGACAAGGCTGCAAAGAATCTGATCCTGACCGAGGATTATGGCCTGATGGCAGCACTGGCCAAACACGCCAAGACCGCCATTGACGGGTACGATGACGCAGAGCTTGCGACGCTCGTCGCGCACAAAAGGCTCAGTGATTTCAAACGCGCCCTGAGTTTGCGCAATATCCTCAGCATGGATAGCCCTGGCACCTATGCCTGGATCCTGCATCAAAGTGCAAAAAACCGTGCAGCGCTTGGCGAAATCCCAAGCTTTGACGCGCTTTTTGTTGAACACGCGATGCCGGATGTCATCGCCCGTACCGCCGCAGAGTGAAGCCATGAACGATATGAGTACAACTGTTCCCTATATCCCAAATGACGCACCGTTTTCGGGTGAACAAAGAGTTTGGCTCGGCGGGTTCCTCGCTGGTCTGCATTCCCGTCTTGCGACCGCAGGCACCGCCGTAGCACCCACCGCCAATACGGTTGAGGTCAAGCATCTGGACATCATCTACGGCACCCAGACCGGCAATGCAGAAGCGCTGGCAGAAGATGCAGCCACGCTTGCGCGATCGAAGGGATTTTCGCCGCGCGTTGCGGAGATGGACGAAATCGAGATGGCCCAGCTTGCAGAGATGCAAAACCTGATTGTCGTGGTTTCGACTTATGGTGAAGGCGAAATGCCTGACAACGCCCACCAGTTCTGGGAGGCTCTGACAGCCTCAACAGCACCGCGGCTCGAGAATTTGAACTATGGCGTTCTGGCACTTGGTGACACGTCGTATGATGAGTTCTGCCAGGCAGGAAAGTTGGTCGATACGCGGCTGGAGCAATTAGGCGCTAAACGGCTTGGACCGCGCGTCGATTGTGACGTTGATTTTGAGGACGTGGCCGAGGCTTGGATTGCTGCGACCATCCCGGACGCTGGACAGGTGGCAGCCGCGCCACAGGTCTCCGACACACCGAAAAAGGCAAAGTCTGGTTGGGGCCGCAAGAACCCTTACACATCGACTATTCTCGGAAACCGCGTGTTGTCAGGGCCGAAATCAGCCAAAGAAATCAGACATATGGCGTTTGATCTGGGCGACAGCGGTATGACCTATGAGGCCGGTGACGCGCTTGGTGTCATGCCCGTCAACGCACCTGATCTTGTTGAAGCTTGGCTAACCCGGCTGGGCGCAAGCGCTGACACAGAGATCGATGGGCAACCTCTTGGAACTCTGTTGGCTACCGGTCTTGAAATCACAACTCCATCCCGCGACCTTATCCGCGCACTTGAGCCGCGCGCAAAGAATGACGAGTTGAGCCATGTCTTGGGCAATGGCGATAAAGAAGCGCTAGACGCGTTTCTCTGGAACAAGGATGCGCTCGACCTTTTGTGCCTGAACCCAGACTTGGCGCTTGATCCGGCAGAAGTGGTAAGCTGGCTCAAACCGCTTCAGCACCGGGCCTATTCCATCTCGTCAAGTCCCAAAGCGCATAGCGGCGAAGTTCATCTGACCGTCGCGGCCGTGCGCTGGATGTATAACAATCGTCCGCACCGTGGGGTTTGTTCAACGTTCTTGGCTGACTATGCAGCAGAAGGTGCGCAGGCGGGAGTTTTTATGTCCCCGAATAAAAACTTCCGCGTTCCGGAAGATGACAGCGTTCCGATGATCATGGTGGGACCCGGCACAGGCATTGCACCGTTCAGGGCGTTTCTAGAGGAACGGCGTGAACGCGGCGCGACAGGCGCGAACTGGCTGTTTTTCGGTGACCAGACGCGGTCCAGCGATTTCATTTATGAAGATGAAATCAGCGCGTTCAGTGCATCTGGCTTGCTGACCCGGCTTGATTTGGCTTTTTCGCGGGATCAAGCCGAAAAGGTGTATGTCCAGCACCGTATGGTTGAGAACGGCAAAGATCTTTACGCCCAGCTTCAGGAAGGCGGATCGTTCTACGTCTGCGGAGATGCAACGCGCATGGCGAAAGATGTCGATACCGCGCTGCATCAAATCATAGAATCCCAGGGCGGCATGACCCCCGAGGCGGCAACAGAATACGTGAACCGCCTGAAGCGCGACAAGCGCTACGTGCGGGACGTCTATTAAAGGCGAAACATCATGTCGAATTTGGCGTCCTCGTCCACTTGCTTTTGTACCGCTGGAAAAGACACTCCACGAACGCTGGCCGATCAACGCCAACTTGGCCCACTTGTGGCAGTCGAGGGCGACCTTGAAACGCTCGCTCTATTGGGAACGCAGCTTTCCGACGCCTTGATCACAACCAACAACGGCGCTGCGCTGCTCACCGGAAAAGGCGGGTACGGTCCGTCACAAAACACATCGAGTCCATTTCGGATTTCGCGCAATCGCATAAATCTTCGAGTATGCCCATGCACAAACGTGCAGATTTTTCATGCGAAAGACACTGCTGGTAGCCGAAGTCTTGTCGTCGCAACACCTGACGGAAGCATAACCCACCGCATCGTGACACGCAGCGATTATGATGAGCGGGTGATCACAGCACTGGACGACTACGAGGAGGGATTCTCGTTACCGAACCAATCCTCGTCTAAAGCTGCGAGCAACGTTGTCTCTTTGTCGGCGGTGCGGACCGCCCGCGAAAATTGGGACCGTAACGACACAGGCCACCACCTCAACGACATACTTTTCGATGGTGGTGCCACGCGTATGCACACTTTGCCTCATATCGGGCGCAACAAAGCCTGGCAGATTATTCCTGAGACTTTGCCAAGCTTTATATCCTACTTGTTGGACAAACGGTTTGGTCACGCTCGTCTTGTCCCCGGATCAGGATTTATACAGGGCGACCTGGTGCGTGAAGGAACCGCATCGGTGGTTGGAAGCATTTTGCTAACCCGCAGCGCTGAGCAACACTTTGCGCTCGATCTGGATCAGGTCGCTGCAGTCTGGGTCACAAGAATCGGTCCAGTATCGCAAATAGAAATCTACGATGTAGACCGTCGAACAATTGCCATCCTAGCGGCCGACCCCATGACCAATCTTCCAGATTGGAACGAACTTTTGGCGTCGCTTCCACAGATGCCCAAGCATTTCCGATCCATTCAAGATGCGCAGCGATGATGATACGAGTCTAAATCGTGTAGCACTTTCCTGGAAGCTTCAGTTACGGACAGGCCGATCCACTCAGCTTCCAGACCACCTTTGCAACTGTCAAAAACACTTTGGCAGCGGCTTGCTCTGCGATCAGGGAATGCCAAAGACCCGTGGGTATTTTGAAAACATTGTTTGGGCCGGCATCCAAAACGTATTCAACAGTCTAGTCAAAAGCACGCAATCGTAGATTAAAATGAAGAATTATAAAAAACCTGTCGCCACTAGGATGCCTCGCCCAGGCCAAATGATGCTGAAACTGAAAAAGACCGACTGCGCGTGCCACGCAGCGCTCGAACACAGTCATGGTTTGTGCAGCGGCTTCCAGCCATTCCTGAGAACGAATTACCGCTTAAGTCCTCGCAAAAATCTTCAACTGTTGCCAGCATCTGGCTGGTGCTCCTTGGTTTTTGAACTGTCGAAAGAGGGACTGGCGTTGCTTGAAACAGGAGTGGTGCTCTGTTTGCCGTCGGATCGTTCAAGGTTTGGGATCACAACCGGATGGTCGTCATGAGCCGCTTGCAGCGAAGACATGTCGATAAACAATTCGCAAAGACTGGCGATCAAACGTTCTTTGATGACCGCCCGCGGTGCAGCATCTCATAAAAAGCACTTTTTTGCACCTGCCGCTCATTATATGCTGAGACAACAGTGCGAGATTTACTATTCGCGACAAAGGGTCGGACATGCGCGCGAGATTCTCTGCGAATGCAAGCCTTTCGACAGGTTATGAGTAGTAGCAGGCGTCACAGTTGGCTTAGTTATGTCCAACGTTGCTAGCTAAAATTGTGGAACACTAAGTGGCATCTGCCTCCGCTTCTAGCTCTTTTAGCAGCGCACGGAAATTACCTCGAGCGTCGCCAGGGTGACGGATTTTCTTAACAGTAGCCAGGTTCGACAGATCATCTCCCACGACAATCAGGCCAACCATGCCAACTTCATAATGAGGCAGGCACAGATAACCGTAAATACCGGGCACCGTTAGCGTCACGGTCAATTCCTCGTCGATACCGCCATTCCAACCCTCTGCTCCTTCAGGGATCATGCCGCGTTTAGACGCGGAGTTGTGTCCGTTATCCGTGGCCAAGAAAGTTACGCTGTCGCCAACATTGACGCGTAGGATCGCTGGCTCAAAGACGTTGATAACATTGCTGTCATTGCAATCGGCGTTGAGCATAAGGACGGAGTGACTGCCGCCCTCAGCCTCAGGTACGAGGGAGCTGGCATAAGCGCCTACCGGCAAAGCAGCGAGGGACAATGTGAAGTTACGACGAGTAAGCATGGACAGTCAGATCCTTTCGCGGGCCTTGGGTGATTTCAATTTGCACGCCGTAGGTGGTGGCGATGTTGTCTTGGGGCAGCACCTCAGCGGGCGTGCCTTCGGCCAGGACGCGGCCCTGACCTAGAAGTATCAGGTGATCGGCAAAGCGCGCGGCCAGGTTGAGGTCGTGGAGCGCGACGATTCCGATGGCTCCGCGCTCTGCAACTGCGCGCTTGATCTGCGAGAGCACGGAGAGCTGGTGATGAAGATCGAGCGCCGAGGTTGGCTCATCAAAAAGATACACGTCCGAACGGCGTATGAGCGCCTGCGCCACCGAGACCATCTGCGACTGCCCGCCCGAGAGCTCGGATATATAGGCCTCTGACAGGTGTCCTACACCCGCGCTGTTCAAGGCCTGCCCTACCGCCTCCATGTCGGCCGGTGTCACGCGCCAGCCGCTCAGGTCCTTTTGGGCCATCATGACCACGTCAAAGACTGTCAGCGCAGCGTTGGCCGCAAAGAATTGGGGCATGAAGCACACGCGCTTGAGGCGCTGGCGGGTTGATAGCGTGGAAAGGTCGATGCCGCATAGATGCACCTCACCCGCCGACGGTTTCAAAAGCCCCGCAATGCAGCGAAACAGGGTAGACTTTCCCGAAGCATTGGGGCCGATCAGCGCGGTGAGCTGACCAGGGCGCAACGGCGCAAAGCTCGCCTTCTGGAGTATTAGTCGCTCGCCATAGGCGAAGTCGATGCCTTGGGCGGTAAGCGTCATTGCCAGTACCTCTTCCGTTGACTGAGGATCAGTGACAGAAAAAATGGGATGCCGATGAGTGACGTGATCATACCCACAGGATAAATAATGCCTGGCGTGATGGCTTTGGAGGCGATGGATGTCCCCGACAGAATAAGCGCACCCGCCAATGCAGACAGTGGAAGGAAACCACGCTGGTCCTCGCCAACTATGATGCGCGCGATATGGGGCCCGACAAGCCCGACGAAGGCGATGGCACCCACGAAGCTGACAGCCACTGCGGATAGGAGCGAAACTCCGGCAAGGACAGTGAGGCGGAGCAGTGTGACGTTAACGCCCAAAGCAGCGGCTTTGTCTTCGCCCATGCGCAGAGCTGTGAGCGCCCAGGAGCGGCTGAGAAAATACGGCAATACGACCACAAGAACGACAACGCAGATCGCCACCTTCGGCCAAGTGGCACGGGCGAGTGAGCCCAACTGCCAGAAGATAAGCTGTGCAAGCTCAAGCTCGGTCGCACCGTATTGTAGGAAAGCCAGGAGCGCGTTGAAGGTAAACAGCATCGCAATACCCACGAGGATCATCGCTTCTGGCGTGACGCCGCGGAGCCGGGTGAACAGAAAGAGTGCGCCTGAAGCAAGGCATGCGAAGACGAATGCGTTGACCGTGACGAGGAGACCACCGACGCCGGGGATTATGGACACACCCATAGTGATAGCCACAGCCGCACCGAAAGAGGCGGCAGAGGAAAGGCCCAAGGTAAACGGGTCGGCCAACGGATTGTTGAGGATGGTTTGCATTTCTGCACCTGCTATGCCGAGCATCGCGCCAACGGCCACGGCCATTAGCGCCACGGGCATGCGCAAATCCCAGACGATAAGCGCTTCTTTGGGAGAGGCAGAGCCTGGCGCAAAAACAACCTGTACCACGCGCCAGAAATCGAGAGTGGCGGGGCCAGTCATAATATCGATGACAATTGTCGTGAAAAGCGCTGCAGCCGCGAGTACCACGAGGGAAACGCGCCGCCACGATCGACGCTGGTAGTCGCTAACAATGTCTGAAACGCCCGGCGTGCCCGAACTCGTTTGATCAGCCATGGAATGTCCCTGTAATCGATGCGCGGGCGACGGAAGAAGGCCCCGGACCCGGGGACTCGGCGGGGACAAAGCCGCCGTTCTCAGATCAAATCCAAGACCTCAACCTTAGTGCTAGCGATATCAGGCGCGCAGAAGCTTAATCCGCGCGCCTTTACTGACTTTTAGGAAGGGTTATCGAGGCTCACCCAGAACTGGCCTGATGCTTCGAATGGAAGGAACCGAGTATGCAGCTCTTCGAAAGTGGCCTGGGGGTCTAGGTCTTCGAAGTCATCCGGATGAAACCACTTAGCCAGTTGTTGGATAGCTACGAAGTGGTATGGCGAATTGTAGAACTGGTGATAGATCGAGTGGAAGTTACCCTCCTTCGTCGCCCGCAAGTCTTTAAATCCATTGCGTTCAGCAAGCGCTTGAATTCGCTCCTGGTTTACTTCTGCGTCGCCTTCGTAGCCCAGAAGCGTTGAGCCGACCTCGGGACGAGCTTCTGCCCAGTTAGCGCCAGTACCAAAGATGATGTCAGGGTCGGCTTCGATGATGCCTTCCATGCTGATATCCACCGAATAGGCGTTGCCAAGCGTTGATGCGTAGTTCATGCCGCCAGCGAGTTCGGTAAAGCGGCCATAGTTATACGGTCCAAAGGACCAGCAGCAGAAATCCGCCTGCCACCCGGCGGCGTTTTCGTGCACCACTAGCGGGCGTTCATCCGCAGGAATCTGGTCGATAATATTGGACACTTTGCGCATCTCGGCCACGTAGAAGTCAATGAATTCCAACGTCTCCGCCTGTTCTTGGAAGATGCGGCCCATGACAAGCAGAGATGGCACCGTGTTTTCCGTGGCGTTCTTGCGGAAGTCGATGAACACGACCGGAACATCAACTTTCTCAAGCTTCTCGATTAGGCCAGTTTCTTCGGCTTTGAAAAGATTGCCTACGTCGAGCAGCACCAGGTCTGCTTCGGCTTCCAGCACGGCTTCGATTGAGAAGTCACCGGCATAGGGATTACCGAAGTTTATCATGCGTTCCGCATCTTCAGGGAAGACACTTTGAAATTTACGATAGGCATCGGGATCGTAAAGGATGAGATCGTCCTTCCATCCAATGATTTTATCGAAAGGATTGCCTTCAGTGATTGCGGCAACTGCGTACATCATCCGCCCTTCGCCGAGAATGATCTTCTCGGGGGCGTCGGGCAAGGTAACGGTGCGGCCTGCGATGTCAGTGACGGTTATGGCTTCAGCATTTGCGATAGTTGCTGAGGCGATCAAGCTCGCCGTAGCTGCCGTAGCAATCGTGAAACCGCGAAGATGACGTGTGAAGGTCATTGCGGACTCCTGATTGTGTGCTCGACATGGTTAACAAACCGTCTCGACCAAATCCAGAGCACCAAACCTGCGACATAATGGTAGCGGTCGATCATTAGGTTTGCTGGCAAGTAGACTGAGCGCGCACGTAGCGTGTCTTACACAAATATGCCCATGAAATCGGTGAGCTACGCCGAACGAGGGTGTGCACTCGCATCTATAGAACACTCTTTAACCATCATCTGACTCGGTCGTTTTAGAGTTCCCCCAGTTTGATGAACACTTTTCACCTGAACATGGAGAGTGTTCTTCATTCCGAGAACGAGGAACCCGTAGGCGCTAAAGCTTCATGGCTATCGGCAAATTCACGTTGTTCGATGCACTTGACGCATTAAGTCGATAACTTGCGCTACATTGCTCGTTGTCATGATGTCCGAGTCTCAGTTTACTTCACCCGGTCGCTCTGAAGCCAAGCCATGCACAAGAAAACGTATCGTTCTAACGAGTTTTTCCCACGTCGTGAATTTGATATGCACCAGCACTCATTTTGGCCGATACGACCAAGAAAGCAAACTAGTTTGTTAAATGAATTGATACACTTAACCGCGGCCACAAAGCTTCTAAGTCGTTTTTTCGATTTGTCGATAGTTGCAAAGATACTAATGTTTTCCTCGCTGGTGTTTCGACGCGAGCGCCGAGTAAAACGTGTAAGATACGAGGGTTGATAGGCATGGAACTTCAGCAAATGAAGTGTTTCATTGCAGTTGCCGAAACACTGAACTTTACACAAGCGGCGAAGTTCTGTGGCGTCAGCCAGCCCGCCCTATCAAGAGCAATTCAGAAACTAGAAGATGAAGTCGGAGGCATTCTCATTCGGCGCGAGCGTAACCGGACACATCTTACGGATTTGGGAAATATAATCTTACCACGTCTGAAACAGTCTCTCGATTTCGCTGAGTCAGCGCTTTTGGAGGCGCAAGAATTTTCCAAAATTTCAGCGACAAAACTGTCCTTAGGGGTAATGTGTACGATTGGGCCAAACCGTATGATTCCTCTCGTAGAACATATGGCACAGAAGGTGCCGCAACTCGACCTCAAACTATTTGCATCCACAGGTCTTCAGCTAGTAAGCATGCTTGAATCCGGAGAAATCGACGTCGCACTCATCGGAATGCCCGAGTATCCCGACATTATTAACGCGTATCCGTTGTTTAAAGAGCGCTATGTCGTTGCATTAAATAAAGACCATCATTTGAACGATCTAAGAGAAGTCCCTTTGGCTAAGCTCGAGAGCGAGCCGTACTTAGAACGTCTCAATTGCGAGTTCGACGATCATTTCGACGCCGAGTATAGTGATTTCCCATTCACGATGAACACTCGCTTCTCATCTGAAAACGAGGAGTGGATACAGTCGATGATTTTGGCCGGGTTGGGCTGCGCAATCATACCCGAATTTTCTGTATTCCAAACAGGCTTGGTGACGCGGAGATTAATTGAACCGTGCATTTCCAGAACTGTATGTGTGGCGACCGTTCGAGGTCGTCCGCAATCAGAAAGTCTACTTCATTTCATACGATTGTGCCGGGCTTTGAAGTGGACATAGTGCTTAGTAAAGGTCTGATCTAGTTGATGATCCCGTCACTCGCAAAGAAGATATCCATAGAATGAAAAAGTTGACGTTATTGCTTTGCTTGCACGAACTGGTAGGAGCAAATGGGTCTAGCACCGAGAGCCATCTACGTTCAATTGTGACATCGCCCAAGATTCCGAACATGGCAAAACTACAAGAATTAGCATAGTCAGCCTTTCATATCGCAAAGTTCAAATGCGATCTGAGCTGGAGTAGCTTTATTCATCGGGGCGAGGGCAAGTTCACGATTACGGCGGGACACGTCATAAATGAAGTTAAACTCGCTTAGTGACCTGCCTACAAGCTATATTTCGCGTCCAGCTTTGTAGAGAATAAAGAATTTGCGAGCTACCAAATTTAATCAAGCACCATATTAAATGTAGAGCCATATCGAGATTTTTTGATGAGCCAGATGAGCTTTATCATTCTCAACGAAGAAATTCGCTGGTTTGGAGTGAAGCGTTTACTATTCATTTCTGTTTCGCAGTTTTGACTGTGATGTTGCCTCCCTGAGCTTTGAAGTACTAAAACCAAAATGAAATAGCCGCACTCACACGAGTACGGCTATTGAAACTCTGTGATCTATTTTATCTCTCAGCCGCTCGGCGCAGAATTGCACCAATCTTTGACCTTTTTTCGGATTCGTTGTCACCACTGTGAACAATGTTCGAAATGGTGTTAACCTCGCCGAGTGTGAGATTGATCATGGAAGCCGTGTCCATCTGCATCGAAGACAACATGTTAAAAACCGAACCGGTCAACATATTTACCTCGTCCTCCATCGCGATAGCCGGGCTTGCAACGGCAAGGCCTAGCGCGGTGGCAGCAATTGTTTTTTTGATGTTTGAAATCATGTGCAAAACTACTCCTGTTGGACGCCCGGAGAACCGTGGCGCCGCCAGAGTTTGGCAACTAAACGTTTCATTCACAATCTTCAAACCTGTATCGTTTCCATGCATAAAATGCATGGACTGCATCATGACTGATACCTGAGACCTAGATACAAACGGTTGCCGTTTTGATGGATTATATAATTCAATTGAAACGTCATCGCCCTCCAGTCTCAGAATTCATCTGGGATGGACTTTAAAGCCATAAGACCACGCTACATCTCAGGTCTATTGGCAGTTTGGAAACGGTCCGTCACCCCTTTGGGCAAGGCAATTAAACCTGACAAAAAAGGGCCTTGGGACACAGCCAATGATCGAAGCTATGTACCCGCTATTTAGGACATTGACCTGCCCCCCGAGACTTTCCTCACCTTCATGTAGGGTTTGCTCAATCTTTCGAAGGAGCAAACGAGTGCGAAAGAGCCGGTTAACCGAGGCCCAGATTATTGGGACGATCAAGGAACAGGAAGCTGGGATGCCGACGGCCGACGTGTGGCGGAAGCACGGCCTCAGCCAAGGCACGTTCTAAGAATTCAAATCCAAATAAGTAGGGATGAAAGTTTCCGACGCGACCAAGCTCAAAGCGCTTGAACATGCGAACGCGAAGCTGAAGCGCCTGCTGGCGGATCAGATGTTGGACAACTTGGTTCTGGAAGATCTTCTGGGAAAGAGCTGACGACATCCGCTGAGCGGCGGGACGCTGCGTTCAGGGCGATGCGAGATAATGACATCTCTCAGTATCATGCGTGTAAACAAATTGGTGTCGACACCAAGACTGTCATTCGTGTCCGTCCGCCTGACAATCCCAAGATACGCAAAGAAATGAGGAAGATTGCTAATAAGCAGCGAAGGTTTGATTATCGCTGCCCAACGGCTTTCATCTTGACTTTGATTGTCCAAAACCATCCGCAAGGCACTTTCGCGCACTTCGGGTAAATACTTGTTCGTCGTCTTTTTCATGATGCTCCGTCCTACTTATGAGTTGGAGCCTCCGGCAAACCCGGCGCGGTTCAACCTTTAAGTCGTGCGCAAGACAACGTAGAATCAATTAAGAATAATGTTTGCGCTCGGTCTCCGTGAGCCTCGGGTTTCCCTTAAGCCCATCATCACTGACTGAATAAATATGAGAAATCCGGGCGATAACCGCCTCGTCGGACTCTGGGGGTCGATGCAGCGATCACCCGCTGCTAGCATGTTGGCTCGGCACACTCATTTCCATACATAACAAATAGAATTTTCAGCGTTGTTTTTGAGTAACTCCGCGAGAATTTCGTTGTTTTTTAAGAAGCTGCTCTCACTGCTCGATCACTACTGTGTTTTGCTATTTCTTGCGACGAATGGTTGACATGCGATGACCAACTACACCCTGTAGATGCTTGCTTGGATGACTGCTTACTCAGTCCTGCACACTTTGATGTCGCAACTGCGGCGAATGGCCGGGCTCTACCGGAGGTACCGTGCATGGCCGTATCCCTCATTATCCTTAGTTGCGAAAAACCTGTTGCAGGGATTGTCTTTCGGTCGCCAGAACCGCCCGACCAATAGCCGAACGGCAACTTCGTTGGTCCAGGCACTGCGATCCTGGTCGATGATGTGGCGGTATGATTGGGCGATGGCGTCCGGGTTAAGCATGGAGCCTGGGTTGTCGGCAGCTTCAGAGCGACCTGGATTGAGGATGCCGCCGTCGATGTTGATCCAGCACACGTGGATGCCTTTTGGATGTAGTTCTCGGGCCATGCTCTCAGCCAGTCCACGCTGCGCGAACTTGCCCATGGCGAAGGGAGCTGAGTTCGGAAAGCCTTTCACACCAGCCGAGGCCCCAGTGAAGAGGATAGTTCCCCGCCGAGCGTCTATGGGTTCTGCATCCAGCATATGCCGCGCTGCGTGCTTGCCTGCGAGGGAAGCGCCGATGGCGGTGACCTACACCGCATTCCGCACGTCGTCGGCTTAAAGCTCCGCCACTGGACCGCGAACACGGGCCGACGGGTTGTAGACCAAAACGCGCGGCGAGGAGGGTAGGGTGTCAAAAAGCGCCGCCACCTCGGCTTCGTCCGTGGCGTTCATCTGAACCGCGGTTGCCCCAAGTTCATCCACCAGAGCCTGCATCTTGCTGGCACTTCGCGCCGCCAAAGTCAGCGCATAGTCCTGTGCAAGGTTGCGTGTGACAGATGCGGATAGCCCGTCACCAACACCCAGAATAACGGCCTGCGGTTTTGTCATGTCGAAATTCTCCTGGCGCTGAAAGTGCAGATGCTTGACCTCGGTTGAGCCATGTCATAAGTGCGCATCACGCTGAGCGGGCGTTGTGTAATGGTAAGACCCTTGCCTTCCAAGCAAGAGATACGGGTTCGATTCCCGTCGCCCGCTCCAAAAATTCGTTTCCTACAAAACACCTACAAAAACATTTGGTAGTTTCCGACAAACTACCGACAAAATTACATATTCTGAACTTTGAATGTCTGTTTTCCAAGCTAATGACGCGGGTTCGATTCCCGCCGCCCGCTCCAGCTTTAGTTGACCGCACTACAAAAACGGTACTGACGCGGCAAAACGGCCTTGTGCCGCGGTTCGGCTTGACCGCTGCTGGCAGTCCACGGTTTAAGAAGTGCCAACAACACAACAGGTTTCTCATGGCGGACGCGCAGCCTATTCCGGGCCAATCTGAAGAACGGCAAAAATCCAAGAAAATTGGATCGCTTTCGGCGTTGTGGCCATTCGTCAAACCCTACCGAGCTTTGCTTGTCGGGGCGCTTGTCGCCCTTACGGCGACGGCTTGTGTGTCGTTAGTCCTGCCGCTCGCCGTCCGGCGCGTTGTCGACAATTTCAATATCGAAGACGGGACCATACTTGACCTGTATTTCGCAGCCGCCATAGGCGTTGCCGTGTTGCTCGCTCTTGGGACAGCCTTGCGATACGCCCTGGTCACGCGGCTTGGGGAACGCGTGGTCGCTGATATTCGGATTGCCGTGTTCTCTCGCGTGATCGGCCTAAGTCCGGCGTTCTTCGAAAAGGTCATGACGGGCGAAGTGTTGAGCCGCATCACAACCGACACGACACTGATACTGAGTGTCATTGGGTCGTCGGTGTCAATCGCGCTGCGCAATGTCTTGTTGTTCTTTGGCGGCATTGTCTTAATGTTGTTTACCTCGCCGAAACTGACGGCCTTGGTCCTTTTGATCGTGCCATTGATTGTTGTGCCAATCCTTGTTCTGGGTCGAAAGCTGCGGAAGCTTAGCCGCGAGAACCAAGATTGGATCGCCACTTCTTCGGGGAATGCCTCAGAAGCACTTTTGTCGGTGCAAACTGTGCAAGCCTTCACACATGAACAGCTGTCGAGCGCCGCGTTTTCAGATGTAACAGAAAAGAGCTTTAATGCTGCGCGACGCAGGATATGGACACGCGCTGTGATGACGGCGATTGTGATTTTCCTGGTTTTCACAGGCATTGTTGGTGTGCTTTGGATTGGCGCAACCGATGTGCGTAATGGATCCATAACAGTGGGCACATTGGTGCAGTTTGTGATCTATGCCATCATGGTCGCTGGCTCTGTTGCCGCACTGTCTGAGATCATTGGCGAACTGCAACGCGCTGCGGGTGCCACGGAACGTTTGGTGGAGTTGTTGCACGCCGAAGACACCATCCAAGACCCTGTTAGTGCGTCCACCCTCTCAACCCGGGTGCGTGGTGAGATCACGTTTGAAGACGTGCACTTTGCGTACCCAAGCCGACCGGGTATAGCCGCGCTTGACGGTGTGAATTTGACCATTCAACCTGGAGAAACCGTGGCAGTTGTTGGCCCAAGCGGCGCAGGCAAAACCACGATCATTCATTTGATCCAACGCTTTTATGACCCTGACAAAGGCTGCGTAAAAATGGATGGCGTTCCGGTTGATGAACTGGAGCGCGAAGCAATGCGGCGCCATATCGCGCTCGTTCCACAAGACCCGATCATCTTTGCATCAAGCGCGCGGGACAACATTCGATTTGGGCGCCCAGACGCCACAGATGCCGAAATTGAACAAGCAGCCCGTGCAGCAGCAGCCCACGACTTCATTACAGCCTTGCCCGATGGCTATGACAGCTACTTGGGCGAAAGGGGCGTAATGCTGTCCGGCGGGCAAAAACAACGCATCGCAATTGCGCGCGCTATCTTACGCGATGCGCCTGTGCTGCTGCTCGACGAAGCGACAAGCGCGCTTGATGCGGAGAGTGAACGCGCGGTTCAGGGCGCGGTGGACGAGCTTTCCGAAGGGCGCACCACAGTGATTGTTGCGCATCGACTGGCGACGGTGAAGAAGGCTGATCGCATCGTCGTCATGGACGGTGGTCGGATCGTTGCTACTGGGGCGCATGACGCGTTGGTGTCCGAGGATGGCCTATATGCCAGATTGGCACGCCTGCAATTCACAGATGGAATTGCTGCTGAGTAAGCGTACCCGCACTCAACCGAATTGCATTGTGTCGGTTTTGACGCGGACTCCCCCGGCCAGCTTGCGACAGTGTTCTTTTGATACTGGCGAGGGAGAACATGATGCAGGTTGGTTTTATAGGTCTGGGTGCTGTCGGCGCCAAACTAGCCGGAACGCTGGTGCGCAACAAAGTGGACCTGACGGTCTTTGATCTAGACCCTTCCCGTGTTGATCTTCTTGCGAGGAAGGGGGCCAAAGCAGGGTCAGATCCCGCCACGATCATGCAAGCTTGCGATGTGGTCATTACAAGCTTGCCTAGTCCCGATGTATCTCAATCGGTTCTGGATGAACTCATGCCACAGATTACGACGGGTAAGACCTGGATTGAAATGTCGACGACCGATCCCGCAGCGATCCGAGCTCAAGCAAAAGCTGTAACAGCGAAAGGCGGGCGCGCTGCGGATTGTCCTGTGTCTGGCGGATGCCATCGTGCGGCGACGGGCAATATCTCGATCTTTGCGGGGTGCGATCGTGCGACCTTTGAAACTGTTTTACCTTTGCTGACCTTTATGGGGCGGCGCGTTCTTCACACAGGTGAGGTCGGCACGGCAAGCGTCCTCAAAGTCATGACAAACTATCTTGCCACTGCACATCTGGCCACACTGTGCGAGGCGATGACGATCATGGCGGCGCATGACATTGATCTTGCAACCACGTATGAAGCGATCAAGGCGTCATCGGGGACATCATTTGTCCATGAGACGGAAAGCCAGTTGATCTTGTCCGGATCGCGCGATGTCGATTTTACGCTGGACCTGGTGCTTAAAGACATTGGTCTGTTCCAAGAACTTGCTGAGGCAAAAGGCGTCGCGTTGGAAGTATCGCCAAAACTGATCGAAATTGTGAAAGATGGTCAGGCGCGGTATGGCGCACGCGCGCAGTCCGACCGGCTGATCGAACGGCTGGAAGAGCAGACAGGTTTGTCGATCCGCGCTCCTGGGTTTCCTCAAGAATTGGTTGATGAGGAACCCGAAGAACGCGGCAAAGAGATTACCAGGGGCGTCTCGCATTAGGTCCGATCTTGCGTTATCCGCACCGAGAAAGAAGCGGGGCAGCCTATGAGCAATGATATTCTGGCGGAAGTAGATCCAAGCGGGCCACGCCGCTGGCTGGCGGTCGCTATGCTGTTAGTTTTAGGTGGATTGCTGCTTTACATCGCATTCGCCTTTCCACCGGCCGGGTTTGGCTGGCAGCTGTTTCTTGTGGCTTCTGGGGTATTCTCGCTTTGGTTCGCTCAACGGTTGCAATCCGCAACAACGAAGAAGCTTTTTTTAACTGAAGACGCCTTGCAAGACAGCGATGGTGCGATCCTTGTCCGAGTGGATGATATTGTCGGTGTCGACCGGGGGATGCTCGCTATCAAGCCTTCAAACGGTTTCATGCTTAAACTGAAAAAACCGGCGCCACGTGCGTGGCAACCGGGTCTTTGGTGGCGCGCTGGGCGCCGGTTGGCGGTTGGCGGGGTTACCCCTGGCAGGCAAACCCGCCCAATGGCCGATATCATCTCGATAATGATCGCTCGCCGATCTTAGGACGGCGTCTCTGGCGTGTCTTCCGGACCCTCAGTGCCGTTCGCACCAGAGCCATCATTGACGCCTTCGAAGATCACCTGCGAAGCAAATCGCGGACGCGTGAACGAGTACGTCTCAATGTCAAAGGGTCCGATGCCGCTGACTTGGAACGTCGGTGTGTACGCATCACGAGTTTCCACCAGGATCAACTGATCCGCATCAGCCATCAGCGGGAGGCGTTCAGCGTAATCTGCCATGTCGCCATCGCTCAAGACAGGCCAGTCACCTCGCCGTTCTGACCAGATCACATCATGGTTGTCGCTACCTTCGTTGTACTGGACCACAGTCACGCGCAGGTCGACGTCCTCACCGCTCGCTTTCGTCAGATAGAACATCATCCGTCGCAGATTGGTGATGTATGTGTCATCAAGAACTTCTGTTTCTCGCGAAATGATGTCGCCGATGGTGTAGTTGGCTTTGATACTAATGCTTTGTTGACGCATCACGTCAAAGTACACCCAAGACGCTGCGAAGATCACGGCCAATGCCGGGAAAAGGATTACAGCTTCGGCGCTCACTGAGCCCTTTGTATCGCTCACAAAGCGGCTCAGCGCGGATTTGATTTTTATCATCATGACGACGGCTCCTGTACGAATGCCGAGAAGGATACGACGTGGGTATAGCCCTGCTCGTCAGTGTAGAGTGAGCCGGCAAGAACACCTGTTGGCGCAATTGGCTGATATTTGTAGCAGGCACGAAGATACATAAGCTGGTTGTCAGTACCTGCATCGAACTGACGAAGCGGTGTCACGTCTTGCGATGTGTCAGAGCAGTCGACGTTGGACGGCGGGTTGCTCCAGTTGCGCAGGTCCAGTGGCAACATTTCGAGCTGCAACATGCTATCGCAGTCGGTCAATAGGGTCGCCATATCACAGATATCTTGCTTCAAGGCTGTATGCGAAAGGTTCTCACCTGTTCCAAGACGCACGTCCCGAACGGTAGCGTCAAGCGCACGTTCTAACTGGGTGTGTCGCATGGTCAGAGCGCCAAGCTCAATCGTCGCGATGATCATGATGAGGAATAGTGGCACCCAAAGAACGAATTCGATAGTGTTTGCGGAACCATCTTCGTTGCGAACAAAGCTACGCAGGTTGCGTTTGAACAAACGTGTCATTGGGTCAACCTCAACTGGTTAATGGTCCGAGCAATCTGCTGAAACGCGTCGCTGATCTCGATGCCTTCCACTGCGAAATAGTGAGCAGGGGAGGACGCACAGTCGCTCATCGCGTTTTGACCGCGCGTCGGTGCCTCGAAACCGATGGCAAAGACGGTTATGTCATTGTCACGAGCTTCTGCGCATATTGAGGACAAGCGGGCATCCGCAGGGTTAGGGCCCACGGTGGCTTCGTAAGCGTAGAAGATATCGTAGTAATCATCATAGCTGACAAAGTTGTCGTAATACGGCTGCGTGTAGAATTTACGCGCCACGCCTCGTGTGCCCCAGCGTGCAAACACTTCTGCGTTTGTCATTCGGCGCGCGTTGTTGCCACCATCAGGGGAGTTGCGGTTACGAGTGTTCCAGTTGCTATTCTCGTAGCGTTCCCAGAACCACAGGTCGTTGCTTGTTCCGCTCCAATCGCGCACTTTCAATGAGAAACGATCATCGCCTGGATTGCTATTGCCACGGTCGTCGATCCAGATATCCGACATTCCGTACTTGTACTCGTCTTTCAGATCGTACTGCGTGGTGTTCTCACCGTCGGTCATCAACACAACGATTTTGATCGCGTCCTCCGCCGTGTAGGCTGCAGGACGACCGCTGGCTTCTGCCACAACCAGACCATCAGAAATCATGCTTGAAACGACGGGCCGTGCCGAAGGGTCGAGGAACGAAACGCCCCACTTCATACCAAGGTCGATCGCGGTGTTACCACCTGCGCCGAACGATGCAATGTGATCTGTTAGCGCCTCTTCGTCAGAGCTATGCACCATGATCGCGCCATAATCGTCGTCAGCGCACCACGGGCGGCTGATTTCGGTTGTGCTCTGGCTGTCGCCCCATGGATCAAAGTGCGCAAGACGACCAAGTTCGTTGCTCGGGTTCAAGACGGTTGTATTGAAGGCTGAGCTTTCGAAGTAGGCGCAGTTGGAGTATTCTTGGTAATCTTCCAACGTATAGTAGGACGCTACCGTCGAACCCAAGTTCACGGTGGCATTGTACGGCACAATATTGATCGTCGTAAGGCCGGATTCATCTTCTTTGATCACGGTCTCCACGAACTCAGTAGCGGCCGTGCGCAGGTTAGCGATCTTGTTGTTCCAACCCATCGAACCAGAAACGTCCAACACCATCGAAATCTCAACATTGGCGATGCGCTCTTCTGCTGTTGCTACACCGCCGGTTTGCAGTTCATCGACACCGATAAGTTGCAAGAAGTTGGCACCAACATTACGATCAGCCCGTGCGTTCACAATCCGATGGCTAAGGCCTTCCTCAACGGTCACGCTCGAAAGCGCATCAGACATGTCCATCGCGCTGAAGTATTCAGTGACCACGAGTTCAGGATCAAGGTCCTGGTCCAAGTTTGCCGCCGCCAAAACGGCGCGGTCCAGCGTATTTTGAAGCTTGGTTCGCTGTACTTCAGAATAGATCATGTCAATTCCGACGCCCCCGAACACTAGCATGACCATCGATCCGGCGAGCGCCATTATCGACATGTTGCCATCGGTTTCCCGGGCGAAGCGGTACAGCGGTACGGCCACAGAGGACCGTAACGTCGTTTTTTTCCGTTTCCCGACCGGCACCCTTGGCAGAAGGTTGCTTAATCCGATCATTCGTTACCTCTTTCCCGTCTGTTGCAGACGGATATTCACCCCACTTAGATGTTGGGTGAAATGAAGGCAAAACGCGGCAAGAATAGGGCGCGAATTGTGGAATATTTTAGGAATGTATTGAAATTAGTGTATAATTTCCGAGGTTCTGCACCAATTGAGACTTTGTTCGAAACAGTCGGTCTGGTTTCGCTCAAACACTCCCAAAAATCGAAGATAGAAAAACGTGCCAAGTTAACCAACCTGTCATAGGGTTGAGCCAATTAAGGGCGAATGCCCACAACACCTGGGAGGGACATATGAACGCGAAACCCGCAAATGAACCCACTTTTCGAGAGTCGGTAGACCTCATGTTCAATCGCGCTGTGGCGCTGATGGACTTGCCGCCCGGGCTCGAAGAAAAGATCCGCGTTTGCAACGCGACCTACACGGTGCGCTTTGGCGTGCGCCTGCGAGGGCAGATCAAAACGTTCACCGGATATCGCTCTGTCCATTCTGAACACATGGAACCCGTCAAAGGCGGCATCCGGTTTGCACCGTCGGTCAATCAGGACGAGGTTGAAGCCCTCGCGGCGCTCATGACGTACAAGTGCGCTTTGGTTGAAGCACCGTTCGGCGGATCAAAAGGCGGATTGTGCATCGATCCCCGCGAGTACGATGACCATGAATTGGAGTTGATCACACGTCGTTTTGCATATGAGCTTGCCAAACGCGACATGATCCATCCCGCCCAAAACGTTCCTGCGCCCGACATGGGAACTGGAGAGCGTGAGATGGCATGGATCGCCGACCAATATACCAGGATGAATACCACAGACATCAATGCCAAAGCCTGCGTGACAGGCAAACCGCTGAACGCGGGCGGCATTTCTGGCCGAGTCGAAGCAACGGGACGCGGCGTGCAATACGCGCTGCGCGAATTCTTCCGCAGTCCGGACGATATCAAGGCGGCTGGCATGTCCGGGTCGCTTGATGGCAAACGCGTGATTGTGCAAGGTCTTGGTAACGTCGGTTACCACGCCGCGAAATTCTTGCTCGAAGAAGATGGCTGCAAAATCACCGGCATCATCGAGCGTGATGGCGCTTTGTTCAACGAAAACGGTTTGAACGTCGACGCAGTGCGAGAGTGGATTGTAAAGCATGGCGGCGTCAGCGGGTTCCCAGATGCAGCCCATACCGCTGAGGGTACGGCTGTTCTGGAAGAGGCATGCGACATCCTCATCCCGGCCGCCTTGGAAGGGGTCATCAATCTATCGAATGCAAACCGCATACAAGCGCCTCTGATCATCGAGGCTGCCAATGGCCCGATTACTGCGGGTGCAGATGACATCCTCCGGGCAAAAGGCACCGTGATCATTCCCGATATGTACGCCAATGCGGGCGGCGTGACTGTGTCGTACTTTGAGTGGGTCAAGAACCTCAGCCACATCCGATTTGGCCGGATGCAACGACGCCAGGAAGAAGCGCGGCATGAACTGATTGTCAGCGAACTTGAAAGATTGAGTGAACATCTTGGTGACAAGTGGTCAATGACGCCAGACTTTAAATCTAAGTATCTTCGCGGCGCTGGAGAATTGGAGCTCGTCCGCTCTGGGCTCGATGATACGATGCGCATCGCATATCAATCAATGCGAGAGGTTTGGCATGGTCGGGAGGATGTGACAGACCTGCGTACAGCGGCCTATCTCGTGTCTATCGACAAAGTTGCTTCAAGCTACCGGGCCAAAGGGCTCTGATGGCATGACAATCGGAATGGGCTGCGCTCGATGAGCAACCAAGCTGTAGCCCATTCCAAGAGGTCCACATGATCCGTAAATTCGCATTTGTTACTGCAATGGCCTTTACAATGGCGACACCGGCCTTTGCGCAGGACACGACGGACGTCCAGAAAGAGGGCGAATGCCGTAAGCAGGGCCAAATTGCGACAAACATCATGACCGAACGGAAGAACGGCTCTAATGCGCGTCGCGCGGAACGCCGGGTCATTCGCGGCTTGCCGGAAGATGCCAAGAACTATGAAGTTGCCGTACCTGCCATGGTCGAGTGGATCTATTCGCTTCCGGAGGAGCAGATGACGCCCGAGGTTAGCAATGCTCTGTATCAGGCATGTCTTTCGCAGTAGCGTGCCTTTGATGCTCGCCGACACTGGACTCTCGGGCGTGCAGTGCCGATATTCTGAAAATGAGTCTGCCACCCGGATTTTTGGATGAATTGCGCACGCGCATCAGTCTAACCCAAGTGGTTGGGCGCAAAGTGCTGTGGGATACCCGCAAATCCAACCAAGCCAAAGGCGACATGTGGGCGCCTTGTCCGTTCCATCAGGAAAAGACCGCCAGCTTTCACGTCGATGACCGCAAGGGGTACTACTACTGCTTTGGTTGTCAGGCCAAAGGCGACGCGATCTCTTTCGTGAAAGACACTGAAAATGTCGGCTTTATGGAGGCGGTTGAAATTCTGGCGGGTGAAGCGGGCATGCAGTTGCCTGCACGAGATCCGCAAGCGCAAGAAAAGGCGGATCGCCGGACAGGACTGGTCGAAGTGATGGAAAAAGCCGTGCGCTTTTTTCGGTTGCAATTGCGCAGTGCGGCCGGATCTGCTGCACGCGACTATCTTGCGCGCCGCGGTCTGGACGAGACTACGCAAGATCGGTTCGGCATTGGCTTTGCCCCCGCAGGCTGGCAGGTGCTTTGGGATCACCTGACTGAGCAAGGCATTGATGCGGAAAAGATCATTGAAGCGGGTCTCGCCAAGCCATCGCAAAAAGGTGGCAAGCCGTATGATACCTTTCGCAACCGCATCATGTTTCCCATCCGCGACCCACGAGGGCGCGCCATTGCCTTTGGCGGACGGGCGATGGACCCGGACGACAATGCAAAATACCTGAACAGCCCTGAAACCCCACTCTTCGACAAAAGCCGAACGCTTTACAACCAAGGGCCTGCACGGGAAGCGGCCGGCAAAGGTCAGCCTTTGGTGGTTGCCGAAGGATACATGGATGTCATTGCGCTTGCCTCAGGCGGCTTTGATGCGTCCGTCGCGCCGTTGGGAACAGCGGTCACCGAAACCCAACTTCAGATGCTTTGGCGGATCACGGACGAGCCGATCATGGCGCTGGACGGTGACAAAGCTGGGCTCAAAGCCGCATATCGCGTCATTGATACGGCACTTCCCCTTCTTGAGGCGGGTAAATCCCTGCGCTTTGTGTTGCTGCCGGAAGGCAAGGACCCGGATGACCTGATCCGATCGGATGGGCCGGATGCCATGCGCGCCCTATTGGAAACGGCGCAACCCATGGTGCACTTGTTGTGGCGGCGCGAAACGGAAGGTCGCGTGTTTGACAGCCCTGAACGCAAAGCCGCGCTCGACAAAACGCTCAGGGACCGGTTGCGCACAATTCAGGACCCGTCGTTGCGCAGCCATTACGGCGAAGAGATCAAGCAACTTCGATGGGCGTTGTTTCGTGGCACGTCCCAGAAACGAGCCAGCGCTGCAAAAGGTGCGGCGCGGTTCGTATCCGACAAGCCGACAGAGCATACCCGGACGTCCCTGCTTGCGTCGGGTGGTGCGGAGGTTGAAACCCAGTTGCGAGAGGCTGTTATTCTTGCAGCTTTGCTTTCAACACCCGATCTAATCGCTGAATTTGACACGCAATTGGAAGCCATGCCGTGTGCAGACCCAGAACATGCAGCGCTAAGGTCGTGTCTTTTGCAACACGCTGGTGGCACTTTTGAGACAGTTCGTTCGGCCGCGGATGAAATTGTTGGAGGCGATGCCCTTGAAAAACTGTCTCGGTCTCGCCATGTCGCGATAACGCCGTGCCTGCGCAAACCTGGGGACGTTGAACTTGCGCGCCTGACGATCATTGAAGAACTCGCTAAATTGGAAGCCCACTCTGGGCTTAACGCAGAAATTGCTGAGGCCGCGGAAGATATGCAAGGTCCGGCAGATGAAACAGTCACTTGGCGGCTGAGCCAGGCCGCCGCAGCACGACAAGCCGCCCAACGGGCGCAAGCCGAAGACAAAACAGAATACGATCTTGGTCCGAACGGAGCGGCGATCAGTAAGGAAGAACGCAGCGCTTTCGCCGCATTGATGGAAACCATACGTTTTGACAAACCTTGAAATTAACTGGTTTTCCTAAGGAAAGCGTAAACGAAAAAAGGTAAACGGGTGTGCGAATCACCCATTCGCGCTAATGATTCGTTTTAGCGAATCGCCCCGCCTCGACAGGAGCATCCATGGCCGCCAAAGATAATGACGACGCCAAGACAGAAGACCGCGAGGAAGATGTAAGCCTCGATATGAGCCAAGCAGCGGTCAAAAAGATGATCGCTGACGCTAGGGAACGTGGCTACATCACCTATGACCAACTAAATGACGTGTTGCCTCCCGATCAGGTCAGTTCCGACCAGATCGAAGACGTAATGTCGATGCTGTCTGAAATGGGCATTCAGGTCACGGAAGAAGACGAAGAGGCAGAGGAAGAAGACAAAGGCACAACTGACCTTGTCCAAACCTCAAAGCCCGGCGAAGTCACACTTGCATCTGGCACATCGGAAAAGCTGGACCGTACAGACGACCCCGTGCGTATGTACCTGCGCGAGATGGGCAGCGTTGAATTGCTCAGCCGTGAGGGCGAGATTGCGATCGCCAAACGGATCGAGGCCGGTCGCAACACGATGATTGCCGGGCTCTGCGAAAGCCCTCTGACGTTTCAGGCCATCACCATCTGGCGTGAGGAACTTCTAAGCGAAGACATCTTGTTGCGCGATGTGATCGACCTCGAAACGACATTCGGCAATCAAATGGGTGAAGACGGGGAAGACGAAGAACCTGTCGTTGCCGGTGCCGAGGCCGCACCTGAAAAAAAGGCGGAAGAGGCACAAGAACTTGACGCGGATGGCAACCCGATTGCCAATGATGACGACGACGATGATGACGATCAGGCCAACATGTCGCTCGCTGCGATGGAAACGGCGCTCAAGCCTCGCGTCTTGGAAACGCTCGACCGCATTGCGCAGGACTATGAAGAACTGTCCAGCATGCAGGACAACCGGATTTCGGCAACCCTGAACGAAGACGGGTCATTCAGCGAAAAAGACGAAGAGCATTACCAAGAGTTGCGGGCCGAAATCGTTTTGCTGGTGAACGAACTTCACCTGCACAACAACCGGATCGAAGCACTGATTGACCAGTTGTACGGCATCAACAAGCGGATCATGTCCATCGACAGCTCTATGGTTAAGCTGGCGGATCAGGCCCGCATCAACCGCCGCGAATTCATCGACGCCTATCGCGGGCGCGAGCTTGATCCGAATTGGCTGGACGAAATGTCCGAAAAATCGGGCCGCGGCTGGCAGATGTTCATCGAACGCTCGTTGCCGAAAGCTGAAGAATTGCGCGCTGACATGGCGCAGGTTGGTCAGTATGTGGGTCTCGACATCTCTGAATTCCGCCGCATCGTGGCGCAGGTTCAGAAAGGTGAGAAAGAGGCACGTCAGGCAAAGAAAGAGATGGTCGAGGCGAATCTCCGTCTCGTGATCTCGATTGCCAAGAAATATACGAACCGTGGTTTGCAGTTCCTTGACCTTATTCAGGAAGGCAACATCGGTCTGATGAAGGCTGTCGATAAGTTCGAATATCGGCGCGGATACAAGTTCTCGACATACGCCACTTGGTGGATCCGTCAGGCGATCACACGGTCGATTGCGGACCAGGCGCGCACGATCCGTATTCCAGTGCACATGATCGAAACGATCAACAAACTCGTCCGGACCGGTCGCCAGATGCTGCACGAGATTGGCCGCGAACCAACGCCCGAGGAACTGGCTGAAAAGCTCCAGATGCCTTTGGAAAAAGTGCGCAAGGTGATGAAAATCGCCAAGGAGCCGATTTCTTTGGAAACCCCGATTGGCGACGAGGAAGACAGCCAGCTTGGCGATTTCATCGAGGACAAGAATGCAGTGCTGCCTCTCGACAGCGCCATTCAGGAAAACCTCAAGGAAACCACGACGCGGGTTCTGTCCTCCCTCACGCCGCGTGAGGAACGCGTTCTGCGGATGCGCTTTGGCATAGGCATGAACACCGACCACACGCTTGAAGAAGTGGGTCAGCAGTTCAGCGTGACGCGCGAACGTATCCGTCAGATTGAGGCGAAAGCTTTGCGTAAGCTGAAACACCCAAGCCGCAGCCGCAAACTGCGCAGCTTCCTGGATCAGTAGTGTCGTTTCTCAAGAAACTCTTTGGTGGGGGCGGTGGGTCCGCCCCGTCTGCCCCTGCCGAAGCGCACAATGGGTTCACGATCTTTGCCGAGCCTGTGAAGGATGCGGGAGCGTGGCGTCTTGCAGCGCGGATCGAAAAAGAGATTGGCGGAGAGATCAAGATGCATCAGATGATGCGCGCTGACACTCTTCAAAGCCACGAGGACGCTGTAAAAGCATCTTTGAACAAGGCAAAGATGCTGATTGACCAACAAGGTGAGTCCATCTTCGACTAGGTCGAAACACACAAGTTGACGTGTCTTTGCTGGCCTCGTTGTTTCAGGCCGCTCTCGTTTCGATCACAGATTTATCACGGCGCAACACCGCACATCACCCGTGCGCGCCTTGCCCTTTCATTTGCAAGGGGGGCACCCACCTTTTGTGCATGAAAGGACACAGCCATGAAACACGTTCTCCTCGCTATTGCACTCCTCGCCCCGACGCTCGCCGCCGCTTATCCGAACCCAAACGTCAACGCCGCTCTCAGCGCGGGTGATTTGGTGAATTCTGTTCTCACTCAACCGCTTCCAGCACCGATGGTTGTGGCGGACAGCACTGTTTTGCAGCCGGCTGACGGGTGACATCACTCACGGATTGCGACTGAAGCCACGCATTGCGGCATGATACAACCGTCAGTGATTGCCACGCTGTCCAGTTGCGGCCACACTTCATCTTGAAGGGCATTGCCCCATCCAGATGAAAGAGTGGCCGCAGCGTGCAGACAACCTTTTCCATTTCCACACGCGGGCCGGGCCTTTACGAGTTCACCAACGAGGTCATTGCTTGGGTGGAGGGAACTGGAGTTCTAACGCTGTTCATTCAGCACACCTCTGCCAGTCTGCTTATTCAAGAAAACGCGGACCCCGAAGTGCGGTCCGACCTGACAGAGTATTTCCATCGCCTTGTCCCGCCAACAACAGACCCGTCGATGT
>ERZ1740070.130-NODE-130-length-52516-cov-8.010961_pt1 | contig 52516 bp, 42 predicted proteins | sample MGYA00581734_ERZ1740070 | MGnify/ENA primary metagenome ERZ1740070 (study PRJEB43018, sample SAMN04849744) | marine metagenome | isolation source: floating plastic debris | place: Pacific Ocean | collected 2008-09-01 | study: EMG produced TPA metagenomics assembly... | reverse complement strand
TTGGTCTCGTCACCCGATTTGGCAGAGCGGGCTGGGGTTGGTGCTGTGCTTGTCAAAGACGAACGTGCGCGCATGGGGCTTGGCAGCTTCAAAGCGCTGGGCGCGGCATATGTCATCGCGCGCGATGCGGAACAAGGTGCTGCCCGAGATAAAACCTACGTCACGGCAAGCGCGGGCAATCACGGGCTTTCGGTGGCAGCGGGTGCGCAGGTTTTTGGAGCGATGGCTGTGATCTTTTTGGCCGAAACGGTGCCAGAGAGCTTTGCAAACCGTTTGCGCGGATTTGGGGCAGACGTACGTCGCCATGGCGCCATTTATGAAGACGCGATGGCGGGTGCGGCAGAGTTTGCCAACACGGAAGGGCATGTCCTGTTGTCGGACAGTTCGTGGCCTGAGTATTTTGAGCGACCTTACACTTTGATGGAAGGATATCTGACGCTGATGCAGGAAGCTGTGCAGCAAATGTCTGCGCCGCCATCCCACATTTTCCTGCAAGCTGGCGTCGGTGGGTTGGCCGCCGCCTGTGCCGCCTATGCGCGCAAGGTTTGGGGGGATGGCCCGCGGATCGTCGTGGTCGAACCGGATGTTGCCGCCGCCTTGTATGGGTCTGTCAAAGCAGGCGCGCCGCAGGTGACACGCGGACCAAGCTCTGACATGGGGCGGTTGGATTGCAAGGAACCTTCGTTGATCGCGTTGAAAGGTCTGGCGGCGGATGCCAACGACTTCATGCTGATCACGGAAGACGAGGGTGCGCAGGGCAGCGCTGTTTGCGCTGAAGTTGGTTTGCCGACCACGCCTTCGGGAGGGGCGGGTGTCGCCGGTTTGGTCGCGGCGCGCGATCAACAAGCCGAACTTGGCTTGACCCCGCAGTCGCGGGTTCTTGTCATTCTCAGTGAAGAGGCCGGCTGATGTCTTTGCCGCAGCGTGGGTTTCCGGCGTCTGAATTTCAGTCGCGCACCCGGGCGGCGCAAGCATTGATGGCAGATGCCGGATTGTCGGCGCTACTGCTGACAACAGAACCCGAGCTGCGCTACTACACCGGGTTTCTGACGCGGTTTTGGGAAAGCCCAACGCGCCCTTGGTTTCTTGTCGTGCCATTGGTCGGCGATCCGATCGCCGTGATCCCGTCGATTGGTGCGTATTTAATGGGGCAGACCTGGATCACTGACATCCGCACATGGCAGGCTCCGGATTACGAAGATGATGGCATCGTACTGCTTGTCGAGACGTTGTCTGAGGTGACGCCGACCGATGCCCGAATTGGCATTGCCGATCAGTTGGAAAGTCACGTGCGAATGCCGCTTGCGGATTTGGAGGCGTTAAAATCCAGCCTTGGTTCTCGCGTCCTCACAAGTGATGAATCCATCACGCGTCAGTTGCGTCTCGTAAAATCCGACGCCGAGATTGCCAAAATCGCAACCGCCGCGCAGATCGCCGATAGAGCTTTTGATCGCGTCTCTGAGATTGCGGCGGTGGGTGTTCCGTTATCACACGTCTTTCGCCAGTTTCAGATGCTGTGCCTTGAGGAAGGCGCGGATTGGGTTCCGTACTTGGCGGGTGCTGCTGCAAAGGGGGGGTACGGCGATGTGATCTCACCCGCGTCTGACCGACCCTTGGCCCATGGTGATGTGCTGATGCTTGATACTGGGTTGGTATGGGACGGGTATTTTTGCGATTTTGATCGCAACTTTTCGTTTGGCCCGCCAGATGCGTCCGTCACCGACGCGCACGCTTTGCTGATTGACGCGACCGCGGCAGGCTTTGAGGCTGCGCGGCCCGGCGCCAAGATTTCGGACCTGTTTCATGCCATGAATGCAGTTGTGAATCCGAATGACAGCCAGATGGATGCGGGCCGGTTGGGACATGGGCTTGGCATGCAGCTGACCGAATGGCCATCGATCATTCCGCAGGACCACACAGAACTTGTTCCCGGAATGGTGCTGACACTTGAGCCATCGATTTCCGTTGGGGATGGCAAGATCATGGTGCACGAAGAAAACATCGTGGTGACGGAAAGCGGCGCGCGATATCTGTCCTACCCGCAAGCCCCGGAAATTCGGGTGATCTGATGGCGTTGCCGTATGAGATTGAAGCCGTTCGCCCTAAACAGGTTGGTATCCTTGCACTGCAGGCGGACGAAAGTCTGGAGCCTGATCTGCGGCGGATGATGCCAGAAAATGTGGAGTACCTGGTTAGCAGGGTTCCGTCTGACGTGTCAGTCTCCCGCGAAACTCTTCGGGCGATGGAGAGCCGGATCACAGAAGCTGCTGCCCTATTTCCGCGCGGTGCGACGCTTGGCGCAGTCGCTTATGGCTGTACGTCGGCCTCTGCTGAGATTGGTGCCGCGCGAATTCAAGCCTTGGTGCAAAACGGGGTAAATACCCCACACGTAACGCAGCCCTTGTCCGCGCTGCTGGCGGCATGTGACCACCTAGGTATTCGGAGGCTTGGGGTGATCAGCCCTTACATTGAAGCGGTGTCGGACAAACTGAGGCACGAGATAACACGCGCCGGGCTTGAGGTGACGAGGTTTGCAAGTTTCGAGGAGGCAGAAGAAAAGCGGGTGGTTCGTATCTCAGCCGCGTCCATCTTGCAGGCCACGACCGACTTGGGGCGACATGACGATTGCGATGCGGTTTTCCTATCTTGCACGAACCTGCGAACACTCGACACGATTGCGCGAGCCGAAGTGGCCATTGGCAAGCCCGTCTTGTCCAGCAATCAGGTGCTTGTTTGGCATCTTGCACAGCTTGGTGGCTTTGCAGCCGACGTGAAAGGGATTGGCCGGTTGTTCGACCAGCCACCACAAATCTAAGATACCCGCCAGCCTATTGGCAGCCTCCCGCGGCCCACTGCTTGAGGTTGCGCTTAAGATGCCCGTCGAATGGGTGCGCCTTTTCCAAAGACCGCTGCGCGCTCAGGTTGAGGTACACATTTGATTGCTCACACAACCGTTCGCGCGTCCATTCATGGCAGTTCGAGCACGACTGGTCCTTCCAGAACTCTTCGGGCAAGTCTGGGATCGGAGGAAACTGAGGTGACATGCCCGTCAACTCCGACAGCAGTAAACCGTCAATCACCGACCCAGGGGCAACAAGAGGTACGTCATAGGTGACAACGCTCGGCACGGCAGCTTGACGTTCAGCAACGGCAGCAACCTCAACTTCGGCCTCTTCGGTCACGCCTTCGCCGTCTGGGTCGAAGTTGGTTTCTGCGCGCAGCGCGACGATCTCGCCTTTGGCAAATTCGCTGTACGTCCCGTCAGGGAAAGCCGCCACAAACTCTTCATAGCCTTCGACCGTCGGGTTGGCTTGAAGCGCTTCGAACATCTGCTGTTCTTCGTCCGACGGACCGGTTGCCAGGGGCTGCGGTGGCTCCGGCGACGGGTCGGTTAGCTCTTCTTCGATCACTGCCGTCAAAAGCGCGCGCGCCTCGTCGGAATGCACGCTGTCCGGATACCCGCGCAGGAACAACATGATCTGAACCGGGTCGCGCGTGGCTTGAACGGATTCCCAAAGCTGACGCGCTGCAAGGGCTTCTGGGTCTTCCTTGGGCGCGTCAACAAAGGTGAAATCGCTCGTCAGCGAGGATGTGTCCCACGGGGTTTGAAGCCCCATTGTTTTGTCGAGAACCGAAACGCGGACTTGCTTAAACACCTGCTCAACAGCGATGCCGGGTTTGATCATTTCTTGCGCCAGCGCAAGCGTGAACGGGCTGTTCTCACCGACACCGTCTAGGGCAACGCTGCCCGGCGCGGTTGCGTAGGACAAAAACGTTCCAGTTGGCGCTTTCATCTCTGCAAGACCGGCGTCGTCGAAGTCGGGGATATCTTCGAAAGGGTTGTTCCGGCAGGCGTCTAGAATGACGAAGTTCGTTTGATTTCGAGCAGACGCCATTTGACGCAGCACGGATTGCGCTTCGACGCCTTGCAGGTCGAGATCAGCAGCGTCTTGCAAGGCCACATCAACTGGCAACAGGTAGTTGCTGCCAAAACTTTGAACGCCGTGACCCGCGTAGTAGAACAAGCCTGTCGTATCGGGGCCAGCATTGCGCAGGCTACGCCCAAACGTGCCAAGGGCTGCGTTCATTTCGCTTTGGGTCGCATTGATCAAAAGTGTGACCTGAAAGCCAATCGTCTCAAGCGTTTCGGCCATCAGTGTGGCGTCGCGAGACGGGTTATCGAGTGGTGAAACTGTCGTGTAGTTCGCGTTCCCGATGATGAGCGCGATCCGCTCTTGTGCCTGCGCTGGGGATGCGAATAGCCCAGCTGCAAACGCGAGTGCGAATGAGAGCGAGACGAGAAACTTCGTCGCTTTTGATACAGTCTTTCTCAAGAAGTGTCCTCCTACCCGAGAGGGTGCGTCAAAGCTGAAATAATCTTTCAAATTCATTCCCAAAGTCAAAAACATATTGCGTGTCCTTTGCAGGCTTGCAAGGATTCAGTAAGTAGTTCGCAGTTTAAAGTGGCCAAATTACGTCGCCCCGCCACAAGCATTCAGCAATGAGGTGATTATGAGACTAACAGCCCTTCGTTTTGTATTAGGCCTGTCGATGTTGATCGCAGCGCCTTTTGGAGCAGCCACCGCGCAAAGCGCTGATCCGTTCGAATATGGTTGGAACCTGGACGGAGATGCATCCGAGCTTCGGTTCTTGTCAGTAAAAAAGTCAAACATCGCAGAAACCAGTTCATTCGCCACACTGTCCGGTTTGATTACGGATGAAGGACAGGCGCAGGTGCGCGTGCTTTTGGATTCTGTGGATACCAAAGTTGATCTGCGGAATGTGCGCATGCGGTTCCTCTTCTTCGAGACATTCCGCTTCCCCGAAGCGATCATCACGGCAGAATTGAACCCGCAATTGCTCACCGATCTTCACATCACACGTCGTAAAGAGGTGTCGTTGCCGTACTCGTTTACGCTGCGCGGTGTCACGCTGGAGCGTGAGACTGATGTGGCCGTGACGCTTATCGACAATGACCGCGTCGTGGTGTCGTCGATCACTCCGATCGCCTTCACGCTTGAAGAGTTGGACCTCGAAGCAGGCCGGATGAAGCTTCAGGAAGCGGCCAATGTCGATATCACGCCTGTGGGTGTTGTCAGCTTCAACTTTGTCTTTGACCGCGCGCAGCCTGGCACGCCTCCGGACCTGCCGGATGCGACACTGTTGCCTGCGTCTGTCGCGCTGGAAACACAAGGTGATATGTCTGAAGAAGCGTGCCTGGGTCGCTTTGAAATCTTGTCCAAGACCGGCAACATTTTCTTCGCGTCGGGCAGCACGCGACTAGATGATAAGAGCATCCCACTCCTAGAAAACCTCTATGACATCGTTGATCGCTGCCCCGGTTTCCGGCTTGAGATTGCGGGCCATACAGACTCCATCGGAAGTGATGCGCAAAACCAGGCGATCAGCGAACGCCGTGCCGGGTCGGTTCGTGCTTGGTTGATGGACAAAGGCATTCCGACCGACCGTTTGTCAGCAGTGGGTTATGGGGAAAGCCGGCCTATCGTGTCGAATGACACAGCAGAAAATCGTGCGCGGAACCGCCGAATTGAATTCACGGCGCTTCAGTAGGTTTTCTACTTAAGGGCAGGGCGGCAGTCCCTGCCTTTGACACGTTAAAGGGCACCCAAACCGGGTGCCTTTTTGCTTGGTGGGGTGTCCGTCCGTTACGCTTCGAACGGGTTGTCCAGAACGCCAACGACGGGCATCAGAAACTCGCCATTGTTAGGGTTAAGGGCTGCGTTATAGAACCCGTCAATCGCGTTGACCGCGGCATTAATGCTAGAATTCGACCCATTGTAAAGCGCCATCGCGGCCGTCGCGTTTCCAACGTCCGACATGCCTCTGTGCACGGCGAAATACGCGCCAATGTCGATCTTGTTCTCAAGATACGCTCTGTCGGCGAGTTGTTGATCGACAAAGTCCTGCCCAAGCTCGGGTTTGAGATCGGATTTTGCACCGCGCAGCGCTTCGAGGATGAACTGATCACGTGAGACCTGACCGCTATCGAGTGCGCCGACCCAGAAATCGATACCTTCCTGATCAGGCGTGCGGCCGAGCACGTTGTTGTAAACAGCTGTTGCGAATTCGTTGTTCGACGTCCCACTTGGATAGGTCGCGCGCGTTTCGTCCTGATCCACAAAGAACGTCGCCATCTGTTCAAACGTGGTGCCATTGGCAAAGGCGGTGCCCCAGAAATTCAGACCCACGGCGTCCGGTGCTCGGTTAAAGTAGGCGATGTAGAGTTCAATAAAGCTCTCAAAGTTCGCGGCACTCAGGCTGGTTGCACCGTCAAACACATTGAAAATGTCAGCACCGCCAAAGTTGGTGTCAAAGTCCAAAAGCTCAATGTTGATCAGCCTATCCGTGCCGCTCTCATCTCCGCGTCGGTCTTGGAGTGACGTCGTCTCGGCGCTGAGCGTAAGTGTGTACGACGCTTGATTGCCCGAGAACATGGCGGTGTCGGTGCCACCTTCGCCGATGATCGTGTCGTTGCCGCCTTGACCTTCAAGCGTGTCATTCCCGGACCCGCCGTTGATGAATTCGGCCAAGTCGCCGCCACGCACGTAGTCGTCACTGCCGCCAGCAAAGATGCGGTTTGCATTTTCGCCGCCGCCGTTTGGATTGATGCGCGCCAACGTTTCGGGCAGGGTATCGACGATGATCACGTTCTCATCGTCTATTGAAAAGTTTGGCCACTGGGAGATGACTTCGCCAACCGGAACCGGGCTTTGTGAATAGTCCACGCTGAACAACAGCAGACCCGTCAGCGAATAAACATCCATAGAGTCCACAGTGCCGGACAGCTGATTGACGGTTGTCGGGTCGTTTTTGGTGAAGGTGCCCTTCAGTTCGACGTTAAGGGAGTCGCCAGTCACCGCTTCGATGAAAACGGCGTTTGTGCCTGTCGCAGCCAAGAGTTGGCTGTTGCTGTTGTTCAAAGCAAAACTGCTGAAGCTTTCGGACAACGCGTTTGGACGAACATAGATCAGCGCCGTTCCATTGGGGATACTGTCATTATTCGGAACATCGGACAGCAAGCGCTGCGATGGTGTTGCGGCACCCGGCAGCAGCGTCTGGTCTGGTCCTTCTTCCACTTCGGCTCGCCGCGTTAACGCTCCGGACTGCAAGAAAAAGCTATCCGCGGCACCATAGTCGACATCATAGCCAAGGTCCTGCATGGCTCCGATTGTGAGTTCGCTGATCGGATTGTCCGGACGGCCCAGCGGAGGAAGCCCGTTTTCGGGCCGGCGAAGTTCAACCCGCGGTGTCATAAGTTCGGCGTCCAGGTTCGCTTCACTCCAATATTCGGCGGCTAGCGCACCGTCTTCTCCGTCTTCAAGGACGTTCTGACCGTTAAGATCGTCTGACAACTCCTCCATCTCTCGCAAAGCGTTGGAACCTGTATAGGTCGCAATACCATCGATATCGCGGACCAGACCAAACTCCTCCCAGAGCGAGCCGAACCCAAGTGCTCGACCGATGGTGTTTTGCGCCAGTTCGTCGAGGTTGAGGAGTGTGCCGATTTCTTCTGAGTTCAAAACGATACGGGAATATGTCGGCAGAGCGCCTGTTCCGGTCAAAGCGTCGGAGCGTTGGTCAAGCACACTTGAAATGGCCAAAATGTTCTGTTCAACACCGGCGAAGACCAGCTCAATATCCTCAACCGAGACTTCGATGAGGATGTCATCGACAAATCCGTAGCCTTCGACAAATCCATAGTCGAGATCGCCCACGATGACTTGTTCCCACCGCTCGACCGCCTCTTCAAAGGCATCGACATACTCGTCCGGCACATCGTCTGAGATGAATTCGATCGTGATGTCGAAGCTGCTATCATCGAGCGGACCAAGATCATTCAATTCAAGTCGGTATTGGCCGGTGGCGTCTCCGAAGCCGCCCGCAGCCAGATAGAACGTGCCAGGTTCATCAGTCACAAACTGGAGCGAGCTGCTGCGACCGGAGCCACCATCGTCGTTTTCGGTGTTTTGGATCAGAACGCCGTCGCTGTTGTACACACCTCGGAAAAACGGATCGGCAAGAGCGTTCGCACCTTCGACGGGCACAAGTTCGATTTCATAAAGACGGTTCGCCGCAAGATCGACTTCAAACCAGTCTTCGTCTTGGTTGAAGTCGATACGTCCCACGGCATTCCCGCCGGGTGTGATCGACCCGGTGGTGTCGATATCAGCTGCAAAGTCGTCGCGGAAGCCTAGGTCAATGACCTCAACCGCATAGGTTCCCGTGCCGCCGAATTGGTCTTGAACACCGATGAAAAACTCACCACTGCTTTGCGGTGTGAAGATTGACGTGCTGTCATCGCCAACCAGTTGTTGGTTGAGGGTTTGAACCGAAGATATTGGTGTGCCACTCAGATCCCCTGATGAGAAGATGCCAACCAGGTCGGGGTCTTGCAGTGTGCCGGTGTTGGATTCATTTCCAAGGATGTTGATCTGATATGTCGTGTCCGACTGAAGTGTGACGCGAAAGCCGTCGATATCACCCGAAGTTTCGATCTCACCAGTGGCACGTCCACCTATCGCGACTTCGCCGAACCCGCCGGAAATACCAGGTAAGAAATCGTCGATGAAACCATCAGATTCTACGATGAGCGTGTAGTCCCCAGCATTTATGTCCCGGGCGCTCGCGACCTCGATCTGATAGACACCATCTGCATCCACAGTGAAGCCTTCGACAAAGGCATTCGCTCCGGTTCCGCTGTTGTTGTCGGCGCCTCCAGCGACTGCTTGGCCCAGACTGTTGAAGACACCGATGATTTCGGGGTTCACCAGTGATCCACCACCAGTATCGATGCCCTCCATCGAGATGTTGTAAAGCACCCCTGCGTCGAGGCTAACATCAAACCGGTCCCGATCACCGGTTTCCTCAATGACGCCTATCGTGGGTATGCCAACGACGGCCTGACCAAATACCTCTGCAAAGTCGCCAGGTAAAAAGTCATCTGCTGGCCCAAGCAGTTCCACGAGCAACTCGTATCCGCCTGTTCCAAAAGAAAAGTTGCTTCCAACTTCGATTTCGTACGTCCCGCTGGTTTCAACAATAATCTCAACCAGCGCATTATTTCCCAAACCACTATCGTCATCACCAGAGCCGGGCAGAAGTTGGTTCAAACTGTCAAAAACGCCAAAAATCTCGGGATCAGCGAGGATGCCACTGGGAGTGGTTGCAGATAATAAATTGATCTCGTACCGCTGGTTGGCCTCAAGGAAAACCTCGAACCGATCTCGATCTTCGGCTTGCTCAATGCTTCCCAACACCGGAACTCCGACGTCTGCACTGCCAAGTACAAGGGCGGTATCACCAGGCAAAAAGTCGTCCGCTAGCGCACCAAAATTGATGATCTGCTCGCTGTCGGTCTGGGCGCCACGCGTGTCTTCGACGACAAACTGGATAGCAACGATTTGACCGGGTGGGGCTACCGACTCGGTCAGCAACAGGTCGCCGTTTGCCAAAATTTCGCCAGTGACCAGTTCGGAAGAAAAAGAAAACGGAATGACGTCGAATTCTTCCTCGCTCCCGTCAGCAAAGGTTGTAAGGACATTGGTGACGATACCCGGTTCGACGAAGGTATAGTCGTCAACTGGGATAGGGTCGCCTTCGGGCGCGGAGTTGATGTTGACGTCAAGTGAAACGCTAAAGTCTAGGCGTTCTATTGTGCCGGGTACGAAATCCCCTAGAAGGTTTTGGAACTCGCCTTCCGAAAAATCGTCAGGCACAATCCAGTCCACGTATCCACTAAAACTGACAAGTGCGTTTTCGTCGTCTTCTACGATGTCATCCGGCAGCGCTGCAAAGTTCAGAGTAATTGCGTCAAATTCGCTATTGAAACCCGCGAAAACGGAATAGTCTTCGTCTAGCGTAGCCGTGCCAGACAGTGACACATCGCTGATGAAGACTTCATTGATTAGCTCTGATGGCGCTCCGGTATTGGGGAACGGCAGGATGATACCCGACGGCCTGTTCAGTTCGATGGTAAAGCTTAAGTCGTCGCCTTCGTTCAATTCGGGTTCGAGAGTGACGATTTGATCGGGCAGAGGGCTAAGGTCAAAATACTCAATCGTGTATGTGCCAAGGTCCGTTTGACCTTCGAACGAAGCCGGTGCCGCCGCAAAGTAATGTGTACCGGAACCGCCCGCAATAAAAGTGTAAGACGCGTTAAGCCCAAATCCGCTATCGTCGTCAAAGCCTTCAACAAATTCACCAAGCGCATTGTAGACACCCGCGAACACTGGATCGCTCAAGGTCCCGTCTGATGTCGCACTTCCCCGAACTTCGACGCGGTATTCGCGTCCTTGGACAAGCTCAACCCTGAACCAATCTTCATCGAAGTCTTGCTCGATTTCGCCAAAAGCAGGGATGCCAGCAGATAGATTGCCTGTAGTGAAAATGCTGTCGGGAAAGTCGTCTTCCATGTCCGGTCCAGTTTTGTCAGAGTGTGAGCGCTCTCTCGAAGCTCTGAAAGCAGTAAGGGTCTACGTGTTTCAATCGATCAAAGCAGTCTGGGATGGCGACGGATTTCACGCACCATGCAAAGACACACATAGAATGAGACGCAACCAACCCACTAAAGTGCACAAACTGTGAGATTTTTCGATATAGCGAGTCAAGCGCGCTTCACCCGATACGCGTTGTAAAACATGTCCACGCGCATTTAGGGTTGTATGGGCCCGCCTCGTGTATCGTCTAACGCTAGGTGTCCGTTCGCGAATATTTGAGTGAAAATTGCAGTTTTCACGATTATGCTCACCACAACGGTCATATTATTTGGAATTGTATCGGCATGAACAGTCTGGTTCGGAAATTCGTTCTTCCCGTTGTGCTACTCGTCTTTTCGTTTAGCGCTGCGCATGCAAGCCCTGATCGTGTGGCGATGGTCATTGGCATGGCGGATTATCAGTCGATCACTCCTCTGACCAACACGCGCAACGATGCAGAAGACCTGGCAGGCGTTTTGACGGACATCGGATTTGATGTGACACTTGGCATCGATCTGACGGAAGCCGAGCTGCGCGCCATGATGGATGACTTCGCGTTTCGGTCAGAAACAGCAGACCTCGCCCTGATTTATTTTGCTGGCCACGGGATCGAAGTGCAGGGTGAGAACTTTCTTATCCCAATTGACGCGCGTCCGCGGACCAATGCGGATGTGCAGCAGCAATCGGTGTCCTTGAAAGAGCTATTGGACGTGATCGACAAGGCCCGCGTCATGCGGATTGTGATCCTAGATAGCTGTCGTGACAATCCGTTGGGCGGAGGGATCGATGTTGCAGATGCGCTTCCACCGACGGCGGACGGGTCGGGCCCTGCGACCCGTGGTGCGGGGGGGCTTGCACCGGCAAACCCTGATCGCGGTACACTCGTGGCGTTTGCGGCGCGCGACGGCCAGGTTGCGCTGGACGGCACACAGGGCAATAGCCCCTATGCCCGTGCCTTGATGGAAAAGATGGCCAAGCCAGGGCTTGAGATAAGCTTAATGTTCCGCCAAGTGCGCGACGCCGTCTTGCAAGAAACTCAGAACCTGCAAGAGCCGTATACCTACGGGTCCCTCACCGGCACACCTTTCTATTTGTCGGGCGCGCCAGAAGGTGAACCAGACGTTTCGGTCGGGGAGCCGTCGACGTCATGGTCCAAGTTGCGCCCAGACCAGGAATCTCAGCTGCTTGCGCTGGCAAACCTTGGCGACACACGCTCCATGCTTGGCCTTGCGTATATCCGATTGAACCCAGAGGATGATCGGTTCGATCCGGCGCAGGCCGTCGATTTCCTGACCCGCGCTGTTGAGAAGGGATCGCCTGAAGCGCAGTATGAACTCGCCAAGCTCTACGAGCAGGGTGTCGGTGTCCCGCGGGATAAAGAGCGCGCGCTTGAACTCTATCGCGATGCGGCCGCGCAGGACTTTGCGGATGCGATCAATGACCTTGGTTTTCTGCAATTCAATGGGGGTCTTGGTCTGCGACCCAATCCGGAACGGGCTTTAGAGTATTTTGAGCGCGCCGCCGACCTGCGGCACCCCGAAGCGCAGTTCAATTATGCGGCTTTGATTGATGACGGGTTGATACCCGGTAAAGGGCCCAGCGAAGCGGCGTCATACCTCTATCAGGCGCTACGCAGCGGCAGCAAAGACGTGCTCAATCTGCTGTTGGAACGCCCGACAATGTTTGCCGAAGAAACACGCGTAGAGCTTCAAGCGCAATTGCAGGCGTTTGATTTCTACAACGGTTCACTCGACGGTGATATCGGGCCCGGCACAAAGCGCGGGATAAGGGCTGCGTACGGGCTGGAGTGAGCGCTCACTGCGAATTGTGACGGGCAAACCGGTTTGGTTCGCCCGAAAGCTTCTTTAGCTCGAACGCAACAGAACCTTGTTTGACCCAACAGCAGCCGCGATGCGCTGGAAATGGATTGCGCGCGATGCGTCGGAACTGGCGGATCGCAAGAGCACTGTTTCAGCTTCTTCTAAGATATCTGCCGCTTGTTCATTTAAACTGGCTACACGGTCTTCGCGTACGGCACGGATGGGTGGCGTTCTGACGGTTTCGCCGGCACTGGTTGTCAAACGAGCAGTCAAAGCAGGCTTTTGTCGGTCGAGGTTGCGCCGAACGAGATCGTCAAGCTCGCGCGCCGTTTCAAGAACCACCTCGCGCGCTTCGGCATAGTCGCCGTTTGCAGGAATTTCATTCGCCAATTCACGATATGTTTGTGCAAAACAGGCGACACGGTATTCGTCGCCCAAAGACTCACAGATTTGTTCGCTCTGTTCGAACCGTCGCACAAATAGGGTTGTTTGTGCTGGTGTGGCCGTGACCGGGGGACCTGTGTTGACGGGTCGATTGACACGATCTGCGCCATCGTTGTCGTCGCCGCCACCGCCGATCTCGTCACCGCCCACTTGCGCGAATTGCGGATAGATCACCTCGATCTGGGTGGTGTCGACAAAGCTGCGCCCGACCTGTTCGGGTGGTTCGGTTGTCGCGAACAAGGGTGACGCGATGAGGCCGATAGCAAGCGGCGTTCCCAAAACGTAAGGCAGTTGTTTTTTGCAAATCATGGTGGTGGCGCTTTCCAAATGGTTTCAAAAACACGGCGGAAACAGGAAAACAGCGGGCAATAACAGCACTGAAACAGGCCGCGTGTCTGCCAAGTCGTGGTGGCGTGAGGCTATGACGGGCCATCATGCAAAGCAAGTGTCGCCTCTTTTTTTGTGGTTGGTCGTCTAAGGGGCAGGACCCGTGGATATGAAGAAATACACCCATTCGCCTTTGAAATCCGGGTTGGTTTCACGAGCACGGCTGACGCGGCCCTGAAGCCATTCAAGGTATGTATCCGCAGGTTCCACAAGCGGTCGAATGCTTTCATAAAGCGGTTCAGACGCCGCAAAGGCTACCGCGATCTCTTGTCCAAAGGGTGGACCGATTTTGATATAGAGCCCGGGCTCTCCGGGTGAGAGCGGGCGCGGGGATCCGATCCGCAACGCTGCTTTGGCACTTGTATTCACAAGCGGTCTGAACTCGTTCGGTTTAAGGTGCACCACATTGCCGTCAGCATCGAAGTAATCGACATAGACGTAGGCGTCGTAATCCGCACCCTGAATATCGAGAACCAATGCCTGACCTTCAGTGTAGTTGAATTCGCGCACATGCGTTCCCGCGCCAAGAAGCAACGGATTGGTTATCTGGTCTGTCGATTGAGGCAGCCCAACCTGCGCGATACCTGTGAGGGCTCCGCATTGCGGACGTGGAAGCACCAATAGCTCCTCGCGCACCGGGATATCCGCCCCCATCTTTTCTTGCATGGCGGACAAAATGGTTGTTCGAGCACTATCTTCGGGCACGTGGCCGGTCATCACTAATACGTTTGCGTCCGGATCAAACCGTGCTTGCAGGCGAGAACAGGGAACTGAGCTCAGGACGCCGCTGATACTGTCCTTTACGTCGGCTGCAGCTGCACCCAGGTCGCCCGGGGCCATGAAGCTTTGAAACGCCGCAAGCGATACCGGATCGACCGAGGCATTGTCTTGCCCGGGAAAAGCCAGGGTCGCGGTCGCTGAGGTGGTTGGTGGGGAAACAGCCGGCGCCTCGTCCGCGTTAGTTTGCGTCAATGCGACGACAATCGGTTTGGGTGACGTATTGACCGCCAATTGGTTTGGCGGCGCTACCGATAGAGCGATTTCAGCCTGGGGATCAGTCGTTCCAGATGCTTGTACCTCTGGGGCGATCACGCCCACCCGTTGAGCCGTATTCACAACGGGCAGAGCAACGCTCGCATCCAGTGCTTGAGCGGCAGCAGTGACCGCCGCCAATTGCGTCGTTGCTAGTGAGGTGGCAGAAACGACAGAAGGCGCAGACCGTTCTACGGTTGTTTGGATTTCTACAGTATTTTGCGCTTGCGCGTTTTGCGCGGTCGCGCGCTCTGCCGATAGGTCAGTATCGGAAACACGCTGCCCTTGGTTCACAACTGCCGTCGCCGTGTCTGTCAAAAGTTGCGACGCGATTAAAGAAGCCGCATCCGCTTCCAGTGACTGAGCGTTTGCGCCGCGTGCAGGAAGCGTAGGAGCGTTTTCGACACTTGGCGCTTCAGCTTCAGCACGGGCGGTCGGCACGGCATTCTGCCCAAGCTTTGCCCCCTCAACGTCACTTGAAGATAAATTCTCAGCCTCGGGTTCGGCAGAATCGGCTTTTCTTTGGGGTACTTGAAATGCTGCCAATTCCATTCGTGTTTCTGGCGTGGATTGTTGCGGAATGTCCTCGGGCGATGTCACCCAGACCAAGAGTGCCGCTGCGCCTGCATGCGTGGCCAGTGATGTGCCAGCGGCGCCAGCCCATATGAATAGAGACCTGCTCACGGGCTTGGCGGTGCTGTTTCAGGTGTCACGACCAGCACAACATCCTGCGCGCCAAGTTGCTCGATCTCGTTCACGAGGGGCAGGACATGGCGCAATTCGGTGTCACGATGCGCGTTGATGCGGACCAGCGTCGTTGCATCCGCATCCAAGGCTGGCTGTATTACTTGGCTGATATCGTCGCGCTGCACAACAATGCCGTCTATCGCGATCTGCCCGCTTTCACTCACAGAAACGGTGATGCCGCCTGCTGGCATATCCGCACCGGTGCCAGCGGTTGGGGGCGTGACATCGAAAGGGGCCGTCGCGTCCATACGGCCGATCAGCATGAAGAACACCAAAAGAAAGAAGACGACGTCGATCAGTGACGTGATTGTCTCGGGTGGTTGCCGTGCCGGTTCGCGTTTGAGCTTCATTGCGATCCTTCCAGGCGGATCACGCTCACGTTGACAGCCCCCATTTGCGTTGCCGTATCCATCAGCGCAACGAGCGATTGTACGTCTGCTGCCGCTGACGGCAGGATTAGGACGCGTACAAATGGATCGTCCCGAACCCGCTCTTCCAGAAGCCCTTGCAACTGGTCTTGCAGCAGGGCGACCCCGCGAACTGTAGGTACTCCGTCGGAGCCCAGCCGGATGAGCAGCGGCGGGGCGGTACCTTCTGTCGCTGTCGCGTCCAATGATGCATCACCCTGATCGACCGCTGGGATCATGTCGAGGTTCAGGTATGTCGACGTCACCATAAAAAACACGAGCAAGATAAGCATGACGTCGATCATCGGGACCAACGAGATCACCGTCTTTTGTGGCGACGGGCGCTGCAGACTGGGGACAGCCGGGTCCTGCATCAGATGCCTCTACTTTGCAGGTTGGTCAGCAATCAGCATCAATTGTGCGACCGCGCCTTCGATCAACCGTGCGCCGCGTTCTGCGCGCGCAGATAACAGTGACGCACCGACCGCCGCGGGGATAGCGACGAGCAAACCAGCTGCAGTGGTCAATAGGGCCTGCCATATGCCACCTGCAAGGACCGATGCATTCGCGGCCCCTTCAGCCAGTTCCAGTTCTTGGAAGGACTGGATCATCCCAAGCACCGTTCCCAGCAATCCTAGAAGAGGTGAGATCATCGCAATCAGTTCCAGAATGCGGATGTGGCGCGTCATGCTGTTCAGCTCTTCATTTCCGCGTCGCATCAATTCTGTCATCAAAGGCGTCCCAGACCGCCCCTTGCCGACTGCTTCCATTGCGAAAGACAGCACCCGGTCTGCTGGTGACTTGCCTTTTGCAACGCTTGACTGCGCACCTGACACGTCGCCTTCTTCAAATCGGGACAGCGCGTTTTCGCGCTCTGAATTGCCGGATGTCACCGGCAGGAGTTGCACGGTTTTCATGCCAATCAGGGTCAAAGAGATAACAGACAGCACAAGAAGCACCGCGATGATCGGTCCTCCGGTGCCAATGCTTTCGAGAGAGCTCAGCATTATTTGACCAAAGCGGCGTCGGTTTTGCTGCGCAGCTCAAGAAACTCAAAGCAATCCGCTTCATCTTCGTTTTGCGGTTTGCAAGACGCCATGTCATGCAAAACGATTTCCGAGATTTCTGTGCAGGCGATTTCAGGGATCGCAAAAAGCTTGAGCGTGGTTCTGGCGATGGGCAGGGGGGCCGCATCGATCGACAGCAGCCTGTCAATCACTCCGGCCCTATCCAAAATGGCGAGGCTCATTTCAAAGCCCTCAAAGCTTTTCCCGCTGTCGTTGCGGAACAGAAAATATGCCTGACACCCGCCTGCTTCGGCGTCTTCAAACTTGTTGAGTTCCACAGTCAGTGCGCTGCCTTGAGCGGCCACCTGAGACGCCGTCAATGCCAATGCCATTGCGCAGATGCCGGATACCAGCTTGTTCATAAAGTCCTCCACCTTCGTCAGCCGCCGTCATTCTTTTGGCGATCTGGTCATGGCCAGCAGGCAGTATACCTGCCGGTAAGCTGTGAAGTTCGGTCCACAAGCTTTTGATTGTAATTCTTTTTACGACCCCCCGGCTCCGTCATTCGCGACTGGGGTTCTGTGGCAGGAAACGCCGAGTCGGCATTTCGGTCAAGTGTGCTGGAGTGGAAATGAAAGAGAATTCAGGAATGCCGGTTTGTGTTATCACATCGGATGTGCCAGCGTGCATGGCTTTAGGTAAGATGCCGTTTGACAGGAGGTGCCGGTGCTCAAACCATCTGATGCGTTGGACGACATTTATCAGAAATTCACTGCACTTCGCGCGCGCTTTGAGACTGAAATTGCAAAACTCGTGGCCGAACTGGATCGCCCAAGCCGCAATCGCATTGCGATCATCAACGCCACACATGCATCAATTGAAGCCGCGATGCGTGACTATCAAGTGTTCATGACACACGTGAACGCGGTTCGGTTGAAAGAAGAGGCGCAGGCGGAAACGCATCAAGACATGATCAGCAAACGGCGCGAATGGGGGGCTGCCACAGCGCAGACCAATCTGTTCCGCAGTGAAATCAACCGATGGCACGAGGTGAAGGGCCTTGTCCTTCAGCAGGTCAAGCAGCGCCGACAAAAGCTGTACGCTGACGAAACAAAGTTGCCAGAAACGGTCACGGCGCAGTTGCTGGCCAGCGATGAAGTGTTCAAATGGCTGCACGTTGCGCTTAACGGCGCACAGCAATCTGAAGAAGCGATACAGCAGTCCTGCTTTCCAGATATCGGATTGCCGAACAGCGACTTCCACGCACATCTTCACGCCGCCTACAGGCTTTGCCTTGCCTTGAAACGCAATAAAGGGGTTCGGTTTCTTGACGTTGGATGCGGCGGTGGCCTTAAGGTTTACTCTGCCCTGAGATACTTTGAAGACGCGCAGGGGTTCGATCTTGAACCAGCCTATGTCGAGGCGAGTGAGCGGCTGTTTTCATTGGACCCAACCGCCAAAGCAACCGTGTTCAAGCAAGATGCTTTGACTTTTGAGGGTTACGACGCGTTTGACGTCATTTACTTCTACCGCCTGATCAGTGACGACGCTGTGTTGCATCAGCTTGAAGAGCGGATCACATCGATGGCCCGACCCGAGACGGTTCTCATTGCGCCGTACATTACCTTTCCGGAGCGGTTCGAAAGCTTGGGCTGCGGCCGCGTGTCAGGTGCAGTGTACTTGGCGCAGACGTCCCAGAAAAAAGCAGATGCTTATCGGCGGTTGGCAGAGCGTATCGGCAGTTTTGTGCCTCAACCAGATCCCCCGGCGCCACATTCGATTTGGACCCCGCTGATCGAAGCGTCACGTGCGAACGGTTACGATTTTCCGCACCGGCACAAGAAGGCGAGATACTGAATTTGAGTTCGATTTTTCGAATATGTTCAGTCAATTACCATGTTAATTGGTGTTGACAGTTGAGCGTTGTCGCATGCCAATCACCCGTAGATCGCAAAATTCTGTCAACGGATTCTTTCGCTGGCTTTTTGTTTGAGAGTTGATAGCATTCCGCTGCGTAACGTTGTTGTTTGTTGTCTTGAGTGATTTTTGAACTAAGCGAAGGCCCTTTCTTGTCCGACTATTTTATATCCCACGGCGACCATGCCCCAAGTGGTGAAAACCTGGAGTATGATCCCGAGTTCATGGCGATGGAGGTCGCCGCGCAGCCTGAAGAGGAGCGGCAGGCTGGCGATGAGATCGTCGAGGGCAAAGATCCCGATTACAAAGACTTGGCCGAAAAAGCGCGTGGGGTACTGGCTCGCAGCCACGATATTCGCGCCGCGGTTTACTTGGCTGACAGTGAGTTGCGAATTGGCGGCTTGCCTGCTTTCGCTGAGGCGTGTCGCTACATTCGTTTCTGCCTGGAGGAGCATTGGGATACCTGCCACCCTGAGCTTGATGAGGACGACGACAACGATCCGACAATGCGGATCAATGCTGTCACCAATCTTGGTGGGCGTTCGACGACAATTCGTGGGTTACGCCAGGCTGCCCCACTGACCGATAGCCGTGCGTTTGGTCGGGTGACCTTAAAAGATATCGAAATCGCCAGTGGTGAGATTGAAGCAGCTGAAGACGACGAGCCCATGTCGTCTAACGACATCGATGCCGCGTTCATGGACACGGATGATGAAAAGCTTCAGGGGTTCTTGGCTGGCGCAAAAGAAGCGCTTGAGCACGTGAATGCGATTGATGCGGTGTTTCTTGAGAAGACGCCCGGATACGGCCCGTCATTGGAGCAACTCCAAAAGACGCTCAACAGCCTGGTCAAGGCGCTGAGCAAAGTTGTTGCAACGGAGGAGGCCGAGGCGGAAGCAGACGATGCTGAAGACGAAGGGGGAGGCGCCGTGGCGAAACCTGCAGCTTCAGGAGGTGTTCCCGGCCAGATTTCATCGCGCGCTGATGTGACGGCGGCCTTGGATCGCATTATTGATTATTACGCGCGGCATGAACCATCGAGCCCGCTTCCAATTGTACTCAAACGCGCCAAACGCCTTGTTGGCGCAGATTTCATGACAATCATCAACGATCTTGCCCCGCTCGGTGCGGATAACGTCAAGGTCGTCGGCGGCATGTCCGAGGAAGGTGCAGAATAGGCGTGACCGCAGTGCAAACCTGCGTCGTCCGCCGGATCATCCAAAAACAATTCACAGGGAGACAAGATGTCCAGTTCACAGAAGTTCATTGCTCGAAATCGCGCCCCACGGGTGCAGATCGAATATGATGTGGAGCTTTATGGCTCTGAAAAGAAGGTTCAACTGCCGTTTGTCATGGGGGTCATGTCGGACCTCGCCGGTAAGTCGGAAGTTGAGCAGCCGAACGTCGCTGACCGCAAATTCCTCGAAATCGACGTCGACAATTTCGACGATCGTATGAAGGCGATGAAGCCGCGGGTGGCGTTCTCGGTGCCTAATACTCTGACAGGGGAAGGAAACCTGTCGGTTGATGTCTCGTTCGAAAGTATGGATGACTTTTCGCCCGGTGCCATCGCAGCCAAGGTCGAACCTTTGAAAAAGCTGCTGGATGCGCGCAACGAATTGTCGAACCTCATGACGTACATGGACGGCAAGCCTGGCGCTGAAGACCTGATTTCCAAAACGATGAACGATCCCGCACTTCTAAAATCACTGGCTGCTCAGGCCGCACCATCTGATGATGATGCCGCTAAGGACGAGGGGTAAATCATGGCTGAAGACGCAACAGAAGCCCAAGTCGCCGCAGAAGCCGTAGAAACATCGGAATCCGATTTTTCCAGTCTTCTGCAGAAGGAATTCAAACCGCGCACAGACAACGCGAAAACCGCTGTTGAGGCGGCTGTGTCAACCTTGGCGCAGCAGGCTTTGGAAAATGCTTCCCTGATTTCCGAAGATGTCTTGCAATCGCTGGAAGCGATGATTGCCGAGATTGACCGTAAGCTGTCCGAGCAGATCAATCAGATCATCCACCACGATGATTACCAAAAGCTGGAAAGCGCGTGGCGGGGTCTGCATTTCCTCGTTAACAATACCGAAACCGACGAGATGCTCAAAATCCGTGTGATGAACATCTCGAAAAAGGACCTGCATAAGACAGTCCGCAAGTTTAAGGGGACGGCTTGGGATCAATCTCCGATCTTCAAGAAGCTTTACGGCGAAGAATACGACCAAATCGGTGGTGAGCCGTACGGGTGTTTGGTGGGCGACTATTACTTTGATCACACGCCGCCTGATGTCGAACTGCTGGGTGAGATGGCCAAGATCGCTGCGGCGGGTCACGCGCCATTCCTTGCGGCTGCGGATTCTGCGCTCATGGGCTTTGAAAGCTGGGACGAGTTGTCTAACCCGCGCGATTTGACCAAGATCTTCCAGACGCCGGAATATGCCGGATGGCGCAGCCTTCGGGACAGTGAGGACAGTAAGTATATTGGCCTTGCGATGCCACGCTTCCTATCGCGTCAACCTTACGGTGCGAAGTCAAACCCGGTCGAAGAGTTCGCGTTTGAAGAAGACACAGGTGATGGTGACTCCTCAAAATTCGCATGGACCAACGCCGCCTACGGGATGGCGTTCAATATCAACCGGTCCTTCAAGGAGTATGGCTGGTGTAGCCGCATCCGCGGTGTGGAGTCGGGCGGCACAATCGAAGGCCTGCCGACCCATACCTTCCCCACCGATGACGGTGGTGTGGACATGAAATGCCCAACGGAGGTGACAATCGGCGACCGGCGTGAAGCCGAACTTGCCAAGGCGGGTTTGATGCCGCTCTTGCATCGCAAGAATACGGACAACGCGTCGTTTATTGGTGCGCAGTCGTTGCACAAACCTGCGGTCTACGAAGACCCGGATGCGACCGCAAACGCCAATCTTTCGGCGCGCTTGCCGTATCTGTTCGCGACCTGTCGTTTTGCGCATTACCTAAAGTGTATGGTGCGCGACAAAATCGGGTCGTTCAAAGAACGCGCAGACATGGAGCGTTGGTTGAACGATTGGATTTTGCAGTACGTTGACGGTAACCCGGCTACGTCGAGCGAAGGCACCAAAGCGCGCAAGCCTCTGGCTGCCGCGGAGGTAAAAGTCCAAGCCGATCCTGAAAACCCTGGCTATTACAAGTCGCAGTTCTTCCTGCGGCCGCATTATCAGCTTGAAGGTCTTTCGGTGTCGCTTCGACTTGTTTCGAAGCTGCCATCTGAAAAGCAATAAATTCAACGCCTTGGCGCTTCGGTGCCCAGGCTTAGTAATCACAGCAATGCGGCGATGGTCGCGATTTTTAAGGAAGGACGAATACAATGGCTGTCGACATGTTCCTCACAATTGAGGGTGAAATCGAAGGCGAAGCACAAGACGATGTCTACAAGGCAAAACAAGGTATGGACGTGCTTGCATGGTCTTGGGGATTGAGCCAGTCGGGCAGCTTCCACCATGGTGGCGGCGGTGGTGCAGGCAAAGCCAGCTTCCAGGATATCTCTGTTACCAAATGGGTCGACAAGGCATCGCCGATCCTGATGATGTACTGCGCGAATGGCGATCACTTTGAGAAAGCAAATCTGGTTGTTCGTAAAGCGGGTAAAACACCGCTTGAGTACATCAAACTGGAAATGACCAAGGTCTTGATCACGTCTGTTCAAACCGGCGGTTCCGGCGGCGAAGACAAGCTGACAGAAAACGTCACGCTCAACTTCTCTGACGTGAAAGTCGAATACTCCAAGCAGAAAGACGATGGCTCGGGCGAAGCGCCGGTCACGTTTGCTTGGGATATCGCAGCCAACGTCAAGAAGTAACCAATCGACTACGCGCTGTGGCGCGTGGCGTGACCCAAGAACGGAGCTTGCCGGTGACAAATACTGCCCAAGACCTGCTCAAAGCTGGCGATCTGGCCGGTACACTGGCAAGCCTTCAAGACAGCATTCGTGCGAAACCCGAAGACGCAAAACTACGCGTTTTTCTGTTTCAGTTGCTTTGCGTAACTGGCGATTGGAAACGCGCGATTGCGCAGCTGAAACTCTGCGCGCAGCTTGATGCTGCGGCCCTGCCAATGGCGCAGACATACCGTGAGGCGATTATCTGCGAAGTGTTTCGCGAAAAGGTATTTTCCGGCGAAAAAGACCCGCTGATTTTCGGTCAGCCGCAAGATTGGGTCGCTTTGCTGGCTCAGGGCGTGAAAGCGCTCGCCGATGGCCAGCCAGAGCAAGCAGCGGCTCTGCGCGATGAGGCTTTTGAGAAAGCCCCCACCACCCAAGGCGAACTTGATGGGCAGAACTTTGAATGGATCGCCGACGCAGATATGCGTTTGGGCCCCGTGCTGGAGATCGTGATAAACGGCAAATACTTTTGGATGCCGTTTAATGTGCTGTCCAGTTTGCGCCTGGAAGCCCCTGCAGACCTGCGCGACTCAGTTTGGACCCCTGCTAACCTTACAATCCACAATGGTGGCGAGCTTGTGGGTCTTATCCCGACGCGCTACCCGGGTACGATTGAGCGTGGTGATGATGCGATGAAGCTGTCGCGGACCACCTCTTGGGAGGATTTGGGCGGTGACGCATTCGCAGGCCTTGGCCAACGTCTGATCACAACAGATCAGGTTGAGATGCCCATCATGGACGCCCGGAACTTCCAGTTTGCGCCAGATGCGTCCGAGGTCGCCGTCAATGGCTGACAGGACGCTCACTGAGCGACTTCAGCCGTCTATTCTTGATCGGTTGACAGATGAAGAGCCGAACAAAAAGACCGAAAGCTTGTCTGACCGCATGATTGATATGCGCAGGCTCCGCGAGATCATTCAGCGCGATCTGTCATGGCTTTTGAACACTGGGAATTACGAAACACAGCTCGACCCGGAAAAGTATCCTCACACCATGACATCGGTGTTGAATTACGGTGTGCCTGATCCCAGCGGTGAATTTGCGCATCTGGCCCGGGCCAACACTGTGCGGGATGCCATTCAAAAAGCGGTCGAATTGTTCGAACCGCGGATCATCGACGGGTCGTTGAACGTGATCACGCGTACTGAAGACGCCAAACGCGACTCTGTTATTGTGTTCGATATCGTTGCGGATATGTGGGCCGAACCGTTGCCGACCGAGCTTTACCTGCGCAGTCAGTTCGATGTGACCACCGGTCAGGTCACGCTTGAGCAGGGGGGCTGACCAGTGGATACCCGGCTTTTGCGACATTACGAAACGGAGCTCGCTTTTCTGCGTGAAATGGGAGCCGAGTTTGCCAAGTCTTATCCCAAGGTGGCGTCCCGCCTCGGTATGGATGGCCTGGAAATCCTTGATCCGTATGTCGAGCGGTTACTGGAAGGAACCGCGTTTCTAACCGCACGGGTGCAGCTTGAGCTGGAGATGCAGTACCCGGCCTTCACCAGTCATTTGCTGGATGTTGTGTTTCCGCATTTCCTGGCGCCGACGCCCTCCATGCTGATCGCTGAAATGACGCCGGATATGGAGGACTCCGACCTCGAAAAGGGCTACACGCTGCCGCGCCACTCGGTGCTTCGGTCAAAGCCTGTGAGCGGCGCCCAAAAGGCGTGCCAGTTCAGGACAGCGCAAGACCTCGACCTTTGGCCGATCACTGTCGCCGAAGCGGAATACATCGATGGCCGTGGCGGTCTAGTTGCGGCAGGCGTTGCCAAAGACAGTGCAGCGCGGTCGGCCATCCGGCTTCGATTGCAGCGGCATGGCGGTTTGCCGATCAGCGAAGTCCCAGTCGACAAGCTGACCTTCTTTTTAGGCGGGCAGGTCAGCACCGGTTGGACGCTCTTTGAAATGCTGTGCGCCAAACCGGCCATGGTCGTGGCGCGTTCGACAGATCGACGCGATGAATGGGCGGTGGCGTTGACTGACAGAGTTTCCCCACGCGGGCTGAACCGCGATGAGGCACTTCTGCCAACGCCTCGCCCGTCTTTTGATGGGTACCGGTTGCTGCAAGAGTATTTTGCAATGCCGGAACGCAACCTGTTCGTTGAGGTGTCTGGGCTGTCTTCTGCCACCTCAAAGGCAACCGCGGATACAGTCGATCTCTATTTTCTGTTGCACGACAACAAGCCCGAGCTTGCCCCGAACATCACGGTTGAGGCGTTCAAGCTCTACTGTGTTCCAGCGATCAATCTGTTTCCAAAACGGTGCGACCGTGTGCCGATCAGCGAACGGGTGACCGAGTATCATCTTGTGCCAGACCGCACAGCGCCCAAGGATTTCGAGGTGTTCTCGATCCAAGACGTGACGGGTGTTGCCAAAGACAGCAAAGGTGATCTGCCGCTCAAAGCGTTCTATTCCTCGGATGAAATGACCGCTGCCGGTGGCGGTGGCGCAGCATATTACACACATACCCGGCATCTGCGGCAGCGCAGCGAAAGTGAAGCCTTGCGTGGGATGCGCACAAACTACCTTGGGTCGGAGAGCTATCTAGCGATCGTTGATGCCAACCAAGCGCCATACCCCGAAGACATCAGTCAGCTTGCGGTGCAGGCTATGGTCACCAACCGTGACTTGCCGATGCTTTTGCCAAACGGTGTGGACAACGTATTTCACCTACCAGATGGGGGGCCGGTCACGACCATTCGGACACCCGTTGGGCCAACCAAACCGCGGCCCTGTATCGCACAAGGCGATGCGGCATGGAGAGCGGTCAGTCATCTTAGCCTGAACTATCTGTCCATTGCGGATGATACCGGCGGTTCCAGTGGCGGCGCTGCGGCATTGCGCGAGATCATTGGGCTTTATACGCCTTTGACGGACCGCGCATTGCAACAGCAGATTGAAGGTGTTGTTTCGGTCAAAACACGGCCAGTGGTGCGCCGCATGCATGACGGTGTTTTGTCGACAGCCGTCCGGGGGCAAGAGATCACCATCGAATTTGATGAAGCTCTTTTCGAAGGCAGTTCCGTATTTGCTCTGGCAAGCGTGCTGGAACGGTTCTTCAAGAAATATGCCACGATTAACAGTTTCACCGAAACCGTATTACGAACTCAGCAAAGAGGAGAGATCACGCGATGGTCGCCAAAGATGGGGGTGAACCGCGTGATCTGACCCATCTTGAGCGTCTGATCCGTGATCCCCAAGCCCACCACATTTTCCATGCGATGCGCGTTCTGGAAGCCCAGCTTCCGGACACGCCACGGTTTGGTGACGCCCGCCGTCCCAGGCAGGATAAGGTTCGCTTTGGGCAGGAACCGACACTTGGATTTCCGGCGTCGACAATTGCAGAGCTGAGGCCGCAAACTGCCGATAAACCCCAAAAGCTTGTAAACTTCTTTTTCGGGTTCTTTGGTCCGAATGGTCCGCTGCCGTTGCATCTGAGCGAATATGCCCGGACGCGGAAATTCAATCATAACGACCCGACATTCACCGCCTTCGCGGACATGCTTTTGCACCGTCTAATGTCCCTTTTGTATCGAGCATGGGTTCGGGGGCATCCGGCACCCGCGTTTGATCGCGGTGATGACAGCGAAACAGAAACAAAGATCGCTGCGCTTGGCGGGTTCTACGGCGACCACCTGCGCAATCGTGATGCGATGCCGGACTTGGCGAAACGTCACTTTGCTGGCCTTTTGACGGCGGGTCCAAAAAATGCGGAAGGGCTCGTTGCGATCCTGAATGGCTTTTTCAACGCAAAAGTTGAGATCGAGGAATTTGTTGGCGACTGGCTGATCCTTGAGCCGTCTGATCAGTGGAGATTAGGCAGCCCCAGTGGCTTAGGCGGTACCACATGCGTCGGCGCACGCGTCTGGTCCAATTCAGCCAAGTTTCGTCTGCGCGTTGGGCCTCTTTCCTTGGAAGAGTACAAAAAGTTTCTACCGGGTACGCCCGCGATCAACCGGTTGCGGTCGATTGTACGGAACTATGTCGGCGACGGGTTTGACTGGGATGTGAACCTGGTGCTGCAAGGAAAAGACGTGCCGCAGGCACAACTTGGTGCAACTACGCAGCTTGGTCTGACAAGTTGGGTCGGGTCCGAAGACCACCCGGATGAAGTTGCAGATTTGTATATGACGCCGATGGTAGACGCGCCATCGGGAGAGGCGCTTGCCGCGTAACCAATTGAATATATCGCGTTAAAGCGAAGGGAGATTAAGATGACCGAGATCAGCCGTGTTGCCCTATTTGGCAAACTCAACAAAGTTGGATACCAAGCCATCGAAGGCGCAACAGTATTCTGCAAGATGCGCGGCAACCCATATGTCGAGGTCATCCATTGGCTCGCGCAACTGGTGCAAGTTGACAATTCCGACATTCAAAAGCTGATCAGTCATTACAATATCGATCCAGGTAAACTGTCGGCAGACATGACACGTGCTTTGGATGCGTTGCCGCGTGGGGCAAGTTCGATCTCTGACCTTAGTTCACATCTGCAAGACGCGATGGAACGCGCGTGGGTCTACGGGTCGTTGATGTACAACTCCAATCAGGTGCGCACCGGTCACCTGATCCTTGGCATGCTCAAAACGCCTGAGTTGCGTCAGATCCTGATGAACATCTCGAAAGAGTTCGGCAAAATCGGCGCAGATGACCTGTCCGAGAATTTCGAAGTGGCCGTAGATGGCTCCATTGAGGACCGGCTAAGCCCGCAGGATGGGTCGCAGACCGGTGGTGGCGCTGTCCCGGGCGAAGCCTCTGGCGCCATGGCCCCAGGTGCGATGGGCAAGGAAGAAGCGCTTGCGCAGTACTGCACCGATCTGACCGAACAGGCCCGCAACGGTGAGATTGATCCGATTGTTGGCCGAGACGAAGAGATCCGCCAAATCGTTGACGTCCTGATGCGCCGCCGCCAGAACAACCCGATCCTGACCGGTGAGGCAGGCGTTGGTAAAACGGCTGTGGTCGAAGGCTTCGCCTTGCGGATCGCACGCGGCGATGTCCCGCCTGCGTTGAAAGAGGCGCGACTGCTGGCGCTGGATGTTGGCCTGCTTCAGGCGGGTGCGTCAATGAAGGGCGAGTTTGAGAACCGCCTGCGTCAGGTTATTGACGAGGTTCAGGCTTCAACCGTGCCGATTGTCATGTTCGTAGATGAAACGCACACATTGGTTGGGGCAGGGGGCGCTGCAGGAACCGGCGATGCGGCCAACCTGCTAAAACCAGCGCTTGCGCGTGGAACCTTACGCACCATCGGGGCAACGACTTGGGCTGAATACAAAAAGCACATCGAAAAAGACCCAGCGCTCACACGGCGTTTCCAAGTGGTCCAGGTCGAAGAACCGGATGTACCAAAAGCGATCATGATGATGCGCGGCATCGCGACCATGTTGGAAGGCCACCATAAAGTTCAGGTGCTGGACGAAGGCATCGAATCTGCCGTCTCGCTTTCGGCACGCTATATCCCTGCGCGCCAGTTGCCGGACAAATCGGTCAGCGTTCTGGACACAGCCTGCGCCCGCGTCGCTGTCAGCCAACACGCAGTTCCAGCCGAGGTTGATGACAGCCGCAAGCGTATTGATGCGTTGACGACGGAACTTGAAATCATCGAACGCGACGAAACTGCTGGCATGGACGTTGCCGTCCGGCGCGAAACGATCACCGCCGTTAAGGAAGAAGAAGAAGCGCGTCTTGCCGAACTGGACAAGAAGTGGCTGGCTGAGAAAGCCATCGTCGCGGAAATCCTCGAACTTCGCGCCAAGTTGCGTGAAGGTGGCGCGCCGGTGGATGCGCCAGATGCGGGTGGCGAGGAAGCTGCCGAAGCGAGCCCAATGACAGCAGAGGAACGTGCCGATCTGCTGTCGCAGCTCAAGGTCAAGAACACCGAGCTTACAGACCTACAAGGCGAAAATCCGTTGATCCTGCCGATTGTGGACGCGCAGGCGGTGGCAAGTGTCGTGGGGGATTGGACCGGTATCCCTGTCGGTCGGATGGTCAAAGACGAGCTGGCAGTTGTGCTTGAACTCAAGGACCACCTGGCCAAACGTGTCATAGGACAAGACCACGCGATGGAGATGATCGCCAAGCGCATCCAAACCAGCCGCGCTGAACTCGACAATCCAAACAAACCCATTGGGGTGTTCATGCTAGCGGGTACCAGCGGTGTCGGTAAAACCGAAACGGCGCTGGCGTTGGCTGAGGTGCTCTATGGTGGTGAACAGAACGTCATCACCATCAACATGTCCGAATATCAGGAATCCCACACGGTAAGCAGCCTTAAAGGTGCGCCTCCCGGATATGTGGGATATGGCGAAGGGGGCGTTCTGACCGAAGCGGTGCGACGCAAACCTTATTCGGTTGTCCTGCTGGACGAAGTGGAAAAAGCGCATCCTGACGTGCACGAACTGTTTTTCCAAGTGTTCGACAAAGGCGTCATGGAAGACGGCGAAGGGCGCTTGATCGACTTCAAAAACACGCTGATCCTTTTGACGTCAAACGCAGGGTCCGACCTGATCATGGATATGTGTTCTGATCCCGACCTGATGCCTGAACCAGAGGGGATCGCAAAAGCCTTGAGGGACCCGTTGCTCAAGATCTTCCCGGCTGCTTTGTTGGGCCGTCTCGTCACCATTCCGTACTATCCACTTAGCCCAGATATGATCGGCAAGATCACCCGCTTGCAGCTTAACCGCATCAAAAAGCGGGTCAGCGAGGCGCATGGCGTACCCTTCGAATATTCGGATGCTGTGGTGGACACCATTGTGTCACGGTGTCAGGAACTGGAATCTGGCGGGCGTATGATCGATGCTATCGTCACCAATACAATGCTTCCCGATATTTCGTCCGAGTTCTTGCGCCGCATGATGGAAGGCAAGTCGGTTGAGAAAGTCGACATTGATGTCAAGGATAGCGAATTTGTGTATTCCTTTGATTGACATAAGGAAAATCGAACTGGCTGATGTGTGTTGTGCAGAGAAGGTTGGTCACAGGCGCGTTTGTAGTCTAGGCTGCTGACGTCGGGGGAAGGCTGAATTCATGCTGAAAAATCTGGATCCAAGCAAGTTTCCCCTTCGCATTGAAGGGGCGTGCCAGGGCAAGAAGCTCTTGCCGGTTGTCGCACGCGTGCATGAACGCATCAGCAGCATCCCGGTTATCGAAATCGATTTCTTTTGCGAGAATGGAAAGCTCGCGCTTGAGGACTTGGTCGGCAAGACGATGCATCTTGTGGCGGATAGTGATGATGGGGGAACCAAACGCTGGTTTCGCGGCACATGCATCACGGCAGAACACATTGGCAAGCTGACGACAGGTGGCCATTTCAAAGCTATCGTGCGCCCTTGGCTGTGGTTTCTTACACGCCGCACAGACGTTCGGATTTTTCAAAATAAGAAAGTTATCGATATCATCAAAGACGTACTTCAAGAGTACGGGTTCTCCGGCGATATCGAAGATAAGCTTTCGGGTAGTTATGAGGATCGCGAATACTGTGTGCAGTACCGCGAGACCGATTTCGATTTCATCAGCCGTTTGATGGAAGAAGAGGGAATCTACTACTATTTCACGCATGATAGCAGCACCGAAAAGATGGTGTTGGCTGACGGGTCTCAGGATCATCCGAAAATTCCTGCCCCGTCCGAGCTTGATTATTCGCGCTATGCCATGCGGTCCACCATCGAAACCGTGGGACCGCTCGTGTTTGAATGGAACGGCATTGAAACCGCCCGCAGCGGTAAAGTCACGCTTGAAGATTACAACTTCGAAACATCCACCGCGAACATGTCTGCGACGAGCATGGTTCCGGCGGGCAGCTATTCCGACACGGCCCACAACCTTTATGACTACCCTGGTCACTACCGGGATGCTGGGCTGGGCGAAAAACGCGCCAAGGTCAAAATGCAGGCCGAAGCGATCCAGCACCACATTGTCTCCGGCTTGTCAGACGGCATTAACCTGAGTGTTGGTCACACCATGAAAGTGTCAAAGCTGGAACGCACAAAAGACCCGGCAGATGTCATGTTGATCGAATGCAACCACGACATCGTTCAGCTTGAAGGCATTCAGAACGGCATTTTCAACGACGATGCAGAAGCGCTAGCGACGTCTGGGGTAGACGCCGAAATCTCTGAACCACACATGGTGCGATTCCGCGCCGTCGATAAATCAAAGCAGTATCGCGCGCCGTTGGTCACGCCCTGGCCGAAGGTTGGCGGCATCCATACCGCAACCGTCACTGGCCCGTCCGGGGAAGAGATTTTCACCGACACCTACGGTCGGATTAAAGTCCAGTTCCATTGGGATCTCGACGGCAAGAAGGATGATAAGACCACCTGCTGGGTGCGCACGATGATGCCGTGGACCGGCAAAAACTGGGGCGCGATTGCGATCCCTCGGATTGGTCAAGAGGTCGTAATCGACTTTGAAGAAGGTGATCCAGATCGCCCGCTTTGTGTCGGGATGCTTTATAACGACAAAACGATGCCGCCTTACAAGCTGCCGGACAACAAGACCCAGTCGGGGGTAAAGACGAACAGCACACTTGGCGGTGGTGGCTTCAATGAACTGATGTTTGAGGACAAGAAGGGGGATGAACTCGTCCGTTTCCAGGCCGAGAAAGATTATCGGCAGATCGTCAAAAACAATGCGAACATAACCGTTGGCCTTGAAAAGAAGGGGAAAGGTGATCTCGACCTGACCGTCCATAACGACATGACCGAAGTCGTCAAAGAGGGAGACTACGCACAGACAGTCGAAAAGGGTGATCACACCCGGGACGTTGACAAGGGCAAAATGACGACGACCGTTATGGGTAATGTGACGAAAACCGTCCGAAAGGGCGATCACATCACAAACGTGAACATGGGCCACCACAAAACAACCGTTAAAATGGGAAACCTGTCGGTCAATGTGTCTCTCGGCAAGATTGAGATGCAAGCCCTTCAATCCATTGAGCTTAAGTGCGGCGGCTCAGTCATAAAAATGGATCCTTTTTCGATCTCAATCAAAGCTATGAACCTGAAGACGGAAGGTGTTTTGATGGCAGAACACACAGGTATGTTGACGACTGTGAAAGCGTCTTTGCTTTTGACCCTCAAAGGGGTCTTCGTGAACATCAATTAAGGTGGCAATGGCGATGGACAGATTCAGCAATTTGACCAAGATACCAAACGAGCCCGCGGCCAAACTGTTGGCTCAGAACAACCTCAAGCTCGACACGCCTTTGACGTCCCCTGCCAGTGCGTCGGTCGAGGCAGTGCTTGGGGAATTGGCCGATGCTGAAGATGGCAAGATAGACATGCTCAAGCTTCTTGCCGCGGTATTGCCCGTCCGTGAATTGGTGTGGTGGTCGTGCCTTGCTGCTCGTGACATTGTAGGGGACGGCCCGGAGAATGAGACCCGATGCCTTGCAACGTCCGAAGCATGGGTGTTCCGTCCGACGGAGGAGAACCGTGAACAAGCCGTTGCAACACTCGAACATGCAGATATGGACGATGTCACAGTGCATTGTGTGACAGGTATTCAGCATTGCGACGATACATACGGTCCGGGAGAGTTGGCGCAACTTCCCGCTCCGGCCGGGGCGGCTGCTGTGGCAGCTCTTGCTCTTAACGTTCAGGCCTTGGTGGCTCGAAAAGAGATTTTCGAAGAGCATCTGGAGACGTTGATTGATCGTGCATTGGACATTGCTCGTGGTGGCAATGGCAAAGGTGCAAGTGGAGAGCCGACATGAAGTTCCCACAGGCGCGGGCTCTTGCCGACATACATTTGTGCACCATGCCTGCACCCCCGCCGGCACCACCAGTTCCCGTACCGGTTCCGATCCCGCTGATGGGACCCGGCCTCCCGACAGTACGCGTCGGTGGTATGCCTGCAGTTCGCGCAATTTCTGATTTGGCGAACCCGGCGAATCCACACCCAATCGTTCTAGGATCAATGACTGTGAAAATTGGCGGTTTGCCTGCGTCGCGTATCAAAGACAATTGCGTGTGCGGCGGTGTCATCATCGCTGGTCAATTCACTGTCTTGGTAGGAGGGTAAGCGAACCTCATGGCCGTCACGCTGAAATTCCAGTCGTCGGGGATGGTCCCCGGCAGTGGGGCGCCTGTGAAAATGCAGGGCGGCAGTCTGACTGTTGGGCGGGGGCCTTCGAATGATCTGACGCTTCCAGATCCGGATAGGCTGTTGTCCAAAAACCATTTCGTTGTCGAGGACCACAACGGCAAAATTGTGATTGTTGATTTCTCAACCAACGGCACGTTTCTGAATTATTCCAAAGTGCCTCTGGGGCGCACACCGACCACGCTGAACAACGGAGATGTGCTTTCGGCCGGGGCATACGAGTTGGTGGTTGAGATTGGTGAAGAGGTGCCGGACCTCGAAGATATCCTAGCGCCTCCGAGTGCTGCCGATGATATGTCCTTTGCCAGCGCTGATCGCGCGCCTGACCCGTTGGCCATGTTGGATCAAGGTGATCCTGACGGGGACTTTCTGGACGATCTGTTGGGGGCCGAGGGCGGTCCAACCGGGCACAAGCAAATCGACACATCCGATCCTATTGATGAGCTGTTGCCGCCATTGGGTGAGGAAGAAGACCCGTTCTTTCGAAAGCCCGAAGATGGTCGTGAGGGAACCGGGGCATCATTGCCCATGCACAGCCCGTCGGTAAATGACAGTTTCGCACCGGTTGGCACCAGTGGGCCAAGCGTTATTCCGGATGACTGGGATGATCTTCTAGCGCCAAATGAACCCGAGCCGTTGTCAGCCCCACCCGCCGAGCCAACACCGCCAGCACAAAGTGAAGCAGAGCCTGCACCTGAAGTCGAGGCGGAAACGCAGGTTCCAGAGTTGCCGGTCCAGCCCGCTCCTGTTGAAACCGCACCGCCCGCACCGACAGGTGCCGTGGGCGATCAATCTGCTGCGCGCGCATTTTTGGCAGCGCTCGATACCGAAGACCTGGAAATCGCGGATGATGATCTAGAACGCACGATGGCCCGTATGGGACGCGTCATGCGGACCATGATCGTCGGTTTGCGCGAAGTGCTGATGACGCGCACGTCTATCAAGTCCGAATTTCGCATCGACCAGACGATGATCAGCGCAGGCGGGAACAACCCGTTGAAGTTCTCGCTAAGCGAAGACGACGCTGTCACAGCCTTGGTCAAGCCGAAAGCCAAAGGATACCTGAGCCCCGAAACTGCAACCGAAGAAGCGCTTGGCGACATCAAAGCGCACGAAGTTGCGATGGTGACCGGTATGCAGGCTGCGATCAAAGGCGTTCTTAGCAAGCTTGATCCGGATGAGCTTGCTGGGCTGATCGAAACCTCGGGCGCAATTGGTAGCATGTTTAAAGGCAAAAAAGCCCGGTACTGGGAAGTGTACGAAAAGATGTATGCTCAGATATCTGACCAGGCCGAAAATGATTTCCACGAACTGTTCAGCCGCGAATTCGCGCGTGCGTATAAAGAGCAGCTCGACAAATTAAAATAACGCCGAAGGGCGAGACCAAACGGGAGACCCGCGATTGTCTTGGGACAACAAAGTGCTTTGGACCGAAGGGCTGTTCTTGCAGCCCCATCACTTCCAGCAGGCAGACAGATACAATGAAGCCATGGTCGGTGGTCTTGCGCGTCGGGTGGCCCCGTATGTGTGGGGGCGCAGCGAGCTAGAAATTGACGATGAAGCGCTGAAAGTTGGGAAATTCGCTCTCAAGAGCTGTGCGGGCCTCACACAGGATGGTGCGACGTTTCGTGTGCCGCAAGCAGAAGATCACCCACCCTCACTCGAAGTACCGGAAAACATCAAAGACTGTGTTGTCGTTCTGACAATTCCGCAAAGGCGGCAAGGCGCAACAGAGGTGGATCTGAGCGAGACAAGCCATTCCGCCAGCCGGTTGCGGCCCGCCGAGGTTGAAATCACCAACACGATGGGAACGGACAAGAAACCGGTCACTATCGGGGTTGGAAAGCTGCGACTGCAATTTGCGTTAGAGGTGGATGATCTGGCTGATATGCTGGCGATCCCCATTGCGCGCATTATCGAAGTGCGACCTGATAAGGAAATCCTCCTGGATCGCGCGTTTATTCCAAGCTGCCTTGATGTGCGTGCCGCCCCGGCTCTTGGCGGATTTGTGAGCGAACTTGAAGGGTTGCTCGCACACCGCATGAAAGCTTTGGCCGGGCGCCTATCTGAAAGCGGTCCGGCACGGGGTACTGCCGATATCTCGGACTTTTTGCTGCTTATGACGGTTAACCGTGCTTTGCCGTTGTTCCGGCATTTCACCAGCATCGAAAACCTTCATCCCGAGGCAGTGTATCGCACCTGCGTAACGCTGGCGGGCGAACTTGCTGCGTTCATGAATGAAACAAAAGAAGCGCCTTCATTTCCGCCGTACAAGCATGATGACCTTCCCGCGACATTTACGCCGGTGATCCGCATCCTGCGCCAGTATCTCAGTGCTGTTCTTGAACAGACGGCGGTGTTGATCGCGCTTGAAGAGCGGAAATATGGCATCAGCGTCGGCGTGATCGCGGATCGCAAGTTGCTGTCCACCGCTGGTTTTGTGCTTGCCGTGAAAGCAGAGGTGCCTGCCGAAGACATTCGCAGGCATTTCGCGGGTCAGTCCAAAATCGGCCCGGTGGAGGAGATCCGACAGTTGGTCAATTCTGCTTTGCCAGGCATAACGCTGCGCCCCTTGCCGGTGGCGCCGCGACAGGTCCCGTACCAAGCGGGCACAGTGTATTTCGAATTGGATGCCGACAACTCATCCTGGGGCAAAATGACGACATCGGGCGGTATCGCCGTTCACGTGTCAGGTCAGTACCCGGGTCTTGAGATGGAGCTTTGGGCGATCCGAAACAGCTAGGGAAGGGGATTTGCGATGTCTGACGACGATCCATTTGCAGAACCCAACGATACGGACAGAACGGTCATCAAACCCAATCCGGGTGGCCGTCGCCCTGCGGCCCCGATGCCAACGCCGCAGCCAACGGCGCAACCAGCAGCGGAGCAAGCGCCGACCGCCGCGTCGGAACCTGCACTAGATGCGTTTGGTATTCCCGGCCCGGCGCCTGACCCAGTTGCAGACTCACGACCGAAAGCGCAGCAGCAGGCCGAAGTCGAACTTGTTCTGACGGGCATGAACCGGCTGAACGCATGTGCAGCACCGCTCTTTTCCCTGATCAGCCGCATCCGCAATCGCGCTCAGCACATGGATGCCGATAAGCTGCGCAGTTCCGTTGTCTCCGAAGTCCGTGCCTTCGAAAATCGCGCCTTGCAGGCTGGCATCCCAGCGCAAACAGTAAAGGCCGCGCGGTACGCGTTGTGCGCCACGTTGGATGATGTTGTTCTCAACACTCCTTGGGGCGGGCAGTCCAGTTGGGGCCTGCAATCCATGGTTGGGACATTCCACCGCGAAACCGTGGGTGGGGATCGGTTCTTTGACCTTCTGGCCCGTCTGCAAAAGGACTCGGGCAACAACATCGACATGCTCGAATTCCTGTACATGTGTCTGTCGCTCGGGTTTGAAGGGCGTCTTCGCGTCGAACAGGGTGGTACGGACAAGCATCTGCGCATCCGCGCGGGCCTTGCAACGATCATTCGCAATCAACGTGGTGCGGTCGAACGGGATTTGTCACCGCATTGGAAAGGCGTCGATAAACCTTATCGCGCCCTATCTGCGTGGAAGCCAGTTTGGATTGCTTTAGCCGTGACTGGGATTTTGCTGATCAGCGAGTTCGCGAGCCTCAGCTATCTCCTGTCAAACCGGACAGAAAACCTGATTGGGCAGCTTTCCGTGATTGAGGCTGGCCCTGTGGCCGAACTTGAACGCCGCGCCCCGCCGCCGCCACCGCCGCCCCCCATTCCAACGCAAGAGATCCAGATTGAAAAGGTCGTCACGTTCCTAGAACCTGAAATCACCGAAGGTCTGGTAAATGTATTTGGCAAAGGCAATACGCTGGTCATTCGCATTGCGGGATCGGGGATGTTCGGGTCGGGTTCTGACTCTTTGGTTGAGCGGTTCAGGGTGCCGATTGAACGCGTGGCGCAGGCGTTGAACGATGAGCCGGGCAAGATCATCATTGTCGGTCATTCCGACAACGTTCCCATCCGATCCTCACGCTTTCCGTCGAACATGTTCTTGTCTCTCGCGCGGGCAAAAGCGGTGATGGACAAGATGGCATCCGCCATCGATGACGACAGCCGGTTGAGCGCGGAAGGGCGGGCTGATGCCGAACCCATCGCCGACAACGGCACGCGCGAAGGGCGGGCCAAGAACCGTCGCATTGAAGTGGTCTTGATTCAGGAGCAGGACACATGAAGTTCTTGCGGGTCTTTACGTCCATCTATTTTGTACTGTTCCTGACCGCCGTCGTTCTGTCGCTGGTCGCTTGGTACTTTGGGCCGCTCATTGGCATGACCACGGTGCTTGTCCGCCTTTTCGTGATCGGCATCACGTTGATGGTCTTCGCCCTTATCGCTCTTACGATCCTGTTGATCCGCAGTCGCCGCGAAAAGGAAATGACCGAGGAGATCGCGGAAAGCGTTGATCCAGGCGAAGAGCTGGTTAGCGGCGAAATCTCTGAGCTTCGCGGCAAGCTCAAGACGGCGATGACTGAATTGCGCAAATCCAAGAACGGGCGCAAACATCTGAATGAACTGCCGTGGTACATTATGATCGGCCCGCCTGGGGCTGGCAAAACGACGGCGATTGTGAATTCCGGGCTGCAGTTTCCGCTTGCGGACGAGATGGGCAAATCTGCCATCGGCGGTGTTGGCGGCACGCGGAATTGCGATTGGTGGTTTACCAACAACGCTGTGCTAATCGACACAGCGGGGCGGTACACCACGCAGGAAAGCGACGCGCAGGTTGATAATGCCTCGTGGTTGGGGTTCCTGTCGCTTTTGAAGAAGTTCCGCAAACGCCAGCCAATCAACGGTGCGATCGTAGCGATCAGCCTCAGCGATTTGGCATTGCAGGATGAGGTCACACAAAAAGGACATGCCGCGGCTGTACGCGCGCGCCTTACGGAACTGCGCGAAAAGCTGGGCGTGCGGTTCCCGGTTTATGTGCTTTTTACCAAAGCGGACCTGATCGCGGGCTTTACGGAGTTCCACGACAACCTTGGCAAAGAAGATCGCGAACAGGTGTGGGGTTTCACTCTACCGCTTGAGAACGCAAAGGGTGAGGCGTCACCGGTCGCGGGCTTTGACGAAGAGTTTGCGGCGCTCTTGGAACGCTTGAACTCGCAATCGCTGGAGCGGATGCAACACGAAACTGACCCGCAACGTCGTACGCTCATTGCCGGGTTTCCAACGCAAGTCGCCTCGATCCGCAGTGTCGCGCGTGTGTTCCTGGACGAAGTGTTCGAGGAAAACCGCTATCAACACCGCCAGATGCTGCGTGGTGTTTATTTTACCTCGGGCACACAAGAAGGCACGCCCATCGACCGCCTGATGGTCAGCATGGCGCGTACCTTTGGTATTGGCCGTCAGGCCATTGGCACAGGGCAGGGCGCCGGTCGTTCTTACTTCCTGACGCGTCTGTTTGAGGGTGTGGTGTTCCCAGAAGCTGGCCTTGTTTCGGCAGATGATAAGGTTGAACGCCGCTACAAGATCACAAAATGGGCGGCGATCATTGCGACAATTATGGTGGCGGCCGGAGCGGGCACTTTGTTCTTCCGCTCGTTCCAGGGCAACTCCGACCTTATCGCCGAAGCGAACACGTTCATTACAGACTATAATACGGCGGCCGCGCCTCTGCCGGGAAGCCCGATTGGCGACACGGATTTGGTGCCGGTTGTGGCGGCGTTGAACTTTCTGCGCGACATGCCGACCAATCCAACAATTGCCGACCCAGAGCCGGAACGCCGTCTCACCTATGGTCTCTATCAAGGCGAGGTGATTGGTACGCAAGCTGCGCAGACCTACCGCCGCGCGTTGAACCAACGGTTCCTGCCGCGCATGTTGCTGCGCCTTGAAGAACAGATCAGTGGCAATATGAACAACCCTGAACTGCTTTATGAGGCGCTGAAAATCTATCTCATGCTGGGTCTCCAAGGGCCAATGAACCAAGACCTGGTCAAGGAATGGATGGTCTTGGACTGGTCGCTGGCTTATCCTGGCCCAGCACGCGATCAGTTCCGCGCTGATCTTGAGGTGCATCTGGACGCACTGCTAGACCAACCGATGCAAGAGATCGCTTTGAACGGTCCACTGGTGGATCAGGTGCAGGGGCTCTTGTCGGAAATGCCGCTCGCTCAGCGTGTGTATAACGGCATCATCAACAGTCCGGCCTCAGTGTCATTGCCGACGTGGCGCATCTCTGACGCCGGTGGGCCCGCGGTTGCGCGGGTATTGGTGCGCTCTTCCGGCAAACCTTTGACCGAAGGGGTTGAGGGCATTTTCACCTATGACGGGTTCAACAGGGTCTTTGTTGGTGAGGCTTTGGGCGTCGCGGCGCGCATTCAGAGGGAAAGCTGGGTGCTTGGACCGCGCGGTGAGGCGGAACAGACTGAACAGGCTTTGGCGTTGCTCAGCCGCGATGTGCTTGACCTCTACTACAATGACTTCATCGCACGCTACGATGCGATCCTTGGGGATATCGACATCATCCCGCTTGAATCGCTCAGCCATGCGGTGGAGGTGACCAACGTCCTGTCAGGGCCGACATCGCCCATTGTTAACGTGCTCGAAGCAATCGCTGATGAGACCAAACTTACCGAAGATCGGTCGCTGGATGTCTCATCCGAACTTAGCGAAGGCGCAGGCACCATTGTGCAACAGGATATTCAACGCAACGTTGGCTATCGCACGAACATCCTTCTTCAAGCTCTGACATCTGCCGCAGAAGCATCCGGCGCGCCGCCACCTCAACCGCCTGGGTCTTACGTGCAGGACCGGTTCACATGGTTGCACCAGTTGACAGAGTCGTCCGAACCCGGCTTGCCCTCGCAGTTGGATGAACTGATCGGGTTGCTGACTGAGCTGTATCAGGAACTCAACAAGATGAGTTTCTCTGGATCGACCACAAGCGGCGATGGCGGCAATGCGATCCGTCGTTTTCAAGAAGCGGCTGCGCGCGTTGATGGTCCTTTGGAACGTTGGGCCACGCAGATTACATCCGGGTCTTCCGGGATCACATCAGACAGCACACGGTCGGGGATAAACGCGCGTTGGCAGTCCAATATCCTACCTTTTTGTGAACAGGCGTTGGGCGACCGGTACCCCTTCAACAAGCGTGCGCGTGCGGATGTGGCGGTGGCTGATTTCCAAAAACTGTTTGGGCCAACTGGCTTGATCGACAGCTTTGTGAACGAAAACCTGATCCAGTATATCGACACTCGCACGCGGCCCTGGTCCTGGAAAAAAGTCAACGATGTCGATCTTGGGATCAGTCCCGCCGTTCTTCAGCAGCTTCAATACGCTGCCGAAATTCGTGAAGCGTTTTTTGGCGGCTCAAGTGTGCCGTCTATTCAGTTCCAGATGATGCCACAGGCGCTGGACCCAAAGGCACAGTCGGTCATGCTTGAAGTGCACGGCAAGCAAGTTCCATTTGCGCATCGCGGTGGCGCCCCAACGCCTGTGGCTCTTGATTGGCCGGGTGGTGTCGGGCTGGCTCGCGTGATGTTTGACCCACCCGCAAGCAATGTCGAAAACGTTTTACAGAAAGACGGTCCTTGGGCGTGGTTCCGTCTCTTGGACGCTGCCGAAGTCCGCCGCACCAATGTGTCCGACCGCAAACGCGTGATCTTTAACGTCGGTGGTCGTATCGCGATTTTCCAGCTTCAGTCAGGGTCGGTATTAAACCCGTTTGCTTTACCTGCGCTGGCCAAGTTCAGCTGCCCAAAGACGTTCTGATGTCTGAGTGTAGCTTTGGCGCTTTTGGAAAGATGCCCTCGGTTGGGGACTTTTTCCGCATTTCTGCGCCGAATGCTTTTGTGCAGGTCTGGGATGAATGGCTTCAAAAATGCCTCGTTTCAGGGGCACATTCCTTTGGCCAAAGGTGGGACGAGCTGTACATGTCCGTCCCGATCTGGCGATTTTGCCTGTCTGAAAACCTGGCCGGTCCAGACAAGATCATCGGCGTTCTGATGCCGTCGATCGATCGCGTCGGGCGCAGGTTTCCACTGACGCTTATGGCTAAGTTGCCAGAGGACAGTTCGGTGGTGCTGGACCACTTTTTGCAAGGTGACGTGTTCACATCGCTTGAAGATACGGCTCTATCGATGCTCGAAGACGATGCAACACGCGACGGGTTGGAAACGGCATTGACGGGTGTTGCTCAACCCAGGGCAACTGCGACGCCCGCTTTTGCCAAGAGTGGTAGGACCAGTATCGTCCAACATGGGCTCGGCCAAACCGCAACGCCAGCCATTTTGGCGTCAACATGCCTTGCTGGACAGTACACCAACCCTTCGGTGTGGAGTGCGGTCATGGAAGACGATACGCGCCTTATGGTGTGCGACGGTTTACCCGAAGGCGCAAACATGCAAGGCTTGTTCGATCTGGACGCCGATGTTTGGAAAGAACACGCTTTATGACTGCATTCCCACGGGTTCGCTACAATGCGCGCAGCCATGTGGGGCTTAAGCGCAAGGTCAATGAAGACGCGGTGCTGGCATTACCGGAACAAAGTATTTGGGTGGTGTCCGACGGAATGGGTGGCCACGAGGCGGGTGATTATGCCAGCCGTCTGATTACGGACCTGATCGCGACAATCGATCCCGCTTTGCCGGCGACAGATCGCATGCATGCGTTACGACACGCGATCCAGAAAGCGCATGGCATGATCCGTGATGAGGCTGCCGCGCGCGGTGTGTCGGTGATTGGCGCGACTGTGGCCAGCCTCATGCTTGCCAATGGTCATTTCGTTGGAATTTGGGCGGGTGACAGCCGCATCTACCGGGTCCGCGATGGCGCGATCCAAATGCTGACGGCAGACCATTCGATTGTCGCAAGCCTTGTCGAAGCGGGGCAGATGAGCTGGGATGAGGCTGAACATCACCCACAGTCGAACGCAATCACACGTGCGGTTGGCGTGGGCGACGAGCTAGAACTCGACAAGGTGCGTGGCGAAGTGGAGCAGGGTGACCGCTTTCTTATCTGCTCCGACGGGCTGACCAAATACGCGACTTTTGGCATGTTGGAAAACGTGATGAGCCACGAACCACTGGAAACGGTTGTGGATCGCCTCATTCAGATTGCTCTGGATGGGGGTGGTGCCGACAATATCACCGTTGTGGTGGTGGACATCACCTGACGCAAACGTCAGCGTGCAGTTGTTTCAAGGATGCGGCTGTCCAACGAATAGATGCGCGAAGATGCGTTGCGCGCTTCATCCAAAAGCGCTTCGGAATAACTCATAGCGGACTCACTGGTTGGCCGCATTTCGGTGAACAAAGGCTCGCTGGAATGAATGGCCAGAATTTTGGTTTTGCCCAAAGTGGATTCATCCACGCGGAACGCCAGTTCACCGCTGCTGCGTGCTTGCGCAATGGGGAAGGCCACCCGAACCGACATCGGTCCGTCCTGACCGTTGCGCAACTCAGACACCGAATTCCCCTGCCGATTAATGTTCGGCAGTAGGTGGAACACGTTGCCGGATACGTCCAGCACCGACACCGACAGGTACCCGTCTGTTGTGTCTGCGGGCAGCACCACGTCAATTACAGGGTTTTCGCCAACCACAAACTCTCCGCTTGGGTTCGGGGTGTTGTTTGCATCCCCTTGCGAAAACTCGACATCAATCGCGCTTGCCGGTGCACGCGGCAGAACACTTTCGATCAGGCTAAGCGTGGCGTTCAACGTGTTTGTGTCGATGCGAACTTGCCGGTTACCAGCAATGCCTTGGATTGTGTTCATGAGGTTGGTGCGGCTTTCAGTACTGGACAACGTGCCGCGTACCGTGATCGTGGCATCGGGCCCGTAGCCAGCCAAAGGTGGATCAACAAGAAACAGCGGGCCGCAATCGGCGAGTGTGGCCAGGATCTCCTCAATACGCTGCGGGGCAAGAATAACCTCTTCCAAGGTTATGTCGGGTGTCCCGTTTAACGACCCCAAAACACCATTACCAAAGGCGGCTTGGATCGCTTGGTAGAGCGGCTTTTGCGTTGTGCTGCCTTCGATCTCGACCGCATCGCCCGACAAAGACACACGCCAAACGTCAAGCTCGTCAACCGTGTCGACCACAGCCAACATGTCAGCGCCCCAAGTCTCTGCAATCGCACCAGTGGCAAGAGTCAGGTCTACGGTGCCGTCCTGACCAGTGATCTGCTGCCGCAATGTTTCGGCAATTTCTTCAGATGGTACAAAACCAACCGCCCTCGGGCTGGCGTCTTTCGCCTTGGCAATAGACAGCCGGTAAGGGTCAGCGACAGGCAAGGCAGGTTCCGAGGTGAACAACCCGGACAGGAACGCACCGGCCACGCCCAAAACGACAACGCCGACGCCAAGAATTGGCAAAAGCATTTTGCTGGACGATTTTTTGGGTTCTGCCGTGCGCTGTTTTTTTGCCGCTGGCTTTGCAACAGGTTCGGGCTTGGGAGCAACTTTTGGAGCTGCCTTAACCGCTGGCGCAATGACAGTGGCGTCAGATAGCTCGTCAACGCTGTCTGAAGAAATCGGTGCGCCATCAAGTGCTGCCAAGACCTCGCCCGCCGATTGAAATCGCAAGGTCGGGTCTGGATTGGTCAGTTTGTCGAGGATGGCTTTCAGCGGCTCAGGCACACCCGAGGTGTCAAGCGCCTCGGCCTTCTTTTGCACCACTTCCATCGGGTTGCTGCCGACATTTGGCGATTGTCCTCGGAAATTTGCGAGGAGCAGCGCCCCCAATGAATAGAGGTCGGTACGTTCGTCGGTGTTCCCAGCCAATTGTTCCGGCGCGGCATAGGCATATTTGCCTGCAAACTCATTGCCGACAATCGTCTCTGCGCCAGGGTTTGTGTCTTTCGCGATCCCGAAATCGATGATGACGGCCTGTGCTGGATCACCGTCTCGCAGAATGATGTTGTCCGGTGACAGGTCCCGGTGACAGATGCCATGTTCGTGGGCTGCTTGCAGACCTTCTGCAACGCGACGACAGATGACCAACAGGTCATCCGCAGTCATCGGGCCTTCTTTCAGTTTTTTATCGAGACCAGGGCCTTCGACGTAGTCGATCAGGAGATAGACATGCCCATCAGCCGTGCGGTTATTGTCGGCATAACGCACCACCGCATCATGCCGGATTTCCCGCATGGCTTCTTCTCGCGTCAGCAGCAGAAGATAGTCATCATTGTTTGAAAACTCGGATTTCAACACCTTCAGCGCCATAAGCCGTCCCGAAATCTCGGAACGGGCTTTGTACACATCGGACGTGCCGCCACGACCCACAATGGATTCAATGCGGTAGGTGTTGTTCACCAAATCGCCAGGTTGAAATAGGTCGCCTGGGCGCGAGTCTGTCATGCTGTCTCCGGTGTTAGACGTCGACCGAAGTCATCAACCAAGTGCTTGGAATTCAACGCGGCGGTTTTCGTCACTGCGCGTGTCATTTGGATTAAATGGAACAGCTTCGCCCATGCCCACGGCCTCGAGCCGTGTTTCGGGGATACCGCAGTCGTTCACCAGATGCCGCTTCACTTCCTGTGCGCGCAGCAATGACAGGTTTTCGTTGTACGACGCAGAGCCAGAGCTGTCCGTGTGACCAACGATCTGGAACAATTGCACATCCACAGATTTCATCACTTCGCACAGCGTCGCGAGGCGGGGCTTTTGATCGTCCCGGAGCGTTGCGCTGTCGAAGTCGAACTTAATTTTGATGTTCACTTCGGTTCCCGGCGCGGCTGGCACATATTCAGGTTCGCTCACGGCAACCGTGGTTGTGTTATCGACATCAGTGTTTGCGTTATCCGCGGGCACAAGCACAAGCCCGCGTGTTTTTTGTTGCTCAAACGCTTGCTTGAGCTCTTCCGCTGTCATTTCATCAGCTGATTGCGCCTGCACCGTGTGGGCTAAGGGCATCAAGAGGGCGCACGCGAGGGCGACGCTTGCAACAAGGTGTTGTCGTATCATGTCAAATCGTGTCCTTTAATGCATTCGAACTCTACTGCGTAAAGCCTAACGTACTGTCGGATCACGGACAATCACTTTGATGCAACTGCACATGCCCCCGGTAGCAGGTTAAGCCTTGGAGATTCAGGTCATTTTGGCGTAGTGATATATCTGAACTGTGGACATATTTTGGCGATAAGGACACTTCTTCATGCGCGCTTTGCCTGCGGCTATTATTGGTCTGGCCATCTTGCTTGCCGCAGTCATCGGGGTTTTTGTCTTCCAGTTGATGAAGCAACCGCAATCGCTTGCGGCAGGTGAAACCGGAACTTTCGTTCCAAGCCAGGGCGATACGTTCGACGGGCAGATGGCGGACTCCTTTGCGCGGATTGAGATCGTGAAGCTGGAAGGCCAGATCAGTGAACTCCAATTGCAGGTCCAAGAGCTCACCAAAGAAGTGCAACGCCTTGCAAGCCGGCCAGTCGCCTCTCAGGTGTTCACCCCGCAGCAGAACAACGAACAGGTTTTTCGCCAGGACGGCCCGAATGATATTATCGATGCCTACGCTCAGGTCGTGTTGATTGCCAATCGGCGTAATGTAAACGACGGGCTTGAAATTGCTGGCTCACGGTGGCTTGCAAACACATTTGGATTGCCCCGTGAAGACCTTGATCAAACATGCCGCGAAATGACCAATGAGCGCTTGGCAAGCAAGCTGCGCATTGAAGACGTTGGTCCGATCCGGGTGCGCATGCTGCAACCAGCCATCGACTCCCTGAAACGCGTGTTTGCAAAAGTCGAAGCAACCGATCCTGATCTCTATGCGCGCATCAGCACAGCAGGGTCTTTGTGTGTTCGCGCCATTCGCGGGACGACGAACCGCGCATCGACCCATTCCTACGGTCTGGCTGTCGATCTGAACATCGATGGCAAGCTTGACACTTTAGGCGATGGCAAAACCCAATTGGGCCTAACGATCCTTGCGGATTTCTTCAAAGAAGAAGGCTGGGTCTGGGGTGCCTCTTGGCGGCGCGAAGACAGCATGCATTTCGAAGTGAGCCGCCAAAAACTGGAAGAGTGGGTCTCGCAAGGGTTGCTTTGACGCCTCGTCGTTCGATTCACCCACAAAACTACCTGCGACAGTTTTGAACGTCAGTATCCCCCTCGACGGGTTGGAACGGCGATTTAGGTTGGTGCGCTACCGACGCATGTCGCGTCAAAGGGCACGTGTTCAAGATGGCAAAGATTGCAATCATTGGTGCAGGGATCGCGGGTTTGGCCTGCGCGCGATTTCTGTCCGATGCTGGTTTAAGCCCAATCGTTTTTGACAAAGGTCGTGGGATTGGCGGGCGTGTGGCAACACGCCGGGCCGACGAAGGTTTACAGTTCGATCATGGCGCGCAGTACGTCAAAAGCACCGATCCTGTGTTTCAAAGCGTTCTCGGCACATGTTGTGAAGCGGGTGCCCTGGCAAGATGGAAAACCAAAAATCAGGAAATCGGATACGTTGGCGCGCCGCGTATGACGGCGCTTGCCAAGCACCTGGGACAAGGCATTGAAATTCGGCAGAAGGCGCAGGTCACAACCGTCTTGCGCGGGGATGACAAATGGCATGTTGGCATCGACAAGGACGCGCAAGCGTTTGACAGGGTGGTCTGCACTGCGCCAGCACCGCAAACCCTTGCGTTGTTGCAACCTCATTTACCAGCCGCCTTGGCATCGGACGCCATAGATTATGATCCGTGTCTGACACTGATGATTGCGCTCAAGACGCATCCCGATCTTCCCGACACTGCAAAATGCCCGACGAAGGCGTTTGCTTGGGTGGCGCATGACAGTTCCAAACCGAACCGAAGCTCGACCGGGTGCTGGGTTGTTCAAGCGTCCGCAGACTGGAGCCAGCAGCACTTGGAGAAAACCAAAGATGAGATTTGTGCGTTGATGTCGGAACTGTTTCTCGACCATGCCTGCCTGTCTTCAAAAGATGTGATTTATGCAAGCGCGCATAGGTGGCGCTATGCGTTTGTTGCAAAACCGCTTGGTCAGTCTTTTGTCAAAGACACCACACAAACGCTCTACGCGGGTGGAGATTGGTGTCTTGGGCCGCGCGTTGAACATGCTTGGCAAAGCGGCACTGCCATTGCCAAAGACCTGATAGCGGGAGTGTGATGATGAACGATCCTCGCATATCGCGTCTTGTGAATCTCATCCACGCTGCGGTGCGTCCACCCTCCGGCACCGGTCGAATTGTCCTCGCGCTTTTCATGGGTGCGGTGTGTCACTCGATTTTTGCGCTCGCTGTGCTTGCTATGATGTGGGCGATGTTCTTTGGCCTAAGCGAAAGCTTTGGCACAGTACCATGGCCATGGGCGATTGTCGCGAACGCGCTGTTGGTGTTGCAATTTCCACTGGTGCATTCGCTTCTGTTGACCAAGCCCGGGATGGCCTTGACCGCAAAGCTTGTGCCGGGCCCGCACGGCGGGACGCTGTCTACCACGACGTTCGCAATCATCGCATCCATTCAGCTTGCGATGCTGTTTCTGCTTTGGACGCCGTCTGGTGTCGTCTGGTACCGCGCAGAAGGATGGATCTTCTGGGCCATTTCAGCCGCTTACGGCGCGTCTTGGGTCTTGTTGATGAAAGCCAGCTTTGATGCCGGTGCCGAGGTTCAGTCGGGGGCGCTGGGTTGGATGTCATTGCTAGGCAGGATCAAACCAGTTTTTCCAGACATGCCAACGCTCGGCTTGTTCAAGTGGATCCGACAACCCATTTACCTGGCCTTCGCACTCACGCTTTGGACGGTTCCGGTATGGACGCCCGACCAACTGGCTTTGGCAATCAGCTATACAACTTACTGCGTGGTAGCACCGCGCCTCAAGGAGCGTCGCTTCAAACAGCGATACGGGCGCGCGTTCGATACCTATCGCAAAGAAGTGCCCTACATGGTGTCCCGATTGAGCGACTCCAACCGACGAAACAAAGACGATGAGGCGACACATGGCGCAGGCGCAGCGGAATAACCTTAGCATTTACGACGACGTTGCTGCGCAGTGGTGGTCAGATGACATTCGCTGGGTGCGCACGCTCAAAAACATGGTGCCTGGCCGACTGAGTTGGTTCAACGGGCACATCGATTGGCAAGGCAAAGACGTGCTGGACCTCGGCTGTGCAGGCGGTTTCATGGCCGAGGCACTAGATGAGCTTGGCGCGAAAGTGACCGGAATCGACCCGGCAAAAGACGCTATCGCAGCAGCACGTGATCATGCAGGTCAAACCGGACGCAACATTCATTACGACGTCGGCGTCGGGGAAGAACTGCCGTATGGTGATGCTTCATTAGATGCAGTGGTCTGCGTAGATGTGTTGGAGCATGTCCGTGACCTGCCGCAAGTCGTTCGCGAAGTCTTCCGTGTGCTGAGACCAGGCGGCCAGTTCTTGTTCGACACAATAAACCGCAATCCGATTGCGCGTTTTGCCACAATCACAATGGCCGAGGACGTGCTGAAGCTTTTGCCCAAAGGGACGCACGACCCCGAGATGTTCATAAAGCCGGCAGAACTTGAACAGCATTTGATCGACGCTGGTTTTGAAACCGGCCCTATGACGGGGCTTGGGCCGCGTGGGATCAATCGAAAAGGCGATTTCACATTTGGCCGCGTGCCTGGCACGGCCATCATCTACATGGGCACTGCCCGGAAACAGGAGGCCCAATGATCACGGCTGCATTACTGACATCGGCGCTGCTTTTCGGCGGCATGGTTCTCTATTCTTTTGGCTTCGCGGCATTTTTGTTTACTGCCTTGCCCGCTGAAACGGCCGGTCCGACCATTCGTCGCGCGTTTCCACATTTCTATGTATTCGTGATGGTGGGATCAGCGCTTTCGGCTGCATTTCTGTGGTTTATTGACCCTGTGAGCGCGGCTGTCATGGCGGCGATCGCGGTCACGACAATTCCGACGCGACAGGTGCTGATGCCAGCCATCAATGCGGCTACAGATGCAGGTGACAAGCGCCGCTTTGGCATGCTTCATGGTCTGTCGGTGGTGATCACTTTGATCCACATCGTCGCGGCGGCGTATGTTCTTCACCGCTTTATCGGTTGACTTGTTGCGGGCAAACGCCCATGTGCCATCCATCGCTGCGCAGCCGCGTGAGCTTGCCGCGCCTGACACTGGCGCCTCAGCGACCCGACTTCAGTTCCCCATCACGCAGGGTTCCTGACGCAGAGCCATCCGGCTTGGGATGATCCCTGTTGGAGAGTGGTTCCTGCGACGCCCTCGTATGCCGCTACTCAAGTGGCAGAACCTATGCCGCGTCGTGCGTATGCGACGCGGACGAAAAGGATTTTTGTGTCTGATTTTGATACACTGGGCCTCAAGCCCGAACTAAACGCCGCGCTGAAAAAAGCCGGTTTGAAAACTCCAACTCCGATCCAGTCAAAGGCTGTGCCTTTGGCGCTGGACGGTCACGACGTGCTGGGATTGGCCCAGACAGGCACTGGCAAAACGCTTGCCTTTGGCTTGCCCTTGGTCAGTCACCTGTTTGATATGCCCGGGCGGCCAGAACCCAAGACCGCTAAAGCGCTTATACTTGCGCCCACGCGGGAATTGGTGAACCAGATTGCTGATAACCTGCGAACGCTCACCGGCGGCACAAAGCTGCGGGTGACGGTCGTCGTGGGTGGCCAGTCGATCAATAAGCAAATCCACCAATTGCAGCGTGGGACAGACATTCTTGTCGCAACGCCAGGTCGCTTGATTGACCTGATGGATCGGCGCGCTGTGAACCTGGGGCAGGTTCGTCACCTCGTGCTCGACGAGGCGGATCAAATGCTCGACATGGGGTTCATTCATGCGCTGCGCCGCATTGCGCCTAAGCTTGGGACGCCGCGTCAGACAATGCTGTTTTCAGCGACGATGCCGAAACAAATGGAAGACCTAAGCAAGTCTTACCTGACCAACCCCAAAAAGGTGCAAGTCGCACCACCGGGAAAGGCTGCGGACAAGATCACTCAATCCGTCCATTATCTCGAAAGCAAAGCGGTCAAGCCGGGCAAACTGCGCGAGATTCTGTCAAAAGACATGGACGCGCTGACGCTCGTGTTTGCCCGAACCAAACATGGGGCAGAAAAGCTCATGAAGGGTTTAGTCGCCGATGGATACAATGCGGCGTCTATCCACGGCAACAAGTCACAAGGCCAACGCGACCGAACGATCAAGGCGTTCCGCGATGGAACAATTACCGTTTTGGTGGCTACGGATGTTGCCGCACGGGGGATCGACATTCCCGGTGTGGCTTACGTCATCAACTATGACCTGCCCGAAGTGCCCGACAACTATGTGCACCGCATTGGTCGCACCGCCCGTGCCGGTCGCGAAGGGCAAGCGATTGCGTTTTGCGCACCGGATGAAGCCGATTTGCTGCGCCAGATCGAAAAACTGATGAAAATCACGATCCCCGTCGAAAGTGGAGAACCTCCGGCGCACCCGGTGCCGCGCAAATCGCAGCAACAGCGTAAACGCGGTCGTGGTCAGGGCAGCAAACCCCGGACCGAAGGTCAGAAGCCAAGGGAAGATGGTCAAAAACCCAAGCCGAATGGCAATCGGCGACGCAGAAACCGCGCGCGCAAGGCGGCTTAGCACAATCAACCTCGTGTTGGTCCGCTGTCTTGGCGGGCTGACCACCAGCACTGCATTGCTTTTGTAAGGTTAAATTACAAAACACGTTAGGATATTTGGCTTTTGGTTACGTTTGCTGACCGTTAGGGTGCTGCCGGGGACATTTCTAATACCGGTGGGGAAACGCGTGTCGAAACACGGGTCAGTGATGAACGTAACAGTGCAGCGTGGGACGGCGGACACGGCTTCGCGCCCCGAAACGTTCGAGGTGCCCGCCTATGACAACCAAACTGTGCTCGATGTTGTGTCGTGGATTCAGCAGAACGCCGACCCCACACTGACCTACCGATTTGCGTGTCGCGTCGGCATGTGCGGATCGTGTGCGATGATGGTTAACGGCGTGCCGCGTTGGACCTGCCGCACCCATGTCAGCAAGGTACTGGACGGTGACAAAATCGACATCGCGCCCTTGCGTAACCTGCCAGTGATCAAAGACCTCGCCGCTGACATGGACCCATTCTTTGACAAATGGGTCAGCGCAGAGGGGCATCACCACCCGACATTGACCCGCGATGATGAGATCGAGGCTATTGATCCGGACAGTGAGGACCGGCAAACGGCCAGCGCCGGTATAGAATGTATCAACTGTTCGATCTGCTATTCGGCATGCGACACGGTCACAGGTAATCCCGATTACCTTGGGCCCGCAGCACTGCAACGGGCGTGGACGCTCTACAACGATGCAAAAGACGCTGACAAAGGCGCGATCCTAGACGCAGTCTCGGGAAATGGTGGCTGCCACAACTGTCATTCCATGGGGTCTTGCACAGCCTATTGTCCCAATGAACTTGACCCATTGTCCGCGATTGCAGGCCTCAAACGCGCAACAACGCGTCGCTTCTTCGGAAAGGGCACCTGATGCTCGATATGCGGCTTTACATGGCGCAACGGCTCAGCGCATTTGTCATGGCCCCGTTTGTTATCGTGCATATCGGCGTGATGATCTACGCCATTCAGGGCGGATTAACTGCCGCGGAAATATTAGGCCGGACGCAAGGGTCCGCGTTCTGGTTCCTATTCTACGGCATGTTTGTCATCGCAGTGTCAGTCCACGCAGCTATTGGGCTGCGGGTGATCCTATATGAATGGGCTGGCGTCAAAGGTGCCGCGTTAAGCATTGCGATGTGGCTGATCGGACTTGTTCTGTTTGCGATGGGCGCGAACGCGGTCTGGGCGGTGACAGCATGAAGGTGGCGCGCGCGCATCCATTGTGGCTGGCCTATATCTTGCACCGTGTGTCGGGCATTGCGCTGGCTCTGTTTCTACCGCTGCATTTTTGGGTTCTGTCACTTGCGTTGACTAATGCGGCACGGCTTGACGGGTTTCTGACACTAACGGAATTGCCTTTGGTCAAACTTGCTGAGTTCGGCTTGGTTTTCCTGTTGGCGGTACATCTGTTCGGCGGTTTGCGATTGTTGGCTATGGAGTGGTTGCCCTGGACTGCGCCCCAGAAAACATGGGCAGCAGCTGCAGTCGCCGGGTCGCTTTTCGTCTCTGGCACGTTCTTTTTACAGGCGATTTGATATGTTCAGCACGCGCGACATCGAACGACACGACACCGACATCCTGATCCTTGGAACAGGTGGTGCAGGTATGTTTGCGGCGCTGCACGCGATGCAATCTGCACCGGCCAACACCAAGGTGACGATTGCTGTCAAAGGCTTGATCGGCAAATGTGGCTGCACGCGGATGGTTCAGGGTGGGTACAACGTGGCGCTGGGCAATGGCGACAGTGTTGAACGCCACTTCATGGATACGATTGAAGGTGGGAAATGGCTGCCCAACCAGGACATGGCGTGGCGGCTCTGCGAGCAAGCCGTGGTGCGTATCCGTGAGTTGGAGAACGAGGTTGGGTGTTTCTTTGACCGCAACGCGGATGGCTCTTTGCACCAGAAAGCGTTTGCGGGCCAGACCGCTGACCGCACGGTCCACAAAGGCGACTTGACCGGGATTGAGATCATCAACCGTTTGATGGAGCAGGTTCTCTCGCGACCGGTTGAAAAGCTGCAAGAACATCGCGCCATCGGACTCATTCCAACAAAAGACGGTTCAGCACTTTCGGGTGTGCTGATGATCGACATGCGATCCGGAAAATTCCGTTTTGTGCGCGCCAAGACGGTGCTCATGGCCACGGGCGGCGGTCCGACCATGTACAAGTACCACACGCCGTCGGGCGACAAGACGATGGATGGCCTCGCCATGGCACTGCGCGCGGGCCTACCTCTGCGCGATATGGAGATGGTGCAGTTCCACCCAACGGGGCTGCTTGCGGGCGATCATACGCGAATGACTGGCACCGTCCTCGAAGAAGGTTTGCGCGGGGCAGGGGGGCAATTGGTCAACCACTCCGGCCAGCGGTTCATGTTCGACTACGATGGCAAAGGCGAACGCGCGACCCGAGACGTGGTTAGCCGCGGCATTTATGCCGAGATGCGCAAGAACAACCATCCGGATCAGGAAGGTGTGTTCATCTCCATGGCGCATCTGGGGCCAGAGAACGTTGCCAAGAAATTCAAAGGCATGGTCAAGCGCTGCGCCGATTGTGGCTTTGATCTTGCCGGTGGTCTTGTCGAGGTCGTGCCAACCGCACATTACTTCATGGGTGGCGTGGTCGTGGACGTGGACACGCGCACGGCGATGGAAGG
>ERZ1740070.129-NODE-129-length-52890-cov-6.737011_pt1 | contig 52890 bp, 32 predicted proteins | sample MGYA00581734_ERZ1740070 | MGnify/ENA primary metagenome ERZ1740070 (study PRJEB43018, sample SAMN04849744) | marine metagenome | isolation source: floating plastic debris | place: Pacific Ocean | collected 2008-09-01 | study: EMG produced TPA metagenomics assembly... | reverse complement strand
GAGGAACAGTGCAGCATCTGGCCAAGTCTTAAGTAACTGAGCGTAGCGATTGAGGGACGCAAGGCTCAGTTCAGTATTACCAAGGTAGAGGCAGCCAGGCGCACCGTGCGCAACAATATGAACAGCCCCAACAGTACGATGACCATACACACAGCTGAGGATTTCTGTAATTTGCTCAACCCCATCACGCTGAGCTGTCAAAACATAAGCCTGAACACCTGGATTTAGGCCAGCCAAAAGCTGCTGATAATCTTGAACACCTGCATCAATAAACAGAACAGAAAGTTGGCTAGTCATAGTTTCCATTTGGTTGGAATAAGTCATAGGGGAAAACGAAAATACTAAAGAAGAAAGTACAGAGCGCTGTGAGGCGAGTAGCCTCGAAACCACAGCTCATTAGAAAGAGTCAAAACTATTCATATTGGGCGTTTAAAGACACACCAACATAGGTAGGAGATAAGCCCTTGTAGCCCTTGTCCCATGTCCTTAGAGAAATACAGTAGGCCGAGTCTGTATTGCCTATCTATTGGCGGCACAGACTGTACCGCCAAAACGCGATCTCTGGGTTAGGGTCGAACCCAAGATCTTATGGAATGCAGTTATTGGATTCATTCACAAAGGCTGCATCACTCGGGGTAGCCCCCAACAGGAAATCATCCGTGATAAAGGTGATATTTGAATCGGCCAAAAGTGTTGCTAAATCCTGCACTAAAATAGAGCCAGCATTGCCTGTCAGGAGTGGGGCAGGACCTGTGAGCTGAATGCCTGAGGGCGCAATGTTGTCGCGAATAATTAAACAGGCAGCTGCACTACCTAGTGGCGTAGCCGTAGAGGTGATTTCAAGGGCGTCACCTGCGCCATTATCAGAGAGATCGTTATCTATAACGCTGACAATGGGCAACGTAGCAACATCTTGCAGCTCAATCACAATCGCTTGGCCACCGTTGCCACTAATTGTGTTCTCACTAATACCTGCATCACCGGTTTCAGAATCGGTGCGCCATTCTTGCACACCAACATTCTCCGCGAGAGACCGAATGCCGTCACCCGTATTATCGATGATTTGGTTACCTCGAATCACCAGTTCTTGAGCGCCCGCATCCGCGAGGGAGATATCAATCCCGTTGCCAGCGTTATTAGAAATTGTGCTATCGCGAATAACAACTTCTTGGGCAGCAGCAGTTCTGGTAGCTCCGCTAGGCGCTTCACCATTGATTACATCGATGCCATTCCCACCACCGTTACTAACCGTACTATCCGCTAGGGTAAATTCCTGAGTGTGTGCGCCATCTACTGTTCTCACAAAAATGCCAGCTGCCCCACTGAGCGTGCCACTACCATCAATGGTTGCTCCAGAGATGGAGACTTCCTGAATACCTGCACTGGCTATGGTGGTAGAAGGACCGGTTGCCTCAGCAATGATACCTTCGTCAGTACTATCAAGAATACTGTTGGTTAAGGCCGTTCCACCGGGGGTTCCAACACTGGTGTTAGCCTCTGTACTAGGACCAATGGTCACACTTTGGCTGGGGAATTCGGTGGCACTAGACATGGCCGTAAATTCCATGCCCACTCGGTTGTCACTCAAATCAAACCCTGAAATGGCAACCTCAACAGGGCGCTCAGTGAGGGTATTAGTAACCCGAATACCCCGATCAGCGGAGCCATTAATCACATTGTCAAATAGAACAATATTGCTACCGACATCATCAAAGGCAATACCGCTACCACCTGAATTTTCAATCAGGTTATTGCGCAACTCTACATTGTCGACGTTACTAGCGGTTACGCCATGATTTGTCGCACCACTAATCTCAAAACCTGACAGTACTGTATTGTTACCCAGCGTTACCAAGTCGGCACTAGCGCCTCCAGAAATCGTGGGAAAAACACCATCATTAGAACCCGGCAAAGAGACAGTAATGCCGTTCGCATTAGGGGCATCACTAGTGACGTTAAAGTTTTGTTCATTTGAGAAGGGCAATCGCGTAGCAGTGGTAGGGAATCCAGGGAATGACATGCCTGCGATGGTTTGTTCGGGGCCTTGGGAAAGCACTCGAACTTGGTCTGGAACTGTAAAACCAGGAATATTAGCTGTCAGCGCATTTTCGCCATCTACATAGACAATGGTATTGCCATCGCTATAGGTATCAGCATCACTATCAATGAGGGCGATCGCATCTTCTACAGAGCCAAAGGGCGATTCAGCAGTACCATCACCACTACCAGTGCCATCCGCCAAAACGACATGAACAAAGCGATAGTCTTCTTCCTCTTCGGGGTTGCGCAATGCCGCAATATCTTCTTGAAAGAACGATTCTCTTTCGGTAATGACGTTTACAGCTACATTAGGACGGCGAACAATGGGATCGCGCAGACGAATAGCCACTTCATTCTCCGCTTGGAACGAGCGCTCTCCATCGCCGTGGAATCGTCGTCCTGGCAGGCTAGTGCTAACAGAAAACCCCACACTAGAGCCGAACAGGTCGTCGTACTGGTAGGAGAGTCCAGCGTTAAAGTTGGAGTTGAAATTGGCAGCTAAGCGGGCCTGCCCACCCAGGCTACTTTCTGAACCCGATAGCCAGTAAGCACCAATGAAGGCAGATAGCTCACCACCAAACCATTCATCTATCTGTGTACCGACTTCAAGATCTAGCCCTCCTAGCGCATTCTCCTGTTGTAGAATGCGCTGCCTTTCTCTTACAGCTGAGAGCACAAGCTCGTTGCCCTCAAAGCTGGTAGAAGTTTGCAGGCCTGTGTCAGTATCAATGTTTTGGATGGTACTGGTGCGATCGCCCACAGGCAAGTAGCCATTTAGCCGAAGCTCCCAATCCTTTTCAATATGCTCATAACCCGCAGCAACTTGATAAAAGGTAGTACTCTCTACGCTGCGGCTATCAACACCTAGGTAGCCACCGTTGATTAAGTCATCTTCAAGATCATAGTTGCGATACCCAACATTTAGACTAAGACCGAGATCTCCATCATTTAGCTGCAAACTCCCCTCAAGAAAAGTAACCGCATCGCCTGCCGTTTGGCTGAGTGGAACAAAGGCATTTACACCAACAATCTCATCAAATCCAGCGCTAGAAGTACTAAAGCTAGCGCCAAATCGGGAAGGGATTTGGAGGTCTTCAGCATGGGTACTATCAACAGCATCCGCTGTCTTGACGACATCTTCAGCCAGCGTATCTGTAGCTTCAGATTGCGCTAATAGAATAGTATTAGGGCTTGTCGCGCCTGCCTCTAGAGTCTCTGGAACGCTCATTGTTGCAGCGTCCGCCAAAGTTATCTCTGCAACTGCTTCTGTTTCTTCTATTTCTACTGCTGTAACTGGCGCTGAAGGATCTTCTTCTATGTAGGGTTTAGATGTCTGCGCTATTAAGGGTTCAGCGCTAATATGTACAGCACCGCCTGTGGCGTCTCCGTTTGGTTGAGTAGGCGCTGACGATTCAATACGAGTAGGTACGGGTTCAGCGCCTGCAAGCAGCATCTTTTCAGCTGGCTTGTTAGCAGAATAACCCTCTAATTGGACTGAAGCTGATTTTTTAAGAGCGCTGTTGCTCTGGCTTTCTGCGGGGTTGGCGATCGCTGCACTAGCGCCAACCAAAAACACACTAAATACACTAGAGGCCATCAAAAACAGCGATCGCAACACTCTCACTTTCAGATTTTCTAGTTCAAACTTATTTTTCATAATCGAGACCTAAAATAGCTATATCGTTTAGACAATTACTTTTGGATGGGTGGCTGTAAAAACACACTTATCCGTGTCCTATCTGCCTCAGCAGACAATCAACCAGCGGCAAACTCTCTTCCATTTCCAACAGAATCTTTGCGCCACGCAAATCACGGGCACCGCCCTCAAAGCCTCAAGTTTTCCGAAGAAAACATATGGCGTTAGAAAACAAGAAATTGAACGATGGGCTCTGTTGAGAAAGTCACCTAGTTAAGGCGTATTCAAACAGCTGATATGCGTTGCATTTGAGCAATCAGTCGATGAGCTAGCATCTTCTGGAAACGGCAAGGAATTGAACTGAGTAAAATTTCCTCTCAGTTCCAGAGGCTCGGGGTACACCTTATACACATTGGGATGATGAGGTGATTTGCCCATTGCATCTTGATGATTGCATCCAAGTGCGATCGCATCTACGCCCTTTACATCAGGGCTGTGCTTAGTCTTTCTCTTCATGCATTTCTTACTTTTCCTACATTTACTACATAAGTAATCCCGCATGAAATTATTAATCAACAAAAGTAAGGTTAAATCGCTTAAATGCGTCGGATCAGTCGATAGGCATAGACCTACGTAGTTGTAAGCTTAGTAATATCAATCTCATTTTCAAGCTCTCAAGAACTAAGCTAATCTCCTAACCAATCCCTACTTGTAAGGACTCAGATACCGTGTCATATGCGTGTTTCTTCGTAGAAGCAGCTTTTAGCGTTTCTAAATACTGATAAGCAATTAATTCAGCTGTAAAGTGCGCTTGCATATATCTGCGGCCAGCTTCTCCAATTTGATCGGCCTTAGACCGGTTTTGAGAAAGATACTGAATATATTGTGCTAGCGAGTCAGCATCGCCATTATCAAAAGCTTGACCACCCTGTGCCAAGTCCAAGAGAGGCCGCAGATAAGAATTGCGTGGGCAGATAGCGGCAATAGGTCGGCCCGCAGCCATTGCCGGATACAGCTTACTAGGCGCAATTAAATCGTCCATCCCAGAGGCAATACTGACCAAGGACAAATCGCCTGCTGTCAAAGAATACGGGAGTACAGATTTTTCTTGATAGGGTAAAAATCGAAAGTTGTTTAAGTTAGCAGCCTCCGCAGCCTCCTTTAAAGCTGACCGCTTAGCACCACCGCCGATGCAAACGAACAGAATAGGCTTATCTTTCAATTTGAGCGCCGCTTCAAAAAGCGTATCTGTATCGTGACAGCGCCCCATATTGCCTGAATAGAGCACGACAAAATGATCAATCAGCGAATGTTCTTTGGCAAACCAGTTCTCTTCTTTAGGAATAGGCACTATCTTCTCAGCATTTGACCAGCTATGAATAACAGAGATCTTGCCATCTGCTGCCGGGCATCTTTGAATCACATGTTGTTTCATCGAAGGACTCAGCACAATGATTCTAGCGGCCCGCAGCCAAACTTTTCGGTTAATATACCGCCATAGCGCGACTAGAGGGTGATTTGGCTTTATGACGTCTAGCTCAACGGCAATGTCTGGATAAAGATCATAGAGCAAACAGACGTAAGGAATACCAAAAAAGAGATTAGCGAGATATCCAATGACTGGTAAAAAAGGAGGAGCCGTCGTCACCATCAAAACCTCGTGACGACTAGCATACCTAGCAAGATAAAGCACACAGCGCATGGCAAACAAAAACCCATTGATAGCTTTCCCTAGGAGGCTAGTAGGGAAAAAACTGCTCATACGCGATCGCTTGATCCATATATTATTTGTCTTCTCAACAGCAGGTGCCTTATCAGCAGCAAAAGCATAGCCTGGCTGCCCTGTAAACACACTTACATCTGTCTCTAAACAGTCTAGTTCTCTCACCAGTTCTTCAATGAGCTGCCCAGTTGCCGCAAAGTCTGGCGGAAAAAACTGAGTCATAATCAATAGACTTAGCGACGGAGAAGGGGATAGCTTGTTTTTTCTCGGCTGACTTTGCGAGGAGAGACCGATCTGGGCCAACGTCTGGCCTAGAGATTTTGTTAGCATTACTTTTTTGGGTTGAATGACGATTCGGTGAATGTTGAAATTAGTGAGTGGCAGAGGTGATAAAGTCTGAAGTGAATGTTTTCTGCGGCTCGCGAGAAGAGTGAAACTGATTTTCAATCAGGAGTAACGACAACACAATTTCAGCCAGGGTTCTTTCCCACGCGTAGTACCATCCAGCAGGCCCGTCAAAAATGACGCCTCGGAAAAACAAGCAGTAAACTAGCACTAACAACGGCGCTACAACTTTGTATTGCCGTATCCGATCAGCCATGCCTAATTCGCTAGAACTCATCCGATTCAGCTTTTCAACTTCTAGAGTTGCATAACGCTCTTGAGCCCACAGCCAACGCTTCAATGACTTTCGATCGTCATGCAAAATAGAATGCGTTAGGGCTTCTACAGGTCCCTGCGCTTCTAGCTGTTGCGTATGACCATCGTCAAAGTAAATGGCCTCATGTCGATTAAACAAAGCAAGGCGAGGCGGTAAAATGGCACCCCTAAGCGGTTTTCCGTTTATGCAATATTTAAACTTGATGCTGTAGGCGGTCGCCGTTGGTTTGAGCTGATTAATCTCTTCAATGAGTTCATTCGTTAGGTAATAGTCTGCATCCAAAGAGAGTATCCAAGCTGTATCGGCCTTCTCCAGACCATAATTCCATTGCGCGGCATGAGTGTCGAAGGAACGCTGAAATACGTCTACATTCGGATAGCGGCTCAAAATTTCCAGAGTAGCATCGCTACTAAAGCTATCAATCACCACAATTCTCTGCGCCCAGCTCAACTGGCTCAATGTCCGTGCAATGTTGGCTTCTTCATTGAATGTCAAGATAACGGGAGTGATATTGTTTAACATAGTTGAGCAGTCTCCAAATTTACGGGTGTATTCGAAATAGCAGCGCATTGTTCATACGCTTGAGATAGCTGATGGGCGATTTTAGGCCAGCTAAATTGAGCGCGCGCGACTTGGCGAGCACGCTGTCCCATCGCGTCATAGCGGTCTGTTTCGGTTAGGGTTTGTTGCAATGTTTGCGTGAGCGCTTCTACGGTGTTGTCACACACCCAGCCCAGGTTATGGTCTTGAATCAGCGGTGACAAAGCTACCTGAGGGCTCGTCATAACCGGAAGCCCAGCCGCTAGCGCTTCTAGAACAGCAACACCAAAATTTTCTGAATGCGATGGCAATACAAAAACATCTGCTCCCTGTAGCAGTTGTTGCTTCCGCTCACCCGTCACGAACCCAACTCTATGAACACGCGCTGCTAAGCCTGAGGCGTGCAGCTGGCGATCTATCTTTGCTTCGTAGCTAGGGTCGCCGCTACCAGCAATCACTAAGTGAAAGGGAGGCATATCTACGTGGCGCAGCGCTGCGATTAAGCGGTCCAGGCCTTTTTTAGGATGCAAACGCGAGAGAAACAACAAAATAGGCGATGCTTCAGGAATGTTCAATCGTCTTCTCAGCTGGGCTTTAGGCTGATCTAGTCGCGTTGGCAGATGAACGCCATGGGGGACAACGAAGTCAGAGGATGTTAGGTTTAGCGCTGAGGCTTCTTCTAATTCTTGCTCAGTCGTAAAATGAATACCCTTGGCCTTCTGTAGATTGTCCCGTTCAATCAATGCCAAGTAAGCCTTTTTCTTGGTGGCGCTTTGAGTCAGCGGCCAGTGGCAAAGCTGACCAATTGGCCTAATTAGGTAAGGGACTTGGTGCCAGCGTGCGATCGCCATCGCAGCGGTAGACGGATAAGAGAATAGGGCATGAACATGAAGTAAGTCGTAGTCTGGGACGTGATGCCAAAGCCAGTGGGTTAAAGATGGAGAGAAAAGAAATTCAGAGAGAGGTCCGCTTTGCACAGGCCTGCGCTCAAAAAAACGCACCGGCACCTGCATTCCATTTTTAGCGGCTAGGCCCACTGAATAATTTATTTTTTGACGGCAGGGAACCTCTAAAACTGTTGGACCATTATCGTTAGTAGTAGCGATCTCCGCATCTACGCCTTCTAGTCGAAGAGCTGAGACCATCTCTAAGACAGCTTGACTTGGGCCGCCACGAACTTGGGCGACTGACGGAATAATATGTAAAACTCTCATAGGGGAAAAGCAGGCGCTAAGGTTGTTGCAAAACCAAATTTAAGTTGGTTTATTTAGGGTCAAAAGAAAGGAGAAAAGTCATTATTAGCTAGGCTTAAGCCGTTATCGGCTGAGTAGAAGAAGAAACGCCCAAACTACTTAATGGTGAGCGCTGTAACAACATAGATAGTTTGTTCTCAAACGCATGCATGCCGTAGGCAGAAACAACAGATTGGCTTAAAGCTTCAGGGTGATACAGTAGCTCGTTAGGATACTCTCCCTGCAGAATTTGGATGAGATTATTAGCAATGTCATCTAGATCATCTGGGTTCACCAAAGCACCTAAGCGGCCATTATCCAAAGCATCTCTACTCCCATCTTGACTGCTACCTAAAACAGGCTTTCCACAGGCCATTGCTTCTAATAAAACAATGCCAAACCCTTCCATTTTGCTGGGCATAGCAAACACATCGCAGAGATTATAGTAGTCTGGCAGCATGTCATCTGAAACGTAGCCTGTAAGCGTTACGCAGTCCTGGAGACCTAATGTCTCGATGAGCTGTTCCAACCGAGGTTGATCATCACCTTCTCCAACGATCACATAGTGAAAATCAGGAATAGCCTTTTTGATTTCAGGCATGGCGTGCAACACCTGATCGTAAGGATGAAAGCTTTCACCAGCGGGCAGCCGATTCACCGTTAAGCAGATGGGCTGGTCAAGGTGGAAGCCATATTTTTTAAGGAGATAGTCGGGCTTCTCCGCAGGCTTGAAGCGAGATAAATCAAAGGTGTTGGGCAATTTTACAATTTTTTCAGGACATATCGGCTGCTCCGCAATTAACCGCTGCCGGGTGTATTCGCTTACAGACAAAATGCGATCAGCATTCTGTAAACCCTTTTGCACCTTGGGCCGTTGCAAATCCCAAACTTCAAAACCATGAGCAACCGTCCAGTAGGGGATACCTGAAAGCTGCTTTAAATAGTGTGCTGCGGGTGTAAAGTTCGAATGGGTGGCAATTACTAAATCGGGCTGATGCCTTAGCCCTGCGAGTACAACCCTTGTTCCATATGCCGGAATTCGTAATTTAGCAGGCCAGTTGCCCATGCCAGTGAATTGCCCATTGATTTCTTCAGTATGGCCTCTATTAGATGAGTAGTTGAGTTGGTCATTAAGAGAGCTTTCTCTTTTGGATAAGTCTCTAAACGAACGGAAAAAGCCTTTTCTTTTTGAATAGCTCACAGGTCGATCGTGAGTAGAGAAAATCTGGATTTGAGCTTGGGGGCAAAGGCGCTCTAGTGCTTGAAGAAAGAACTTTGAGTAGGTTTGGATGCCTCCCTTAAAGTCGTAGATACCAGGTGTCCAGACGTGGATTTTGGGAACGGGCGAAGACGTAAGTAACATAGCAATTTAGGAAAAGTAGATGGAGGGAAGTGCACCTAAAGCAGGCCACTCGACAAACACTCTCGACAAACGCGAAAGAGCGCCGGAGCACAGAAGAACAAGTGAGAAAGCTCAATCGTGGGCTAAGAACGCTGAGCCATCGAAAATATTTGGTAAAAGCAGACCAAATTCCAGATCAAGAGCGCCAGGGCTAGGCTGATGGAAGCGATCGCAAACCACTCAGCACCCGCTGTAGAAACCGCTAAGCCACCTGAGATGGCAGTCAAGGCATAGACGTGATTAACAGTCGCGTCGTAGGAATAGCCATGGTCCAACAAACGATGGTGCAGGTGACGACGGTCGGGATAAAAAGGAGACTTGCCTTCCTTTACCCGGCTGACGATGACATACAGCATGTCAAGAATGGGCACTGACAAAATCAAGTAAGAAATCCACAAAGTCGAAGCCGACGCGGCATGCGCCATCGGACCGGTAATAGCTAGGCTCGAAAGCAAAAAGCCAATCAGATAAGCGCCGCCATCTCCCATAAACAGCTGGGCAGGACGACTGTTGTAATATAAAAATCCCAACAGTGAGGTTGATAGGCTCAAGGCGAGAACAGCTTCTACAGGGCACCCGAGTTGAGCACAAACAATAGATAAAATTGCGGACGCGATCGCCCCTGTTCCGGCGGCTAAGCCATCGAGCCCATCGAGCCAATTGACTGCGTTAGAGACGCCTGCTAGCCAGAGAAAAGTCACTGGCAAGCTCAGCCATCCCAGCGACAGAGGATCGAACCCAGGGATAGGCAATGATTCAATTCGAATGCCAAGCGTCCAGACCAAACAAGTAACACCTGCTTGCAAGACTAATCGTACGAGGGGAGAAAGCCCTCGAATATCGTCGGTGATACCAATCGCGAAGGATAACAAACTGCCAATCATCAAAGCCCACAAAATGGCAGAGGGTTCGGAAAGCTGTGTCCCGCCAGTCAAGAACAATCCCAAAAATGAAATCATCAGACCAAGGCAGATACCAATGCCCCCTACTCTCACAGTGGGAGTATGATGCTGCTTTCTCACACCGGGCTGATCTACCCAGCCAAATCGCATACCGAGATTAATTACAGTAGGCGTGCTCTGTAAAGCCCCGTAACCTGCAAACGTAGCAAGCAAGCATTCGAACATAGCACTAGGCTCCTGTAATATTTGATACTTTTAGTATCCGTACTCAGGTGCTGCGATCATGTTTGCAATGACGTTATTGTTCTGTTATTTGGGTAAGTATTCTGAACTATTTCTGACACTTGTTGCTGCTATCCCTCCGTAAATTTTCGGCAGGATTTTTGGTATAGCGAACTGCTGAATGCATTCAGCAGTTCGTGCCGCACTTAGCTAGTAAGCGTAGTGGTTCTAGCGATTACGCATGCACAAAGCTAAGTGCGCAAAGCTAAGTGCGCAAAGCTATAGTGCGATCGCACCATCAAACATTCACCTCATGCAAACAAAAACAGCCTGCATCGTTGATGCAGACCGCTGAAGAGAAAATATTAGGAGACCTTTTAACAGGCTGATAGCTGACAACTTAAGCTAGGAACGAAAAATTTTCCGTTCGGAAAGATTGAATCCAGAAAGAGAGCTGCGAGGAAAGTACTTCTTCTTCTTCTGTCGGTAGAGCCTCATAAATATGCCCATGCCCGCAATCGGCACTGCACTTTGAAATAGTGCCGCTGCATAGACCCCTGCTGTCCACTCAGTCGAGGCCAGAGCAAAACTCAAAATCAAAACCGTAAACATAGAGCGCGTAGAGAAGGCGGAAGTGCCCACTGATATTGCAGTCATACTGCCATAGAAAAAACCCAAAAAGGTACCCACCACCACCGCGCCCAGCCAACCAAAATTAGCATAAGCCTCAGGCAATAATCCCCAAGCAATCGTCGATTTGTCCGTTTGCTCCCAGGTTTGTCGCTCAATGTGCACATTAAGCGTATGTGTACCGATATGAGAAACGGGCTTATCTTTTATGAGGGCACGAGGCACAATTAAGATGGGGACATAGCTGTAGGTCTCCCCTTTAAGGTAAGGATAATCTTGAGGGATTTTCTCTTGGGCCAGCATTAGCATATGAATCACACTCGATCTTTCTAGGAAAGATTCTCCCTCCTCTGCTGGCGCTTCATACCGAGACAATTCACGATTCTGGGCCTCTTTGGAATAGTCTCTCCACTCTGCAAACCAGGCAGGATACTCCCAAGGCTGAACAAAGTGTCCAGGCCCTTCCCAGTATTTGTGACGCATAGCATGCTTCCCATGATGCAGCGGCAACAGCAGCACTATCCCCAAAATCACCGGCAAAAGCGGTAGGCGTCTACCGCCGACAACAAACGCAAACGTCGATAGCATAAATAGCGTCAAGGATGTCTTCAAGATGAGTCCGGCCGCCGCAGAAACAATGTTTAGACATAAAACGATAAAAAATAAGCGAACCTTCCATTGGCCCATTTTCCCCGAGCCGGCTCGGTATGCAAGCATAAAGATACCGAGAAAGCTTAACCCTAAAACAGCCTTGCCTAAAATATTGAATAAGGTAGGTGAGATAAATCCCCAGCCGCCTACCCTGTACATATTTATAAAGGCCCCCATGGCCACCATGAAGATGAAAAACGACTCAGCGCCTCTTGTCGCTAGCGCCATATAAATCCTAGGCTCAGTCGCTCTTTTCACCAGCTTGTACCAAATGAAAGTACCACTGAACAAAAAGAGTGTCACCGTAAAGGCAGCAAAGCGCTGTTGCTCAGGAGAATATTGCCGAATATTCGGATTCTCAGTCAAAAGCGGCAGGCAAAAAGTCCAAAGGTAAGTCAGCGCAAAGAAAGGATAGACTGGCATGCCTCTAACCTTGCCCTCACACCAAAGGTACATAGGATACAGGCACGCTACTCCTATCATTAAGACACCTTGAGCCGTAGGGACAGGTGCTGCTCTTAGGGCTTCAAAATTAGAAAATAAAAGCAGCCCCATGCCCACCCAAAAAACGGTGCTTAATTTTGCTTCAGCAGCAGCCTTTGACACGATGGCTAACCTGGTTGATTAAGCATGATGAGACGGAGCGTTCGCAACACAGGCTGGGGTGATTTTGTGCGTTAGCCGGCGACGGATTTTGTTGGCTAAGCTTTGTCCAGAGGAAGCTACAGCACCCGATTCACTATCGACTCTAGTCAAAAGCCCTTTGAGCGCCGAGGCATTATTCATTGCGCTTTGCTTACTGTGCTTAGCTTTCACGCTGAGATGCTGAGCAGCTAAGCTCTTTTGTAACTGTAAGTGGGTAAATGCATATATGTCTTGAGATTTTTCTACCAATATTCCTGTTTTGCTTAAAAGCGTCTCTAGAATTGCCAAGCTCATGTGTTGACACTCTAAAAACAAAGGAGAGAGCGTCGTTTCCTGCATGAGATATTCAGTAATGTTATCGAGGAGGTGCGATCGCTCAATAAATATCTGATCTCGTTCTAGCATTTGGGTTGCTAACCACCCTAAGAGAGGAGATATCTCTACATCCGATACACTCGGCGTATGCTGTAGGCCTTTAATCTGACGCCAACGACTAACCAGTAGCATCGAGAGCGTCCGGTAAAGACGAGTTTCATCAGTCAGCAAACTGCCCGTACGCTGAAAAATAATGCATAACCCCAATAGCATGAGCGGACACCGAGCTAACTGCTTTAGCGATAGCTGCTTTGGGTCCTCTAACTGAACAATAAACTGCTGATAGGCGTCTTCTGGCAGGCTACACCTCACAAACCACTGCTGAGAAAAACGCTTAATTTGAATATCACTAAAGCTCGCTGTCTCCACATAGCGAAATCCAGAAAACTGCGCATCAACCCCCGCGACTCGATGGCTAATCACCATCGGAAGATTCGGAAATTGCTGACAGAGGGCAGAAATATCTTGAGCAATGCACTGGGGAAAGGCGGCTTCATCTAGTCCATCTAGAAATAGCTGAACACGCCCTTCTTTCAGGAGAATCTCTGCTTGGGAAGATGTAATTTCAGCTTGAGCAAGCTGTTTTTCTATATAGGTTTGAAGACTTAAAGGTGCATGCTGATTGTCTTGCAGGCTACCTAACCTAATAAATAATGGAATACAGTGTGGTTGAAAGTGGCCTGCATTGCACTGTAATGCTAGGTGCTTTAGCAACGTTGTTTTGCCAGTGCCTGCGTTTCCAACAATGACTAAGCGAGAGGACTGAGCTAAAACAGTATGGAGGGGGAGCCGAGATATCTGGGTCGGCCCAGTCTGAACATCAGCTGTGTCTTGCCAAAACAGCTCTTCTAATTCTTCAATATTTAACCAGCGCTGATGGCCAAGTTCAGTCACAAGCTCCATATCTACGTAGGTTTGTGAGACTGACAGCGGATAGGATAGTAGCAAAGGACTATGGAGAGCATCGCATTGTCGGCTCACTTGAGAAAACAACTTAGCCCGTGTCTGCTCAATCCATTGTTCGAGGCCCCCAACTGCTGTAACAGCATGCGAGTCATCGGGTTCTTTCTTTTTATTTTTATGAGAGATTCTATCTAGGTGAACAGAGAGAGGTTCCACTTCTGGCGGTTCTGCAATCTCTTCCCACTCAAGATCTAGGCGAAAGCAAATATCTATAAAAATATGACGTTCTACAGGGCGGCCCGAGAAAAATTTCCAAATAGACTGTCGAGTCTCCAGACCAACTTCGCCAGCTAGGTACTCTTGGGTCCATCCCGTTCGCTGAAAAGCTTGTTTGGCTCGGGCGATACCTGTAGGAGTAGATTTAAGAGAACGCTTTGCCATAGGTTGGATGCAGAGTTTAGAGGATCATAAAAAACAGTCAGCCGCTTTATGCCTTACAGCAACCGACGACTGACAATATTTTGGTTCTGCTTGAAAATAGGCCACACATGAAAAAGCATCATCTGCATATCGATGAAGTAGACAATGTAAGAAGCTCAGCTTAGTGAGAACATCTGCTCTATTTCATTGACTTTCAGCACGACCATAGTTAGAGACTACCCACAAATCAGCCCAACAAATCAAAAAAATATTACTTTTCTTACATTGTAGACATTACTTTTACTACTCGATGCCCTATAGAAATAAGCTGTAGAAATAAGCTGTAGAAATAAGCTGTAGAAATAAGCGCTCATCCTCTCAAAGTGGAATAGGGGCCAGTCAGTAATTTGCAGGAGATCGCATCCCACCGATAGCATTCGGCACTTTGCTTGTAACATCCGCGCTTTGCTCTATGCCTCTATCAGTCACACCTCTTTTTCAGCAATCTCAACGAATGCATGGCCGAAAAAGAGACATCCGAGAAAGGTAAAAATACGTGATGCTCTCTATGTGATCGCTAGCACACTTTTCTTACACTTAGATATCTCAGTCAGCCTATCGCTCGAATGCTGACCTGAAATAACAGACAGCGGATGCAGGCAACAAAAAATACAGACAACAAGAGATGTATTTGCGTCAGCAGCCGCTCCTCAGTCACTTTCAATAGATAGTCACCTTTTAAGGAAATGGGGTTTCTCTCTTTGCCGTATGTAAATCGACAAAATCGGTAAAAACAAGACCCGCCTTCCAACAACTAAAAACGCGATTCATCTCTTTTCAGAGCTATGCACAGCCTCTTGTTTTAAAAGGGGCTGTGGTATTCAGCATTCATTCCCAACTCTAAATATCAGCTTAAAACTGTGAGGTGTACCATGATGAACAATCTAATCGATCCTATTACAGAAGACATTATCTCGGAAGATATTATCTCGGAAGACTTTATCGCAGAGATTGTAGCCGCTGAAGGTAAAATAGATAACGATCGCTACGCAACAGGAACAGAGCCAACGTCGTCTGGTGCTACTACCAGTAGTAGTAGTAGTAGTACTTCAGGGGAAAGCATATCTCAAACAATGCTGCAATCAATGATTGAGATATACGAGGGGTCTTCTCATTCATCCCACTCATCTATGATGGTAATGGATTCAGGATCAATGACAATGGATTCATCCATGATGACAATGGATTCAGGATCGATAATGGATCATCATCATCATCCAGTGCATATGCTGCTGTCATCAGGGGAGGAAACAGCGGCTGCGATTAATGATGGTAGCTGGTTTGATCCGAACACTTGGGAAAGTGGAGTTGTGCCTTCTGACGGCGCTAAGGTACTGATTCCAGAAGGGATAACTGTTTCTTACGATCAAGAGAGCCAGGCTCGAATTGACACTATCAGAGTGGATGGAGGTCTCATTTTTGCCCACGATCACAACACCAAGCTAATCGTAGATACTCTATTTTCGACTGACAATGGGCTACTCCAAATTGGCACAAACGAGCATCCGATTCAAGCAGATAAAACAACTCAGATTATCATCGACAGTCAGGACGCCGTCTCTGATGCAATGCAACTTGGCAAGGGTGTCGTGCTCTCGGGAGTAACCCGGATTCACGGAGCAGAGAAGCTAGACTTTGTGAATCTTCAGAATGCTCAGGCAGGTGACAATAAATTAGTACTCAGCTTGCCGCCAGGGAATATTACACCCGAAGGTTGGCGTATCGGCGACCAGTTAGTGCTCGGGGGCACCGCCTATAATGCAACAGGTTCAGATGCTGACAATAGTCGATTCCAAGACGAAGTGCTGACCATAACAGCAATCAACGGTAATGAGATTAGCTTTACTAACAACGACATTACTGAAGGCGATAATACTGTTCTACGCTTCGACCACAACCAACCTCAGGAGTTTGAAGATCAGGTTAATCTATACGTCGCAAACACGACTCGCAATGTTTCTATCCGCACTGAAAACGGCGAGAACGCGCCTATCAATAATCGAGGGCATGTCATGTTTATGCACAATGACGATGTCCAAGTCAAAAACGCAGGGTTTTATGAGCTAGGGCGTAGCAACAAAAATGAAATCGTTGACGATCTCGTCACTAATAAAGATGGATCGGAAGGCACAGGCACAAACATTCGGGGCCGCTATGCTCTACACTTTCATCGCTCAGGCGCTGATGATATCAACAGCACACCTGCGATCGCGAGTGGAAATGCCGTTGTTGGCAGTCCTGGGTGGGGAATTGTTCACCACGATAGCCACGCCATTTTAGAAGACAATGTGGTTTTTGATGTATTGGGTGCTGGCATTGTTGCAGAAGCAGGCAACGAGATCGGCCGGTGGAGCAACAACATTACGATAAAAACCACAGGCGATAACGATCCTAATGCGGGCTTTGACCATTCCAAAGCACGCGTCAAAAACTTTGATATGGGGTTCAATGGCGAGGGCTACTGGCTACAAGGTGCAGGCCAAATACTAATGACTGATAACGTGGCAGTGAGCGCGGCAGGTGCAGGGCTAGCTGTATTTGGCGGTGCTGACGGCGGGGTCAGCGCTAGAGATAAGCAGACCATTCAGGTTTCTAATTTGCCCGCAGAATGGCAGGATATTGCCAAAGGCAGGGGCGATGAGAGCGTTGTTGATGTTGCGGCTGTCCCGCTGCTGGGCGTGTCGGGATTTGAAGTTTATAACTCAGAGAAAGGAATTCTTACCTGGGGATCTATGCTCAATGGCGATGGGCAGCTAAGTCTAGATGTTCCCGGCAGCAATGCTGTTGAGACTGCTGTGCCAGCACATGACTACCGCAGCACTATCGATGACTTTCAGCTATGGAATATTCGCAACAACGGCGTACAGCTGTGGTATACCTCCCAATATGACCTTTCAAATGGTCTGATATTGGCAGATACCACCATTCATCCCAACGGCAGAGGAGCAGGCGTTGCCAACAACGACAAGAACCATACCTTTACCAACCTCCATATTGAAGATTTTGGCATTGGTATTCAGCTGCCTAACGACTATGGCGGAAATACAGGCGGTGGCCTTCACCGAGAAATCATCAGCTCAGTGATTAAAGACAGCTACATTTCGGGCGATCGCACCAACTTCAGCTTTTTCGATAATGACAACCATTACCTACAGCTAGAAAACAATACGTTCGGGGAGATCAACAACAGCACGAACGTCAGCCCCAGCGAAAGCTTTAGCGTGACGGAAATAGGAGGCTTGGCCTATCGTTTCGATGCTTCCGCATCCTACGATGCAGATCCTTGGTCAGCCTATAGCAAGTACGAAACCCAGGGAATTGTTGCCTACGGTTGGGACTTCGATAATGATAGCGTTATCGATGCCTTTGGCAAAGAGATCGACCACGACTTTGCAGCAACAGGGCCACAATCGGTATCACTCACCGTGTGGGACCAGCTGGGTCAAGCCACAACACTTTCACAAACTATTGATGTACAACAAAATGCTTACGACAATGCCTTTCTCAATGGAGATTTTAGTGAGAATAGCTTTTTAAGCTACAACAGTGGCTCTAGCGTATATGCTGATGCTGGCTGGGGAAAGGTGGGTTCTGCATACACTAATGCTGATGGCACCTTCGTATTGAGTGATGGTAATGACTGGTCTGCAGCGATCGGGCAAGTTGTGCAAGATGACTATATGAGCCGGGGTCAACAAACCCTCAGTGTAGAGCTCAAAAATATCAATGCATCGAGTGCCTACTACGAGAGAAATGAGATTTCGCTTTCTGTATGGGGCGTTAACGGTCAGTTTGAAAACACATTGTCTGCGGCTGGGCCCAAACAGTCTGGAGCGTTAGAGATGGAATCGGTACAGCTGTTGAATGTAGAGTTGGGTGATAGCGATAGCAACGAGTGGCAAATGCTGTCATGGGAGTTGGATTTTGGGCTGGGCTATCAGTATCTGCTGGCCGAAATCCATATGAAGAAGGGAAATCAGGCGGGTGACTATGTAGCTATCGATAACTTTATGCTGACTAGTGACGGGGCCATGGAGCTAGGTGCTTCGTCGTTAGCCACCGATGTGAGCGGGTTTCAAAATGCTGAGACTGATGTTATCACAGGCACAAGCAGCCTTCTAAATACAACAACAACAGCTCAGTTTTAGGAATCCATAGCGCGTATACGACATCAGAGGCGTTTAGATAGACGCGATCGCAAACAATGGTCAGCCATGTTAGCAACAATAGCTGTTACGTTAGCTGGTCATTGTTTTCGACTGCGCCCTTATATGAATATCCTCCTTACCGCAGACCCAGAGCTACCCGTACCGCCTCGGCTTTATGGCGGCATTGAAAGAATCATCGATATCCTAGTCAGGGAGCTGCGACAGCAAGGTCACAGCGTCGGGCTGGTGGCTCAAAAAGACTCTACCTGCGACGCCGACGCCTTCTTTCCTTGGCGAGGTCGTCAATCTCAAAAAGCATCAGATACCGTCAAAAACACGGCGCAGCTTTGGCAAATCGTACAGCGCGTGCAACCGGATGTCATCCACAGCTTTTCACGGTTGCAGTATCTGTTACCACTACTGCCAGCCCGCTGTCCCAAAATTATGTCTTACCAGCGTCAGCCGACTGCTCGCACGGTTCGCTGGGCGAGTCAGCTAGCCAAGACATCCCTGACCTTTACCGGCTGTAGTGAACATATCTGCCGACAAGGACGAGCAGCAGGCGGCCAATGGGCGGCCATTCACAATTGTGTTGAACTCAATAAATACGACTTTCACCCCACGGTGGCAGACGACGCACCACTAGTATTTCTGAGTCGCCTCGATCCGATCAAAGGCGCACACAATGCGATTGAAATTGCGCTTAAAAGCGGTCGTCGTCTGTTGCTTGCAGGGAACCGAGTGGAAACCCCCGCTGGCGAAGCTTACTGGGAAGCGCGCATTGCACCTTTTCTAGATAGAAGCGGCATTGAATATATTGGATCTGTTGACGACAGCCAAAAGAATAGACTGCTCGGCCAAGCGGCAGCGATGTTGGTCCCGATTGAGTGGGATGAGCCTTTTGGCATTGTATTTGCCGAAGCTTTGGCTTGCGGTACACCGGTTATTTCTACCCCACGGGGCTCGCTCCCCGAGATTGTTCGATCGGGCATTGAAGGCTACTTAGTGAATGCTATAGATGAAGCTGTCAACGCAGTACAGGCATTACCCATTATTCAGCGTCAGCACTGCCGTCAGCGGGCAGAAGCCTGCTTTTCTGCTGAGGCCATTGTTGGACAATACGCGCGGTTATATCAAGAGGCTATCTTGGGCAAGCGCAACCTACAGCAACCATCGTCCGCACTCGTTTAGCCCCTAAGCCAGTTTGTTCTATGCTAACCCACTATCTGCAATTAGAAGACTCTACTGATTGCGCAGCTCGGCGCAAAGTCTTGCTAGTGAGCCCTCATTTTCCACCGGTTAATGCGCCTGACCACCAGCGGATAAGAATTGCCCTCCCGCATTTCAAAACGCTGGGTTGGGACGCCACCGTACTAACAGTAGAACCAGATGAGAGCGCTCACCCTCAAGATTCTTATCTGTCGCAGGTACTTCCTGATGAGGTAGATATCGTAACGGTGCCCGCTATCCCCGCAAAGCTCACCCGCAAAATAGGGTTAGGTAATTTAGGATTACGCTGTTGGCCCTATTTGTATCGGGCCGGTCAGGAACTATTACAGCAGGGTAATTATGATCTTGTTTTCTTCTCCACCACTATGTTCCCGGTTATGACACTAGGACCGCTGTGGCTCAAACAATTTCAAGTTCCATACATTACAGACTTTCAAGATCCTTGGCGAGTTGACAAAGTACAACAGAAAAACCGGACCCAACAGCGCCCTGGTGGCCGAATAAAATACGCAATAGATAAAGGCTTAGCCCGGTGGCTAGAACCGATAGCGTTACGCCGAGTCAGTCACATTGTGAGCGTTTCTCCTGCCTACCCCGCTACTTTGCAGCAGCGTTACGCTTGGCTCATGCCCAAGATGTTTACAGTATTACCTTTTGGCGCACCTACTCACGACTATGCGCAGCTCCCTGAGCTGAACATCACGCAGTCTATTTTTGATCCTGATGATGGATATCGTCACTGGGTGTATGTTGGCCGAGGTGGGCGCGATATGGATACGGCCCTCACGTTGTTGTTCGATGCGATTCATCAGCAAAAAGTGCGATCGCCCACCCTCTGGGCAAAAGTCAAACTCCACTTTGTGGGCACTAGCTACGATAGAGCCACTCAATCCAAACCTATTGAGGCTCTCGCTCACCAACACAGAATTGCAGACATTGTTTCAGAACATCCTCAAAGAATTCCTTACTTTGAAGCGCAGCAGGTCTTAGTCGATAGCGACGCTATTTTGTTGATCGGCTCAGATGATCCAAGCTATAGCGCTTCTAAGCTTTACACGGCGGTCTTAGCGAAACGCCCGCTACTAGCGATTTTCCACCAGCAAAGCTTAATCGTAGACATCATCCGGCAGTGTAAAGCAGGAGACATCGTGACCTTTGACAAAAAGACTTGTGGTGAAAAGACCTTTGGTGAAAAGACCTTTGGTGAAAAGACCTCTGTCCCCACTCAATCTTTACTGACAGCGATCCATAAACTCGTAACCTTACCGAAAGGATCGCAAGCCTCTACACAATGGTCAGCATTTTCTGCCTACAGCGCTGAAAACATGACTAAAACGCTCTGTCAGTGCTTTGATGCCGCAGTCTCCCAAAAGGCTTAAAGCTATTCTATCGATTGTTGATAATTGCGATGTTCATCCTTAATAGACCATACATAAGCCAATGACAGATCTGGCGATTATTGCTTCCCATCCCATTCAATACTATGCACCTTGGTTTCGATATCTGAATCAGTCTTCAGGATTAAAAACAAAGACTTTCTATCTCTGGGATTTTGGTATTAAACAACAACAAGATATAGAGTTTAAATCAGGTATCCAATGGGATATTCCACTCCTCGATGGCTATGCGTACGAGTTTGTGCCGAATATCAGCCAAAAGCCAACCACTAAGCGTCTTTGGGGCCTCAACAATCCTACACTCATAGAAAGAGTACTGGCTTGCAATGCCAAATCAGTCCTGATGATGAACTATAACTACATCACCAGCTATCGCTTCTTGCTGGAGTGGGCCTGTCAGAAAGCACCGCTGCTGTTTCGCGGAGATTCTCACGTATTGCAAGCGCCAAGAGGCATTAAGCCTTGGCTAAAACGGCGGTGGATTACACAAGTATATCGTCAGTTTGATGGTTGCCTCTATGTTGGGCAAGCCAATCGAGCGTACTTTCAATATCACGGGGTACCCGATGAAAAGCTCTTCTTTTCATCCCACGCAATAGACAATAACCGATTCATACAAGCGGCTGCCCAGGCAAGTGAGGACTCACAGCAGTGGAAGCAATCGCTGGGGATTCCCCTTCATCACCAAGTTATTTTATTTGCTGGCAAGCTGATTGAAAAAAAGCGTCCTCAAGATTTGTTAGCTGCGTTCGCGCGGGCGCAGCTCAAGGATGTTTCGCTATTGTTTGTGGGCTCCGGTCCGCTAGAGGCCCTTCTTCGTGACCATGCCAATGAGATAGAAAATGTCTATTTTGCACCCTTTCAAAATCAGAGCGAGATGCCGCGTACCTATGCGATCGCATCAATCGTCGTGCTCCCTAGCTACGGCACCTCTGAGACTTGGGGACTATCGATCAACGAGGCCATGTGTATCGGTAAACCTGTCATCGTCAGCGACCATGTAGGCTGCGCAGCCGATTTAGTAAAAGACAATGGATGGGTGTTTCCAGCAGGGAAACAGGACGCACTAGCGGCCTGTTTAAGAGAAGCTTTTGAGGAGCCCACTGCCTTAGAAAAAAAAGGGCAGCGTAGCCAACAACTCATCAAAAACTACAGCTACAAACAAACAACCACAGGCCTAATACAGGCAATAGAGCACTGTCTCTAAGCTAAGCATAAAAAAATCCTGGCCTTCGTCACATCTTTAGCGCCGAAAACCAGGAACAAAAGAGATTAAGTAGAAAATTTTACTGTCTACTTAAACACTGTCTACTTAAACGCTACCTACTCAACACTATCTACCCAAAACCTTTTCACTCAGGCAATATCCAACTGCTGCTTTCGCCTAAACAACATACGGCGACAGGCAAACATGCCCAGCAGTATCAGTAACCCCATAGATGACTCTACCTCAAACGGAACAGGCTTAGCCTCGGCGAGGTTAACCGTTGGGTCTTGCCCATAGTTCGCATTCTCAAAAATCCTATTAAAGCTAGACTGACCAATATCGACCAACAATAAGCCATCGTTGTAGTCGTTATCACTGCCATCTCCAACAATGTCCTCGTAGCCCAGCACTAACACAGGATTGTCCGCCGTTGGGTCGGCGTAAGCTACCCAATAAACAGGAGAACTGGGATTAGAGCCAGTTGGGTTGTTGGTAGGATCGGTGCTTAATGGCGCTCTACTATTGTTGACCACACCGTTTGGCGAAACACTCAGATTCAGCTGACTGCCCGCTTCAATTGTGGAAAGCTGTACCCAGTCACCCACACTCAGCGGCCCATTAGAACTAGGAAGAATGCTATTTGTGCCTGAAAGGTTTTCAAAAACAGTGGCACTACCTGTTGTAGCACCTGTCACGGTGGCATCAATAGGTGATTGGTAACCCGCGCCTTCGTTCAGAAAAGCGACACGGGGTGCATAGGACTCTTCTATAAAAAGTTGACTAGGATCCACTAGCCATAAGTTGCTCTCGACTAAATTAACAGAAGCTCGTTCTGTATTGCCAAAATGAGAGTACTTTGTCAGGTCAAACCAGGTTGACCCTTGCACATAGCTTTGAATAGGACCAACGCTCAATTCACTCATTATTTATTCATCTAACTCCTAAATATAGTGTTGTTGAAAATGCTCAAGTTGCTGCTATTCATAATTGCTTCCAGCGTGATTAGGGATACAGCCTTGGCATTAAAAGACTTTAAAGTCACAAAGTATTTAAAGTCACAAAGCCTTTTAACGCCGAAACCTGACGTGCAATTTACAGAATGCAGTCAGAGAATTGCTATCAGCTCTAAAGCAACAATCTTGGTTCACCTAGTATGGTCAAATAACATACTGAAGCAATGAGTGCGATCACTGAATTCTGTTCTCACTATCTTCTATGACTCTCGCCCATAAAGACTTCCTCAATCTCTTACACTTTGGCTTCCCAACCCTCAAGGCGCGAGCCTGTTGCACCTAAGCCAAACATGTATAACTTAATCACCTGCTTTTACACATAAAAACAAACAAGAACACAAACAACGTACTCATATAATTTAATTCGTAATGAATATCCACCACATTGTATGAGCAGCCCAACTGACAATGCATTTGACGATGATCTGTATCAGTCATCTGAGCCCAGAGGAACAAAGAGTGACCAAGACGCGCTTCAGCCCACTTCAAAAGGTCTCGCCGTTGGCAGTACTCCCTATCTAGCAGAGGGTCGGAACGAGGAAAAAGAGCTCGCGGGCTTCCGGATCCAGCGAATTATGCGATGGGTGGGCTACGGTCTGTTTATTCTGTATTGGGTGGACGTAGGCTATATTCTTTATCCACCTGAATTTACAAACATTGTATGGGAATATCAGGCGATGGGTGACTTAGTTCGCTTAGTTCCCACACTAGCAATTTCCTTGATTCTAATTTTCTATGGTGAAACGGCTGATCGCAAAAAGATTGAGCGCGTTCTTCTTCTTCTTCTATCTTGGGCCACTGTACTGATTGCCGTTTTTCATCTGCTCATGGTCCCACTCACACTAGTTAATGCGGCTCGTATCAGCACTCAAAATAACGAACAAATTAGTACTCAAGTCAACCAGCAAAAAAGACAGCTCGAAGCGACTCAAGAGCAATTGGAGCAGGCAACGCCAGAAGATTTAGCGACCCTCATTCCAGTCCCGGATGAACAAGGTAACTTACCCAACGCACCGACAACCCCTGAAGAAGCAAAAACACAAGTCATCACACGGATTGGAGCAGCTCGACAAGCTGCTGATACACAGGCCCAAAATGCTCGTGAAAATCTCAGAGATAATTTGCTAAAAAATACGGCTAAAATCGTCATAGAAGCGGCTATTGGTGCAGGCATTCTCATCTACACATGGGCACTCACAAAATGGGCAAGACATCGTAAGTCCTATGGGCGTAATGCAGAAACACTAGCCATTGCCAACCAAGGTAAGCGGTTGAGGAAAAATAGTAAGGCTGGTAAGCAAAGTCGCAAACGGCGTAGTGTCTAGAGGCATAGCAAGTGTCTAAAGACATAACAACAGAACAGTGGCTAATTGCGATAACAATTACCCTAGCGACCATCCATCTCATCTTGAGCTGGCACATCATGGGACAAGCTGACCAGATTGTCCTCAGCAGCATTTATTGGCTAGCCATCATTGCTTCATTTAGGCGGCGATTGCTGCGATTAGGAGCACGCATGCATTGGCTCTCTAGCACGCTGGGCTCACTGCTCATTATAGTTGTTGCTTATAAAAGTCTTTTCCTCTTTTCGTCTGAGTCATCATTTGTTCGCATCTTTCCGAGTATTACGGCGATAGGACTCGGGCTGTTGGCCGCAGGGTTTAAATTTTACACCTATTGGAGAGAAGGGCTTTTGTTTGGCATACTTACACTCCCTCCGATTCTCACCAACCATATTTTAGAGAGTATAGTAGGCCATCGTTTACAAATCACCATTGCGCAGCTAACCACTTTTTTGATGCACTATGCGGGTCTAGAGGTCGGTCGCCAAGGGATTAATATCATTCTTTCCCATGGGGCAGTTTCTGTTGAGTATGCCTGTACAGGCGGTGACTTGCTTATTTTACTGTGGCAGCTTTGTGCACCTGCTATCCTCCTATTACCTATTCCTAGATATCACAAGCTAGGGATGCCTTTTTTTGCCATAGGCCTTATTCTCCTACTGGCAAGTTTAAGAGTATCTATTATGGCCCTAGTTGCACATCAGCCAGCGCTTTTTGAATACTGGCATGGTGATCCAGGCAACCAAATCTTTTCAAATATTGGCATCTGCATTTTTGGGGGACTGTACTGGTGGATAGCAGAATCACATCTATTAGAAGCCAGTAGAAGCCAGTGACACGCTTGCATAAGAGCTATGAAAAAATATCAGTTTCACCTCCCGTTGCTCCTCCTTGTGCTTTCTTTAACAGGCATTAAGCTGTTAATTTCTCCACCAACAGATCAAAAGTATTTTTCCCCAGAACTCCCCAAGCGGCTCAGAACTGCCCAGACAGTTTTTGATCACCAAAATTCACTACCAGCAGAGGCCAGTACTAGCAACGCAGCATTACAAACTAGCTATCCTCAGGCCAAATACCATCAAGTTATCGTCCATCAACAATACCGTCCAGCACCAAGCCAAACATCGCTTCTCGAAATTAGTCTGGCTTATGTTGTTCGCACCGATGGAGATTGGCATACGTTTCTGAAAGAGGCCGATCTTTCGTCCCCAGCAAATCCTGAAAAAATATTAGACCAAGTTACAGCCAAAGGCTACTATCGCCTTTGGCAACAACAAGGAAAAACGCATCTTTATAGCTGCATCAATGTGAATGGCTCGGCTACGGTCACGGCGCGTCAGTTTCGTAACGAACAATACGACATTACGCTGCAAGGGCCTCATTTACTTTCCTGGCTATTGGGCCAGGCATCCCTCAAAGCAGACAGCTGCTTGTGGATTCATTTAATCAGTCGCCGAACCTACCCATCTCTTTCTAAAGCCGCTGAGCACATAGAGCCTATGTGGCTAGAGATAGTCGAGCAACTGTCGAGCAACTGACTCAGCAATTAAGCATAGTAATCAACTTTGTAGTTTTTCACTTGATTGACGACTAAACCGACCATGTTGGCATTCACAAGGTGCAACCGCTCTACCGCATTCCTAAGCGCAGTAATTGACCCCCGCTTGTTTAAGCTAGTCACCACCACCACAGCGGCACTATTCGCTGCAACCAGCCCAACATCTGCTAATCCCATTAAAGGCGGCATGTCATAAATTACGAGGTCAAAAGCCTCACGCAACTGACCCATCAAGGCATACATATCGCTAGAAGATAGCAACCGAGTCGGATCGGGTGGGGCTTGCCCAGCCGTCATCACATAGAGGCCTCTCTCCCAATCAAGCCGCTGAATAATTCGGTCTAAAGAGACTTGCCCCTGTAAAAATTCGCTTAAGCCTATCTGATTGGGAATACCCAAAAAATTGTGGAGCTTTTGTGACCCGCGACGTAGATGGGTGTCCACAATCAAAACTCGGCAGCCCATCGCCGCTGCCGCTTGTGCTAAGTGAACGGTTAAAGTTGTTCGCCCTTCTTGAGGCAAAGCAGAGGTCACAACCAAAGAGTTCAAAGAACGATATTGTTCTTGCCGCTCAATAGTCAGATAGAGTGCTCGAAAAGCTTCTAAAAATCCATAGGCATCGTATTCTTCTAGCCAGGTATTGTCACTATGTGGCACATTGGGTTCTTCTACCAGGTAGTGAGAACCGCGCGTATTGTCTGGAGCGATCGCCTGAAGGTTTTCTATTTTCTGTAGTAATACTTGAGTCGACTGTGAGCTTTCCCTATTCACTTTTTTAGAGATAGAACGACGAATCGCGGTCCGTAAAACTTTTTTGATCTGCTGTTTAAGTTCTGGAGAAAGAAGTACCGTCTCTGTTTCTGAAGCGGTTTTAGTAGGCTGTAGGTCTTCCCGTAAGTCAATGATATTCGCATCGGGGCCTAACATCTTTAACTCGGGATAAATCGGAATCGCACCCAATACCTTCAAAAATTTCTGCTGTTTTATCTCTTCTAAGTTGTGGTAAGTATCTTCAACTTTTTCAATTGCGTAAGCAAGGGCAAACCCTAAGGCAGCACCTGCGATCGCGCCAGTCATCATCGCTTTGATGGGGTTGCTAGCAGGTAGTCGCTCCGGAGGCTTAGGTTCTGCAATCAGCTGCCAAGGCACTTCGTTTTGAGCAGCTTGCAGCTCAAGCTGCTTTCGCGTTTCTAAGAAGCGATTGAGATTGGCTGTCGTCACCGACAAATCACGTTCAAGCTCAGAGAATGTCTGCAAAATACTAGGCATCTCTTGAAGTGCTAGTTCCAATGACTGTGACGCATTGGAAAGAGACTGATAGCGTGCTTCAAGTAAGGAAATTTCGTTGGCAACACTCGCAACTTGGTCGCCAAGCGTACGCTCTGCTTCTGCAATCATCAGAGGCAGCAGGTTTTGCTGTTGGCGGCGCATTAGCTGAATTGTTGGATGTTGAGGGCCAAAGCGAGCTGATTCTATAGCAATATCTTCTTCTAAAATTTGAAATTCATCTAATAGGAGCTGATAGTCAGCTGACTGAACCAGCACCGTCCGGGCATCGTATTCTGCCTGTAGCTGCTGGTATTGTAGGTACAAGCTTTCTAAGTCAGCTTGAATGCGCTGCCTTTGCGATCGCAACGTATCAATATTTTCAACCAATCTGTTAGCAAAGTCATTTGGATCGATAAAACCATAGGTCTCTCGAATGGATTTTATCTGTCCTTGCAGCCCATCATTGTGCTGCTTCAGCTTTGGAAGTTGTTCATTAATAAAATCGAGTGCACCCTTTACCTGTCGCTGCTGTTCTTCAATGCTATATTCTAAGAATGCTTGAGCCACTTTGTTCAAGATCAGTTTGAGCCTATCTGGATTACCCTCTTCATACGCCCCCTGCAAAATGGTGGTTTCACCCAGTCTCACTAGTCTTAGGTCGGCAGCTATCTGCTCATAGGTAACACCGGGATATTGCAGTGCGACCTCTTCTGCTACCGGTCGCAAAACTTTTGGACTATACAAAACCTCAATCAAGGTAAAGTAATTCAGCTCAATGTCTTCAGTTTCTTTGCCAGTCAAAGCATCAATGCTAGATTGACCCGTAATAGGTTCAACCAAAATCCGAAAGCTGCTCTTAAATTTGACAACTTCTTTTGAGGTTTGATAACCGAAATAGAGCGCCATCAGGGCAGTTACAATAGCCAATAGCGAAGCTTTTCGAATGGCAATATCTAAATATTTGGTTAGCTTAAAGGCACCTTCTCCGACATCAGCACTGCCTTCTCCCGCATCAGCGCCTTGAACACTGATTGCCTGAGCGTCCAACCCGCTCTGTGGGTCAGAAGACGCTGAGCGAGCTGTTTTTTTCGTGAAAACTGATTCTAGCATTTGTACTTTAGAAGAAAAATTCAAATAGAGAGAGTAGTCCGTCAATAGGATTGCTAGTGACTGTTCTTAAAATCTCACGAACAGTTGTGACGATGTCGCGAGTTCTAGATCCTGTCGATTTTCCGATGACAAGAATATCTCGGTGCTGCATCAGAGGATTCGTCTCTAAATTGACTGGGGCTTCAAAATCAACGGTGACATCTCGACTGCGCACAGAGCCATCGGGGTTCAGGCTCAGCAACGCAACTTTACTTTTATTCGCTTGCTCGGTAAATCCACCAGCCAAAATCAAAATCTCGTTTAAAGTAGTGTCTGAAGCCACGGTAACTAAGCCAGGACTGGCAACCTCACCCATCACATTAATACTAATGACTTCGCTAGAAAACCTAGCTGAGGCAATCTGTTGCGCGGTTGCAAAATCAATATCCGTTGCTTCAGCCAGGACAATAGTATCGCCATCTTGAAGCGGTATATCTTGACTAAGATCGCCGGTCATAAGCAACGCCCACAAGCTTACACTCATCTCTCGCTGTCGATGATTAGGCGTCAGTCGATAAATCTGAACGTTGTCTAAATTCGTTTTCTCAGTAATCCCGCCGGCCTGGCCAACAAGACTGGTTAAGGTAGGCGGCTCTCCATGATTGGGTGTCAGCGTATAGGTGCCAGGTCTTTTAATCTCGCCGACGATGGCAACACGCAGCGGGCTCATAGCTGCCAAAATGACTTCTACAACAGGCTCAACTAAGATTTGTTCGTCTTGGTATCGGGTGGCTATGCTCATGGCGGCTTCTTCTAGCGTCAGTCCCCACAAAGGAACAGGGCCCAGAACAGGTAAGTTGACACTGCCATCACCTAGCACCTGAAATTGGGTGCTATATTCCGGTACGTTGGCTATCCAGAGAGAGATTATGTCTCCATTGGTCAGCTTGTAAGAATCAGACACGATAGTATTAAGGCCACCTTCTAAGATGCTAGGAAGCGGTTGTGATGGAGCAGAAAAACTGTCGAGGGTAAACTGCTCTGGGCTTTGTATCGCTGGCTCAGCAGTGGGGGAGCTGGCCGCTGGCTGTTCTGGCAAGCCAAAGGAAGCCGAAGGTGTTGACACCGGGAGTGCTGGCAGCGTAGGAAGCTCTGGCACAGAAGGCTGCGCGATCGCATCATTCACAAACGAACTAGAAACAACAATAGTCATGAGTGTTAGGCAAGTCCCGATGGGCGCTGACTTATCTGTGAGAGTTATCAACCATTGAAAAAAGCCCATTTGCGACGATCCGTGCCTTCTAGCTTAATACCTGACAGATTGTGTGATTGACCAATCTGCTAGAAATGTGATGAGAGAATATTTTTCAAGACTTTGCGGTCAAGGAGCGCACCGCTGACATCAATTATTCCCAATAGATGCAACAACTAAAGTGCCACATCTACCAATCGATAAAATTTCGCCATATCGAAAAAAGAGACAATAGAAAAACTTTTTGGAAGAAGAACGTGAACGTATACCCCATCACAAACAGTTGATGTATACGTTGAGAGTATTCTCAAGGAATCTATTCGATAGCCATGACATCATCAGGCGTCTCTGAATTAACAATTAGAGCGGGATATAGCCGCCGTCAGTACTGGCGAGATTTATGGAGCTACCGTGAGCTGTTCTATTTTTTAGCATGGCGTGACATTTTAGTCCGCTATAAGCAGACAGCGATTGGTATCGCTTGGGCACTGCTACGACCGTTTTTAACGATGGTGGTTTTGACGATCGTCTTCGGCAATATTGCTAAGCTTCCATCTGAGGGTGGCGCACCTTATCCTATTTTGGTTTTTTCAGGTATGCTACCTTGGCAATTCTTTGCGAATTCTCTGACAGGAGCCAGCAACAGCCTCATCTCTAATGCCAATCTTATCTCTAAGGTTTACTTTCCTCGATTGATTGTGCCAACAAGCGCGGTCATCGTTAGCTTTGTAGACTTTTTAGTTTCAGCCATTATACTTTTGGGGCTAATGGCCTGGTACAACTTTGTTCCGAGCTGGCATATTCTAACCCTGCCAATCTTTGTAGCGATCGCATTTGCGGCCTCAATGGGAGCGGGCCTATGGCTAGCGACCCTAAACGTACAATACCGAGACTTTCGTTACATTGTTCCTTTTATTGTTCAGTTCGGGCTATATATTTCTCCTGTCGGGTTTAGCAGCAGTGTGGTATCTGAGCAGTGGCGCTGGCTATATTCACTCAATCCTATGGTTGGCGTTATTGATGGGTTTCGCTGGGCTATTTTAGGCGGCGATACACCCATGCATTGGCTAGGGTTTGGAGGATCGACCGCTCTAGTGATGGTGATACTGGCCTTGAGCATTCGCTACTTCCGCGCCTACGAAAGAACATTTGCCGATGTCATTTAGTTATTTGAGCTATCTATTTTTTCCGTATTCTTATGTCAGATGTTGCTATTCGAGTTGAAAATTTAGGCAAACAGTACTACTTAGGCCATCAGTCTAAGGAAAAATATCAGTCTTTTCGTGAGGCGATCGCGAAAGGTGCCCAGGCTGTTAAGCAACAGATACTACCTTGGGTAAATCATTCTCCTAGGGGAAAAAGCGATCGCACCTTCTGGGCCTTAGACGACTTAAGTTTTGAAATCAAGCAGGGCGATCGCATCGGCATTGTCGGCCATAACGGCGCAGGCAAATCGACCCTACTCAAAATTATCAGCCGCATCACTGAACCCACCAAAGGCGAGATTAAAATTAGAGGCAGAGTTGCGAGCCTACTCGAAGTCGGCACTGGCTTTCATCCAGAGCTATCAGGGCGCGAAAACATTTTCCTCAATGGCGCGATTTTGGGTATGGGCAAAGCCGAAATCGCACGCAAGTTTGATGAGATTGTGGCATTTGCTGAAGTAGAAAAGTTTTTGGATACCCCTGTAAAACGATACTCTTCAGGAATGTACGTGCGCCTAGCCTTTGCAGTCGCAGCGCACTTAGAGCCCGAAATTTTGGTGGTCGATGAAGTCTTGGCGGTAGGAGATATTGCCTTTCAAAAAAAATGTCTCGGGAAAATGGAAGATGTTGGTAAGGCAGGCCGTACGGTGCTTTTTGTGAGTCATAACATGGCTACCTTAGAGCGCTTATGTCCGAAGGCGCTAGTACTAAACCACGGTCAGCTGATGTTCCAGGGCGCTGCCGAAGAAGGCCTCAAGCTTTATATGGATCAGTTTGGTCAGCCAACTGCCACATCGGCGACATCAGCAAGCTACTCAGAATTCCACAAGATGGGACTGTGTGAGCCCACAGTAGAACTCAAAGAAAACGGAGAGAACCTAGATTTAGAGGTATCGATTACCGTCGAATCACAACAAGAGCAACAGGGCGTAGGGATCTCCCTGTCACTCTTTACCCAAACAGGCACTCGCGTAGCCGGAATCGGTCCTCGGCTTCACCGCCAAATGTTGCCTGCTTTCAAAGGAAAACTTATGCAGAAGTTCCTATTTTCAGCCATTGATGAAAAGCTGGCTGGAGGCGATTATTTTATTTCACTCACCCTTAGACGGCCACAGATTGAAAAAATCGTTGAACTCCCCTACGTCTTAACGTTCAACCTTCCGCCAAAAATTGTTTATCCTGACGGCGTTCCCTACATCTGCACAGACTTTGGTGCTGTACTGCTGAAACCCAGGATTACGATCAGTGAACCTCAGCAGCTACTTTCACTAAGCTAATGGCAAACCTTCAAAAGACATACATTATCTGTGCGACGCAGCGCAGCGGCAGTACTCTACTATGCCGTTTTCTTGAAAACTCCGGTCTAGCAGGACACCCCAGCGAGTTTTTGCTACCAAGTGACGACGCTGAAGCTGAATTTGACCGTAATTTCCCTGCTAGTGGCTACGACGACTATATCAAAGCTCAAATGGTTCAGTTTGCTTCTAACAACGGTGTCAGCGGCGTCAAAATCATGAACAACACCTGGCAAACCATGATGGCGCGACTACAGCTGCTACCAAAATATGCGGGTTGCTCTGAGCCTGCGATTATCACTAGTCTCTTTCCACAGGTAAGTTTTCTCTTTATCACCCGCCAAAACAAAATCAGGCAGGCAATCTCTCTTAGCCGCGCGGAACAATCAGCCGTTTGGGAAAAACACAGCGCCACCAAAGCTTCCGAAAATGCTCAAACGCATCCCCAAGGCAAAGATCTCCATCCATTTTATGTAAAAAGCGCGCTGAAGCGGGTCAATATTCGTGAGCAGTTCTGGGCTGATTTTTTTCATAAAAACAGTATTCAGCCAATGGAGATAGCTTATGAAGATCTTACTGAGAACTATCAGGAGATAGTGCCTCAGGTTCTTGATTTCATAGGCATCTCCTATCCAAAAACGTTACAGATTACGCAGAACAAGCTCAAAAAACAGTCCGATTTTTATACAGAGTTTTTAATCTTTTACTATCACACATACTTTCTGTTTTATCGCTATTTACCTAAGCCGTTGTTTAACAGATTACGGTGGCTGAAAAATCGATTGGTTACCCCATGAAGATCGCATTTATAAGCTATGAATACCCACCTGATACTAGCTACGGAGGCATTGCGACCTATGTGCACCAGGCTGCTCACATGTTGGTTCGAGCAGGGCACCTAGTAGAAGTTTTTACTGCTAGCCCTACTCGTACGGGCTTTTGGCAAGAAGAGGGCATTACCGTACATCGCATTTGCCTACAGCAGAACCAGCGATCGCACTTCGGAGATAAAATCACCGCCACCTTTGTAGACCGCCACCAGCAAATCGGATTTGATGTGCTAGAAGGCCCAGAAATAGGCGCAGAGACTAGGGGTATTGCACAGCACTTGCCCACGCTACCTCGGGTGGTAAAGCTGCATACCCCTCAATATTTAATCGATCAGCTCAATCAGATAAAGCCAACTGTAAAGATGCAATTACGACGCAACATCGGTGCGTTACGCCGGGGGCAACGACCAAAACCGTTTCCTAAATATCACTACGATCAGACTCAAGATATAGAGCGAGACTATACGCTAAGCGCAGATGAAATTACGACACCGTCAAAAGCGTTAGGAGAACTGCTCATCGACTGTTGGCACCTGCCACCCACTCGTGTTTTTACAGTGCCAAATCCGTATGTGCCGACCGCTGAGCTGTTGAGCTTACCGATTTTACCAAGTTCACCGAATAACTCTCGTAAAGTTGTTACCTTTGTGGGGCGTTTGGAGCAGAGAAAAGGCGTTTTAGATTTAGCTGCCGCAATTCCTCAGGTATTGCGACATTATCCCCAGGTGATATTTCGCTTTGTGGGAGCCACTGGCCTCTCTCCAGAGCCACCGGAGATGATGCAGCCCTATCTGAAAAGGAGATTGCGATCGCACCGAAAGTCTCTAGATTTTATCGGACCAGTGTCTCTAGAGAGTATCCCCAAAATTTTAGCCAAAACCGATATTTGCATCTTTCCCAGCCTTTGGGAAAACTTTCCGAACGTTTGCCTAGAAGCAATGGCAGCTGGCAAAGCCATTGTAGGAAGTCATGCTGGCGGCATGGCCGACATGCTCGATGGGGGCAAAGCTGGCATCTTAGTAGCCCCTCGTCAACCGCAACAAATTGCCTCAGCAGTACTCAAACTCCTAAAAGATGATGACCTTTGCATGCAGCTAGGTGCGGCGGCTCGTGAACGGGTATGCACACAATACAATACTCATAAAATTAGCGCTTTGCAGATTGCTAGCTATAAGCGGGCTATCCAGAGGGCTACTGAGCGTCAAGAGCACAGCATACAGCTAACGTCGAGCACTGGTTAGGTTGTTGGCCAACACCACACCGTGTATATGTTCTATGTATATGTTTTATGTATATGTTTTATGTATATGCTCACAGACATCAGAAACAAACCTGATTTTATACTCAACAGTATTAAAACTAAGAAAAGGCCTTTTGCCACGCTCACACATCCGGACCTTTAGCAGTGAATCCACACTCCTAATTTGAACCATGTCGTTACTCAAGCTGTCAGTTATTCTATGCACTCACAACCCGAGAGCAGACTATCTCAATCGCGTCCTAAAAGCTTTAGCACAACAAACCCTACCCTACACCGATTGGGAATTATTAATCATAGATAATGCGAGTAAAAATTTACTCGCAGATCAGCTAGACCTCAGCTGGCATCCCCAAGAACGTATCATTCGAGAAAACACATTAGGTCTCACCCCAGCGAGGTTAACAGGCGTCCGTGAGTCTCGTGGCCAGCTACTTGTCTTTGTTGATGATGACAATGTTCTAGGTCCAACCTATCTAACCGAGATTAGCCTGATTGCACAACAGTATTCACAAGTCGGGGCCTTCTCTGGAAAGTCGATTCCCGAGTATGAAATTTCTCCAGAACCCTGGATCGAAAACTTTCATCAGGTGATGGCACTCCGAGACTTAGGAGAGCATATTGCCCTCTCAACTCAACCCTACAGTCGCCAAAGCTATCCTGACTGTGCACCTGTTGGCGCTGGAATGGTGATTCGCCGAGCGGCTTTTACGGCCTATTTTTCTATAGCTCAAGCCGATCAAAACAAACTGAGTTTGGGACGCAAAGGTAGCCAGCTCACCTCAGGCGAAGACAACGATATTATTCTGACAATTCTTGAGCACGGTTGGCGCGTTGGCTATTTTCCTCAGCTTAGCCTGACCCATCTCATCTCGGCCAATCGGCTCAACAAAGCCTACATGGCAAAGTTAAACCAAGCTGCGACTCGTTCTTGGGTTCAGGTTTTAGACATGCATGGTATTCGTAACTGGCCAAAAATTGCTCGTTGGAGTGTCATCCCCCGAAAGCTGAAGTCGTTCCTAGCCCATCGCGCATGGAAAAACACCGAAGCCTACATCCATTGGTGCGGTAGCTGTGGCTTGCTAGAAGGCCAAGCCAATTTATCCTAAAAACTCCTATGAGCTTACACATCTCCTATCGCCGTTTTAGCCAGCGCTTAGGGCTAGGCAAATTAGCCTATCGCCTGGTTTTCGCACCGCTTGGTTTTCTCAATCAATGGTCACAGCGAGGGATAATTCCCTTTCTTGTAGACAATTGGCAGAAACATCTGATGGAAAGGGCCGCGATTGGCTTATTACCTTCAGAATGCGATCGCCCCGGTCCCGTCTACGAAGTTCATTTTTTGAGCGGTGAACGATTCTGGTACCAAACAAGTTTCTGTTTTTATTCTCTATTACAACAAACAAACCTAAATCTAAGGCTAGTTGTCTATGACGATGGCACCTTATCACAGACGCATATAGAAAACATCACCACAACATTTCCAACAGCGCGTATTGTGACAGCCCAGGATATTCAAAAGAACTTAGACAAGCATCTGCCAGTCGAAAAGTTTCCTTACTTGCGATCGCGCCGTTTAGACTATCCCAACCTTCGTAAGCTGACAGATATCCACATAGGCTCTAGCGGCTGGAAATTAGTTTTAGACTCAGACATGCTGTTCTTCCACCCGCCTTCAGAACTTCTCAGCTGGCTCCAAACGCCAAAGAACCCCTGCCACATGGTAGATACTGAAACGGCCTATGGCTATTCTAATTCTCTTATGAAAGAGCTAGCCGGCGCTGAAATTCCAGAACAGGTAAACGTAGGCATTTGTGGTCTTAAGAGCGACGCGCTCAGCTGGAATGAGCTAGAAGCCTGGAGCAAGCAACTGATTGAGACAGAAGGCACTCACTACTTTCAAGAGCAGGCCATGATCGCCATGCTCATGGCTCGCCACCCCTGTAGCGTGATGTCGGCAAAAGAGTATGTCGTCATGCCACAAAAAGCAGAAGTATCTAACCCAAAAGCCAAGCTACATCACTATGTTGCAGCGTCTAAACCGTGGTATTTCCGATATGGCTGGCAGCATATCCTAGCCTCTGATTTGTCGCACAGCCTCTAACAGAGAGGCACCCATAATATTGAGCCAGCATAACTATAAAATGAATCTCTCTAATTCTGTTATTCAGGGCCTATGGGTTGGCAGTGCACTGTCATCAATGGAGCATCTGTCCATAAAGTCTTTCCTAAAACACGGACACGAGTATCATCTTTACACCTATAACGCCGTTGACAACATCCCACAAGGCACTATCCTCAAAGACGCCAATGAGATTTTAGCCAAGGACAAAATTTTCACCTTAAAGCATGGCTGGGGGCAGGGTAGCTATGCAGCATTTTCCGATCTCTTTCGCTATCAGCTTCTTCATATAAAAGGAGGATGGTGGGCCGATACCGATGTTATCTGCGTCAAACCATTCGACTTAAACGCCAGGTATGTCATTGCTTCGAGCTTTGAAGGAGCATGGGGCTCACCAGCAAATAACTGTGTTATGAAAATGCCTGCGCAGAGTAAGCTGAGCCATCATCTAGTCAACACTGTTGCCCAATATCATCAGAATCGCCAGGCTAATCTTACCTTTACTAGCCTAGGGCCACAGCTCCTTCAAAAAGCGGTTGCTGACCTGAATCTCTCAAAACACGTCGTTTCTTGTTACCACTTTTGCCCCATTAGCTGGCGGTCAGTAGAAAGTCAAATTGCCTACTACGAGGCAGCCTCTTCGCTGAGCCGACAGTACACAAAAGCCAAAACATTACTAAGACTTATTCTCAAACCCTGGATACAATCTGACCGCATCACAACTAATACATATGCAATTCATTTGTGGAATGAAATCTGGCGCTCCAAGCAACTAGATAAATCAGCCCAGTATCACCCTAGCTGTCTGTATGAACAGCTCAAAGCAAAATATCGCACAGGCTAAACCACATAGGCTTCCGCCTCTCCCCAGACCTTCAAAAACAGGTCTCTATCCTATTACTTTCTACTTTCTGCAATGAAGAAACCACTTATCTCTGTTGTCATCGCAGCCTATAATGCAGAACCCTGGCTGGCTGAAACCCTAGAGTCTGTTATGGCTCAAACTTGGTCAAAGGTTGAAATCATCGTTGTAGACGACGGCTCACAAGATGGAACCTTAGCTGTCGCCAAACGATACGAATCGCCTCAAATCAAAGTAATTTATCAGGAAAATCAAGGGCAGTGCGCCGCCTCAAATCGCTGTTTACAGGCAGCTCAAGGAGACTTTATCCAGTATTTAGATGCAGATGACTTGCTGGCACCAGATAAGATTGAGCAGCAAATTCAACGGCTCCTTCACAACCCACCAGGCTATATCGCAAGTGGAGCATGGGCTCGGTTTTATCATTCAATTCAAGCAGCCAATTTCAAGGTGGAGGCACTGTGGGCAGATTTCTCACCTGTAGACTGGTTGCTATGTGCCTGGCAAAATCATTTGATGATGCATGGGGCAGCTTGGCTACTGCCCCGAGATATTGTCGAAAAAGCAGGCCCTTGGGATACTCGCTTATCACTCATCAACGACTTTGATTACTTCTCAAGGATAATTTTAGCGAGTAAAGGAATTCTCTTTTGTGAGGGCGCACGCACCTATTATCGCTCAGGCTTAGAGAGTAGCCTGAGCGGGCAAACATCTACTGCTGCATGGCAGTCAGCCTTTCTAGCGCTATGCAAAGGAACAAGTAACTTGCTTGCCAAGGAAGATAGCCCATTGGCAAAGCAGGTCTGCGCCAATGTCTTTCAGCGGTTCATTTATGAAACCTATCCTGCCGTACCCGAGCTACGAGCAGCGGCGGCACTAAACGTAAAACAGCTTGGCGGCGCAACCATACAGGCGCAAGGAAGTCCTTGGTACAACAAAGTATCGAAGGTTTTTGGCTGGAAACAGGCTAACCACCTACGCAATTATTTTCGCAAGCAACAGCAGCTGTTTGCTCGAACTTAAGTAGCCAAAACGCGAAAATTATTAGCTTCAGCTCCACTGCAAAAGTACTATGGCAAAGATTTTAATTTTGATTGGTGGGCACCTTTGTACCGCGCCTCGACCACAAAAAGAAGCCGCCGCCTTTGCCGCCGCTGGCCATGAGGTCACCGTCTGTGGCCTCTGGTTCGATGCTGCTTTGGCCACGCGCGATCGCAAGCTAGCCAAACAACAACCCTACCGATTCGACATTGCACTAGATTTTCGTCCCGGTCAATCTGAACTCACCCGCTTGCAGGTACGCATGCAACATCGTCTAGCCAGGGAGGGGTTCCAGTACTTCGGTGTATTTTCACCCGCTTTATTGGGATATGGAGCCAAAGCCCTATTGAAAACAGCACACCGAGCTCAAGCGGAGCTGACTATTGTGCATTCAGAAGCCGGATTGTGGATTGGGAAACAACTCATTCAAAAAGGTCACACTGTTGGGGTTGATTTCGAGGATTGGTTTTCGAGAGATCTGCTACCCAGTGCGCTCAAAACCAGACCGACCGGGCAAATCCAGCAGTTAGAAAAATATTTAATGCAGCGGTGCGCGTTTAGGCTGACCACATCGCAAGCAATGGCCAATGCCTTGTCAGCAGCTTATAACGCAGCTCCCCCCCAAGTTATTTACAATGTGTTTCCCCGCGCTGACGGGGTAGAACCCAAATCCTCAGAGCGACCAGCCCCTCTAAAGCTGCACTGGTATTCTCAAACGATTGGGCCGGGTCGCGGTCTAGAAACACTATTTTCTGCGATTCCTTTTTTGAACGAAGCCGTTGAAATTCATCTTAGAGGCAACTATCCGCCTAGCAGTCAAGCTTGGATGGAACCACTCATTCCAAACGAATGGCGATCGCGCGTAATAGTTCACCCGTTAGTGAGCAATGCCGAGCTGCCGCTACGAATTGCCGAAAACGATATTGGATTAGCGCTGGAAATGTCCACCTGTGATAGTCGCCATTACACCGCCACCAACAAACTATTTCAATACATGCAGGCCGGACTCGCCGTGATCGCATCTGATACTGCCGGGCAGCGAGAAATCATGAAACAGGTGCCGAACATAGGCATCCTCATGAGTGGCAACAGTCCTGCTGAGCTGGCTGCGGCTATCAATCAATACAATCAGAATCGCGCTCAACTCCAGCAGGCAAAGCAGGCGGCTTATAGAGCGAGTCAGCAAACATTCTGCTACGAAACTCAGGTGCCCGCACTGCTATCGACCTTAAATCAGGCCCTGTCAGCTAGTCCACAACTACACGAAATCGAATGTAGCCAAACGCATTAATTGGCGTACCATCGCCCGTAGCGTTCGGCACATCGCTCAAATCCACCACCACAGCGCCGTTGTCATTAGGGCCACCGCAGTTAATGGTGACCCCTAATTCTGCACTTGGGTCTACCGTTGGCGGAAAGTAATAGCCACCGATGCCATCGTCATTACTAGGCGTATCCAAAATTTCATCGCCGTCGTTGGCATTGGTCAGCGCCACATCTTGAGTATTGAAGCTGAGCAAAATACCTCGGTCGCCAGAGCCAGCAGTGCTGCCGTTGAAGGCGGTGGCGTCGAAGGTGGTATTGGTGGGAATGCGATCGCAAACATACACATCCTGCGCCGCCACACCCCCGTTAGATAAAAACGAAACCGTATACTCCAACGTATCGCCTGGCAGCGTAGTAAAGCCACTCACCGCAGTCGCACTATCACCCCCCGTAATCCCAGTAATGTAGCTTTCTACCGTCCCACCACCAGCAGTTTCAGCCGCTGTACCCCCAGGCCAATTCACCTCATTGTCATCCGTGGTATTCACGTCGACATAAAAGGTATCAAACAGTTGCTCACCCGTTAGGCCACGGTTAATCGCCGTAATCCGCTTCGCTAGCACAACATCCGGAGAAGCCAACACCTCAAACCGAGTCGGGTCATCAATCGTCCCCGTATCAGGGTCATCACTGGGGAACATCGCTGGGCCAAAGGTCACTTGCGCTTGGTTATCAATAGGGCCCACAGGCGCAGTTGCACTCACATCCACATCAGCCGTAAAGGTCACACTATTCGTAACGCCGCCTACGCCAGTCGGAATCGAGATTCCACCAATACTGAGCTGATTCCCCGTAAAGGTCGTCACCGCGCCACCGCCAGGGGTAGCATCACTCAGGCTGCCCGTGTCAAATGTAATATTGGCATCGGTCAATATATCGTCAAAGTCCACCGTAATCGCTGTACCAAAGCCGTTAAAAATTTGGTATGTATAGGTCACCACACCATTGGGCAAAGCCGTATCAACGTTGACATCTTTAGTGATAGCTGGCGGCGTGCAAGAAGTTGCGTCAAACTTACCATTGGCCATGACAGAACCGACATTGTCTACAACCGCATCCGCCTGCGCTAAATCTACAGAGAACAGTGAATTACCACTACCTCCATTTTGGTAAAAGTAGCTAATCCCACTGCTGGTTGCCCAAGAACCGCCTGCATTAGAAGGCAACGTAGCACCTGTTGTAGTCACAACACTCGCCGCACCACCTGTTGTCGAAATGCGATAGAGATTCCCATTCTTGACCCCGTACAAAAAGCCATCAACTGGATTGAAGTTAAGATCAAAAATCGTGCCAGGTAAACCTGTTACAGAGAACGTTTCAAACGTCAGACTACCGGCACTAGGCGTGTTACCAATGTTAACGACTCTAAGTGTATTGGCATTGGCCAAGTTGTAATAGTTGCCGCTGCCATCAATGACACCGTTATCCGGAGAACCTGAATCTAAAAAGGTACCCGGTGACCCCACTAACTCGGCCCTGCCAAGATTATCAATCGTGCCATCAGCGCTGATTCTCACAAAATCATGTTCTGCGAACCCTAGCGAATCGTCGTCCGATTGTGCATAGAGGTAGCCATCTAGCGGATTAAAAGCCATGCCGTTGACTAAAATCGCCGAAGAAAAGGTTGGAGCGCTCGGGGTAACAACAGGCGAAAATATCAGTGTGTCCGGATCAAAAATGTTGAATGACGAAGGCGTGCCAATCACGGCATACGCGGAGGTATCGCAGGCGAACGTTGAGCCAAGCGGGGCGATCGCAACTTGATAATCTTCTACTTCACCACCAGTGACAATCCCCGTCGGCCCAATCCCCGTCTGAGGACTCAAACGAAACCGAACATAGGTATCACCTGCCGTCGCCGTCGCCGGCACCACAAAACTCAAACTATTGGTACCAACACTCAACGCCTCATCTGTAAAAATCTGCTCGTCAGTACCATCCCAATCGCCATCGCCATCAAAATCTACCCAGGCATTCAAAGGCGCTGCAACAGATGAAACAACATCCAGCGTCACCGTACTGCCTACCCGCAATGTAGAGGTAAATGTCACCCCGTCCTCATCATCGCTGCCATCACCATCGCCAGTAATGCCATCATCACCATCCGCCAATACAGAAGGCTGACCATCCAGCTCAATGTTGACCCCACTACCCAAAAAAGTCACCCCGTCATTCACATGGGCAGCACCACCATCAGCTCGCAAAACCGGATAGCTGGCCTCCGCATCGCCGTGATCACACAGTGGCCCAAACCGCACAGCATCAATAAAGTTGCCCGTAGCATCATTACTATTTGCGGTCGAGACTGCCACATACTCAAATCGCGTCACGGTTTGGCCAGCCGGCACGAGGTAGGTTCCCTGGTACTGCACCCAATCAGTTGAGTCAGTCGAAAAGGCTGTTGTACCAGTCACCGGATTAATCTGGGCAACCGTCCCACTCGAATCTCCAATCCTAAGATTCAAGGTATCGACCCCCGTTCTACCCCGGTGGGCAAACTGCCAGGTCAGAAGCGTGCCAGGCGTGGTAATCACATCTTGGAATAGCGAACCTGCTACATAAGCATTAATTTCAGCAAACTGATCGTCTTCGAGTGAAGGGCCCGCAATGGTGTTGTCGGTGCGCCACAGCTCAATAAAGTCATCGGCAGAGCTAGACCACCCCGGCACATCACCTTCAAGGTAAGCAGCAATTCGGTTTGATTCAAATACTTCAAATGGAGCAGGTGGCGTGCCATTCACAGCTGGCGTTTCAAAACTACCATTGACCAAAGCCACTTCACACTGCGCGGCAGCCGGCGGCAGCGGTGAATTAATGGTCAGCAAATAATCTTCTACTTCACCATCAATCGCCCCGCCTGTTGAGGTAAGCCCATCTGCCGAGCTAAAGCGAAATCTGGCATAGGTAGTGCCTTCAACAATGTCTACAGGAATCGTATTCCAGGTCAAAGTAGCCACAGTGCCACCGCTCGCTACTGTCGCCGTCACTTGCTCATCATTATCAAAGCTACCGGACTGATCAAAATCAATCCAACCCGTCAAAAAAGCCGGATCGGTTGTGGTATTTGTCACCGCAATATCACTCACGGTATAGCTCGTAGCATCCGAGCGTAGCAAAGGCAGCGTTATATCACCTTCGTCATTTCCACTATCGTTATCAGCAGTCGCTGCGATGTTCTGCTGCGTGCCATCATCAGCATCTGGCGCGGTGCCAATCGCTAAGTCTGCCGTAATGATGTGGTTTGGTCCGCCCTCTGCTTCAGTGGTTACATAGTTCGTATTATCGGCAGCCGCAGCCCCTGTATCTGGAGCATCGCCATAGTCTCTCAAAATCGGATCATCTGTTGTTCCGATAATGACTGCCGATGTCCCAACCGTGGATGTCCCGTACACATAAGTATCAATAAATCGCCTGTTACCTGTATCAAAATCCCAGGTATGTCTTGCTGCAGGCGTAGAAGAAAGTTCACCATTAGGTAGCGTTGTGGTTTCGCCTAACAGCGTGAAGTCATCCCAAAAAACAAGCGTGTCTTGAAGAACACCTGATATCGACTCAAAAACGGTAAGGCCATCATCTACACCGCTCCCGCTGGCCTCTGCATCACCCGCAACAAAGTGAAACTCACCAAGGCGTACAGATAACTGAGCAGGATAGGTACCTGGCAAAAGGACATCACCATTGTTATCTCTACCATCCCAGGTAACACTGTTCACCCCTGGGCTTACTACAGTTTCACCAAAAAGATATACATCGCCTGGTGCATACACGCCGTCTTGGTTAGCATCGATAATAATGGAGTACGTACCTTCAACATCCGTTTCAAACGAAAATTCACCGGTATCTTGAACACTTGTTACCCCAGGTGAAATGCTGTTATCAACCCCTTGATCATCCGTAAACTTAAACCTGGAAACGTCAGGAGGTAATGTAGGCCTGGGCCCCACAAGCGATGGATCCGGCGGAGAAAGGTATAGTGGATAGAGGGGAGCCACACTATCGTCAGCAAAATCCGCGCTCAGTCCACGGTTGGTATCAAGACCTAGGTTATTCGCCAAAATCTCATAGATAAAACCAGCAAAGTCGTTGAGATCCAGCTGCCAAACGTAATTTTCGCCTGGGCGTCCACCCGGTACTTTAATGTAGTAGTTGGTATCAGCATCTGCAGTAAAGCTGCCTGCATTAAAAGCCCAGCTGTACGCGTAAATTCTGCCTTGCTCATCGGTTGGATCCACTGGAGTGGTTGTTGTGGGTGTCACGGTGACATCTACCCGTCGCAAAATGTCGCCATCGTTGATGATAGTGTTACCACTGGTAATCGTTTCAGAATCGTTATATAGCCTGACTTCATAGGTTCCTGGTGTAGTCAGCGAATATTGTGTGGGTGTTGTAAGCGTTCCAGTCATGGAATTGTTGCAAGCAACGTTCCCATCTGGCAGAGACTCCGTCAGCACTTGGACACCTGTTGTAGGCACCAGCGTGGGATCTATCGGATTGGGAGATGTTTCGTAAATCTCTATACGAACATCGTTATCGTCACTATCACCACACAAAGACACATTAATAACTTCGCCAACAGATAGAATATCTACATAAATAGCGTGATTAGGCGAGAATATACCAGAACTTGGGCTTGTAAAAGATATGTCTTGTTCAAACAGTGCCTGATTGGTTCCTATCTGCGCATGGCCTTCCGCCTGTATAGGTTTCGCCATACCTAGGAATGCTGATAGCCCTAGCGTACTAGCAAGCATCACCCTAGAAAGCACTTTTCGAGTCCCGCTGGGTGAACCATCACGCTTTTGAGCTGTGCTGGCAGAAGCGAAGTTATTAGAATAACTGCTAGAGCTAGAGAAAAGAGGTAGATGCTGGTTAACCACAGGTTTCAAAATTTAGAGAACTGTTTTATGAACGATGGCAAGATTCTCCCGTTGGGAGAGCGCGTCAACTCATCATTCCCCCCTGTTACATCCGAGCGGAGAGCAAATAAACTGAAATATCAATTTTTTTATATACATTCACTACTCACAGCACACACCACACACAAAAGCGGGACAGCGTAATCAATACACCGTCCCGCTTTCATGTAAATGGGCTCAAAGTTTTAAAGGCGTCTTAATCAACCAATACAGTAAAGCGAATATAGCCAAAGGAACTCGTAGGCGTGCCCGGACCTGTTGCATTAGCAGCAGGGCCCGGAACCTCTACATATACGCCCCCTTCATCCATGCCAGCACCTGGAGTTGGGCAAGGCGCTGGCGGTGTCAGCGTATCTGCAAATTTCTCACCTCGGTCTGTGCCGGGCGCATCGCTCGCATCAGTCAAAGCACTTTCATCGCCACTATTCGCACTGCCCAAATTGATTAACAAAGAGTCTGCAACGTAGCTAGTGTTCGGTGGAATAAGGTCACAGATTTTGATGTTATTAATCGGGGTATTGCCATCCGAGAGAAAGTAAATAGTGTAGTCAACTTCTTCACCGGGTTCTGCGGGAGCGGCGATCGCACCTTCCAAATATGTCGTCGCGGGTGCAACCGGGTCAGGCCAATTCAGCGAATTGTCGTCATTATTCGCCACACCATCGTCTACAAAGGTCGTAAAGTCAGTCGTCCCGACCCTAGTAACACGCTTCACTAGCTGTAGGGCAGGCGCAGCCGCATCAATGTTGATCGCGTAGTCTTCCACTTCACCATCTGGCGCAGCACCTGTAGAGGTGAGCCCAGTTTGCGAGCTATAGCGAACACGAGCGTAGGTAGCGCCCCCTGTCGCGCCGAACGGCACTTGCACGGTCACAGATTCTGTTCCACCAGTAGATGACACCGGAGTCAACGGACCATCGTCTTCAAAATCACCATCACCGTCAAAGTCAACCCAGATAGTGAGTTGCCCCGTACCCTGAGTCGTCACATCCCAGGTGTAGGTCTCGCCAGCAACAAACGTCTCGCCGTGTAGCGAAGTCGTCGTCATCCCATCATTCACCACAACAGCATTATCTTCTGTTGAACCATCTTGGCCAAAGGTCGTTTCAGTATCTACCGCTGGTGACCCTGTGCCTAAGAAGATAGTTGGCGCAGCGCTCACAACGTGACTTGGGCCTCGGCCCGGTGCAGATTCATAGTCTCCTACGGCTGTACTTGCCGCCGCGTCAGGCGCATCACCATAGTCCACATTAGCAGCCCCAATCGGTGCAAACTGGCTGCTGCTCGCCTCCCGTTCAAACACAGGTGGCCCCGCAAAGTCACCCGGCGTAATCCCTGTACCATCTGCATTGTCGACAGTGTTAACGTTGTTGCCAGTGCCAAGGTCACCACCGTTATCGAGCTGCGCGTTCTGTCCATCGACCGCAGTAGTGTTACCCAATACAACCGTAACGTTAGTCCCTGGCGCAAGGTTGGTATTGGCCTTCACAGGTACCCGAACAATAATGTAGCCACCTACCGGAATCGAACCATCATTCGGGAAAGCCGCGCCCGCCACCGACGCAGCAATATCACCGGTCGTATCCCCACCAGCATCAACTGAAATGCTCAGGGTAGTAGCCGCAGTAGGAGAACCAGTGCCATCGTTATACTCAATAATTTCAATAGGATTGTCGGTCGCGCTGAAAGCCGCATTGGTAACACCAGCAGGCGCACCAGGAATAAAGAACTGTGTTTGGTCATTACCTGTATTAGTGATGCGATATTCAAAGTAGACCACATCGTCAGAGCCAATGACAGTATCACCTTGGGCTGGGCCTGCATCCGTCACACTAGCCGGAGCCTCTGTAGGCACCCCCTCATTAGAAACTGCAATACCCGCAACTTCTAAAATAGTCAGCGTCACTGTATTAGAGTCCACTTCAATCTCTACGCCCGCATTATTCGGGTTCTCAAACGAACCGTGGGCAGTGTTATCGATGGTGATGCCAGGGGCGGTCAACTGTGCCAAAGCAGGATATCTAAACGTGGTCAAAAGTGCCATCCCAACCAGAGGAATCAGGTAATACTTTTTCCAGGGTCTTCGAGAGTTGGTAGATTTCATAAGGTTAGCGACCGCAAAAAAGAGAAGGTGTTTTGTTATCAAGTGGGCTGCTATGAGCCCGTAAAAAGGAACAGTGCTGAAGCTTAGGATCAAGCAAAGATGAGCTCAAATTTCAACAGTGTCAAGCGAATAAAGAGAAAGGGAAATAGAAAAACAGAAAAAGATCTACACGCTAGGACATCGATACAAATAGAAAAAAGGTTACAGATAGAAGAAAAATCAATCGACAGTGACACGAAAACGAATAAATCCGTAGGCATTCGTTGGCGTACCGGGGCCGGTCGCATTGGGCAATTGACTAGGAGAAGGGGCTAAGTTCACGACGACTGTTCCGCCCGTATCGACGTCATCACAGGGCAGTCCACTTGAGCCACCGACCGAGGAAAATTCTCCCCCATCGCTATCGGTATTGGTATCAGAGAGGTTACTGGTAACGCTACTGGTAAACAGCACCATAGAGTTGGGAACGTAAGTTGTTCTGTCGGGAATGCGATCGCACAGCAACACATTCGTCACCGGAAAGTTACCCGTCGCCAAGTAGTAAATGGTGTACTCTACCTCATCACCAGGCTCCACCCCAGACTCAGTCGCCCCCGCCAAAAAGGTGCTAAACGCAGCCCCCGGCCAATAGGGATGATTGTCGTTATCATCGAGCGGATCATCTACCAAATCAGTCAGCCGATTGTCGTTAATCGCCGTAATCCGCTTCACAATCGCCAAATTAGAATCGGTAAAGTGGCCAAAATCATTGCCAGCATCCACCATCCCAAACCCCGAACCAAAATTAGCGACTTCCAAATTATCTGTTGTAAATTCGCTGTTAGCGGGTGGCAGGCTAGCCGGGTCTATATCTAAAACAAACGCACCGTTGGCCGGGAACGAAAAGTCGAAGGTGCCTACATCTGGAGCCGTCGCAGAGGTATCCTGCGACGCCAGCAAAATATCGGAGCCGTCTATCGCACCGTTTCCATTAATGTCTCTATACAGCCGCACAGAAGCATCAGCAGTACCCGAGTCACCCGCACCCGAGTTAAAGCTTCCATCTGTATCCGGGTCCAAAAACACCGTGCCCGTAATCTGATTTTCAGGTTTTGTTGCATAGTCAATACTTTCATAGCACGTGATCATATTAGTAGGAGCAAACCCACTAACATGAGGCGCCACGCCCGTCGACCTATCAATACTGTAAAACCGATCGTTGAGAGAGGCAGGGTCGCTTCCGTCGCCACTGGTACCATAAAAGTTGCCATTGTTGAAAGCGGAAAGGCTCTCTATTCTATTGACACCCAAATTACTACCAACAACAGCCGTTGAGCCAGTTGTGGTGTCGATCGTAATCAAGCGGTCAGAATTTGTCCCCCCAAAATTAGCCACTCCGTACAGTCCGCCTGTTATCGGATCAAAGGCAATATCTGCAATGTCCGAAGATCCTGTAGTCGTAATCGTTAAAAAATCTGCCCCACCAAAGGCACCAGGAATAAACCCACCCGTCGTCGGGTCGATCTTGATTAAAAGATCTGAACCTGTGTTACGAGTCGAGCCAAACAGCTCTCCGGTAAAGGGGTGCAAGGCGAGCCCATAGACGCTAATTGGCGAGGCTGCGCCCACACTACCGAAGGGACCAACCGTACTGTAGGTACTAGTCAGCGTGTTGTAAGTAGCGAGGTTGGTGCCCTCAGCAACAAAAAGCAGCTCATCGCTGCTGCGATATGCGATCGCTCGAATATCTCCCGAAGCGACAATTGCTCCAATTGAGTCGTCTTCGGCACCAGTACTCAAGTCAACCCGCGTCAAATGATTGCTACTATTCGGCACCAAATAACAAAACTGACCGACCACCGGCGGCAACGTCGGAATCACCGTCTCCGCATCATCTTCATTGTTAGTCTCATCCGGGTCAGTAATGTCTAGATTTCTGTCTGCCCTTGCCTCATTGGTGATAGTGCCTGAAGCCGTCGCCGAAAGTGTTCCTGTAATGGTGTAAGTAGCCACCGCGCCATTGTTCAAATCAAGCGTTGTATTAATGGTGTTGCCGCTGCCCATGAGTTCATTACAGGTGCCTACGCCGGTAGTAATCTCGCATTCCCATTCCACCCCTGTCACCGCCGCCGGGACATCATCAAGAAAGGTAATACCGGCCTCATCATCAGGACCAGCATTGGTCACAGTCACTGTGTAGGTTAGCTCATCCCCTGGGTTTGCTGTGGTCAGGTCTACCGTTTTATCAACAATCAGGTCGGCTTCTCTAATGATGATGCCGCCAGAGAGAGTAACATCTGTAGAAGGGTAATAAACCCAAGTGTCGATACCTCTACGATCGCCAAAGCCAGACGTAAACTCGTGCCCACCGCCCGCACTATCAGTCCCCGCTAGCGCCTCACGTGCAGCTGGCGGCCCCCCATAGCAAACAGGACTAGCAACGCCTGTATTAGTCGTTGTTTCACCCGACGCACACAGCGAGAAATCACCCCCTGTGTTGCGATCATCGTAGTAAATCGTAAAGGGTGGATCCGCCGTTGAACCAGCCGGTTGGTTCAAACGCTCAATGATGATGCCGCTGTTGTTTTGTTCAGCGTCAATAATCGGGAAATGCGCTTCGCCTGCATACTGATTGATTTGCACAGTATAGGGAATAGCACTAGGCTCAACCTTCACCCCATTCCCATCCAACCCATCCCAAAGGACAGCATTAGTACCCACCACCGAACGACCCACAAACGTGCGATCATTCAAGTTGCCGTAAATACCGTCTTCACTCAAATCAATCGTGATAGAAAAAGCATTCTGGGACGTACTATTAAAGTTTAGTGTCCCGCCCAAAGGTGCGGTGCCAGCCTGGCCCACAGTGCCTTCAATCCCAGTAAAGCCAAATCCACTAGGAATCGGCGGCGGCTCAGGCAGCTGGTAGAGCCAAGTTACTCCCGTTGGGCTATTGGCCGAACTTGGCATAGTCGGGTCCGGCGGATTGATAAATGTTTTATGAGTAACATAAATGCCAATATCCGCGTCGTTCGGATTATGCAAATCATAGCCGGGTGGTAGAGCCCCTGGATTACTTCCGATTAGCTGCAGAGAACGAAAAATAGAATCTCCCGTAGAAGTATCAAAAAAGCCGTTGCGGTTGGCAAAGAAGATAAATCCGAAGGGGTCAATACTGTTGAGATCGATCCTGTACTGGTAGCCTTCTCTGGTTAAAACAGTAAATTCTGAACTCAGCTGAATGGCACCACCGTTGCCACCCATATTAAAGGCATAGTAGTTGGCATATACCCGCCCTTCAATCGGCGTACCCGCACTAGAGCGTACCGTGACATCCCAGGCAAACACATATCCCGAGTTGGTTTGCGTCCAATCGTCGGTACTAGGCGCTGACGGTGGGTTTCCCCCTGCACCTGCACTAGGGCTAACAAAATCAATCTCCCAAATTCCCGCAGTAGCTGCGGTCACCGCGACAGTACAAGGGATAAAGGTATCGCCCGTACCATCACCGGGCCCTGCTATTTCTTCATCGCGATCAGCAATTAGCCCGGTCGTCCCACACGTTCCTGGGGTGTTGGTCGGGGTACGGTAGTTAATTCTGCCACCACTGGTACCAACCGCACTAGAGCCCAAGTCTATCGTTTCACCTGCGGCAGCATAAACTTTAATCGTTGTTCTACGGCGAACATCTCCATTAAAGTTGTTTCGATATTCAAGATATGGCCGATATCCATTGATATCCACCAAATCCTGACTGCCTTCTGCGGCCGCTGGCAGCGCCGACAAACCTAACAAACAACTCACACTCGCGAATACACTTAGCTTCTTGAGATTCTTTTTTAGGTAATCTGACGCATTCATACAAGAAACAAAAAACTGTGCTAACTGAAGAAAAAATTGAAGCGTTAAAAGATGCTATTCCAGGGCTTTAGTAACTAATCAATAATTCCCTATACAGTGATCCACATAGAGTTTTCTTCGTAGGTAGTTTTTCAGTACTTTCAAAAGAAGTACCGCTATGGTTCAGTTTGCAAGTCTTCTTCCTGATTAACAAAGGTAATATCCACACCTCTCACGTCCTGGAAGACGAACTCTACTCGGCGATTACGCGCAAAGCTTTCTCTGTCGGTCTCCGCAACCAATAATTCTGTTTCACCCAAAGATCGAATCGTCAGTCGCTGCGCTCCAATACCTTTAGAAAGTAAATAACGCCGCGTATTCTCAGCTCTGCGCATCGCCAAGTCTTGGTTGTAGCTTTGGGTAGCCCGAGAATCGGTATGCCCGTGCAAGTCAACAACCATGCTAGGGTACTCGCGCAGTGTATCCGCAATTCTGTCGAGCACAGCCGCACTTTCTAGGCTAATGAAGTCTTTGTCCAAGGCAAAGTGAATATTGCGTGGCACTTCTAGCTGAATGAGCTGAGAAATTGCTGGAGGCTCAAGGGACGTGATAATATGAGAAGGTGGGGCAGTAGTGCACTGAGGCGTAAATACTGGCGCGGCCATTGGTTGTTCATCCGTCCCATCTAGCGATCGCACCACCGTATTCAAAGCTGGCTCCGAAGTCCCGTATCGAGAGTCAGTGGAGATCGCACTCAGCACCGCTCCACCATTCACATCCTCTAGAACAAACTCAAAATCACCCTCAGCATCGGCGACTACCGTTGCCAGTGGTTCACTCAAGGGCCCATAGTTCCCCCGATCTCCAACCGACCGATACAGCTGAATTTCATTGTTAGGATCCGCCGTCCCACTTACAATCACGCTGCCATCAATCACAAAGAAATCAGTACTCACAAACTTGGGCGCATCAACTGCACCATTGCCCGTATCATGGCGTCGATTGCGAGAGTTTCGCCGTGGGTTGGGGCCATCGCCACGCTGAAAGTGTTGGGGCGCGCGATCGCGTCTCGTATTCAGGTCAATACTCAACCCTTCAATATGGTGAAATCGGTTATCTCTCACCACATTGCCAATACTCTGAGTGCCAGGCCCCTGACCATGGGCCGTCACCACAACCCCAGCACCCTTCTGATTAGTAATCTCATTGTTTACAATGCGGTGATTATTTCCCATCACGTACACCGCCGCCCGCCGCCGCCGCTGACCGTTGAAGCGAATATCGTTATCTTCAATCGTCACAGCACCATCAGGCTTGAACAAAAATATACCGCTCCCGTCATTACCACACAGCAAGTTGCTGGCAATTCTCCCGTTCTCAACACTGCCATCTAGGCGAATGGCATCTGGCACACCCGACAGGCCATTACCCACAATAATGTTGTTAACCACTTCTAAGTTATCTGCCTGCCTACTCGTAATCACCGCACTGCCATTGTGGTACTCAATTCGGTTTTGCCGAATCGTAGTCCCCGCACTGTCAAATACAGACACCCCAAATCCAGAAGGCCGAGCAGGCATATCGCCCATAGGCGTAATCCCAATCCAGTTTTGTTCTATCACCACACCAGTAGGCGGCCCATCGCTAGCCGTGTCACGCCCCACAAAGGGTAACGTCGCACCCCGTCTCAGCGGTGTAGGTCTATGGGTCACAAAAATATCTGCGGGCGGGGTTGAATTGGTAATTTGGCTTGGCGAGTTAAACCCGTACAGGCTCAGCCCCCGCACCGTCACGTCGCTAGCAGAAATTGTCAGTCCCCGAAAAACTTCTACATCCGGCACCGGGCGAATCGCCACCACCGGAATCGGAACCGCAATTTCAGCCGTAGAAGAAAGCGCAGGGTCATAGCCAGGCTGCGTCGTACCGTCTATGGTGAGACCAGGTGTAGCGATCGCGGGCAGCACAGCCTCTAGTTCAATAGTGGTCTCTCCTGCTGGCAAACGAAAAGCAATCGTAGAAGCAGCGCCAGTTGCGCTCACCAACCCCTGTTCAGCAGCGCTCAAAGTCGACAGCGGCAGCGTCCCATTGGTAATCTCAATCGCCTCACGCAGTGTCAAAAACGAATCGGGCTGAATCGGACCATCGGCAGCACTGTTCACAGTAACCTGCACAACAGACACCTCAGAAGGTGTCGGAGCTAGCGTTTGAGCCCAGCTCACCGTCGGCAACAACAAAGCCGTTAGCACCGCACATCCTGCCAACCAGTAGCCTCGATCATTAGACCCAGACAATTTCACTGTGTCCTTTAGACTGTTCTTTGTTTTATACGTCATCTATCGAACACAAATAAGGGCAAATAAAAAGAACAGAACGCATTGAGAAAGAACATCACCGCTACAGCTCAACAGCAAAAGGAAACACATCATCTACTGCGGGTGCGCTATTCAGATAGTCGAGTTCAAACGTAATCGAATCGGAGATATCAGTCGGCGGTGCGATCGCCTCTTCGCCTGTTATCAAATCCAGTATCGAAAAAGAGAGATCGAGCGGTTCATCCACCGATA
>ERZ1740070.127-NODE-127-length-53168-cov-6.100804_pt1 | contig 53168 bp, 46 predicted proteins | sample MGYA00581734_ERZ1740070 | MGnify/ENA primary metagenome ERZ1740070 (study PRJEB43018, sample SAMN04849744) | marine metagenome | isolation source: floating plastic debris | place: Pacific Ocean | collected 2008-09-01 | study: EMG produced TPA metagenomics assembly... | reverse complement strand
TTTATTATATGGCGACTTCCGAGATCTATATTATTTCTCTTCTCGACGCTCTTCCGATCTAGCAATTGCTTACACCTATGCATAGAAAGCAGATGCTGGATCAAGCAATTGCTCACACCTACCAACTATTGAAAGATGTCAAAAATTATACCCATACCTCTACATAGTCTCTAAATTTAGAAATTCTCCAGATTGATGCTTACTGACTAGTAAGTTGTCTTAAAACCATACCTACAGACATTTACAGACTATGACAGTTTAGGTTTTGGTCATACGGAGTCACGTTAGCGTCTATGTAGTTGCACCTAACACATAGGATGTAGCATTATGTCTTTTTTATCTCGCCCCCCTTTTATTCCGCGTAGAGCCCTACGCTGGCTGTTAGCTCCCCTAGCTTGTTTGCTAGTAATCGTGCCGTCCTACGCCATGGCTCAGGAGCTCACCGTGGGTCAAAGGATCTTTAATATGGAGCTTAGGCTGGAGTCGGAATATGAAACCTATTTTGGTGAAGATCTAGCTCAGGTGACACAGCCACCAGAAGAAATTGCGGCCACCCTAGCGCGTTTGGCTACAGAAACAGCCACCACACCGGCTGTCCTGTGGGCCACTCCTCGCACTGATCATTTACATGTGGTCCTGATTACGCCCAATGGTGAACCCATTGTGCGTGATTTGTATGATGTCCCCAGAGAAGTGTTAGATCAGACCACAGCTCAGTTTCAACGTCATATTAGACGCCCCTCAGGCAATGCTTACATGCCTGCAGCGCGTAAACTACACGACTGGATAATTGGGCCCTTTGAGGAGGAATTTCTCAAGCCAGCTGGCATTGATACTCTACTAGTTTGTTCTAGCGATGGTTTGCGCGGTATTGCTTTACCGGCCTTACATGATGGCAAACAGTTTTTGGTTGAAAAATACAATATCACTCTTATTCCAGCATTTAATCTGATCGATACTAATTACGAACCGATTGAGCCAGGCAGCTTCTTGGCAATGGGGGCATCAGAATTTACAGACCTATCTCCGCTACCGGCGGTACCTGTTGAGCTATCAAATATTTCTTGGCAGCTAAGGTCAGCAATGAGTAGCGAGCAGAGCTGGCAGGGTCGCTCGCTACTCAACCAAAGCTTTACTCTAGAGAACTTCAACACCCTGTTGAGTCGTAAGTCTTACGATATTGTTCACCTGGCTACCCATGCGGAGTTTAAGCCCGGTCGACCAGAAAATTCCTACATTCAGCTATGGGACCAGCAGCTCACATTAGAAGATGTAGATAATTTAGACTGGCAGCTGCCCAACTTAGAACTATTAGTGCTGAGTGCCTGTGAAACTGCCGTAGGTGACAGCGATGCCGAATTAGGGTTCGCTGGGCTGGCGCTTAGAGCTGGCGTAAAGTCAGCTGTAGCTAGCCTCTGGGATGTCAGCGATGTGGGCACTCTCGCCTTGATGAGTGAGTTTTATCACCAGATTCCTCAAGCAACAACTAAAGCAGAAGCACTACGTCAGGCACAGCTGAATCTACTGAACGATCAAACAAATGCTGTGGACCTAAGCCGAGTTCAAAAGTCCTTAGGGACAAATAGTCAGGCGTTAGAAAATTCTCTCTCCCATCCGTTTTATTGGGCTGGTTTCTCGATGATTAGTAGTCCTTGGTAGTGTTGGTGTTGAGCTGTTTACTCCCATTCTGGTGTGGCGATTACCCAATCGCCAGCAAACTGTCTAGAGCGCCTGTGCGATTAGGGTATGTTTTTGGCACCATAGACCCGCTACCATAGCCATTAGCAGTGCTGATTGCTACATAGCGATCGCAATCTTAAAACCTACCCTAATTCTTTCGATGGCTTTTCGAGCAACCCTTGTCGCCTTTATTGTTATGTGTTTTGGACTGATAGCCGCCCCAGCACATGCAATGACACCTTTGGGCGTATCTGACCTGGCCTATAGTGAATGTCCAGCCGAATATGCCGAGGGCATTGTGGATTCAGGTAGCCTGGGTAAGGCTACTTGCTATCTGGTTACAGGCACACTAACAAATAACTCTGGCAAACCTATTCTCAATGCCGATATTTTTGGCCGCATCTACGATAAAAACAACAATCCAGTGATGCAAAATCGAGGTCGACTCGGGGGTGTTGACTACGTGCCTCCCGGTGAAAGTGACTTCAACATTCGTGTATCGGTTGCTGCCAATCAGCCGCCACCGTTAAAGCTCAAAAACTTTAAGGCATCCGGATTTGTAGGTAAAGTTCGTCGTCAGGGCCGGATAGATTAAGGGCTAAAAAACAAACGGGAGGGAGGTGCGATCGCACCTCCCTCCCGTTTATGAAGCTCTAAGTATCAAACGTTTAGAAACTGGAATAAGCCATGTAACCACTTGCACCGAGCGCATAGGTCGCCTGCACCAAGGCACTACGAACAAACTGCAGCACAATAAACGCCAAGATAGCAGAGAAATCAATCCCACCTAGGGGAGGAATTACTGACCGAAATAGGTTTAAGTACGGATCAGTAATCTGACTGAGTGCAGATAGGAGGGGGTTTCCCCAATCAAGGTTAGGCAGCCAGGTTAGCAGCACCCGTATCAAGAGCAGAGCTAGATAAATACTGATGAACTGAGCTAATGCTGCAGGAATGACTTGAAGCATAGGTATCCTACCTTGTAGAAAATCAGAGAATAACTTTGGTGTTTAGTGTAACCGATGGTTTCTACAACCTAAAGCGATCTTTAGGTTATGTATAGTCTGAGTTTAAGGGATTGCGTTGAGTAGAGTGGAGTGTTGAAATCCGAAATCTAACCTATCGGCTATCCAGTAATAGCCAGAGTACAGTTAGGCTACGAGTCCATGGTGGATGTTTCGTAGTCCGCTGCTCGACCGTTAGAACCACCCAACTGCTGACGGACTTCTTCAATCGCCGCATTAAGCTCAGAGATCTTATCTTCTAACCCACGGCGAGCAATTTCCATACGCTCGTCGTTGCTCATGTCAGCCAAATTCTGTCGGATATCCTCCGATAGCTGACTGAGGCTTCCATTATCCTCAGATGATGCGCGATTGAGTCGGTTTGTTGCCAAGACTCCAGCAACACCTCCAACCACCCCACCCAGCAGGGCTCCTAAAAAAAATCCACCAGTAAAGTTACCTGACTGACTCATGATGTGCAGTGATTAATTAGTACCAAACGTGCGATCCCCAGCATCCCCTAACCCTGGCACAATAAAACCGTTTTCATCCAGACCTTCATCGATGATGCCTGCATAAATTACGAGCTGCGGATACGCTTCAGCAAGTTTTTGCAGCGCTGGAGGAGCGGTTACTACTGAGACAACCCTAACGAGAGACGGATCTACACCGCGACTTACCAACTCTGCCATCGTGGCCATCATTGTACCGCCCGTTGCCAACATTGGCTCACTAATCAAGATACGTGTAGCCGGATCAATCTGAGCTGGCAGCTTATTCAAGTAACAGCTGGCGGCTAGGGTTTCTTCATTGCGAACAAAGCCAAGATGATAGACAGATGCGGTGGGTAATGCCGCTTGAACCCCTTCCATTAAAGCTAATCCTGCCCGCAAAATAGGAAACACCAACAGCGGCATTTCAGGATTGATAAATGTAGCAGGACAGGGTGCTAAAGGTGTTTCTATGGTGGCATCTACGGTCGGTAACCAATCATTACGAATTGCTTCGTAGGTTAACCAGCGACCCATTTCGGTCATAGCACTTCGAAATACAGCAGACGGTGTATTTACGTCCCGTAATACACCGAGCCAATGCTTGATTAATGGGTGAGGGGGAACATGAATCCGTAGCTGCATTGCCATGGGGGGATGCCAGAAAAACAGTAAATGTAGGCTAAAATCTGCCCAATCATACGTCTTCAATAGCTATGCGTCTAGGGTCAGGGATATAGCGATTGCTGATCTAGAAGATAAACAGTTTGAAGCTGTTGAACGACCTCTCACAAGCCATTCCGAGGAACGGCATACAGCTACCGGCCTCGTAGCAAATGCTTAACGGTTTCCACCATTTCCGCCGGGCGAAACGGCTTGGCAATATAGGCATCGGCTCCCTGCTTCATACCCCAATAGCGATCAAATTCTTCGTTTTTAGATGAGCAGATGATGACAGGCACATTTTTAGTTGGGCCATTAGTCTTGACCCACCGACACAGCTCATAGCCGTTCATATTGGGCATGACAATATCGAGAACCACAAGATCAGGGGGTTTCGACACAATCATGTCCTTGGCTTTTTCTCCATCTTCGGCTTCCAAAACAGTCATACCCGCTTTGATCAGGAGACCAGAAATCATCTCCCGTAGGGTTGAGCTGTCATCCACAATCAAAACCGTGGTCATAATGCAGGGAATAGGTAGAGTTCCTTAAGTGTTAGTGAGCCCATATTTGCAGGATAGATTAAACGTGACCAGCTAATAATACGGATTCGGTTGATTTGAGGCAATAATTTTGGCTACAAGCCTATGACTCCAGGGCTAACTAAAGGGGAGTAACGGCAACTGTAAGCTCCTATCCCTATCGTATTAAGTATACGAATAAAGATTAGAAGCGTCCGCTGAGTCAAATGGCGTATTATTTACAGCTCGTCTAACAGGTTTAGCAAGGGTTTTGGCTGCAGCTTATCTTTAAACCAAATCACTTTGGCGGGGACGTTTTTGACATCAATACCTGCTTTTGCTAAGTTCAATCGCTCCGAAATGGCCAAAATTAAATTTTGACGGTCTGATTTTTGGACTTGAGCAAACTTTTTGCGTAGATAGTCTGGTCGCCAGTATCCGACGATTTCTAGTAGATAGACCCGACCATCAGGATGAACTAGACGAAAATCAGGAATCATAACGCTGCCGGGAATTGGAATCAGCTCAACCTCTCGTTCTAGCTGCCACTGAGTCTTCCCTTTTTGCACCAATCCATTCCACCGTTCAGCAAAGGCAGATTCAACCATGCTGTCATAGGGTTTACCGGGTGGGTAATGGCTGACTAAATCGCAGTCTGAGTCAAGGGTGTAGCTTTTTTCAGATAGGGCTTTGGTGTAGCTGTCTTTCCACTGCAGGGCGGCATTGAGGTGCCAGCGGGTCACGTGCAAAATGGCGGGCACCAGCTTAGCGATATCTAGCCCATAGCGAGTGCTGGCCTTAAATAAACTGGCCGGTCCGTCGATGGTAACGGTAAACCCCTGATCGGCTTCTCCCTCGATATAGGTCATTAATCGAAACAGCTTGAGGTAGCGAAACATCAGCTTATACTCACCAGGGTCGTTGCGGTGCAGGTTTAAGACCACATGGCTGGCTCGGTAAAAAATACCCTGGACCTGGGACAGGTTATAGCGATGAATCAGGGCCTCGGGTGGGGGGGCATCAAACTGGGTAAGAATACGATTTTCTTTGAGGTCGGCATACAGCCCCTGCTGAATATGAGTTGGTTCTACATCTTTATTAAGTTCTTGGGTCAGCTGTCCTGCCAGGGTGTCTAGATGCTGCTTAGCCACCGTTGGTGATGGCGCACTGACGGCCGCAAGGGCAAACACCCGCTGACGCAGTTCTTGGGGTTCTAAAGGACTGACAATCTCAAAGGTGCTAAAGCTGCTGCGCAGAATATGGGCCAGACCGCGTTTAATCCGATAATCGGTGTCTTCGCCTTCTAGTGTCTGCAGTTTTTGGTTGAGACTGCCCTGGGTGTCACCGACTGTAGCTTGAAAGAGAGAAACAAGATTGGTTGCGATCGCAAGCCACTCGTCACTCAACGGCAGCTGTTTCGCATCAATAGAATCACCCCGAGGGCGATGAATCAACAGATCAGAAGGAAGCATCTTCCTAAGATAGAAGCTATATAGTTAACTAAGACCCAATTTAATGTTGAGTTTTGAATTTTGTAGAGCTTTGCTCTTCTCGAAGAGTATTTTGAGTTGAATAGTCTTAAATACCGTCTTGGTAAGGAAAATCTCAGCCCAAAAAACTAAGAATTCAAAACTCAAAACTCAAAACTCCCCCACTCTCCAGCCCTTGATCCAGTCCGAAACCCTAGACCTTTTAGAATGGCCCCGTTTATGTCAGCAGTGGGCCACCTTCGCCGCCACTAAGTTAGGTGCCCTCGCTGCTCGCCACGGGCGTATCCCTGAGCATCAAAGTGAGAGCGAGCGGCTGTTGGCTCAAACCCGTGAAGCCTACCTGCTAGAAGATAAAGCGCCGCTAAATTTTCGCGGTGTGCAAGATATGGGTGATGCCCTGGAACGAGCAAAACGTCAGGGCATTCTGTCTGGAGAGGAGCTGCTGGAAATCGCGACCACCCTGGCAGGTGCACGTCAGCTACGTCGTACCATTGATGCCCAAGAAGAAGAGGATTTTCCAGTTCTGCAGGCATTGGTAGCCCAGCTGCGGACATATCCAGACTTAGAAAAAGAAATTCACCACTGTATTGATGATCGCGGTAAGGTCACTGACCGAGCCAACCCTAAACTGGCGGGTATTCGTAAAAGTATCAAAACCACCCACGACCAGCTCCATGCCAAGCTGCAGCGCATCATGCAGCGGAGTGCTGGCGCTTTGCAAGAAATCCTAATTACCCAGCGGGCAGGACGGTTTGTAGTCCCCGTTAAAGCCCCGCAAAAAGACTCGATTCCGGGGATTGTCCATGACGTCTCCACCAGTGGTGCCACTCTGTATGTAGAACCCCAGAGCGTGGTGGAGTTTGGCAACCGATTGCGCCAGTTAGAACGCCAGGAAATCCGCGAGGAAGAACTGGTCCGTCAGCGTTTGAGCGGCCAGATTGCTGAGGTCAGCGCCGATCTCGAACAGCTGATGGCCATCGTTACCACTCTGGACCTGGCAACGGCCCGTGCCCGCTATTCTCTATGGTTAGAGGCTAATCCGCCTCGATTTAGTCAGCCTAACGAGCGCACCGTGCTACGACAGCTACGGCATCCCATTTTGGTATGGCAGCAGCGTCATGAAGAGGGTCCGACAGTCGTGCCTACCGATATCACCATGCGTCCAGATATTCGGGTGGTGGCGATTACGGGGCCAAATACGGGGGGTAAGACCGTCACCTTAAAAACCTTGGGTCTGGCGTCTTTGATGGCCAAGGTAGGTCTGTTTGTTCCGGCCCGTGAACCGGTGGAGCTGCCCTGGTTTGATCAAATATTGGCCGATATCGGGGATGAACAATCCATTGAGCAAAGCCTATCGACGTTTTCGGGACATATTCGGCGGATTGGCCGGATTTTGGATGCGATTGGTGCGGGTGCTGGGGTTGAAGACCAGGCTTCGGTGGTCGGTGCTACGGGAGATAATTCTTTGGTGCTGTTGGATGAGGTGGGGGCAGGCACCGACCCGACGGAAGGAAGTGCGCTTGCGATCGCACTTCTGCAGCATCTTGCCAATCACACCCGGCTGACTGTGGCCACTACCCACTTTGGCGAACTTAAAGCCCTCAAATATCAGGATGAGCGCTTTGAAAATGCTTCTGTAGAGTTTGATGACGTTAGTCTGTCGCCCACCTATCGACTGTTGTGGGGCATTCCCGGCCGCTCTAACGCCCTCACCATTGCGCGACGGCTAGGGTTAAATCCGGCGGTTGTGAATACGGCCCAAGGCTATGTCGGGGTGAGTAAACAAGACGACGTTAACCAGGTCATTGCCGGTCTTGAAGCCCAACGCAAACGACAGGAAGACCAGGCCGAGCAGGCGGCAAATATTGTCACCCAGGCAGAGGCACTCAAGGCAGAGATTGAGCGAAAGGCAGCGGCCATCAAAGATTGGGAACTTAATCAAAAACTGGAGCAAGAAAAAGCGATCCAGGCAGCGGTGGCGGAGGCAAAGGCTGAAATTGCCACCGTCATTCGTCAGCTGCAAAAGGGCACTCCCACAGCCCAGGCGGCTCAAAAAGCAACAGAGGTGGTGGAAGCCATTGCAGAACAACAGCCAGCGGCCCCTAAAGGGAAACACCCAGCGAAAAAACCCGTTACCAACTACAAACCTAAACTGGGTGAAAAAGTACGGCTGATTGGGCTGGGGGGGCAAACGGCTGAAGTCGTTGATGAACCCGATAGTGATGGCAAAGTCGCCGTACGGTTTGGTCTCATGAAAACCGTGGTTGATCTTAGCGACATCGAGTCTCTCTCGGGGCAAAAGGCCGCCACCAAAACACCGGACGAAAAGCCTACTGAAAAACGGCGAACGGTCAAAGTGGTTAAAAAAGAACCGACTGCCCCGGCGGTACGCACCTCTAAAAACACTATCGACATTAGGGGTATGCGTGTCGCTGAAGCCGAAGCTGATCTAGAAAATTTTATTGCAAAATCCGCTGGCCCCATCTGGATTATTCACGGCCATGGCACTGGCAAACTCAAACGGGGTGTACGAGAGTTTCTCAAGCGCCATCCTCAGGTACGGAGTTTTGAGAACGCTGAACAAGCCGATGGTGGTACTGGTGTAACAGTTGCTCAGGTTTGAGCGTACAGTCGCTCAGGTTCTCTGCGATTTATTACCCCTCAATCAGCTCACGTACCGGCTATGCTAACTGTGGATTTATAGTTGCAGAAGAATTACGTCTACATGACCATCCCGACGGTTGAGCAAGGGCGCGTTAGTACGGCTCGCAAATCGCTTTGGCTAGCCGCCATTAAACCTCCTATGTACAGCGTTGCCGTTATGCCTATTTTGGTTGGCAGTTTGCTGGCGTATAGAGAAACAGGGGTTTTAGAAACCCGCATTCTATCGATCTTTTTGCTGTCGGCGGTGCTGCTGCTGGTTTGGGAAAATCTGAGTAATGATGTTTACGACGCGGATACCGGCATTGATAAAAACAAACACCATTCCCTTGTCAATCTGACCCAAAATCAATCTCTGATCTTTTGGCTCGGTAACCTAAGTTTGACGCTGGGTATTGCAGGGGTGGTTGCGATCGCACTGCTACAGCAAGACGCGACTGTCCTAGTGTTGATTTTGATCTGCTGCATCCTGGGCTACCTCTATCAAGGGCCGCCGTTTCGTTTAGGCTACCAGGGGCTGGGGGAACCACTGTGCTTTATCAGTTTTAGCATTGGCGTAGGGGCAGCCTACTACGCCCAGACTCAAACATTTTCATGGGGCTGCTGGGGATTGGGAGCCATCGTTGGTATGGCGACCACATTAGTGTTATTTTGCTCTCACTTTCATCAAGTGAGCGATGACATCGCTGCGGGGAAGCGTTCCCCCATTGTTCGGTTGGGTACCGAGGGGGGTGCACGACTCTTACCGTGGCTCTGTGGCAGCATCTTTGCGATTTTAGCGGGTGGGTTACTAACGGGGCTATTTCCCCCAGGCTTAACTCTGGTCTTTGCCAGTGCCCCCTTTACATTCCAGCTTTGTGGTCATGTTGAGCGCTATCACAATCAACCCAAGTTGGTACAAAATGCTAAGTTCGTAGCCATCCGTTTTCAGTTCTGCTGTGGAATACTCATATGTCTGGGGTTGCTGCTGCCGATTTCCCTTAGAGCGTCTTAAATAATTATCCCTTCACCCCATTTTTGAGCGGCCTGTGTCAGAGTCTGCAACCATGTCCTATCGGTTCGAGTTTCGTCCCTACCACCGTCGGTTTCGACAACCGGTACGCACCCATCATGGTGATTGGCAGGTACGTCAGGGGCTGATCCTCAAACTAACTGACGAAGATGGCCGGACGGGCTTTGGTGAAGTCGCACCGCTACCCTGGTTTGGGTCGGAAACGTTTGAGCAGGCACTGAATTTCTGTCAACAGCTACCCTCCCAGCTGTCTGACCATGTAGTTCCCTCGTTGCTACCCACACTGCCGGCTTGTCAGTTTGGCCTAGAGTCGGTCTTTAGTAGCCTGGAGCGTAAGCTACAACCCATTGAGCTACCCAATGCTCAGTGTGGTGTGCTGCTGGCTAGGGGGTCTCAGTCTTTAGAGCAGTGGCAGGGGCTGTGGCAGCAGGGCTACCGAGTGTTTAAGTGCAAAATCGGTGTAGGCCCAATCGCCGAAGAAATGGAGTGGCTAGATCAGCTCCTGGGTCAACTGCCTTTGGGGGCAAAGCTGCGTCTAGACGCCAACGGTGGTCTAAATGAGCTGGCAGCAAGACAGTGGTTAGATTGGTGCGATCGCAACGATCAGCGGATTGAGTTTCTAGAACAGCCCCTGCCGCCAAACGCCTTTGATACCCTAATGCGGCTTAGCTATCGCTATCACACCCCCATCGCCCTGGATGAATCCATTGCCAGTCTGGAGCAGCTGAAAGCGCATTTTCATCGAGGTTGGGATGGTATTTACATCATCAAAGCAGCAATTATGGGCTCTCCCCAGCGGCTGCAGCATTTTTACCACAAATACCCCATTGACCTGGTGATTTCATCGGTCTTTGAAACCTCTGTTGGTCGCCAGGCCCTCATTCGTCTGGCCATAGATCTGGCCATGGCCTATCCCGATATTCCCCACCGCGCCCTGGGCTTAGGCACCCAGCAATGGTTTACCAACGATGGTCTGAGCCAAACCGACTGGCAACAGCTATGGCAGCGGTTAGGGTGATTTTGGCGCTGGGTCACACATGAACAACACCACAGGGGCGTCCGATTATCCTCATCCCCAAGACATTTGGCATACCCTGGATGAACCCTGGTGTAGCAAGGTTCAAGAGATCTCGCCAGGTGCGGTTGTGCTGATAAATGAAGCTGAGCCGCAACGCTTTTTGACATACCTGTGGAGCGGTTTGTTAACAAACGCCGCCCTGATTTTGGCAAACCCCAGCTGGCAACAGCGAGAATGGCAGCAAGTTGCGGAGCAGCTGCAGCCTGATATCGTGCTTGGCCAACCTCCTCCTGTCTCGTTTGCCCGTAGTCACCAACCTAAGGCAGGCCAGATTCTCATTGCCACAGGGGGGACTTCAGGGAAAATCAAATTTGTTGTTCATACCTGGCAGACTTTGATGGCAGCAGCCCAAGGGTTTCTAGACCACTTTGAGCAACAGCCTGTTAACAGACAGCCCGTTAACAGACAGCCCGTTAACAGCTACTGCGTACTACCGCTGTACCACGTTAGCGGTCTGATGCAGGCCATGCGAGTCTGGCTCTCAGGTGGCCGGTTAGTCACCCAGTCATTCAAACAGTTAGAGAGCGGTCAACGATTGGTTACACCAGACCAGACCTGGTTTATTTCTCTGGTGCCCACACAGCTGCAGCGGCTGTTAAAAACTGACAGCGCCAGCACCTGGCTCTCGCAGTTTCGGGCTATTTTGTTGGGTGGAGCCCCTGCCTGGCCAAGTCTGCTAGCACAGGCAGCTGAGCTACCCATCGCCCTGACCTATGGCATGAGTGAAACAGCGGCCCAAGTAGCTACCCTGTTTCCCAGAGACTTTCGACTGGGTGTCTACAGTAATGGTCCACCGCTGCCCCACGTCATGCTGGCAGTTCACAACCCAACGTCGTTGCACCCGCTGCCCACCAACACTGTTGGCAGAATCGCTTTACAGTCACCTTCTTTGGGTCTAGGCTATTGGCCAAATATGCAGCTTGCTCAAACCCAGAGCTGGTTTTACCCAGACGATTTAGGGTATTTGGACGAGCAAGGCCATCTACATGTGGTGGGGCGCAGTAGCCAAAAAATTATTACCGGGGGTGAGAATGTCTTCCCAACAGAAGTCGAGGCGGCACTATTAACCACAGGGCTGGTGCAGGATGCCTGTGTTGTGGGCATCCCGGACCCAGTATGGGGGCAGACGGTGGCAGCCCTCTATGTCCCGACCGTAACGGCTACTCCACAGCAGCTAAAAACGGCTCTAAACCCGTTACTTAGCGCCTACAAACATCCTAAACAATGGCGACAGGTTAACCAAATTCCCCGTAATCACCAGGGCAAAGTCAATCATTCCCAGGCGGTGGCATGGCTGGTCCAAGCCACTGAGCCAGCTCAGAGCTCAGCGGCTGACGCTGACGGCTAACGCTGTCAATACAGACGTGGCGCGTGAGGGCAGTTGCTACGGTTTTCTCCTCAGCATTACTGAGACGATAGCGAATTTCAAAGTTAGCGCTATCTAGGGTATGGGGAGTAAGTGCGATCGCAACCTGATCACCACAGTACAGCGGTCGCCGAAAATCAACAGAAGCGTGTACTACAGGCACCGCCAATGTCGCACCACCAAAAAATAAGCGAACATCAATGCCCGCATCAGCTAAGGCCGCCTCATAGGCTTCATGACACAGGCTCAAAATATAAGCAAAGTACACCACACCGGCTGCATCGGTTTCGTGGAAACGAATAACACGGCGATAGGCGCTACTGGGCATGGGGTTGAGCTGGACGGAACGGTGCATCCTTAACTAGGGTCTCACTCTTAAGCCCGTTGGGCAAAGCCGCCTGCGCTGCAGATGCATGAGCACTAGGCATGATGTTCAACGCCTGTAGTGGATTGCCAGCCATCCGGTTGTTGAGGTTTGCCAAGGCATAACGCAGCACGTCGTTAGGATTAATGGCCGTCCATCCCTGACTGGTCAGCTGACGTAGCTCGAAGTGCAAATGTGGGCCAGTGGAGTTACCAGTAGAGCCCACTAGACCAATCACATCGCCCTGTTCAACCCATTCGCCAACCGCTACTAACATGTGGGACATATGGGCGTAACGGCTTTCCAACGTATTGTCGTTATGCCGCAAAATAACCGTCAGACCATAGCCACCCAAATAATCAGCCACAGACACTTGGCCCGATTGCGTTGCCAAAATTGGGGTCCCTTGCGGAGCACCCAGGTCCGTACCGCTATGAAAACGATAGTCGCCATGAATAGGGTGCCAACGCCAGCCAAACAGCGACGTAATGGGTGATGAAGCCGCCAGGGGAAATATAAATGACTCCCCAGCCTGCAGATTAACTAGAGGTCTAGCAATCGTGTTGTAAAACTCACGCCCTGCTGCCGTAGACGCACCACCCGAAAAGCGGATACCCGAACGGCTAATGTTTACAGGACCGATATCAATAGAGGCTTCAGAAGCATCTGCTTCAGGAGCTTCAGCCACAGTAGCTGCTTCATCAGCTGCCTCACAGCCACTCTGGTCGTCGGCATCCATCTCGTACTCACATCCAGTAGAACGCTCTGAGATCAGCACCTCTGGTGCATTGGGGTCAACAGTCGCCCCTTCGCTGTAGGCTGTTGGGTCAATAAATACGCCGCCATATTCCGCTGCTAAGTCTGCCACAGTAGGAATTTCACTGGGAATAACATCGCTAGGAGTAACAATCTCCACGTCGGAGATAGCCGCCTCTCCCGAAGCATCCACATCGGAGATCCTCTCTTCTATGACGTCTTCATCGTTAGAAGTGACTGTTTCATCGTCAGAGATTATCGCTTCTACAGTGTCTGTTTCAGCAACATCGGCTCCTGATTCAGGCGCAACGATCTCGATGTCAACCTGAGAGGTAATTGCCTCCACCGCTGGCTGCGTAACAGGCTGAATCGTATTTGAAAACGACGGTGGCTCTGCTTCGGGAGAAACAACGACAGGAGGGGCCGCAATTGCTGTCTCAGGAGCGGCTACAACAAACGGTGCTGCATCGGAAGATACTGTTGGAACAGCAGCGTCTCCTGCCGGCATATCTATCTGAGCCAACACTGGCTGCCCGCTCATCACAGCAAGAGAACTGACGACGCCAATTTTTTTCCACAGTTGACCAGGCTGTTTGCCAGTAACGATCACTTTAGGAGTAAACTTGTTGGCCCTAGTAAAGTTAGAAGATGCCAAAGATAGCCGGCAGAAGTCATCCATAGGTAGATAAATAGAATATTCGAGTGACGATTTAGTTAGTAATGAAAAAATTTAGTGTAGGAAAAACGCAATAGGATTTATAAGTTCTGAGTCAACGCTAAAATGTGCAATAGGCGCACAGCTATATGACATCAGGTTGGGAGTACCCCAGAGATAGCTCTCCAGATTTTATATAGACCAGTTGATCAACTGGCTCATTCACTAACACTGAGTCTTGTGACGCAGTCCTTAGGGTTAAGTGTCCCGTTTCCGTAACACCAACCACCTTCAAAGTCTTTCCTTCCAGAACTACAGGCATATTTAGATTAGTCAGCAGACTTTGATAAGCAGCGATAAAAGTTTTGCCATCCGTAGAGCTCCTGTAAAAAATACCTCGCCAAATACCGAGTAAAACAGCAGCGGCCACCTGATTTAGCCTGGCTACCGTTCCATTATTTGATGCCGTCAGCCTTTGCCAAGTGACGCCAGTCACTGGCACAGAGTTATAAACATTCACCCCCACACCAATAACAGCACGTGTAATTGTTCCCTTCTCTGACTTACTTTCACTCAAAATACCCCCCAGCTTCTGACCGTTGACCACGATATCGTTGGGCCATTTGATTTGAGCCGGCACCCCTAAACATCGAAATTGGCTGACGATACCCCAAGCACTGCAAAGGGTGAGCTGAGCCGAGCGGTCCGCTGGCCAGTCGGGCTCTAGCATGATTGATAGATACACACCGCCCGGTTCAGAGAGCCATTGTTTGCCCCGTTGACCTTTACCGGCGGTTTGGGTATGTGCGATCGCAACTGTGCCTGCTTTAGCGTCTGCCATCGCCCAGAGGGTCTTATTGGTCGACGCTAGCTGCTCAAATACACGAATATCTAATCGAGGCCGTACCCGTTTAAGAAAAGTCGGCGTCTCGGGTGTGGATAACGTAGCCAACGCCTGGCTAACGCCTTGTCGATTAAACCCGTCTAGCTGCTGCGTCACCACCGTCACACTCCTCCAACGAACCAGCCAATTTTACCGGCCAGCCGCTTGCTATCCTAGTGCTCTACGCCATTGCCATTTGCCATGACTGACTTGCCCCCATTAACTGAAGCCACCCTCTGGGCCATCCTCAACGAAGAGCTAGAAGACGATGTCGTCGTTCGATTGGTGTGGCATCATCTGGGCTACCGTTACGACAGCGCTAACAAGCAGTGGGATGCTAGCAATGTGATTGAGCCCCTACGGGAAAAATTTCCAGAGCCCCCAAATTTTATTGAAAGTCGCCCTGCCACAGTGCAGCTCACCCGCTCTATTCCTAAACCAAATAAGCAGCTGTTAAAAACGTATCTGGGCTTTAAGGGCTACAGCGTTGACCAGCTGGTGCCGAGGCCCACTCGACGCGCCACCTTGACCAACTGGCTTCTGAGCCATAAGCAAAGCCAAGTGCTTTTTAAGGATTTGTCCTCGTAGGGGCGTTCCATGGAACGCCCCACGTAATCTGCCCACAGCGCGCGCCTTAAAGTTTGACTAGATCATAATAGTATTTATGATCTAGTCAAGTTTGCTATTACGCTGAGGCGGCTATGGAAGTCAAAAATATCTATTCTGAACTTACTACCCATGCCGAGGGTGATTTCTTTGATGTCGTATCGTTTAACGGCAGTCATGTCGGTGCCTGTAGTATTACAGGTGTCTCACCCGTCTGGGAAATGCACCCAGATACGGACGAATGGTTTTACATCCTCGAAGGGGAGTTTGAAATGACTCTGCTGGATGGGGAAACCCCTCAACATGTTGTAGCCAAAGCCGGCTCCACATTTGTAGTACCTAAAGGTATCTGGCATAAACCCGGCGCTCCCAGTGGGTCAAAATTTATGTACCTTACTCCAGGGCAAACATTGCACTCAGATCAGGAAGACCCTCGTGGTTCGTGACGAGCGATCGCACATGCACAATCCAAACTAGCGAGACATTTCGATGCAACCTTATCGTCTCGACTAGAACATTCTTCCGGCAAAGAACGAAAAGCTATCTACGTCTTTGAATAGTTGCGTCGCGGTGACAACTAGTCTAATGAAAATTAACGCCTCGCACGTATTATCTTCGATGCCAGATTCTTTCTGGTTTTTGGTTGAGTTGCCATTCAATATATTTGTCGGGAGGGCGGTCGATGTCAATTACATGCTCGTGAGAGAAAGGTATTTCCGCACCAAAACACAAATAAACACTTTCATCGCCTTTCTCGATACAAACGGGCTGGAAGTCAAGAATGCCAATGTATTTGTCTTCGACAACTTCAGAAACAATTACAAAGCCACGTTCTCCCTCGATTATGATTTCTCCATCTTCATCTTCGCATTCAATTTCGAGTATCAGCTTGGCAGCGTCACCAATTTTCAGGTTCTTTCGCTTATCAATATCCGGAATCCAAAATCCTTCAGGGTTCTTTCGATGAGATTCTTCACCATCTCTCAATTGCCAATAGTCTTTCTCGAAAGTTGCCAATTCCATGTAACTTCCTTAATGCATAACTAATGTTTATCCAGAAAGCTTGAACGAACTGATTTAAACTTTCTGGCCTGAGTGTGCCAGTTGTCCGATTCCACTGGACCAGTTTTGGCCTGAAAAATTGCCGTTATGTAGTCGTCCCTGAAAAGCCTGATTTGAGGTTTTTCAGGGACGACTACATAGCCTTGACGAATGCCAGTGGCTGCAACGGTTTGCTGAATCGCCGAAGTAATGTTGAGAATATCAATCGCGTCAGCCGTATCAACGGTTAAATAGTGAGAAACAATCTGCATAGCCCTTACGATACACATGAACACTCTCTATCAAGACCCAGCTGTCATTAAGCGTGTTCTGGCCAAAACGAAGTATATCGCTGTTGTTGGTCACTCTCCTAAACCCCAACGCCCTAGCTATCAGGTGGCTCAGTTTATGCGCCAGCAGGGCTATATCGTTTATCCGGTCCACCCGGCTGCTAAAGAAATCGACGGCCAGCTCTGCTATGCCCATCTGGCCGATGTACCCGGCCCTATCGACATGGTGAATGTCTTTCGTCGCAGTGAGTTTCTGCCTGATTTGATGGGTGAACTTTTGACGCTAGACACGATGTCTGAGGTGAAATGTCTGTGGACCCAGCTGGACATTTATGATGCTGCCGTGGCCCAGCAGGCCATCGACCATGATTGGCAGGTGGTTATGAACGCCTGCCTTAAAATCGAGTTTCAAGAAATGCGGCAGAACTGACGCTGCTACTTTACCGGTCTGGTTGAGCAGAAAACCAATCCGGGGCTGTCGCTATCATGGTGCGTCTCAGGGTTTGCTGACGAGCTTTAAGCAGATGACGCTCATGGGTATGCTCCATGAGCCATCGCAGCGACTCTTGATACAGGGGCTCTTGCCACAACCCCAATGTAGATGTTGCTTGGGCCTGTTCGATGTAGTGTCGCAGCTGTTTTTGAGCCAGTCTCCTTAGTTCTCGATCAGTCCGCTGCAAATGAGTTTTTAGTTGGTTGACCGTGGTCTCATCCGACTGCTCTAGGGCAGTATGGATTTCTGCTTCTAACAAGCGCAGCTGCTGCAGTTTGGTTTGATAGACATCATCGTCGTCTAGCAGCCGATCAGCAAAACTAGTGCCGTAGGACGGTAGGGACAGCAGCTCTTGAATAGCCAATAGCTGAGATTCCACGTCATTGGAGCGTCGATGTAACTCGCGCTGGTGGCTTTCTAAACGCGCCATGGCGAGTGGGCGAGTCTCAGTTTTCACTGGCTGTCGTGTTTGAATAAGCCTAGAAAACCTGGGCCAGATGGGTGCTGCCTCCACTGGAGCAGGTGTGGCCTCGATAGGCACTAAGACATCGACATTATCCTCAGACTGATCGGTTAGATTCTCTGCTTCAGATAGAGTGACTGTTGCCTCACTATTGGCAGCTGCCCCTTGCAAACCAACGGTGAGTGCCAATATGCCTGAGACCGCTGACAGCCAGCGATAGGGGATTGATTGAGAGGGTTTTAGGCAGTGGGGTATCGCTATAGATTGAGCCCTATTCTGTTGCATGGATAGTTAAGGGAAAACACGGAGGACACAAGCGTTTAAAAAAATTGATGCTGTTATTCCACTATCCTGATTGTCATAGGGGTGTCCGGAGTTTCTAGACGGTTTATGGAAGTCTATAAGTTACCCGCATATCTGCACACTGAGCCTACACAAAACCGGGCCAGTTTTGTTTGATACTGCCTAGACCTCTACTCGCTCTCCCATCTGCACTCGCCATAGGTTGGCATAGATGCCGGCACGGGCTAAAAGTTCCTCATGGGTACCCCATTCTGCCAGCTTTCCTTGATCCATTACATAGATGCAGTGGGCGTTACGCACCGTTGATAGACGATGGGCAATGGCAATGGTGGTGCGATCGCACGTAATTTTCTCTAAAGAGCGCTGAATAGCGGCCTCCGTTTCGTTATCCACGGCCGATGTCGCCTCATCCAAAATGAGTATTGGCGGATCTTTTAGCAACGCCCGAGCAATGGCCAAACGCTGGCGCTGACCTCCCGATAGTTTCTGCCCCCGCTCGCCGACAATGGTGTTGTACCCCTGGGGCAGCTGCTCAATAAAGTCGTGGGCTTCTGCCAGCTTGGCCGCTTTCTCAATCTCAGCGGGCATGGCACTAAAGCTGCCGTAGGCGATATTTTCAGCCACCGTTCCGTGGAATAAAAACACATCCTGACTAACAAGACCGATGGCCCGGCGCAGGTCATCAAGATGCAGTGTGCGCAGGTCGTGACCATCCAAGATAATCTGACCGTTGCTAATTTCATAAAACCGCAGCAGCAGCTTCACCAAGGTACTTTTACCCGAGCCAGTGGCGCCCACAATGGCGGTTGTTTTACCTGCAGGGATCTTTAGGGTTAAATGCTCGACAACGGGCAGACGGTCGCGATAGGCAAAGGTAACATCCTTAAACACAATGTCTCCACGGACATTGCTCACCGGCAGCCGATAATCTCCGGGGCGAATGGCGACAGGTGTATCCAACAGGTCCATCACGCGCTCGATCGACGCCATGGCTCGTCGATACTGATCCAGGGTTTCCCCTAACCGGGTCAGGGGCCAGAGTAGCCGCTGGGTTAAAAACACCAGCACACTGTAGGTACCCACCGCTAAATTACCGGCAACGGCTTCGAGACCGCCGTAGAGCAATGTGGCGGTAAACCCCAGCAAAATAAAAATACGAATCAGCGGGATAAAGGCTGAACTGAGGGTGATGGCGCGGCGATTACTCTGACGATAGGCATCGCTATCTTGAGCCACGCGCTGATTTTCATAGGTCTCAGCTGTATAGCTTTTAATGGTCGCAATTCCCGTCAGGTTATTGGACAGGCGACCGTTTAGCAGCCCCACCCGTTCACGCACCTCTGTATAGCGGGGGGCTAAATACTTTTGGAATGAGATCGCACCCCACCCAATAAACGGCATGGGCAACATGGCCATCCAAGCCACCTTGGGAGCCATGACAAAAAATGCCCCACCAATCAATATCACGGTGGTCACCACCTGCAAGACTTCATTGGCCCCTCGGTCAAGAAATCGCTCTAGCTGGTTGATGTCGTCATTCAAAATAGACATCAACCCACCCGAACTACGCTCTTCAAAAAACGCTAGCTCTAACGATTGCAGATGGGTATACGCCTCCAAACGCAAATCATGCTGAATCGACTGGGCTAAATTTCGCCACAGCCAGTTGTAGGCATACTCAAATGCCGACTCCAGACCCCACACAATAACCGTCAACATCGATAGCCAGATAAACTGTCCGCGAATACTGGTGACTCCCCAATTGGCAATGAGCGAGTCCTGCTGTTGGACGACCACATCTACGGCTAAACCAATCAGTATCGGAGGGGCTAGATCAAACAGCTTATTTAAAACTGAGGCCAAGCTGGCGAGCCAAATGTGGCGGCGATAGCGGCGACCATAGGTCAACAAACGCTGGAGTGGGTAGGTCATAGAGCCTGATGTCTAAAAGCGACAGAAAACGTTAAATCAAGTTCAACGTCTCTATATTGTGGACTATCACTGTGACCGTTCGACTGGTTAAAGTGATGACTGAGATCGCTTTTGAGACTACGGAAGTCCAGACATCCAGCGTAAAGGCTTCAAGAAGATCATCGTAAAACCACGGTGCAATCTAATTTTCTAGCTATCCTACTTAGATAGGTGCTACACACAACTGCCGTGGCTACGTATAGTGAGAGTCTTCTAAACGCTCTCATGAGCCGTCCTCAATGAGCCATCAGCTAAGTCTCTGGTCCAAGCCCATCAATTTTTCTACCTTTTTAGAGACGCGCAGTCTCCCGTGGAGATGCGCAGTCTCCCGTGGAGATACGCAGTCTCCCGTGGAGACGCGCAGTCTATCCCTGTTTTACACCTAGTCGCAACAGTTGCTGGCATATTCGCTAACACTACCGCTTAGCTAACAATTCGGCAGTGCTGAGTGTCAATTTCCAATTGATAAATTTTCAACATAAGCCCCCAAACTGTTTATGGAAACTCCTTTTGAGATTCGCTACAACAACATTAAACTGCAGGTAGAGAGACTTTATAAAAGCGCAAATCGGCTTGACGACACTAAGTTTCCAGGTTTAGAAGATATATCTTTTACCCTCAAAGGTGGAGAATGTGTCCATCTGCATAGCTATGAGCCCGCAGCTAACAAACTTTTGTTAGATACCCTAACTGGTCGCATTCGCCTTGATGCAGGGGCTATTTGGGTTGAGCATCAAGGACAGTGGCTCAATCTACCCCAGCTATCCCCTCGTCAGACGCGGTTACTTCAGGCAATTGGTTATTTAGGGCCCAGTGAGCTTTTGTGTTCGGCTTCGACAGTCATCGGCTGTGTGTCTCAACCGCAAATAGAGCTTGGGGTTTCACGCACTCAAGCGGAAGAACAAAGCCATCACATTTTAGACTGGGTCGGTCTGCCTCGACGGCTTTGGCACCGAGCGCCTAAACAGCTGGCGCCAGCAGAACTACATCAGGTTAATCTAGCTCGCACATTTGCCGTCGACCACAGCATTATCGTGATTGACCTGCCCCTCACCCAGCTTGACCCAGCCAATCAGACACGTCTGCTCAAGCTGATTGCCTATCGCAAAGCTCAGGACGTCTGTTTTATTGGGCAGTTTGATCAAGAAGATCTACGAACACAGATTTGCGATCGCACCCTCTCTATCTATGTCCCGACACTGGCTTAGCTACTCCCGCAGCAGCAAATAATATAGGTCACCCGCCGTATTGATCAGCCCCGCCTGCTGCCCGGCGGCAGTCCCCGTACCCACAAAAATATCCACACGACCAGGACCCAGAATGGCCCCGCCGGTATCTTGATCTAATACATAGCGATTGATGGGCACAGTCTCCCAGCTATCTTTTGTGGCAGGCGTGGGCAACTCTAAACTAATCAACGCCAGTGCTCCCGGCGGCATCAGGGTTTTGTCGGTGGCAATAGAGCGCCCGGCGGTTACGGGCACATTTAGGTTGCCAATGGGGGGAGACCCTCCGGTTGCCTTAAAAAACACAAACCGATCATTTTGCGGCAAATAGTCGTCCAGAGCCTCTGGGTGTTGGTCAAAATAGTCAATCAAGACCGGCAGCGATAGGTCTTCTTCTGCTACGATGCCAGCTTCAATCAGGGCTCGGCCAATACTGACATAGGGGTACTCTGTACGACCGGCATAGCCCACCGACATGACCGAACCATCCGTCATCTGCAGCCGGGCTGACCCTTGCACCTGCACTAAAAATGCCTCCAGACGGTCCCGTAGCCAAACTAGCTCCAGATCGGCCAATGGCCCCTGACTCCCTTGCAAGCCATCAGCCCCTTCTAACTCGGTGCGGGTGGGGTGGGGCATGGACCAGGTGTCTAAATCGAGAGGTCGACCATAGAGGGGATAGCGATACTCTGCTGTGGGCACAGCGCTAGCGCTATAGGTGGGCTCAAAGTAGCCAGTGAAATCCACATGGCCCGCTTCGTTGCCCACGGATCGATAAAATTCAAACTCCTGATGCACAGACTGCTGCAGCTGCTGTGCTGAGTGACTAGTGGCCACTAGCTGCCGAAATCGAACTAAACTACGCTGCACGCGTTCTCGAGTAATCCCCGATATTAGATACTCTTCATAGGCTTCAGCCGCCGCGTCGGTCTTTAAATAGTCGAGACTGTAATCAATGGCTTGGAGTAAACGAGCCCGGTCTTGACCAAATTGAGCATCGTAGCCCAGACAAAGCTCAGCAATAAACTCGACCTGACAGTTGATCAGCTCGAGCGGAGACGCCTCTGACGACAGCGGGCAGCACACCACAGCAGCCAACAAAATTGTTCGCAGCCAACGCACCGTCGTTTTACCTAAAATCGTTCTACGCTGGAGCTAAACTGGGGCTCTACTCGGATCGCCACCAGTCGAGAAGGCCGGATCACCATATATTCTCCAGGATTGATCTCCGGTAGCGGCACCTTAATAAAGTCGTCTGACGAGGATTTGGGCGTCAGCTCATTGCTGTACCACTTTTGAAAATCTTGAATCGATGAAAACCTCACTTCCTCATGATGGCCGCCATCAAAAAGTAGATGAACAATAAATTCGCTTGGTTTTCTGGGCATGGTGGCGTGTCGATTTAAGTCATCGACTTATTATGGCCCCCCAGCTGTCAAAAATTGCATCTAAAACGATACGAATGCTTACAAAATATTCAGCTGCCAGCTGGGGCCAGACAAATAACGGTAGAGTTTAGCTGTATTTTTGGCCTAACGCCTGTTCTATAGAATTGCCATTCTCCTGAAACCCATGTTGCGTAAAGTTTCCATAGCCATCGGCACTCTTTTGCTCGTCGGGCTGCTTGCGGTAGGTGGCTGTCAGCTCACCCAGCTCAAGGCATCCCAGCCCAGCGACAGTGCAAAATGGGAGCAAATTGAAGAGCCTGCGATCGCAGTTGATAAAAAGGCGATTATTAACGGCGGTGAGTTTAATAAATTCTTTCCCACAGCAGACGGCTATGACCGTGTGTACACCCAAGAAAAGAACGGCTTTGCAGAAGCTAAACTCAACCAAAATGGCAATACATTAGCAATGCTGTCAGTCTCGGATACCGCATCTAATCCCAATGCTGCTCTTAAATATCAGAATAGCGAACGAGCGCTTGCGGGCTATCCGTTAGTGGAGGTGGGCAGTACGGCCACCAGTTTGCTAGTGGCCGAGCGCATCCAGGTAAAAGTTCTCTCGCGAGATACTGACTTTACACCCGCCGATCGCGAAGCCTGGTTAGAAAAGTTTGATTTGACCGGTCTCGCCCAACTCATCAATTAATATCGTCTGCCGGCAACAGGTTAAAAATTGCGATTGCTGGTGTTGGGGAGGGATCGGGAGCAGTCGTAATCGGCTGCGCCGGCTTTTGAGGACTTTTCTTTGAGTAAGTCGATTTTTAAGCTTGTTTATGTGTTACCTCTTAATAATCTCACGGTTTTTGCACTGCGATCTCTCGACAAAATACTGCCCGGAGAATGGGAAAATATCGTTGGGTTTGAAAATACGATCCGACAGGTCACTGGTGAAAGTGATACGGCCCTGATTGAACAGATTGGTGCACGGGCAATTCAGCTTTATAACGATAAGTCTGAAGGGTATCAGCGGGCCATGTGGCTCTATCAAACCATCGACTCCACTGGACGTGCCCTGGGTCAGGCGGCGTTAGCCGGTAAGGTAACCGAAAATGTGCCGTTTCTGTCCATTGTCAATCGCCTCACTCCCAAACCTGAAAAAGCTCAGACCATTGACCTCTGTATGAAACTGGTCACCGAGATTGTGGCCTTCTGCAAAATCAACGGGATTCCTGGCGACAGCGTCGGTGATTTTGTCAAAGCCCTCGGCGATTATGGGGGTGAATCTTTGGTGCGCATGGCCGCCCTAGTGTGTTTTGACGGTCTTGTCCCCCTCGGTCCCAATTTTATTAAACAAACTGAACAGGTTTTGGGGAATCTTACCCCCAAAGACCTCGATAGTAACCCTGCCTTTAAGGCGATTAAAGAGGCCGTCCCTGGCCGTAAAACCGCCGACCAGCTCACCTTTATCGGTGCCAGTTTTGAGTCGGTAAAGGGGTGGATGGGTAATTTTGTCGAATCGAAAGGCATCACGCCCCAAAGTGTTGCGGCTAACCTCAAAACATTTGTGGATATCGCTGACGACAAAATGGACTATTTTGGCGCTTTTTTAGATATTTCCACCAACTACTATGAACACACCGGTGTGCAAACCCTAGCTCGTCGGCTGGTGGAGCGTGCTGTTGCTGAAATTTAAACCCCGCAAACTATGGCGATTGTTAAAAACGTTTTAGGCGAAAACCTACAAATTTGCTGCACTAGCCCGATGACGGGGTTTTATCGTGACGGCACCTGTAATACGGGACCCAATGATTTGGGCTCTCACACGGTTTGTGCCAAAGTCACAGAAGAGTTTTTGGCCTACACAAAAGCCCAAGGCAACGACCTGAGTACACCGATGCCGATGTATCAGTTTCCTGGTCTTAAACCAGGTGACTGCTGGTGTTTGTGTGTGACTCGTTGGAAAGAAGCTCACGATGCCGGTGTTGCCCCCAAAGTAGTACTGGAGGCCACCCATGAAGCAGCGTTAGGTACCGTTTCTCTTGAGGTCTTAAAACAGTACGCGACCGACTAGCTGAAGAGTATTGGGCACAATATTTGCGATTGCTGATTTAGGGGATGAATCGATCTAGAGCATCGGCCATTGTACAACCTCTCAAAGCTAAAACCATCCCGAGGATCAGCAATGCCCAATATTTTTACAGCGTCATTAACCACCGCTGACGGGCGAAATCAGCACCACCTCATCACCATCTTTGAGTGGGGTATCAGCTGCAACAAACTGCAGGTTAACACCAAAACGGGTGAGACCTTGCCATTGCTTGAGGTCAGGATGTTGGGTGCAAATGCGATCGCACAGTTCTCCAACCGTTATTTTGTCCGGTAGCTCCATTGTCATCTCAGGACACCCTAACGCATCCTGATATACCGCAAACAGCTTTAAGGTAATGGCGATCATCCCCGTTGCCTCGCTATGGTCTAGCCCCTAGGATACAAGGAAATAAAATACCTCATAAAAAAATGTACAGCCGTTGCGTGCGACGGCTCAGCAAAACCTAGTTTAATGGCGCATTAAACACTGCATTGGCCAATGTGTCCAACAACAGCTGCTCTCGATAAGGCTTCGAAAAATAAGCATTCGCCCCTAGCTTCATAGCTAGCTGACGGTGCTTATCTCCTGTACGAGAGGTCAGCATAGTAATCGGGAGATGGGAGCAGCGCTCGTGGGACCGCAGCTTTGCTAGAAAACCATACCCATCTAGACGCGGCATTTCAATATCACACACAATGGCATTGATATCTAAACCGGCATCAAGTTTTTCCAATGCATCCAGACCATCTTTTGCCTGGGTAACTCGATAGCCCTGTTTCTCTAAGGTCAGTGCCAACAAACGTCGCACATTGACCGAATCATCCACAATCAATATTGTAGGCTGTTGAGCCGCAGTCATCGCATTGGGCTGCAGTTCGCTCAGCTTGCCACTGAGTAGCGGATTCCCATACAGCACCGATGCATCTCTGATGTTAGAACCCTCACAACTCAGCACCCACCTGACAAATTCAGACGCATTGAGCAGAGGCACAACCTGACCATCACCAAAAATAGTGCAGTTGTTAAACCCAGTTGGCATGGAGACAGTCCCCTCGACTCGACGTAGCGCTACCTCTTGCTCTCCCCACGAGCGCTCAATCTGCAGGCCAAAGAATTGATCGTTATAGCGAAATACCAAGACTGTTGGCACCGTTACATTAGGACTCATCTCCAAACTTTCAATGTGGCGAGAGCAGTTAAACGCCAACCACTTAGCCATACGAATCAAACGAATCGGCTTACCATCGCGGCGAAACATTTCGCGACCGCCGTCTTCATATACCTCATCTTCCGTAATCGCCGTAATTTCTTCCAGGTTGTCGGTCGGAATGGCCATCGGTAAACGATTACTCTCAGCCAGAAGTACCCGTGTTACCGAGAGCGTGTAAGGAACTGAGATCGTAAAGGTTGACCCCTGTCCCGGTTGGGTAGCGACACGAATATCACCACGAATCTCCTCTAAATTGTTGCGCACTACGTCCATGCCCACACCACGACCAGATAGCGTGGTCACCTGACTGGCTGTACTAAAACCAGGCTCAAAAATTAGCGAGAGTAGATCGGTTTCACTGGCTGATGCCAACAACGATTCGTCTAATCCCATATTCCGCGCCCGTGCACGAATTTTATCGAGAGGAATACCGCGACCATCATCACTGATGGTAATGGTTGTCCGACTGCTACGCTGCTGAGCCGTAATGGTGATGGTTCCCTGTTCCGGTTTACCGGCGGCTAGACGATCGTCAGGTGTTTCAATCCCATGGTCAAAAGCGTTGCGCAGAATATGCATCAGGGGATCATTGAGAGATTCTAGGATATTTCGATCAACCAGAGTTTTATCCCCTTCAACCTTGAGTTCCACAGGCTTGCCAAATTCTAAGGAGAGTTCTCGCAGCGCCCTTGGGAAACGATTAGTAATGTCTGATAGCGGGCGCATCCGCAAATGGTTTAAATTACGCTGTAGCTGTCGCGTTGTTCGTTGCAGATTACGAGATGACTGCTCGGCTGTATCAACACTAATTTCAATATCATCGGCTACTTCTCGAAGTCTCACAGCCGTTTCCATCATGTCGCGGAAAGGCAGATGACGCTCGTCGTAGCGATCCATTTCTAGAGAATCAAATCCTGAGGTGATTGCACCATTACTTAAGCCTATACGCAGTGCTAACGCCGCCGCACCATTACTGCTATCTACAGCTGGCAACATAAACTGACTGTCGTCGCTGGCGGTTTTATCATAGGCGTCTCGAAGCTCCTCTTCTGAGTCTTCTAAAGAACGTAACCGCTCATGGAGTAGCTTTACTAGACCTCTTAAACGCTTTACTTCACTGTCAAGACGATGGCGATCAATCGTCAGATCACCAAAGTAATCATTGAGTTCGTTAAGCTGACGAACCGAAACACGAACAGTCGTGTCTTGATCGACATCTCCTGCAACCTTAGTCTCAGCGCTAGGCTTACTCGAAAAGTGAAATTCTGTCTGAGAAGCACTGGGGTCTACAGACGGCTGGGGTGGTTCAACGAGTGGTCGAACCGGTTGTTCAGCGACCGTTGCAGGCTCTGTGTCTTCTAGAGATAATGAATCTGTATCGATCTGGTCTACCTCATTTATCTGGGTAGCCTCTGAGAGTTCCTCAGATTGAAGAGATTGAGTCTGCTGAGCAAAAATGTCGTGATCAGCTGGCGCATTTTCCGCTTGAGCAAGAATCTTCGCCCAGTCGTCCTCACCATCAAACGCATTGATGGTATCAGGATTTAAGAAATCATCTGCAGTTGGAGAACTATTCTCTTGAATACTGTTATTTACAGGAATATCAATGGGTGTTTCTAATGCATCTGGGGCAGTCGCTACCTCAAAGCTAAGTCCGGAAATAGCATTGGGTACCTGTTCCACCTGTCCTGCTAGAATCAAACTTTGAGACTGCCTCCAATCGCTTAAGGCCGCTTGAGCCACTTCCATAACCTGCTCGTTGTCGGCTACTCGCATTGCTTGTTCGACCGAAACACAAAGCTCACAGAAAGCGGTTAGCTGCAGCATCTCCCCCAGACCGCCTAGTTCTTGAGCAAGGATGTTAACTTCCTCGCGTAGCTGGGGGGTATTGCTAGATATGGCATCTTCTAATCGACCCAGGCACCCCTCTACTTCAGTACTAAAAAGAACTGGGACAATATCCTGGTTTTCATCTGACGATAGAAGAAGATTTGCATCTTCAGGATCAGCTTCGCCGAGAAGGTCGTAAAGCTGCTCAAACACAGACATAGCGGCGCCGGTCAACCAAAACTCGTCTGGGTTAGTCTGAGCGCGATCGCACTCAATGACTCGACGCAGGACATCCACCGCCGACAGCATTAGCCGCTCTAGGTTATCGTCAACAACTATGCCATCACGCTGGACTTTGAGCACCTTTAGGGAGTCTTCAAGCCGGTGGGCAAAGTCACTGAGCAAGCCATAGCCCATCATGGCAGCCCCGCCCTTGATCGAGTGGGATGAACGCAGTGCTGCATTAATATCATCCTGCAGCACACCCTTTTGTGCTAAGTCCAGTAGGGCGCCATCCAGTGTTTGTAAATACTCATCAGCTTCATCAAGGAACTGAAGCTTAATTTCAAGTTCTTTATCAACCGCCATGATGCTGCACCTATTGGATACCTGTCTTATGTGACTGCCTATTAATCAACTAATGATGAGCTGCTATGTTTCATCGTGCGATCGCATCTAGGATGCATCCGGAATTTTACTCTCATCCACCTTAAAGGCAGCCATAGACAGCTCTAGCTCCCTAGCCACCGATACTGTCTGTTGCAATGCTTCCGATACCGTCTTAGAAGAAATTGACGTACGCTCAGACACTTGAGAGATTTCCTGCATTAGCGTAGATACATCCGCCGCTGTCTCTACTTGAGAAACGGTAGCCGCAGAAATTGTCTGCACTAAAGCATCAATCTGCTGAGATACCTCCATCATACGAGCCAAGCTTTGCTTGGCTTCATCCACCCGGCGGGTTCCTTCAACTACCTGGGATGTGCTGCTTTCAATGGCTTCCACCACATCAGCAGTTTCTCGCTGAATACTGTCAACAATACGCTCAATATCTTGAGTTGCAGCCGCTGAACGAGCTGCCAGTTCACCCACCTCTTCAGCAACGGCTGCAAAACCTTGCCCTTCCTCCCCAGCACGAGCAGCTTCGATACCAGCATTAATCGCTAACAGATTGGTCTGGGTGGCAATTTGATTAATTAGAGAAACAACTTTGGAAATCTGCTGAGATGATTCACCCAGTCGCTTTACCTTCTTAGCGGTTTCACCGACGGTTGCTCTTAGGTCCAGAATATTTTGGACTGTCAAATCCATAGCAACTCCACCCACCTCTGCGGTTTGTGACGCTTCGCGTGCCACTACAGCAGCCTGCTGAGCCCGGTCAGCCGCCTGAGTAATTGCCATGGTCATTGTTTCAACCGACTCCAGCGTCTGCATTGTTCGCTCAGCCTGCTCTAGCGAATCTTCAGCCAGAGTACTCATAGCAATCTCGTTAGCCCCAAGAGAAGAGTTCACCTGTCCTGTTGAGGATTTTACCTGAGTCACAATTTGTCTCAAGCTCTCAATAATCGCATTGAAAAAGTCAGCAACCGTACCAATTTCTCCGGCTGAGACATCTGCTCGAACCGTTAAATCTCCGCGAGCAGCTCCTTCAACATCATCTAAAAGACCTAGCAATTCCATTTGCAGAGTCTCCTGACGCTGACGTCGCTCTTCAGACAGTGCCTCTGCCTCTAGCTGAGCCTGCTGCTTCTGGTTAAACAAATTAATTTGCTCAACAGATAGACCAACCTGTAAAGCAGCCTGCTTAAAGAAGCTAATGTCTAACTCAGTCCAGTTCCTTGAGCTTGAACACTGGTGCGCAACCAACAGTCCAATAAGATCTCCATTATCAAGGATAGGAGCCACTAAATTTGCCTTAACCTTAAAGGGTTTGAGCTGACCTAAATGGCATTCAGTCAAGCCAGCAGAGAAAATATCGTTGGTTGCTTGTACACGTCCTCGACGATATTGCTCAACATAACCAGAGGCAAAACATGGGTCAGCAATATTGGCACCTAAGGCTGTGGGCCATCCCATACCGACTGATTCAGAAATAATTTCACCGCTCCAGTCTTCGCGGAAGCGATAGACAACCACCCGATCTGCTTCAATTGCCTTTCGAACATCATTGACAGCGATGCTGTAGAGACGCTCCTCATCAATATTATTTTTGCGTAAGTCGCTGGTCAGGCTAGCGAGCTGGTTAGCTCGCTGAGCAGCTTTTGCTTGCCCACTGGCCTGATCGATCAGAGTCCCTTCAGAACGAACCACTGTGCCGGTTAAATCGTTAAAGGCGGCCGATAGCTGACCCACTTCATCCCTAGCAAAGACATCTGCTCTGGCCTGGCGATCTCCCCCTGCAAATGCCTCAGTAGCTTGCTGCAGTCGCTTAATAGGGCTCGCAATCGAACGGCCCAATAGCTGAGCTAACAAGATATCAGCCACAATTGCCAGCAGTGCAATTAGAAACTGAATTTTTAGACTGCGATTGATCAGCTGCTGAAGTCTTGCTTCGGATGTGCCACGAATTAGAGTTCCAATCGGTTCGCCATTAATGTCACTCAGGGTTTGGGCAGACATCGCGTAGGCATCACCGTCAGGCTCTACTAGACGCTGTGAGACTACTTCACCCTGGTTTTGTAGAGCGTTTGTTATGAGTCTGTCGTCGTAAACCTCTTCACCAGCTTCAACATCCTCTTCCCCTTCGTCGAGATCCGCAGATGTGGCAAGCTGAAAGGTATCGTTTGCATCGGTTAAATAGACGGCTGCATAGCCGGTACCAAAGGCTCTCACACTGCTCTCAACAATGTCTGTCTTGCCATTGACAACATCTCCAGCAATCAAAACGCCAACTAGCTGATCACTCTGCTCTCGGGAAAACACAGGAGTGGCAACATATCGAATCAGGCCGTTATCTCCGTCAGTTGAAAGCTCAACACCCTGGCGCTGCAGCTCACTGCGCTCAACTAGACCATTAGCTCTCAACTGTTGGCGCTCAGAGACCACACGAGAGACTAAACCGTAGGGGTCAAAGTCCTCCCCAATACGGTCAGTTTGGGCATTTACTATAATCTTTCCATCAATGTCGACAAGAGTAGCGTATTCAATATTTCGAGCGTCAATTTCTCCCTGTAAAATCTCACGAACTACAGTTCGTTGATTGGCGGACACTTCAGCATTTCTTGTAACGGCCTCAGCCAAGCCAACAATCGCTGTATTTTCGGACTGACCACGAAAACCAAATCCCATTTGGTCAACTTTGGCGTTGTACTGAATGTTGGTAACAGCTAGCTCGGCTTCTGCCTGCTTAAGCAACTGCTGACGGGCCCCGCCAATAATTAAAAGTGACCCAGCTCCGACTAAACCGATAACTGAAATAACCTCTGATGAAATCAAACCAATTAGCTGCTTGCTGCTAACGGGTAGGTCATAAAACCACTGCAGTAGACCACTGCCCTGAGAAACAGTCAGGTTCTCGGGGGCGTAGCGCTCTCCCCCTTGGGTATATTTAGCGCCCCGATACGATAGCTGCGGGTCACCCGATGGGGTGGTCGAGGGTGGGTTGGCAGCTTTTCGACGATTAACGGCAGCTATCTCTTCTAATTGAGAGGCCAATTCCGAATTTGCCGCTTGATCGTTGGCACTATCAAAGCCATTTTTGTCGTTCTGAATATCACCTACAGATTTCACCGCAACACCATCCAATGCTTGATTGTTTTCAGAAGTACCTTCTTGGTTAGGAGTTCCCTCCACTGCATTTACCTCAGATTTGGGCTCAGCATTTGAGTTTGCACCAACATCCATAGCCATGAGAACTTTCCTTTAGATAGCGTTTCAATAAAAATTGTGGAGCGATTAGAACAGGTGAGTATAAATGAACAGAGATAAGTTATTAGCTATTTCAATTGACAAAAAGGCTTAGTTTGACTGCAGTACCGAAGACTGTAGAAGAGATTCGACATCAAGTATAAAAATTGTTTCATTATTATGGGTAACGCAGCCCGTCAGATACGGCAAGATGAGGTTACTCACATTATTCGGAGGCGGATGAATAGCTTCAGGGGGAAAGCTGACAATGCCTTCAATAGATTCCACTTGCAAGGCCAGGGGGGTTTGACGACCTTGTACAACAACTAGGTTGTACTGCTGGCTGTGTCGATCAGGCACCGGTAGTCCCAGCAAACGGACTAAGTTAGCGACCCAGAAAACTCGTCCACGCCGATTGACAAGGCCCAGCAACGCAGCTGGCATATTGGGCATAGCCATAACCCGTCGCGTTGGTAGGACGACGGCTTCTTGAACAGTGCGAGCGGGCAACATAGCCACAACGCTAGCGGCCAACTGAAATTTCAGAAATGATTTTGTCAGTGTGGGCCTGTCTTTTTTTAAGGATAAAGCGGACAAAATAGTGACCTCATAGATGCGATCGCACAGTTTACAGGACAGATTTAATAACTCTCAATAACTCTTCACGCTCAAAGGGCTTTGTTAAATAAGCATCTGCCCCCTGTCGCATTCCCCAAAGTCGATCAATCGCTTGATTCTTGGACGAACATATAATGACCGGTACCTTTTCAGTTTCAGGCGCACGCTTTAAGCTACGACATAGCTCAAAGCCGCTCATTCCAGGCATAACAACATCTGTCACAATGACGCTAGGGCGACTAGAGATGGCCTTGTCCAATCCCTCCTTTGCAGATACTGCATGAATAACGCTGTAGCCTTCCTCACGTAAATAGTGACTAATTAGCTCTCTCTCGGAGGGCGTATCTTCAACAATTAATACCGTAGCTGTTTGAGTAACTGTCATGGTTTAGGTGTAATCCCCGAAATGTGTGTTCAACTTTTCTCAGTTCAGAATAGTAATCATCATTAAATCTGAGATCTTAAAATGCACAAGCTAATTGAACCCACAACTATCGAGATCCAACAGCCGGCAGATGCATAAATACCATTTTCAACAGCTCTGACTGACTAAACGGCTTAGTTAAATACCCAGAAGATCTAACTAATTTAGCTTTTGCTCTATCGATAAAACCTGTGTTACCCGTCACCATAACAATGGGTGTATTTCTAAAGCTAGGGTGTCTACGCAGAAGCGAGCACAGCTCATAGCCGTCCAGATTGGGCATGGTAACATCCAACAAAATTAAATCTGGCCGACACCGCATAACCTGCATTAGGGCCTTCACTGGATCGCTGATAGGCACAACGTTTAAACTTTTGTCATTCAAGAACTCTTGGATGGCATTCAAAACGGTTGGACTATCATCAATGCAGGCAATTGTATAAACAGCTCTACGAACATCAGGCGAAGCTACCATGCCAGCCCCATCTCTAGCCTGAGCAGTGATACCAGCGGACATCCCTCCCAGCTGAGATTTTGAGTCAGCTCCTGCAGTACGCTTACCAAAAGCAGTGACCGTCGAAGCATTTCCCAAGGATACTGATTGGGAGACTACGGATGTAGCACCTTCAGCCGACGACGGTGATGACAGTACGCTCTGGCGTCGATTTCGCTGACAAATTTCAACAATGGGCCGTAAATCTAGCTGACACAAAACTGGATACTCACCAATATCATCTAACCCCAGCAGATCATAGCTACCTTCCTGTACCCCTAGAAAGGACTCTACCACCTCAATCGCAATGGAACGGATTAGGCCAGTAGCCTGATCTGGGCTTAGATGAGATTGCGCAACTAACCAACTAATCGCCTGGTAATCAGGTGTTAACGGAGCCTGCTTGGGTGACTGTTCAAACATCAAACGAAGTTGAACTCGCACAGCACCGACCAATGAGGGAACTTCGCTGCTCAAATCCTGCAGGTGACGATCCAGACGGTCAAAGGGCGCATCTGTATCAGTCGCAAAATTAAGCTTGCCTTGGTTCAAAAAAAGCGACCATGAGTTAGTCCCCGAGTACAACTTGAAGTGACCACTCACCTGACGACTAATCAGCTGAGCTAAAAAGCTTAGAGGATGTAACTTCTGGGTTGCACCATAACCCACAATCGAACGACTGTTCATAACTGAATGTTTAACGATACAGCAAAAAGCCAAAACCCTTTGGGGTTAATTGGACCTGAGCAATAGGAAAGAGTCCAATCACACACGGTCACAGATACATATAAATTCTCGACTTAATAACCATACAAATGGTTTCTTCCCTATGGAAATAGATTTATGCGGGAATAGAAATAAATTTATGCACCATCTTCACTAATGAAGAAATTCGCCCATTTGCCCCTCTAGTCCGGACCATATATTCGGGAGAATTACTATTAAAGGGATACATTCACCGAAAATTTATTCACCCTGAAATAATCGACCTACGTTAATCCTAGTCAGATATGTAACACCGTAAGTATGTACATTTGGCTTGAGAATCCCAGTGAAACTACGTATTCCCAAAAAAGTCTCAATAAAGAACTACGGCGAATGTAATTATTCCTCCTTACTTAACCCCATAGGCACTACCAAAACAGCGTTTTATTTAGGAATTTAAATTGTCACACAAAAATGACTGACATAGCTTTTCCTAAGCAACCTGTCTAAGCAGTGTTTTAATTTGATTTTGCTGCTGCTGATCTAGAGACATCGGAAACGACAGCTCCAGAGCCACACGATAGTCTGAGAGCTGACTCATATTTCCGACAGAGTCATTGGAACTATTGCTGCTGTAGGCATTGGAGAGCTTAGGGACTAGCTCAAGGCGTTCAACCTGCGCCATTAAGTCGTAGGAATGAACATTATCCACTTGAGGATAGACCTGCAAATGTAACAAGGGTAGGTTGTCTTGAAGCGCCATGGCAGCGGTACTAGCGTCACCCAGCAACTCCAGACGCATCTCTCTAGAGCCCAGCTCAGTAATCATAGCGGCTTGAACATAGCTGCCCCAACCTTTCCATCTGAGGTCGCTCATTACTTCTACCTGCTTGCGCATCTTAAAAGTATTGGCCGGACGCAGCTCTTGGAAAGCTCGTCTCAAACTTAGCAGGATAAAGCTAAGTGACCGCCAGGGATTATCCGTGTTTTCACGGTTCTGCGAGTACCATTTGCGCACATCGGAGAAAATCACGGTGGCCAGATCGTCCTGCTGTGTTTGAGTCATATCAACAAAGTTAATCGCTAGCTTTGTCTGTAATGAGTCTGTTGCAGTGGCTCTGATGATGGTGGCATCTAGTAATGCAATGGCTCCATAGTCGCCAAAAATCTCTAGCTGCACTTGGTCGGAAACATTAGGCCATATGTCTAATAGAACCTGGGCCCCTGTCTCACTCACATCAATTGTTGTACCTTCCCAAATTTGACCGTCATCACTGTAGAGTCGCACAAACAGCTCGCGCGGTAGCCGGTGAGACTGTCGTAGCTGGGGCTGCTCAAATGCCACCAAACAGGCTGTTAGCACAAGCATCAAGTTAAACACACACCATAGGGTATTGATCAGAACCGCTTGAGTATCTAAAGGGCTCAAAATCAACCAGATCGGCACAGTCAGCAGAGACGATCCGGTAATGGTACCTAAAACAACTAGGTAACGAACACTGTCGATATCAAAACTACGGGATTCCACTGAGATTCCCTTATCAGTAACGTTAAAGGAGCCTAAATTTGGATTAATTAATGCCAGCAACGTTACAATACCTGCCTGAAATGACATTGCAAATTCATAAATCTCATTCCAAAAAGAGAATCGCACGTGTTTATAGGCAATATGATTTGCATGCATGGACAGCACAATGTGCGGCAATGCATAAAATAAAGTCTCGACACCCAAACCTTTCACAGGGTTAATGCCAAACAGTAAAAACAGGTTTGGCGCGATTGCATACATCAGCCGAGGAAAGCCAAAAAAGAAGTGCGAGGTGGCGCTAAAGTAACAGAGTCGCTGTGACAGCCGCAGATTGAGTTTGCGATTAAACAGAGGGTTCTCAATCCTTAGGATCTGAGCCATCCCCCTAGCCCAGCGAACCTGCTGACCCACGTATGAAGAAAATTTCTCAGGGGCCAGACCTGCTACCATAATTTTGTCGTAGTAGACAGTGCGGTAGCCAAGAGAGTGTAGTCGCAGTGAGGTATGGCAGTCTTCGGTAACGGTTTCGGTGGCAATACCGCCAATATCAACCAGATACTTACGACGAATCACTGCAGCAGAACCACAGAAAAAGGCCGCATTCCAAAAATCGTTCCCTTTTTGCAGAACCTTATAAAATAGCTCGTTACCGACTGGAATCTGACCTTGGGTCAACAGATTTCGCTCAAATGGATCGGGATTGTAGAACCAGTGAGGTGTCTGCACCAGAGCAACTTTTTTATCGAAGAAAAAACCGACAGTCTCTTGTAGAAACCCACGTACTGGTATGTGGTCACAATCTAGGATAAGTACCAGTTGACCATCGGTCTTATCCAGTGCGGTGTTAATGTTGCCAGCCTTGGCGTGCTCATTATTATCACGGGTGAGCATTGTACACCCGAGTTCGGCACACATCGCCCTCAGGTTCTCCCGGCGCTCTTTGTATTTTTCAGCTCGGCCATCGTCTAATACATAGACAACTTTTTTATCTGCTGGATAATCGATATTGAGCGCCCCTAGTACCGTTTTTCGAACAATGGCGACATCCTCGTTGTATGTCGGAATATAGATGTCTACGTTTGGCCAACTCTCTTGAGGCCACTGGTCTAGGGGAATGGATTTGCGATCGCGAATTCGTAAGGTCTGAAAAAAGGAAAGAAGCAGCGTAGCAATGGCATACAGCTCGGCTACAAACAGCAAGATTGAAAAAAATCCATCCAGCCATGAATCTACGTTGAGCGTGTAGTTTGACCGATAGTACAAATAACGCAGAGTCGTAATTGTACTAACGGCCATCAACAGCAAGTGCAAATATTCACTGACTCGCTGACTTGTCTGTCGGTCTTCTAATCGCAACAGCACCTGCCCAATGCCCAGCAACGCTAGTGCGACCAAGCCTTGCTGTAAGATGGTTGGCCGCGCTGTCATAAGCGGCCAAGCAAATGTAGTCAGACACAGCGCTAAAATCAATAGCTGTTGCTTATTGAGCCACTGTAAACTACGGTCAAACCAAGCGGGCAGTGTAATGATCAGCAGCTCAATCAGCAGAGGCCGAATTCTGGTGGACAGATAGTTGGCAACTACCTGCTTAAAATCTTTTAAGCGGTGGGTACCGAATACACGTTCAGCCATGATTATAGTTCTCCCGGCGCAGATGAATCGGCCATAACCCCTGGTGTAGCAGCCATAGCATCATTGCGTTTCAAATAAGCTTGAACAACTCCATAGAGGAACAGTGACAGCACGATAATGCCGGGAATTAACAAAAACCAGTTACCCTGAATCACTGTGATTGCTCTTTGAAATGTACTTTCTTCTTGAACATCTTGTTGGGCCGAGCGTTGTAGAAATTCTAGATTGTAAGCATTCTCATCGTAAGGAGAAGGCGTTTCATCATTTGCACTGATTAAGGCAGTATCGCCCTGCAGCTGATAGAAGAGTGAATCAAGTTCTAGCAAATCATGCAGCTGCTTTAATCCAGAGTCATTTTGAGCCGTCATTGTCAGCAACACTCGACCGTCATTCCACGGAGACAGCTGCTGCTGAAAAACACCTTCGGCGTCTGGCAATGTTTGCACCTGGCTGTCGCCCCACTGGCGTGTATCTTCTTTAAGATTAAACTCAGAGGCATCTAGGGCCTCAACTAGGGGAAACTGCGATCGCAACCCAATGGCAACTAAGTGCTGCGATTCCTGCACTTCTGGTGTTAACTGACTAACTGGATAGACCTCTAGCTGTACAGCTTCTGACCGGCTGAGACGACCCAGACGCTCGCTAAATTCAAGCATGACCGATAGTTCGGTCATGGTGGGCTGATTGGGAACAACAATAGCCGTGCGAGACAAATCTTGGGGTGATGCAAACGGATAGCCAGCTTTCAGCAGATTGAGATCCGGCAGTTTAGCCACCTGTTGACGATTCAAATTAAAGCCACTGTCGCTGTGGATGGTGCCCCAGAGTTGGTGATCGGTCACTCGGCTACAGGAGCGCCGCTCTCGTGGGTCAAACCTGAGATATACTTTCAGCCGAGACTGAGGGGTGATGTGTTGTTCCGGCAGCTCCACTTTTAGAGTGGCCCGACGCTTACCGTCGATGGAGTCAAGCCGTCGACCAGCTACCGTAATACCGTCTAACTGAACTTCCACAAGAGAGGTGAGAGGGTTAACCTGAGGGCCATAGGAATAGCGCAGGGTCATCACATTACCTGGCAAAAACCGATCATCCGGCAACCCTTTAAAGTCAAACTCAAACGGGGGAGCATGGGCACCTCGAATCACCACATCCTCAAGGGGCTCGTGATTAAATCCTTTCAGGTCACTCAGTTCAAAGTTATCTGATATGGGTAAGTAGCGGGGCCAGTCTCGGACATCAGGCGATTCAATGGCTTCTACGTCATTGACCAAAACAACCCGACCTGCACCGATCTTACGATCCTGGGACTGGGTCAAGAACTGAACAGCCTTGGTCACAGCCACTGGCCCATTACCTGTAGCAATCAGCACAGGAGACTGCTTATCTTCCAGTACAGTCCACATTAAAATGCCAGTGTCTGAGGGAATTAACGTCTGATTAGCATCTAACCAACGATCATTCTTGATCTCCAGTGGCAGATCTAAACCCTCCAGTGCAGGCTGCTGCCCTGGCGTACCCACAACGACCACTCGATTGCCATCGGCCACCGTATCCAAAGATTCAACCAAATCTGTTTCTAAGGGGCGATAATCAGCGATGCGTCCCAGTGACGTTTGTAGCCGAGCAATGGCCGTCAGCCAGGATTGGTCTTGCTCAGCAGGCGCAACGTAATCGATGTGATTCGTTTCTAGGCTGAGTAAATCAATAAGTGGATAAGGATAACTATTAAAATCTAGCTGGAAAGGTTCAGCATCATAGTTAAATACCAGCTTTGAATCGGGTAATATCTCTGTCCAAAGAGACGGGTCAAACGGGTCTTGAGTACACGTCGGTGAATTATTTTGTAAACCCGCAATAATTAGCTCGTTGTAGTCCTTAAGAATACGGGTAGGAATATCAAAAACAATGGTGCCAGTATCGCCCTGCTTTAAATTGAGTGGCACACTGCCTACATTGTTGTCATTCACAATGACATTGAGGTTGGAGCGGGTGGCATAAAGCGCACCAGAATGGCGATAGCGCAACAGAATTTTGACCGATTTAACGGACCAGTTGCGTGGTCGTGTAAATCTCAACCGAGATTCGTTATAAATTCCTTCTAGACGCAGCCGAGTACCAACGACAGGGCTGCGGTTAAATTCAAGAATATATTGGTTACCCTCTTCTTGGTCTAGTTCGGCCGCTTGAGCATCTTGGAGAAGATCGCGTCCCACAGTCGCCCCATCCCCATCAAGATTACGGCGATCAACCGCAGTACCGGCCTCTAGTGGGTTATCTGCAGCCCCTGGCGAGGACGTCACCTGCGCCATACTAGGACCTAATGTTGTCACAGATAACAGAACAGATAAAAATAGCGAGATAAATAGACGTTTTCTAATTACCCTTAAAAACACTGCTGTAAGCACTCCCCCCAGATACATCACCTAGGTCAAAATAGTCAAATGTTGGCTTTCTTGTCTTTTCTTGAGCATGCAAAAATCTTGATGCCCCCTTAGCAGAGCTTGAACCAAGTCTTACCGAGCTAAGAAGTACTTTGCAAGGATTTTCTGCCTAGCTTATTGATTTACACATAGATTTCGTCTTCACCCTGAGTCATATATAAAGGTCAGTGTTATTTTGTTTAAGGAATAGTACGCTAGATAGCTTTCTATAAGCTTCCAACTTCAACTATCAAAGGTTAATTAGCCTAATCCGGCAAACTTAGATCAAGTTAGGAGTAATCCATGTAAATATTCGGTTTTTAGAGTTTAGAGTTTATACAAGCTAGCGACTGCCTATACTGACGTACAGCGTTTCAGTTCGCCCATAAAGTAGAGATTAAAGATTCTAATTTTTCTATATTTTTTTAGTAAAAACCCTTTGGGTATACTCAACAAAAAGAATCTTGTTCTAAAGTTTTTCCATCAAATTAGTGGCTTTCAAAAAAAGAGACTTTCTAAACAGCGTGCGCGGCTATTTTAATCACTCATCAAATCTAATCGTATTTGAAATAGCGTTAAATTTTTTCCTGTTAGACCGTTTGATCAGTCGTACTCGCTTGTTATAGCGTTAACTTAAAATTGGCGTGGTGAGCCGCGTTAGTTTTTAAGATATCTACGAAGGCGCTGTAGTCGCAACAGGCGAACAGCTCAGCTCCATTCAACAGTCTTCTACTTATATCATCTGTCATGTCTGCCAGCCCAATTAAGCAATCTCGTCTCTGCAGTTTCAAGATCTGCCTTCTAGGGGGTCTAGGCAGTCTGTTGAGTAGCTGTGGTTTAGCGATCCAAACTTCTAATAATCCTGTTTTAATTAATCGTCTACCTGTCGCTGATATGGACTTTTTAGTAGAGCCGGGATGCGATAATTTCACCTATGTGTTGGAGTGGACAGCAAACTTCCCAAATCAAACAGAACTTAATGTGTTAGCAATGCGACAGCTGGTGCCAACTGACGGTAACAGCGAAGAAATAGAGGTCGCACCAACCTACTCAGTTTTGGATTATCAGGTTGTCAGAGTGCAGGATGGGCGCTGGCAAGGAGAACTGACATTAAAACAATTAGCCGCTGATGGCACTAGGAAAGAGACGTGGCAGCTTGATCAATCAGAACTAGAGTTGGAAGTAGAGCCGCTTGATACGGTTGTTGTTATGGCTACCTACACACCCTCAGATCAGCTCACCACACTAGAACGAATTCTTGCTCAGCAGGGGCTAAAGATGTCCTCTGACTTGTTACAAACAACTATCGACGGTCGACGCTATCTAGAGATGCAAAAATCGATAACAATGCCTGTTAACACCCGAGTGGGTGAGCGCATTCAGCCCTACAACGATGGTTGGGGAACGCGACATATTTTGATTGAGGAACCGCCAATGCCTTATCAGGTCGAATTTCCGAAGGAAAGACAGACAAATCGCCCACCAGAACCTCAAGAGTTTTTGTATTAGGGCGCTTAATTGTTTGAACGAGGGCAGCCGCTAGGCAAGCATGGCGGCTTCTAAATTAGCGCTATCGATCTCTGCCCCAGTCAGATCGGCATCTACAAGGTTGGCTCCCCACAAATTGGCTCCTGTTAAACAGGCGTCTCGTAAGTCACATCCTTGTAAATTGGCACCCCATAGATCGGCCCCGGTAAGATTTACACCCACTAAATTTGCACCGCTCAGGTCTACGCCAGTCAGCACCAGGTTGCTTAAATCGGCCGCCCATAGGGATTGATTGGGTCCTAGGCAGTAAACACCAGCCCATTCCCAATCAAAATCTTCAGGCCATTGAGTAGCAGAGTTGCACACAGCACCCGATAAACAGGTGTCTTGGAGATTTGTTTTACTTAAATCCGAACCAAACAAAATTGCCTTTGACAAATTGGCTCGGGTAAAATTGGTGGCCTTCAATTTAGCCCGTTGTAAGTTGGCATTTGCCAGGTTACTGGAGTTTAGGTTGGCTTCGCTAAGGTTGGCTTCGGTCAGCTGTGCACGGACCAACCAAGCCCCCAACAAATTGGTTTTGGTTAACTGTGCTCCAGCTAAATCACTGTTGCTCAGATCAATCCCCCCTAGATCACGATTGCTGAGATTGCAGTCAATTAATGTGGCCTTAGGGCCTAGTGAATGCACACCGGACTGGAGCGGATCAAAATCTTCAGGAAACTGTGTCTGATAATTTGCGATCGCATCCTGAAAATTAGCCTCTTCAACCTGAGCATCTTTCAGACGAGCCCCTCGCAGGTCAGCACCTTGAAAGTTTGAACGCCGCAGATTTGCTCGTCGCAGATCGGCGCCCTGTAGATTACTCCCACTAAAGTCAACATCGGCCAGATGAGCATCGGCTAAATTACATCCCCATAAATCAATCCCAGTCAATACATACTGAGACATGCGAATAGCCTGCATCTGGCAGTAGCTAAAATCTCGCCGTCCTCCGGCATAGGCGGCAGCTACCTGAGAGGATAAGTCAGCCATACTTCATACATTAATAAAAAACAAAATAGTAAATATAAAAACTAACGGGGTCGCTAGCTAATTGACTACCTAAATCTAGCTAACTTATTTCTGCCTAGCCCTATCGAAGATGCTTGGGTGGAACGTACCACAGCGAATATTGTGCGTCATCATTTTGTGTCACAATCACATCCCGATGCTGTCTAATCAGTCGCCTTGCCCACCCCATGACTTCGTCACGGTCTAATGTGCTGCGCCATAAACAGTAGTACTTATTCTGATAGCGCACACCAAATACCATGGCATCACCGGTATCTAGATGAGCCGATTCCACCTGATCTAAAAACTTCAGTACAGTAATATCCACTGACGGCGAATCGGCCCCCAACTGCATCAGCTCGTCCAAAGCTACAGGTGTCAACTCCAAACCATCTACACTGCCATTTGGGGTATACCCTCTAAAATGAACGACAGTTTGACCAGGGGCCAGATTGGTGGCCAATAAACGTTGACCGTTGAGTGTTGTCACTCCCCCTCCTAGTCCCATGGCAGTGGGTAACTGCCCCATGGCAGTGGGCAATTGGTCATCAAAACTATCAAAGGATTGGTCGTCATAGTTGGCTGTGACGACATCAAAAGACTCAGGTAGGGCAGACAAAGCCCGCTGACGCCGATAGATACGCCGCAGCACATCAGCGGTGATCATGCCAGTTGCAACACTGCCAAGGATAGCAATACCGATGTAGCGAATAACGGGTTTGGCTGAATTATCTAGAGGACTGACCAAATCACCCCTAGATTGACCAGGAGCCACCCAGGTAGGAACCGAGTTTGCCACTGATAACGGCAAGGTAACAACGGCAAATACCAACCCCGATGACACTAACGCCGGCAAGAATATAGTACGAAAGGGAGATGAGCCCATGGAATTCAATCTGTAATCGGTGAATAGTAACGTAAGGTTAATTACCATCGATGATGGCCTTCTTAAACAATCCAGCCAAAACTGCCAACGTCAGGAGGCCGTTTGAGAAAGCCACAGGACATACACCCATATCTTCAAACATCCTAAACGGGATAATGGACTTAGATGGTGTAATAGATAAAATTCAGGGTACCAATTCCAACCTATGAATTAACTATCAACAAAAGTTGATTTTATTGATAGCTAAAACCGATAACTACGGACTGAGTGTTCTGTAGTGCGTCCATTGGAGTAAGACAGGTATAAATGGTAGAGGTTTTATCCGTCTTCTGGGTTCTACTCAACGCCCACAATTTTGAACTTCTTAGATAACTCTTTATTTTATCGGCAGTGCATGGCCTATGAAACTTAACTTTCTGCTTACCCTGTTGATTTTATCTGCGGCCATGACCCCATTATTTGTGCGATTGCCGCAGGTCAACAAAGCACTCTCTAGGTCAGGCGATTCAGCAACAGCCGTTACTCAAGAGAGTAACTCACTGGATGCAATGACCGATCCACAACAGCCAAACTATACCTGCGTTAGCTGCGATCTACGCGGGAAAGACTTTAGCAATCAAGATCTAAGTCGAGCCAATTTTTTTGGCTCTGACCTGCGCGGGGCTAACTTTAACAATAGTCTCTTGATTAACACTATTTTTCGTGAAGCCAAACTAGATGAAGCTGATTTTAGCTATAGCAATATGCGGGGGGCCGACTTAGAAGAAGCAAGTTTGGTACAAGCCAATCTGCGTAATGCCAAAATTCTGCAGGGGTCTTTGGAATACAGCAATCTTGAGAGAGCTGATCTAACCAATGCTGAACTCCGGGATGCCAATTTTTGTGCAGCCCGGCTAGTTAACAGTAACTTTAAGAACGCTAGCCTATACGGCACCATCCTGCGGGCAGCGGACATGAGCGGGGCTGATTTTAGCCAGGCTTACATGCGCTATGCCGATATGTATAACGCCATTACTGCAACGACTCGCTTTGACCAAGCCGATATGGCGTTTGTCACGTTTCCCGATGGCTCTACAGCCCATGAAGGCTATATCAACTCAATCAATCAGGTGACTGACTGCAACATTGATGACGACTCAAGCAGTTCGGAATAAACGCCAGTGCCAAGACTAGGGTGCCATTAGCACCCCACAGGTAAAGTTGCCGGGCTCAGGCCCAATGCTGGTGTGACCGCTTAACGGTCAACTGAGCCCATAATCACATCAATACTGCCAAGAATTGCCATGATGTCAGCAAGTTTTACGCCCCGCAGCAGCTTGGGCAAAATTTGAAGGTTGTTAAAGTCAGGGGCACGGATCTTCCAACGCCAGGGATAGATATTATCATCACCGACAATAAATATGCCTAGCTCACCTTTACCGCTTTCAAGACGCACATAGTGTTCACCAGCTGGAATCTTAAAAGTCGGAGCAATTTTCTTGCCAATAAACTGATAGTCAAAGCCATTCCACTCGGACTTTGGCCCTTCTGACATGCGCTTTGCTTCAAGATTCTCGTAGGGGCCACCGGGTAGCGCCTTGAGGGCTTGGCGAATAATCTTTACCGACTCCCGCATTTCCCGCACTCGGATGACATAGCGGGCAAAACAATCTCCGGCAGTCTCCCATTGCACATCCCAGTCAAAGTCGTCGTAGCATTCATAGTGATCGACTTTGCGCAGGTCCCACTTGACCCCTGAACCTCTCAGCATGGGGCCTGAAAGACCCCAGTTGATAGCGTCTTCACGGGTAATCGTCCCCACACCCTCCACACGGCGACGGAAAATTGGGTTATTGGTAATGAGCTTTTCGTACTCGTCAACTTTGGGTAAAAAGTAATCGCAGAAGTCTTCACACTTATCGACCCAGCCGTAGGGTAGATCAGCTGCTACACCACCAATGCGAAAGTAGTTGTTATTGATTAATCTGGCACCTGTTGCAGCTTCCCACAGGTCGTAGATCAGTTCTCGCTCACGGAAGATGTAGAAGAAAGGTGTTTGAGCACCGACATCGGCTAAAAAGGGCCCCAACCACAGCAGGTGGTTAGCAATCCGGTTTAATTCGAGCATAATCACCCGAATGTAGCTGGCCCGCTTTGGTACTTCAATGTCAGCCAGTTTTTCCGGAGCATTTACAGTAATTGCCTCGTTAAACATGCCGGCTGCATAGTCCCACCGACTAACGTAGGGCACAAACATAACATTTGTGCGGCTCTCGGCAATTTTTTCCATGCCGCGATGGAGATAGCCAATCACGGGCTCACAGTCAATTACATCCTCACCATCAAGGGTAACGATGAGTCGCAACACACCGTGCATAGAGGGGTGGTGAGGGCCCATGTTGATTACCATGGGCGCTGTTCTGGTTTCGAGCCGTGTCATAGAATCTATGCCGTATTATTCTTTGGTTTACTTTAGCAAGATTCTTCGCTGAAAGCTGGAATAAAAGATAACTAAGGTATGATGCGATTTCGACTTAGCGAGGTGTCTTGTGAAGAATGCTAGCGCTGACAATAGGTCCGATGCGGCTCCTGCGTTTAACCATCAGCCGGTATTAGCGCAAGAAGTTGTCGCTGGTCTATTACCAAAGCCCAACGGCCACTATCTCGATGCCACTGTGGGGGGCGGTGGCCACAGTCGACTCATTCTAGAATCTGCAGACAGTATTTATCTAACGGCAATCGACCAGGACCCCATGGCTCTTAAAGCCGCTCAGCAGAATTTGGCAGAGTTTGGGGATAGGGTGACGTTTTGGCAGGGTAATTTTGCAGAGTTTGCAGACTCCGCCCCAGGCTTTGATGGTGTACTGGCAGACTTAGGGGTGAGTTCGCCCCAACTAGACCGCCCTGAGCGAGGCTTTAGCTTCCGACATGAGGGGGCATTGGACATGCGTATGAATCCGAATCAGACCGTAACGGCAGCCGATTTGGTCAACCATCGTTCAGAACGCGACCTGGCAGACATTTTTTATCACTATGGTGAAGAGCGCCTCTCCCGTCGTATTGCCCGTCAGATTGTCGACCGCCGACCCTTTCAAACAACAACGGCGCTGGCCAGTGCGATCGCAGCTAGCGTGCCCGGTAAGTATCGTCATGGTCGCATTCATCCAGCCACTCGAGTTTTTCAGGCTCTACGCATTGCGGTTAACCGGGAATTAGAGGTGCTTGAAACCCTGATTGAAGTCGCTCCTGGCTGGCTTAAGCCAGGTGGCAGGTTGGCCATCATTAGCTTTCATAGCCTTGAAGACCGGCGCGTTAAGCATGGGCTACGGGGCCACGAGCAGCTCAAGGTTTTAACCAAAAAACCAATCATCGCCAGCGATGACGAAACTCGGCGCAATCCTCGGGCTCGGTCAGCAAAGTTGCGAGTAGCCGAGCGAATTTAGGGCACTAAAACCTGGTAAGGAGTCACCCCGGTCAATGTGAGCGTGTAGTCAAATCTAGCGCTATCAGAGAGTTGCCAGTCTATAATCTGCCCTTGGGTATCTAATACAGGTATGCTGCCTCGGGGAACAAGGGCAACAAAATAAACATCTGTTTGGGGAACCGCTGTAGCTGGAATTAAGGCTTGAAGACTGTCGTTATCGCTTTGGGCTAGCAGCTGTCCACGCTGGTCAAATAGCAGTAGCTGAGGAGCATCCGAACCGTTGGACCGAGTAACCTCTGCTTCCAGCGAAACTGGATCGCCAAGCCGGGCTAAAAAACTAAACACCTGTTGGTTACGCTCAAGGGTGCCACCGACCACACTAAATCCATCTGTTGTATCGATGGGGGTGGCAAAGCTCGTCAAAATTGCTGGGCTACTGTCAGTGAGTTGCGGGGGAATGATGTTATCGGTTGGCTCAAATCCATCGTCTAGCTGAATAATTGGCCGCACACTGCGAAATGAGGCTAGGGCACTGTTCCAATCAAGGGGCTGTGGTTGGGGAGCGTCAGGTTCGGCTAGGGTTAATAACAGGGGCAATGTGCGATCGCAGCTAGCCTGAGAGCTTGGTGGCATTGCACTGACACGCCATGTCTGCAGCTGCTGTCTAAAGCCTAACAACGTCTGACGATAGTCACTGGAAATATGAGGAGATGCAATTAATCCACTCGTAACCGCAATTGCCTGCTCCCATTGCTGATGACACACAGCATAATCTAGCTGAGACAACCCTGTTGCTACATCATCATGTACAGCGGCTTGCAAGTCTCCTCCATTCCATAGGGAAACCACCACAGACAGAACCGCAGAAAATCTTAGAAAAGTGGAATGGAGGGTAGCCATAGTTTCTTTAAGGACTGAGAACTGACGAAATTTTCTAGGTAGACCATAGTTTAAAGCTGCCCCAGCGTCTATCGTTTAATCCCTTAGAAATACATCAAATTTGATTGCAATACCGCCAGTCCCCTAAGTACCTCCCTGGGCACACTAATATTGATTGGTAAATATGGATGAATTCGGTGATGATTTCCCTAAGGTTTGCCTCAATATGCCCCAAGAATCAGATAGCCCGCAAGATGATATGAGTCCCACCGCTCAGGAACAACTCAAACTTCTAGTCGTTGATGATGAACTGGATAACCTAGAACTGCTCCATCGCACATTCAGGCGTAGCTACCGCGTCTACAGAGCTAGCAGTGGTCAAGAAGCCCTAGAGTGCCTGCAGAAAAATGGCGAGATGGCCATCATCATCTCTGATCAGCGGATGCCCAAGATGAACGGCACAGAGTTTTTGAGTCTTACCACCGAAAGCTATCCTGACACCATCCGTATTGTTCTTACTGGCTACACTGATGTCGAAGACCTAGTAGATGCAATCAACTCAGGTAAAGTCTTTAAATACATTACAAAACCCTGGAAACCGCAAGAACTGCGTCAGGTTGTTGATGAAGCCGCCAAAACTTACAGAGTTCTAAAGCAGCGTACCAACGCCCTATCAGAATCACTTAAGAAAGAATCCCTCTACAACTCAATCACCACCACGATTCGCCAATCGTTGGACTATGCCAATACGTTACAGACAGTAGTTAAAGCATTAGGAGAAGCCTTTGAAGCAGACTACGCTGTCCTATATCCGGCTGACTCAGTCGAATTAGGACAGCCACCACAGCCTGTCACCTATTCCAAGTCAGGGGAATCAGTATCTGCTTTAGCGGACGCTGGTGTTCCATGCCAAGAGCTAGTTCTAGACAAATTTCCCTATGGCGACAGCGCTCTCACCCGTTTAGCCACCAGGTTTACTTACCGTGACCAACCACTAGCGTCCATTGCGCTTTATCAGAAAGCGAATACATGGGACCGCAACACCGTCACTCTATTTGGAAATATTGCTGAACAGGTGGTAATGGCCATCTCTCAGGCCAAACTACATCATCACATTCAGCGACAAACTGACCGGATGCGGGCCGAACTGGAGGTGGCGCGACAAATCCAGCATAAGTTACTCCATCAAGTTTGGCCTGACGTGCCCGGCATTAAGATTCAAGCAAAATGTCAAGCAGCCAGAGCAGTAGGCGGCGATTTCTACGAGGTGGTTATCCACCCTCAGGGTGATATTTGGTTAGCCGTGGGGGACGTTTCTGGTAAGGGGGTACCGGCTGCCTTGTTTATGGCCAGTGCAATTTCTCTGTTGCGACGAGAGCTTTCGGTCAGTCACCCCCCCGGTCCGGAAGTCGTCATGGAAAACTTAAACCAGGCATTAAATGCTGATCTTGTAAACAACGAACACTTGATCACTATGGTGCTGGTGAGATACACCCCAGAGACCAAGGCGCTAACCTACGCCAACGCTGGCCACCTTTACCCAATGGTGTGGTCTCAAAAAAGCCTCATGCAAGACACGGGAACATCACTACAACCCACATATTTGAAAGAAGGTAACAATGTTCCTCTAGGAATCTTACCCAAGTGGCAGGCGAAGCCGGGTCGATTGAATTTAAATGAAGGAGATGCCCTACTGTTAACCAGCGATGGCATTACTGAAGCATTCGTGACCATTGACGGTCAGGAGACCATGCTGAATCAGGGTGGCCTATGGCAGCTACTCCTAGAGCAAACCACCGGCTTAGTACTTGAGCATTTGCTGGATCGACTAAACACCAAAGTCGATGAACAGCATGATGATCAAACTATTCTGTCTTTGGAGGTGGTGTTCTAATCGATGAAAACCGAACTTGCTATCCCCAGTGATTTGAAATTTTTAGCTGTAGTGGAAGATTGGCTACTCAGTTCACTTAAAGCTGAAATCGGTAACAACACAGACCTCGATTGGAAAAAAGTCGAAAGCCGATTAAGGCTGGTAATTGTGGAAGTTTACTCCAACGTGGTGCGCCATGCCCATCAAGATTGCCCTGATATTCCAGTGGTGCTGCGTCTCGGGGTTGAAGGTAGTTTTCTTTCTTTGGAAGTTTGGGATGAAGGGCATGGGTTTGATATCCGCAGCTACCGTACACCCAATCCTAGTGCCCCCCAAGAAGGTGGCTATGGCTGGCTAATTTTGAATCAGCTCATGGATCGGGTTGATTATCAGCTAAGGGTAGGGGATGGCCGTAACTGTCTGACCCTAGAAAAAGACCTTGCACTAACCATGGATTATTCAAAGTAGGTGAGAAGAGAGCTTGGCATTGCTAATCTTTAGGTGCGGCGTGCTCTAGAGCGGTTTCTCCCCTTAAATCAGCAGTCGCCTTCTAGTTTTTTGCGAAATACAAGAAAGCATTGGTCAGATGAGCGTTGTGCTCCCGGTAACCCTACAAACAAGCCGCCATCCGTTTGATTTTCGAGCAGGCTGCGCAGCGCCACTCCACGAGGACTCTCTCTAATGTCAGTGGAGGTAACTAATCCGCAGACACCCTGGGGTGCCAACAGATGAAAACAGCGTTCAACAAAAAGCCAGTGACGACGTAGCTGTGTTCGTTGCCGTTTCCCCTTGAGTAAAGGGCTTTGGTAGTCATATTGGGGGGAACGATAAAAGTAATCTGTGAGTAACGAATACTGACTCTGATAAGACAACCAAGCATCGGCAATTTCAGCATCTGCATTGAGCAATGAACGCTTCGCTGTTTTAAATGTGCGCAGATCGATCTGTTTATGACTTGCTAAATCAGAAAATTTTTGAACGAATTCTTGAGTGGTAGGTCGAAATGCCCCGCAGGGAAGTTTAGACACGATGATATTAAACCCACCGGACTGCTCTAAAACTTCGCTAAAGTGATATCCCCAATGGAAGGGGCGTAGATTCGCTAAATCCTCCATTCGCAATAACCGTCTTCGAGGCGCTTTAGCCAGCTGTGATTCCTTAAATTGGATGCCTAAGGTTTGACTAAATTCGCTCAGTAGAAGTTCGTTGAGTTTGGCTTGGGCTTTTTTATCTAGATGATTAATTTGGTCTCTAAAAAATTCGAGCTGGGCATAGTGGGGAATATTTTGACGTAGCTCTTCTAGCACAGAAGATTGAGAGCGGTAATGTTCGAGGGCGATGTTTTTTTCTGATAGGATCGCCCGATAGTTTTGAGCTGCTAAGGGTTGCAATAGATTGCCCTGAAGCAGAATCTCGGGTGCTCTTAATCGATCAAACCCGGCCTCATCCACTCGAATAAAACCCACCAGGCCATTACCCAATACAATATTAAAATCAACACTGGGTAATGGCTCTACATCTTGGGTTTTCTGGGCGACCGCCACTAATCCCAAAAGTAGTTGTAACCGGGCGATGTCAACAATCATTGGATTGATATCAACACCGTAGAGACCGTGTCTAAAAATCCGGCGATAAATTGTTTGCAACAGCGATGGATGTTCGGTCTGTAATCCTTTTATCCAAATATTGAGCTGGCAGTCTGGATAGTGGGTTAGTTGACCGATGAGGGCGCTGTAAATATCAACTAATCGATGCTGCAAAGCAGTTAGCAAGGTTCCGGCTCCGCACGCTGGATCGAGCACCGAAAATTGTGGCAAGACAGATTGCACCAACTGGCGTAGATAGATTGTCTGTCCCCAAAATAAAATATCCCAAAAGTCAGGAGATGTGGGTTCTGGCTCAAACCCAAGGTGACGCAGCATAAACTGATTCAGCACCAGCTCACAGCAAAAGCCAGAGGCCTCTGTGGCTTCCTCAATGGGGGTTTTCTGGGTCAAGATTTGTTCAAACGCTAGCCCAACGGTGTTTGCCTGCCAGCTATTGCTAACTTGCTGCCACAGAGGTGACTCAAACCAAATTAAAAGTGATTCAAAGGTGGCATCACCAATATCCACATCAGAATACTGCTGCTCTAGAGAATGGGTGTAAAAGATGTCCCCTAGGTAGGGAAGCTGGCCTGCCCATCGCATCCGTCGCGGACGTTCTAATGCGGGCAATGAAAATCCCTCAGTAAAAAGAGGTTGCAGTACCTGACGAAAAAAGGTATCTGGCTGGCGCTGCTGACTGCGCCCTAGCTGATTGTGTAAATACCAAACGTCGCCATCCAGTAGCCCCCGCTGCTGCAGCATATAAACAACTATCAAACGGTGTATGAGCACAGCTGCATACCAACGCCGGTCGCTAGCGCAGCTAATACCGATGATGCGCTCACTCAGCTGGGTTAGCTGCTGACGCAGCTGCTGGGTAAACTCAGCAAAATGCAGGGCTCTTGGCTGTAGGTCTAACTCGTCTGCAGCCGGATTGTAGTTTGCTAAATACTCTAAACGAGGGTACCAACCAGCCAAAGGCTGCTGAGGGATAAACACCAGCGACTGGGCAACATCAGAGTTATTTTGCCAATACCAAAGACTGCGACACCGCTGGCGGTCGGTGAAAACGATCAGAGGGCGGGGAAATTTTTTGTGGATAGACCGATACAGTTTGGCTTTTAGCTTGACATTCAGTGCTGTAGGGGTAGTTAGTTTAATCTCCCAAATTTTGGTGCTGCCTCGTTGGGCAACACAGGCCGCGCGGTAGGGTTGGTTAGAGGCTCTGATTGCGATCGCACGCCCATCATCCGGAGCCATCCACCCCAGCACATCCCGAAACAAGGTGACCAGGTCTAGAGACTGCAAACAAGCCTCCGCCCGCTGTATGTCGAAGCTCATCGTGCCACCACATTGAAAAGCAATCACTCCCTAGCCAGCTTTAGACAACTTCTCGGCCTTTTGCCGGAACCGTTCTAAATCAGCCTGCAAAGTGGAGTCAACAATCTTACGAAGCCAGCCATTTTCCATAAACCGGGCCAACACATTTGGCACTGAATAGGCAAGGGTCATCTTGACTGTACTATTGCCATTGTGGTGGCCATAAAACCGAATAGCCCCACGATTGGGCAGCCCATCTACCGATTCCCACTGCAAAATCTGATGGGACACCACCTTTACCGTACGGGATAGCCACGTAAACTCCCACACACCTGAGGCCAGCTTCCAACGAGACATATCGGGCTGATCCTCTAGCAGTTCTACCGAATCAATCCATTTCATCCATTGAGGCATCTGTTCGAGATCTGACCACAGAGACCAAACCAATTCGATAGGAGCTTCTACATCGACATAAACGCTGTGTTCAAGCCAGTTTGCCATGGAGAATATAGATGTAATTAGGAGGAGGAACTAACGACTGACAGGGCAGCTACATTCCCATGATCTCATAGCCGGAGTCAACATACAGAATTTGACCCGTTATGCCTGATGCCAAGTCGCTACATAGAAACGTAGCTGCGTTCCCGACTTCTGACTGAGTAACGGTTCGACGCAGGGGAGCTATCTCTTCTACATGGTGAATCATATCGAGAATTCCGCCTACCGCCGATGACGCCAGGGTACGAATAGGTCCAGCCGAGATGCCATTGACTCGAATGTTGTTTGGTCCTAGCTCTGCAGCTAAATAGCGAACATTCATTTCGAGTGCGGCTTTAGCAATGCCCATAACATTGTAATTGGGCACAACTCGAACCCCCCCCAGATAGGTCAGGGTCACGATGCTACCGCTTTCAGTCATCAAAGGTTTAGCCTGCTGAGCCAGCTTGACCAAAGAATAGGCACTAATATCGAGCGCTGTTTGAAATCCCTGACGAGAGGTATTGCTAAATTTTCCCGTGAGATCATCACGATTGGCAAATGCTAAACAGTGGACCAGGATGTCTAGCTGGCCCCATTTATCTTTAACCGCGTCAAACGTAGACTGAACCTGTTCATCATTCTGCACATTACAGGGGAGAAATAGGCTGGGGGTGAGGGGTTCTGTCAAGTCCCGAACCTTCTTCTCCATGCGTCCCTTTTCATCAGGCAGATACGTTACACCAATGTTAGCGCCCGCTTTACTCAGCTGCTGGGCAATCCCCCAGGCAATGGAACGATTATTGGCAATACCGGTTACCAGGGCATTTTTTCCAGTCAGGTCTAGCATGGTAGTTGAACGGAGCTGTATCGAAAGTGGTTAACGTAGGTCATGCCGTCGGAACGACCCATAGGAGCATACTGAAAAATGGGCTCCATGGATAGTCTTGTCGTTGGTCCGGTAATTTATTGTCAGACAGTGGATAGTCTTGCCGTTGGTCCGGTA